>WNFM01217102.1_pt1 | contig 16978 bp, 17 predicted proteins | sample 5400271 | NCBI WGS metagenome assembly WNFM01 (sample SAMN13153352, study PRJNA577476) | soil metagenome | isolation source: 60 cm saprolite on Douglas fir-dominated hillslope | place: USA:California | collected 2013-09-17
GATGGGCTTCCGATGCCCTGCTGAGTTGTTCACCCCGGATGCTTTCGATTTCAAGAAGCATCATGCTTCGCTTTTTGCACTTGGTCATTGAAACCGCCACTTTTAATCGCCCTAGGGAGGCTATCTTATTCTTGAACGAATGTCTTGCCAGAGCGGAAGGAAAGACAGAGATCAGTTGGCAGGTAATACGAAGTGCGGAAGTCGAGTACTCGCGCAAACGATTGAGGTCACTTGCAGATGAGTGGCACGCCGATTTTCCAGGCCTTCCAGCTTATTCTCGTATTTTGGCAAAGAGAAAATCGCCCTTTTTTTATCGGGCCTTGGAGCGAGCGGACGCGGATAACTTCGCACTAACGCTGGTCGATGAGGTACAAGATTCTAAAGACCCCATGCTAGCTTTAGCACAAAGATATGTTGATGATTCCTCCAATCTTGATTTGTTCTTGACTAGCATTTGCAGTGTTCTTTATCAAGTTGGCATGTTGGGATTTAAACCTGATCCGCAAACAGCGACACAATGGTCTTACATAAATCAGCCAACAATTGGTCGAGCGCAAATTGGACCTGGTACGCATTTTTACATTCACCCCGCTTTCTGGGTTTTTCTTGGAACCCCAAATTAAGATGTCTTTTCTCAGGTCGGTGACCCACGGGATTTGGTCCAGCGCGCGGGATCTGATCTACAAGGTTAGATGCGACGGTGTCCGGTCCGCCATGGGAATAAATAAACGCGCGCTCTGTGCGCCCGTTTTCCTTAGCTGTCAGAGCTCACTTCCCGAGAGAAATGGTCCCGGTCGGAACCGTCTCATTTGTCAGTCAGCAAGCAGCAGTTCCTGAAATCCAGCGGCCGAAGTAGCACGGAGAGGATCGTGTCTACGTAGCTTCTTATGATCTTATTCGGAAAAAAATCTGTAGCGGCTACCTCGCAAGTACTCTTCATTCAACTCGAATCCCATCCAGCGTCTCTGCAATAGTTCAGCGACCTTCCCGCACGTATTTGAGCCCGCGAAAGGATCGAGAACGATATCGCTAGGGTCCGTAAGCAATTTAATAAAGAATTCCGGAAGCGCGGCAGGAAATCGAGCTGGATGGATTTTTATGCCATTTTCCTTACATAGCTTTGTATAGACATCATTTGCGGAGTTGTTACCCAATCGCAAGAGTTCGGACGGCGTTTCATCATCGATTACGTTGGAAGGAATTGAGCCGCCTTCAGCGATCTTGTCAAAGCTAGAGTTGATACTGTGGCCTGACGGCCGAACCGTTTCCTTAACTCCTTTTTGGGCCAATCGGAGCATATCTTTGCTATAGGGACGTAATACGTTTCTATTGTTTGCTTTTGGCCAAGGTGTCTTTGAAAACCACCAAACGTGCTCCACAGAATCCTTGACTCGTATACGGCGAACCGAAACCCACTCAGCAGGTACCGGCATCTTGGCCGGGTTGTACCAAACACACTCTTGGGCTAGATGGAATCCGATCTTCTCGACCAGGGCAATCAACAATTTGTATTGATATAGGCTGCGCGTCGGCAACCCTTCGTTCCATGAGCCGCCAATATTGAGAACAAAGCTGCCATCCTCCGGTAAGATTCTGTAGATTTCTTTCGCAAACGTTAGGAACCAGTCTACGTATTGGTCTTTGGTGACATTGCCATATGCCTTCTTGAAATGAAGTGCGTATGGCGGTGACGTAAACACTAAATTTATCGACGCGCTTGGTAGCGCTTCCAGGAGTGGTTTCGCGTCGCCGAGGTAAGCAGCGCCAAGTCCAGTCTCGTAAAACGCCTCAAAGCCCTTTAACTTAACTCTCTCAAAATCGAAGGTTAGCCCAAGCGAATTGTCAGTTTCTCTCTCAGCGATCGCAGGTTTTGGGGTAGTTGTTTCCATCGCTTGAATTTTACCTAATAGGTTTACGTTGTCAACCCATTTATTAAATGACTTGATCACTCAGGCCGAGGCTGGGCGCCTAAGGGGCGTATCGCGGCAAGCGATCGCCAAGCTTGTACGTCAAGGAAAATTAAAGACATACGTAGTTGCCGGCCGCTCACTCCTGAATCGAACCGAAGTACTGAATTACCAGATCAAAGCTTCTGGAAGACCTAAGAATGCCACAGTCTAAGCTTGACGAGATCAAATCGCTTTTGGACAGTGCGGGCGATGATGTTAGAGAAGCAGTCCTTGTCGAACTGCGCCGTACCATACCAATCCATTTACTGGAGAAGGAGTGGAACACGACGGCGGAATTTGTTCTTGAGGCCATTTCGCGCAGCCAAGACATAACCAAGCGCGGGGTTCGTGGAATCATTGCAGAACTGGCTTTCTCGGAGTACGTCCTAAAACCCATGCGCCCCATTTGGCGGGAGCATAAATTGACTGGAGATCTGCCATATGACGCTTTGATCGAAGACGCTAAAGGAAAAATTACAATTCAGACAAAGAATCAAAGGCTCGAAAAAGGAGTGCCCCTGCGCACCAATGCGACGATGGTGAGGCGTTATCCCGACGTGGTGGACTGGTACGTGGCTGAGACACAAAAAACACGCTCAGGTAAATCGAAGAAGAAAAATAAGAGCGATATAGATGACGCACTACTGACAGTGGAGGACGAACAACAATCTACTAGACCATATCGTTTTGGTGAGTTCGACATTCTTTCGGTGTGCCTGCAACCTTCAAGTGGTGACTGGAATAGATTTATGTACACGCCTGCGCGAACCTTGATTGCCTCGTTAAAGAACGCGGCCTTAATTAGTACATTTCAACCAGTACCTTCCCTCCCGCGTTTCGCTTGGACAGATAATTTAATTACTTGCATAGAATGGGTGCGAAATCCAGATACTTGCCCAGCGACACAAGCCTACATCGCTCCGCCACCAAAGGCCGCAAAATTAAAGAAGAAAGTCATCAAGAAGAAGAAAAAGAAAAAATTAATTCGAGGGCGCTGACCCCACGTCACAACTAGCGAAATCAGGCGACTCATGCGGATACTCTTGAGAGCGCTACTATTTTATTTTCCAGCCGCGAAAGTGTGGGACATGACAAGAGAACAATCCATCTGGAGACTCATCCGGCGGAGCGAGGCCAAATGCGAGGCCTGATCCAGCGCTTTCGCGATCCCGGAATCAGGGAAGCGGTTCAAGCCTGAGCACCGCCCCGCCAGCGCAGTCTGCAGAATCACCGCACGTCGCGTCCCCGGTGCGGCGGCGCGCGCTCGGCGCCGCCGTCATCGGCAACGTGCTGGAGTGGTACGACTTCGCGGTCTACGCGTTCCTCGCCACGGTCCTTGCCAGGAAATTCTTCCCCGGCGGCGATGAGCTGAGCGCACTGCTCGCGACCTTCGCGGTATTCGGTGTCGGCTTTGTCGTGCGTCCGCTCGGCGGCGTCATCATCGGCCGCCTGGGGGACCGGCGCGGGCGGAAGATCGCGCTGTCCCTGACGATAGTGCTGATGGCCTTGGGCACGGTGATGATCGGGCTGCTGCCCAGCTACGAATCCATCGGCGTTGGCGCCTCGGCGTTGCTGGTCGCCGCCCGCCTGCTGCAAGGTTTCTCGGCCGGCGGCGAATGGGGAAGTTCGACCGCCTTCATCGTCGAGTGGGCACCACCACGACGCCGCGGCCTGTTCGGCAGTTTGCAGCAAGCCAGCGTGGCGGGCGGATTCCTGCTCGGCTCGCTCACTGTCGCTTCACTGAGTACCTGGCTCGGCCCTGCTGCGCTGGAAGCCTGGGGTTGGCGTGTACCGTTCCTGTTCGGTGGCCTGCTCGGGCCGATTGGCCTGTACATGCGTCGCAACATCGAAGAAACGCCGCCGTTCAAAGCCGCATTGCAGGAGCGCGCAGAACGTGGCAGCTCGTCCGTGCCGCATGGCTGGCGCCTGGCGGCGCGCGCGTTCGGTTTCACCGTGTTGTGGACAATTGCGTATTACATTTTCCTGAGTTACATGCCGACCTTCCTGCAAATGCACGCCGGGCTGGATCGCACGCGGGCGCTGTGGTCGAACACGCTGGCGCTGCTGGTACTGGTGGCTGCGGTGCCGGCGGCGGGCGCGCTGTCCGATCGCATCGGTCGCAAGCCCTTGCTGCTCGCCTCGTGTGCGGCGTTTCTGCTGCTGCCTTATCCGTTGTTTGCGACGTTATTGTCGAACCCATCGCTGCCGGCTGCAATTGCCGTACAAGTGGTGTTCGCACTGGCAATTGCGCTTTTTTCCGGCCCCGGACCGGCGGCGATTGCCGAGATCTTCCCGACGCACATGCGCTCGACCTGGATGTCGATCGGTTACAGCTTCGCGGCGGCGCTGTTCGGCGGTTTCGCGCCGTACGTGGCGACGTGGTTGATCGCGCGCACCGGCTCGCCGCTGGCGCCGACCTGGTATGTCATTGGCGCTGCGGTCGTCAGCGCGATCACCATCGCCACGCAGAGAGAAACCGCGCACGAGGCATTAGGCTAAGATAACCGCCATGAACGAACCCGCGCTGGAACCTTGGCAATGGTCGGAGCAACACTGGCGCAAAGTAGTCAACCACGTGCGCGCCGGGCGCCGGCTGCATCCCGCGCACTGGAAGGACAATGCGCGCTGCGCGGTAGCGCTGTCGTTCGACTCCGATCACGAAACCAACGAGCTGCGCGACGGCGGAAAATCGATCGGCCGGCTGTCATGGGGTCAATACGGCAGCCGCGTCGGCGTGCCGCGCATACTCAAGGCGCTGCGACAACATGATGTGCGCGCGTCGTTCTATGTGCCCGCCGTGACGGCACTGCTGTATCCGGACGAACAGCGGCAAGTCGCCGGCGACGGTCACGAAATCGGCATCCACGGCTGGATTCACGAATTGAACTCGGTGCTGCCGCACGCGGCCGAGCGTGATTTGATGATGCGCGCCGCGGACACATTGGAACAAGTCACCGGCGTGCGCGCCGTCGGCATGCGCACACCGTCGTGGGATTTCAGCCCGAACACGCTATCGATCGCCAAAGAAATGGGGTTGCGCTACGACTCCTCGCTGATGGCCGACGAGGATTGCTATGAGCTGCTGCTCGATGGCGAGCCAAGCGGCGTCATAGAACTGCCGGTCGAGTGGGTGCGCGATGATGCGGTGTATTTCTGGATGCACCGCGGCCAGTCGTTCCGGCCCTACACGCCGCCTGCAGCCGTGTTCGAGATTTTTCGCCGCGAGTTCGATGCGGCGTACGACGAAGGCGGATTGTTCCAACTGACCATGCATCCGCACGTCATCGGCTATCGCTCACGCATCTGGATACTGGAAGAGCTCATTCGTCATGCGCGCCAGCGCGGCAGCGTTTGGTTCGCAACGCATGCTGAAGTGGTCGAATGGGCCTGCGCGCACGCCGTCTAGCCATATATCCGGGAAAAAGCAGGACTGAGTAAAAGCCGGAAGAGGTGCTGCGTACTGGGTGCTGCGTGCTGCGAAAGTACGAAAAGCGGTGCTGAGGATTGAGTAAAAGCCGTAAGCCCTAGGGCGTTTGCCGTTTTCCCCTTGAGGCGCGCCGAGCAGTTCGACTCGACAAGGGGTTTTCGGCGAGACTGTTCGAGTCCCGCAGTGAGGTGCGTCGTGTGCACCTCGCCAGGTCGAGTTCCGCAGCCGCCTTACCAAGGCAGGCAGCACAGGGGCACCCCTCGCATACGGGGCGCGACTGCAGGGGCGGCCTTCTTTTGAGTACTTTTCTTGGCCGATCAAGAAAAGTACTCAGCCGCCGGGCTGCCGCCGGCCACTCGAGGCGAATCGAGTAAACGCGCCATTGCGCGCGTTGTGCCCGCCCATCCAGCCGCTCCCATAATTTTCGATAAGCCAAAAAGAAAAAGGGCACCAACAGGTGCCCTTTTTTTTACCGCTATCCCAGCCGCGTATTCCGCGGCCGGTCGCCTGACCTACATCTCACCCCTCACGCCGGGATGGGCGGCCATATAGGTGTGGACTTCGCCCAGCGACACCGTGCCGTCATGATCCGCGTCGATTGCGTCGAAGTTCTTTGCCACGCGCGGCACTTTCCTGGCCTCCTTCCGGTCCAGGGTGCCGTCGCTGTCCTTGTCGGCTTTGTTGAACGTGGCATCGCCATTTTCGTTCATGACCTGCTGGTCCCTGCCCGGCGTGTTCATTTCATCTTGTGCATTCGGGACTGCAGCCCTCGACTGCGAGGATTCGACGGGCATGGGGTTGACCTTCACGTCTTCGTCGGCGGCAGCCCAGACTGCCGTCGCAGCGCCCGCGCACAATCCGGCCACCAACAGGGAAATAACAGAACGCTTCATCATGTGATCCTTTCAGGAGTATGAAAAATGCGCAGGCACCGTAATGATGCCCCGCGCTACCGTATCTTTTTATTGGGAGTCTTTCCGGCTTCTCCCGAGCCGTCGAAACACTCCCGTGAACACCCGGCGCGCGTTTGCTTCACACAGGGCCGTTCATCCGTTTTTCGACTTCACTCGCGTTCCGTTGTTCCCCGGAGCCGGGGTTTGTTTTACGCTGGCAGCCACGATGATCGAACGGTGCGGGGCTGGCATGAATGACCAAAAAACGAGCGCTCTCGGAACCTGTATTGCAGCCGCCGATCGACATAGATCTATGTATACGATTATTTCGCCTGCCGTATCGCGTGAAGGAAAAAGCAAGAGGGCACCAATCGGCGCCCTCTTGTCTCTCGTAATACTGTTCTGACCGCGTATTTCGCAGCCGGTCGCCTGACCTACATCTCGCCCTTTTAGTGGGCGGAGTGGGTCTGGCCTGCAGTGTGCATAAATGAATAGTGGGAAACTTAGACGCCCGCTCCAAAGCTTCCGATATGCATCGATCACCTTGAGGTAGTCGGTCGGGGGAAGGCGGATACCGTGCAGTACCCGCTCGATTTAAAAACCAGTCTTCGAAACAAAGGACGAAAAAATGGCCGCACCGCAAGGGAGTAGCGGCGCGGCCATGGCGTTCAACGTAGTGCGGCACGAAATTTAGCAAACAAGACTTAAGCGAATCTTAACCGGCCGGGAAGCGCCCCATGCAGGATCATCGCGGGCTGCTAGCCTGGTTCAGGTACGAGCAAGGCGGCAGCAAAGCATGCCCTCCTGTTTACTTCGCCAACTGCACCAGCACCCGCCGGTTTTTCTGCTTGTCGGCGGCGGTCTTCTCCGGCGTAACGAGCGGTTTCGACGATCCGACTCCACTGGGCGTGCAGGGAAGTTTCATCCCCTTGGCTTTGAGCGCGGCGCACACCGTTTTGGCGCGTGCCTCGGACAGCTTCTGATTCGACTCCGCGCTACCGTCGGCATCGGTATGGCCTTGCGCGGTGACGTGCAGGTTGGGAATGGCCGACAGCATCTTGGAATTGCCGGTCAGGATTTTCAGGAGCCCGCTGATCCTTTTCGCGTTGCCGGACGCGAACTCCGCTTTACCGGTCTTGAATTCGAATTGACCATCCTTGACCTGCTGATCGGCGAGGGATTTATTGATCTTGTCGAACACGGACCCTTTGGTCATGCCATTGAGGTCGGAAAGCTTGGGCAGGTCCACCGCCTGGGCCTGGACACCGGCCAGCATCAACACTCCGGTCGTAAAAATCGTTATCGAACGCATGAAATACACCTCGGCAAATTGAAGGGCAGCCAGTATAAGTGAATGCGACGCGGGAAAGGCCTGCAGTCAGATTGCGGTTCAAGCCTGCATAGCCGATTGAACTAAAACGGGCACCGATGGGTGCCCGTTTCTTGGTGCGCATTGCAATAGCGGCTACCAGATCCACCTCCGGGTCAGGCGCGCGACACCACTCGATACAAGCGTCGTCTGCCCGTTCCGGTCGCCTGACCTACATGTCCCCCTTTTTGCCGGGGTGGGCGGCCATGTAGGTGTGGACCTCATCCAGCGACACCGTACCGTCGCTGTCCGTGTCGATGGCGTTGAAGTTCTTGGCCACGCGCGGCTTGGCTTTGGCTTCCTTCCGGTCCAGCGTGCCGTCGTTGTCCTTGTCGGCTTTCTTGAAGGCGGCATCGCCTTTTTCCTGCATGACTCGCTGGTCCTTGCTGGGGTTGTTCATTTCGTCTTTTGCATTCGGATCGCCGGCCCTCGACTGCGAGGATTCGGCCGCCTTGGGATCGGCCTTGACGTCTTCTTCGGCAGCCATGGCTGCAGTTGCGGTAGCGAACAGTCCCGTTACCAGCAGGGAAATGATGGTGCGTTTCATAGTTTTATCCTTTCAGGGTATGGAAAATCCGCGGACTCCGAACAGGATGTCCTGCGGCACCGCGTCGTTTTTTTGGGGAGTCTTCCGGTGTATGGGACTTCCAGTTCTCAGACGCTACCCCGATGGAAGTCCGCTGTAGGTGTGATGCGGCACAGAGCGGAGAGTTCCGTTGCGATGAGATATTTGGTAGGCCGAACGGCTCTCACCACCTACTAAATCTCACGCGGACCTAAATCTCACCACGAAGGCACGAAGGACACGAAGTGGCACGAAGAAAGGCACAATCGAATTTATAAAGGACGTAGGTGAGGACAAAGGTATGTCCCGCTTGGGTAGCAATCGTCGCAAATTGCTATCGTTACGCTAGCGCACAGAACGCCCATTATCTCTTCGCACTTCTTCGTGTTCCTTCGTGTCCTTCGTGTCTTCGTGGTGAGATCTAAAGTTTGAGATGAAATCAGGTAAACGCGCTGTTGCGCGCATTGTGCCCGCCGTCCACGGTGATCACCGTGCCGCTCAGATACGAAGCCCGGGCGGATGCCGCGAAGACCACGACGTTGGCGACTTCTTCCACGCTTGCGGGCCTGCCCTGCGGCAGGCCTTTGACGAACTCGCGCCAGCGCTCCGGGTCGCCGAGCTTGTCGGCGGCGCGCGCCTTCATGAGCGTCACCAGGCGATCGGTTTCCACCGCGCCGGGGCTGACCGCAAGCACGCGGATGCCATCCTCGATGCTGTAACTGCCCAGCGCGCGCGTGAATGCATGCAGCGCCGCGTTCCCCGTCGAACCGGCGATGTAACCGGTGTCGAGCCGGTCCGCGGCGAGCCCGGTTACGTTGACGATCACGCCCTTGTGCTGACGGCGCATGGCGGCGTAGTAGGCACGCGAAAGGTTGATGTAGCCGAACACCTTGAGGTCCCAGGCTGCACGCCAGCGCGCTTCGTCCACCGCCTGCAAATCGCCGCCGGGAATCGCGCCCGCGTTGTTGACCAGAATATCGGGCGTGCCGGTGGCATCGATCAACGCGGCTACGCTCTCGCTTCGCGCGAGATCCAGGGCATGGGCCTTTACGTCGACCGCGTACTGTTCGCGGATACTCTTTGCCGCGCTCTCGATTGCTTCCCGGCTGCGCGCAACGATCTGCACGGCGCAACCCTCCGCCGCCAATCCCCGCGCGATGGCAAGGCCGATTCCCTTTGAGGCGCCGGTGACAACAGCGGTTTGCCCTGTCAGCCCCAGATCCACGGCACTCTCCCCCAGATTTCGAACTGTGAACACGCGTCGGTGTCGATATTTGCAATATAGCATCCGCGACCAACCGGCCTCGACATGGGCTGCCCGCCCTGATTGGATCTTTCGGCGGTGTGCCAAAAGGGTACTCCGACGTGCTGCGCACGTAGGGTATTCGCGGGGGTATCCGAGCCCGCCGCCGCCGAGTGGCGGTTTCCTGGTTCATTCCAAAATGCCGGCTGATTATCCGGATCGCGCCTTGTCCCCGCGGTCGTCCGTTCAACATCAGAGCGCCACCATCGCCGTACGGTTACCTTCCGCCCGCCGTTGCTCCAGGCAAATCCGGAGTCGTTCGCCTGCGGCGATGCAACAGGCTGGCCAGGCGAGTGGACCGCAACCGATCGCACCGCCCTCCCCCGGGGGATCCGTTTCCGGGGCCGCGGGTTTGCAATGGAATCTCAGAAAGGGACGGGGTTACACGATGAACGTTGGTCACGATCTCGGTTTTCTCGCGTTGCTTTCGAATGCAAGCCTGCTGGTCAAGCTGGTGATCACGATCCTGCTTGGCATGTCGATCGTTTCGTGGTGGCACATGATCAGGAAGCTGGCTTCATTCCGCGAGACTCTCCATCATGCCGACGCATTCGAGAAGGCGTTCCAGGGTACTACGGACTTCGAGGCGCTTTACCGGAAGGTCTCGGCCACGAAAATCCGCGGCGCCAGCACGGAACGTATTTTCGAAGCCGGGTTCCGCGAATTCACCCGGCAAAGCAAACGCTCGAATGGCGTGCTGAGCCCCGCGCAATGGGACAGGATCCGGCGGGTGATGCGTGCCGCCTATCAAAAGGAAATGACCCAGCTCGAGACTAATCTCTCGTATCTCGCGACGGTCAGTTCGGTCAGTCCCTACATCGGCCTGTTTGGCACGGTCTGGGGCATCATGAATTCCTTCCGCGGGTTGGCCGCCGTCAACCAGGCATCCCTGTCCAGTGTCGCGCCGGGGATCGCCGAGGCGCTGGTCGCCACGGCGATGGGGTTGTTCGCCGCCATACCTGCGGTGATCGGATTCAATCATCTTTTGCGCAAGCTGGAGGGGCTGTCCAACGTCATGGAAAGCTTCATGGAAGAGGTTTCCGATGCCCTGCAGAGCGGCCCCGCCGCAGACAAGTAAATGGCCTTCCGACGCCAGACCCGCCCGTTAAGCCAGATCAACGTCGTTCCCTATATCGACGTGGTGCTGGTTCTGCTGGTGATTTTCATGGTGACGGCGCCCATGATTACCCCCGGGGTCATCGACGTGCCTTCGGTAGGCAAGGTAAACGACTCGCCGGCGCAGCCGATCGAAGTCCAAATCAATGCCGGAGGCAGGATTTCGGTGATCGACCACGACGTTTCCGGCACGCCGCGCGATGTGAACCGGGACGAACTTGCCGCATTCGTCATAGCCAAGCAGCAAATCAAGCCCGATCAGCCGGTCATCATCACCGCCGACAAGGAAATCAAATACGACCTTGTCCTGCAGACCATGGACCTGCTCCAGCGCAATCGTGTGAACAACGTCGGGCTGCTTGCGGTTCCGAAGCCATGAGCACCAGGTACCCGGGACGAAAAGGTCGGAACACGCGGGACGATTGATCCAATGCGGCTTACGGCGTGGTTACGCAACGAGGCGGATTCCGAACCGATTCCAGTCGCCGCCGGGGTCGTCGCCGTTGCCTTGCACGCGGTGTTCATCGGGGCTCTGTTCATGAGCATGAACTGGCAGCAAAAGGTTCTTTCGAGGGCGTCGGTCAAAATCTGGCATGCATTGCCCGTGTCCCGCCCGCAAAGCACGCCACCCGAGGCCGCGCCGCGGCGCGTGACACCGCCCAAAGTGAAGGCTGTTGCGTCGCCCGTCGAGCCCGCAGTATCGATGCCGCCGGTGCCGGTTGCGCCGCCGGCAGTGCAACGGCCGCCGGCAACTGTTTCTGCGCCGAAACCGCCCCCCGCCGCTGTGGCGCCTCTGCCGGCGAAACTACCGGCACCCGCGACTCCGCCGCTACCTGTTGCGACAGCCTCGCCGCCGGTATCGCCCCCACCCGTTGCGCCAGCCACACCGCCTGCTGCGCAAGCAATTCCGTCCGCACCGCCCGCACCAGTGCCACCCGCGCCGCAAACATCGCCGCCGCCCCCTCAGCCCGTACCCGAGCCCACGGTGGATGTCGAAGCACAACGGCGTGAAAAGGCGCTGGCGCTGGCCGAGCGTTTGCGTGAAGAGGAAAATACGCCCGCGAACGACACCCTGGATCGGGAACGGGAGGCGCGCCGCGCCACGCTCGAAAAACGCCGCGTAGAGCGTGAACGCGAGCTCGCGCGTAGACTGCAGGAAGTCTCCGCCGCGGCGGAGAAAGGGCGTGCGGAGGAGCAGGCTGAGGAAGCGTCCGGTGCGCAAACCCAGGCGCTGATCGACCAGTACCGCGCGCGCATCAGCGCCAAGGTTCGCCAACGGGTGGTGCTGCCGCCGGACCTGCACGGCAACCCGGAGGCGGTTTACGAGGTAACGTTGTTGCCGGGCGGAGAAGTAGTGGACGTGCGCTTGCGCAAGTCGAGCGGAATGAGTACGTTGGACGCGTCGGTGCAGCGTGCGATCCTTGCTGCACAACCACTGCCGGTGCCTGATGATCCGGAAGTATTCGATCTAAATTTCCGCAAGTTCCTGTTGAACTTCAGGCCGAAACAATGACTGCCATGAGACTCGCAACCCCCGAGCGGTTCTTACTTCTGTTTTTGTGGATTGCGGCGCTCCCGGGCACCGCGCTCGCGCAAGCCGGCGTGGATGTCATCGGTGGCGAAGGCGATCGCATCCCGGTCGCCGTCCTTACCTTCGGCGGAGACGAGGAAACAGACAGGGAGAGTCAGATCGCGCACATCGTGGCCGACGACTTCAGACGCAGCAGTGCACTCAAAATCGTCGATGCCGGCGGCGCCCCGATATCGGGCGGGGACGGGGCAATCGATTTTGCCTGGTTCAAGGAACGGCAAACGGACATGGTCGTCGCCGGAACGGTGCGAAAAGAAAAGGACTCGATGGAGGCCCACTTCGTCCTGTACGACGTGGCAGGCGGAAATGCCATTATCGAGCAAACCCTGTCCTATCGCGGGCGCAACCACCGCCGCCTCGCACACCGCATCGCGGACGTCATCCATGAAAAGCTCGCGGGTTACCCCGGCGCCTATGCAACCCGAATCTGTTATGTCACCCGAAGCGCGGACAGTGCCGCACTGATCGTCGCCGATGCCGACGGATACAACCGTAGCGTGCTATTCCAAAGCGCCGCGCCGCTGATGTCGCCGCAGTGGTCTCCGGACGGGTTGAAGATCGCGTACGTTTCCTTCGAGCGCAAGCGGCCGCGAGTCTACGTCCACAATCTCGAAGACGGTTCGCGCAAGGTGGTCGCCAGTTTCCGCGGTACCAACTCCGCACCTGCCTGGTCCCCGGACGGCAAGCAAATCGCCGCGACGCTGTCGAAGGACGGGGGCTCGCAAATCTACATGATGGACGCGGACGGCAAGAACCTGCGGCGTTTGAGCGACAGCCCATCGCGGGACACCGAGCCGAGCTTCTCGCCGGATGGGCAGCATATTCTGTTTACGTCCGATCGCGCGGGCGGTGCACAGATCTATCGCATTTCACTCGCCGGCGGCGCCAAGGCCGAGCGCATGACATTCGACGGAAGTTACAACGCGTCACCGCAGTACAGCCCGGACGGACAGTACTTCGCGTTCGTTCACCAGCAGTCGGGCGGATTCGGCATCGGCCTCCAGGAGATCGCGACGCGACAGCCCCGCTACCTCACGTCCGGACGTGATGACCGATCGCCGGCATTCGCGCCCAACGGCAAGGCTATTCTGTACGTGACAAAGGTAAAGGATCACGGCACGCTCGCAGTCATATCGACCGATGGTTTCGCCAAATCGGAAATCACGACTTATGCCCACGACATTCGCAGTCCCGCCTGGGCTCCTTATGAATCGCACGATACGGAGGTGAAGTGATGAAGAGATATCTGACCCTGGCCCTGGTCATCCTGGTCGTCCTGCTCCCGGCGTGCGCCAATTTCGGCGGCTCAGGCGAAGCAGGCAAGCGCACAGAGGCCGCCCGCCAGGAGGCAGCACGCCAGGAAGCGATCCGACAGGAAGAGGCGCGCAAGCAGGAGGAGGTACGAAAGCAGGAGGAAGCCCGCAAGCAGGCAGAGGCTCGCAAGCAGGAGGAAGTGCGAAAACAGGAAGAAGCCCGTAAGCAGGAGGAAGCGCAGAAGCAGGAAGAAGCGCGCAAACAGGAAGAAGTGCGCAAGCAGGAGGAGGCGCGCAAGCAGGAGGAAGTACGAAGGCAGGAGGAAGCACGCAAGCAGAACGAACGTGCCCAGATCGAGGCGTTGCGACGGCAACGACTCGAGGACAACGACGATCCGTCCCTGGTCGGAATGGTGACCGAGGAGGAACTGAAACAGGCCAACCCGCTGTTGGTCGAGCGAAAAATCTACTTCGACTTCGACAGGTACGAAATCAAGCCGGATTACGTCCCGACCATCGCTGCACACGCCCGCTTCCTGAAGGCGCATCCGACCGTGAAGGTTTTCGTCGAGGGCAATTGCGACGATCGCGGCAGCCCGGAATACAACGTCGCCCTCGGACAGCGCAGGGCGGAGTCGGTCGTTCGTGCACTAGTGGCGCTGGGCGTCCCGGCCAGGCAGGTCGAAGCGGTCAGCTACGGCGCGGAAAAACCCGTGGCGTCCGGAAGCAACGAGGAAAGCTGGGCAATGAACCGGCGTGTCGACATCGCCTATCCAATCTTGAAGCGCTGACCCGGTCGCCAACGGGTAATGAACGAGACGACGACAAGGGAGGTGCAGGTTGATGATCGACAGAATTCCGCGTGAGTCGCATTGCCGGCGCCGGGGAACCATGCGACTCGATCGAGCAGCCCTGCTGCTACTGAGCGCACTGGCCGCGCCCTGCTCGGCCGCTGACGAGCCGCAAGCCGCGCCATTGGCCGCCGGGGATGACAGCGCCTTCCAGGTGATCGAGATGATCAACCAGAACGAAGCGATGAGTTCGGAAGTCACCAAGCTGCGTGGGCAGCTCGAGGAAGTGCTCGACGCGATCAAAAAAGCTCAGGAACGGCAGATAAAATTCGCGGCAGATCTGGATTCGAGGGTCGGCAAGGTCGAGACCGAGGGCAAGGCCCAGTCCCGCGACGCCCAGACGAAAGTCAAAGCGCTCGAGGACAAAGTCCGCGAGCTGGAAGACTCGCTTGTCGTGCTGCGCCAGGCGTTGTCGGACGCAAACCAGGCCGCTGAAGAGGATCCGGCCCAAAAAGCATACGGGATCGCCATCAAGGAGTATGAGGCTGGCGATTACGCCGCGGCGATAGGCCACCTGGGTGCTTTCGTCGAGTTGTTTCCCGACTCTGTCCTCACGCCCGACGCCCAGTACTGGCTGGGCGATGCGTTGTGGCGCCAACGCGAATACGCGGCGGCGATCACGGCCGAAGAAGATCTCCTGACCAACTACCCCGAGAGCAGGAAGGCACCCGATGCATGGTTGCTGATCGGAAAGTCTCACCTCGCGCTCGGGGATGTCGAGTCCGCCCAGCGTTCGTGGCAGCAATTGGTGGAGAATCACCCCGACAGCGATCCGGCGCGTAAAGCGCGCGAGCTGCTGAAAAAGCTTCCTTGAGTGCTTCCGCCTCTTCCCCCGGCGGCGTAGGATTCCCGCAGAGGTGCGAACCGCCTGAACATTCCGGCGGGGAACCACCCGCGCGACCCGGGTCCGGCTGTCAACACACAATAATCGCCCTGAGGAGGAATACAAATGGCCAGCGTTGTCTCTCCGGAGTTTGAAAAAGCGACTTATTTCAAGGTCGCCTATCGCCTCATTCCGTTCCTGTTCCTGTGCTATATCGTCGCTTTCCTGGATCGCGTCAATGTGGGGTTCGCCAAGCTGCAAATGGCGGGAGACCTGGGCTACAGCGATGCCATGTACGGCTTCGGTGCCGGTGTATTTTTCATCGGCTACTTCATTTTCGAAGTGCCCAGCAACGTGATCCTGGAACGGGTCGGGGCGCGCATCTGGATTGCGCGCATCATGATCACCTGGGGCCTTATTTCGTCCGCGTTCATGTTCTCGGGGCAGATTCACTGGGGCGCGATTGCGGCCGCGTTCAGCTGCACCGACGCCGAGTTCAGTTTCTATTTCCTGCGTTTCTGGCTGGGTGTGGCGGAAGCGGGTTTCTTTCCGGGCATCATCCTGTACCTGACCTACTGGTTTCCCGGCGCGCGCCGCGCCAAGATGGTTGCGCTGTTCATGACGGCGATCGGCGTGTCGAACGTGATCGGTTCGCCGGTATCCGGCGCGATCATGCAATTCATGGACGGCGCCGCCGGCTTGCGCGGCTGGCAGTGGCTGTTCCTGCTCGAAGGCATACCTTCCGTGATCATCGGCCTCCTCGTTTTCGTGCGGCTGCCCGACGGACCGAAAACGACGAAGTGGCTCACGCAGGAGGAGAAGGAGTTAATCGTGACGCGAATCGAGGAGGATAACGCCGACAAGAAACATCTTGGAAGCGGGCACAGCCTCCTGGACGCCTTCAAGGATGGCCGCGTATGGGCGTTATGCGCCGTTTACTTCTGCGGCGCGGTTACTTTCTACGCGGTCAGCTTCTGGATGCCGACCATCGTGCAGGAGCTGGGCATCGACAAGAAGGATTATTTGAAGGTTGGATTGCTCACCATGATCCCGTGGACTGCAAGCGTCATCTCGATGGTCTACTGGGGAACCCACTCGGATCGGACGAAAGAACGCCGCTGGCATTCCGCCTCGGGTTTCCTCGTCAAGATGGTTGGCTTGCTGATTCTTGCGCTGGTGCCGCACTGGCCCATTGCGTCGATGTTCGCGCTGACCCTGGTAACCATCGGATGGGGCGCTTACGTGGTGACATTCTGGTCGCTGCCTACCGCGTTTCTCAGCGGTACCGCCGCGGCCGCCGGCATCGCCCTGATCAACTCGGTCGGGAATCTCGGCGGCTATTTCGGCCCCGACATGATCGGCCGTATTCGCACCGCCACGGGGGGTGCCACGGAGCCTGCGTTTTATACGCTGGCGGCAGTCGCGCTGCTGGGAGCCCTGATCATCCTGTTCCTGCCCAGGACCCAGGCCAAAACAGTACCGCAGACGACAGGGTGATTTGCCGCTGCCGTGAGGGAAGTGGGGGCTGGCCTGCAGTGTGAATAAATGAAAACGGGCGCCGATTGGCGCCCGTTTTCTCATCTGTCGGTTCCGGAGGTCGAGAGGGTCACGCTTGCAATGTGCATGATGCTCACCTTCAATCTCGGTTAAGCATCCATTCGTCTCGACATTTCTATTGCTGCCTGCCCATCCCCCAATCCTTCTCTTACTTCTATCGCCTTTGGTTTCCTCTGCGTCCTTTGACCTTGCCCCTGGAAAACGTATCTCTTAACTGGGTGTAAATTACCTGGAATGGGAGATACGAAATGACGAGAGAGAAGAGCAGGCGAGCGGCGTAC
>WNFM01140130.1_pt1 | contig 16976 bp, 18 predicted proteins | sample 5400271 | NCBI WGS metagenome assembly WNFM01 (sample SAMN13153352, study PRJNA577476) | soil metagenome | isolation source: 60 cm saprolite on Douglas fir-dominated hillslope | place: USA:California | collected 2013-09-17
AAATCGAGTTGGACCGTGGTCCAATGCGAACGCTATTGAATGTCTGCTTTGGGTCAAAAGCGGACATTGCGGCAAGTCCGGGCGGCGTCCGCTTTACCCCCGAAAGCGGACATGGCTGACTTGCTTCCTGATCCGACTAAAGGATGAACCACAGAGGGTCGCAGGTGTGATCTGCAACACATCGGGGCCGATCCGGGCTTGCAATGCTCGGATCACAAGCTGCCGAACGGCACCCGTACCCAACGGTCCCCAGCCGCTCGGCAGCGAGTAGGAGGGGCCGCTGCCAGTGCCACACGCAGCGGTCCCTCATTTCGCTCGGGGGCGGCGACGCTAGAGGGAATAGATGGACGCTTTAATTTTCCAATGTCCGAGCACTCATAGGACTTTTCGCTCGAACTTCAGAGCAACCAGAGAGGAACTAACAAAGATACCGCGGACTGCAGTCATCCAATTGCGTTGCGAGATCTGCAAAGAGCACCACACGTTTGTAGTGGCCGAGTGCACAGTCGAAGACTGAGTCCGCCCGATGTCCGCTCTTACCCCGAAAGCGGACATTGATAGGCGGTTCTGGAATGTCCGCTAAGTGCCAATAGCGGACATGAGCCACCAACGAAAAACCCCGGCACATTGGCCGGGGCTTTTTTGTTTGAACGATGTTGGGAGCGATCAGGCAGCGAGCGTCGCAGCTTTCCGCTTTCTTCTCCAGCCGAGCAGACCCAAAGCGCCGAGGCCGGTGGCGAAAAGCGGAAGAGCGGCTGGCAACGGAGTTGTTGCCTCAACGTCGCTCTGCACGGTGATAAACCCGGCGGGCAGTGTTAGTCCTGCTGGGGTGAAGAAGCCGGTCAGGTCTTGGACCCCACCAGTTTCTTCCAGAGTACCCAAGATCGTAATTGTGGCAAGGGCGGTGAGCGGGGTGCCTTCGGGACTATCGGATATCAAAGTAACCACCCCACCATTAACGAACACAATATCGCTAATTGTCGTGCTGCCGGGTTCAGTCAGCAACACCTGACCACCCGTTGGCAGCACGGGGGGAGGTGTTATTAGCAACACCGAGGAACCTTGTCCTAAGGCCGGGACGACAGCGCCTGCTGCGTTGCGGTCCACGCACGGGGATGTGCTGCAGTCCTCAAATAGTGAGGCCGACGACCCACCTACGGTCAACGTATCAGAAACAGGTAACGTGCTAGCGGACGCGACTGCTCCCACGCAGGCGCAACCGATACTTGTCAAGAGCAGACACAGTTTCAAGAATTTCATGGTTACGCTCATGGTATTACTCCCAACGCCACAATCAACGCGCCACAAATTTCGGTCAGAAATTTTCACTTGAGTGCTGAAGTCGTAAAATGCTTGTAAATTTTTTTGCAGGTTACGCCGTTGGGCTGTCCGGAGCAAATGGGCGCGGGTTATTCATACATGCAATTTTTATGTTTTGTTTATTTAGTCCGCTTTGGGTCATTAGCGGACATTTGCATTGCAAAACGGCATGTCCCCTTTACCCCCAATAACGGACATCGGAACAAACTGCGTTTGTTATTCGATGACCTCGTCGGCGCGGGCGAGCATGCCCGCTTTCACCCCAAAGGGGACACTCGGCGGTAGGGCTACCGGCAGCATGACCAAAGCAGGATCATTCAGCGCCCCCTTGATGCTCTTGCTCACTTACGTAACACCAGCGCGAAACATGTTCAGCAACGCGCTGAACCTCTGCCGCTCCGCAATCGCGGTCTGGGTCCGCTCTCCATGACGGTATTGCCCATTCCGCTCGCCAGAAGGACCGCCGCTACCCCTTGCACCGCCGTGTAATCGGCAGCGCCCTTTTTTCGTCGCTGGTGACCGGCAAAGCTTCCCGCTCTTGGTTCGCGCTCCGCACTGACAGGTTTTCTGAAATTGCACGGGTCGCCGAACCGCATTCACAGGCTCGCTGGTCATTTTTCGTTGTCCCCCTCCCACCTCGATGAGTGACAATGCCAACAACAGCCTGTCCGCCCGCGTGGACGTGAACGTGCTTGACCGTGACGGTTTGCTCACCCTTGCGCCTTTTCCTTGCTAGGGCTTCGACCTGCATGGTGTAGGCGCGCATGAATTTGGTTGTCAGGTTGCCGAGAACATCAAGCCGTTTGATTCCGTTACCTTGATAGATGTGGCCTGCGATGGCTCCACGGGTACGGGCAAACAATTCGAGCAAGGCAATGTTCGTGAGAACCATGTGGGCGGCGAGCATCGCCTCGATCTCGTCTTTCGGGCGGACCCCATCAATGACGGCCAGCGCCGCATTGAATGCGAGTTGATCGACCTTACCCGGACCAAAATCGAGGTTTTCCGAATGGTCTTCGGTCGCCTTCCCTAAGCCCTTCAGCATCGAATTAACAAATTGAAGCGACCTTGTTCCGAAGGCGTCCGCGAGCCTGTAGCGGTGCCCTTCTTCGTCAGAATGGTCGGGGTACCGCACGCGCTTTCCTGTCCCGCGATCCTCGATGTGCATAACAATCCGTGGCGCGCGCGCCTTGGTCCGCTTTCTTGCCCTTTTTATCTCGGCACGCTCGACCTCATTAGGAGGCGACCGCTTCGCCAGCTTGTTGGCGAATGCTTGATCCCCTGTCGCTTCGGGTCCTTTCGCGGCGCTCTCTGCTGCTTCGGCCACGGCTAGATCGTCCTTTGAAACTGGCTCATTGCACTTTTCAAGAGAGCTTCCGCCCGCAGCGACAACAGCGGAGCGATATAGACCGATGCCGCCGCAACTTCGCAAAACGAATTTTCCCAACAAAGCCGCAGCCAGAGCATTTGAAGTCGGCTTGCTCCGGTTTCTTAGTTTCGCCTGCGCGAGCATGTCCAGCCGGGTATCTCTTGATCGAGCCAGTAAAATTCTCCAACAATCTTTGCACTTCCGGATCAAGCAATTTCATCGCGCTCTCCTGCAAGTTCGCTTAGTTCATGACCGGTGGTGAACGGGAGGCGGGGCACACTTCGCCCTTGCGGGGCGAAGTGGCCTGCATGACCGTATGGAGCCACGGTGCGCAGACACAGCGGTTCGACGAGCCCCTTGCAGTGGGCCGGGGTCAGCCGGTCGGCCCTTTGGCTCGCTACTTCATCTGACGGCGGGGGCATCGCAGCCGATCCGCCAGCCGCGCGTCCCGTGCAGGTCATCATGTGCCTGCGTCCTTTCATTCCCGGTGCCCTCCGGCGATTGCCCCGTTGGCTTCTCATCGTGAAGCGCGGTTCGGCCCTGTAGGGGGCTGGCTATGAGCCCGCGACAGTCGATGACGAGGGTCGGACGGTGAATGCCGCAGCTTTCTGTATCCGACGCACGTGCCGACAATCGCGGAATAGTCGATTGTCAGCGAGCGAGCGGCCTCAAAAGTTTGGGCGTCGATGCTGAAACGTATTGAAACTCAATGAGGCATTCTCGCCCCAAACTTTTGCGTAAGTTATTGAGTTCGCTTACTTCACGCGCTTCCCTAGGGAGCGCCAATTGCGTCAATTACTTAAAGGCCATTCCACAATTCCGTTTCGTGCGAAGTCATTTTTTTGTGGACGACGTTTCCCTCGCGGCATTGAACACGCGAGAACGGCATATCGACGCTCATTCCCCACGCCACAACGGTTCCAATGGTCACCCGCCAATATCGGCTAGACGAATTCGAGCAGGGCTTGCCGCCACCCAATCAACCGCTTGAGGTCCTGTGCGAGGACAACAACGGCACCTACCTTTTGCCGTATCACTGCCATTGGAGCGACGGGGTCTGGCGGAACTCGGCTATCGGCGGACAAATCAATGCGAACGTCTTTGGATGGCGCGTCGCAACCTGACATTCACCGTGACGTGAGCGCAGTCACATAGGCTGCTTGCTCGATTGAATACGATGCTATGCTTGGCAGGCTTGTAAAACACAGGAGGGCCCATCATGCGGAAACTCGACGCCACTCTGATATTTGCAATCGCAGTTGCAATCGCCGCTTCGTCTCCCGCATCGGCAAAAGTGGCAAAATCATCGTCATCGAGTAAGCTTTACGAACACACGGCAACGGGCCAACATTACAAACAGGTCCAGATAACTGCCAAAAAAACAGGCGGGTCAAAGCCGTCCGATATCTCTGTTACGAAAACAATGGACAAGTCGTCAGCCAAGTAGGGACCGTTTCCGGCAGGCGCTCCGAAACTTAGCTGCTTGCTCCTGCCTCAACTTGCTCGGCCAACGTCGGGTCATCCCCTGCTGTGCGTGAACTGTTCGCGCGACGCGAAACCGGCTGGGTTGACCGGTCTTCCATCTTGATGATGCGTTTCGCCAACGCATATGCGAAAAATGCCATGCAGCTTCCCGCGAGGACGTCGCAGAAATAGTGCGCCCCCTCGGTGACAGTGCCGACGAGCATGGCCGTATTCAAAATGAGCAAGGGAACAAGAATGCGAGGATAGCGGCGCAAGGTCAAAGGCGTCAGGACAGCCACGGTTGCATGGAATGAGGGGAAGGTGGCGATACCGCCTGGAGGATCACTCATTATAAATGGTCCCGCTTCTCGCAGACGCGTTAAATGCTCAAGCGGCGTTGCGCCGGTAAACTGCAGAATGTTGAATGTCGACCGATCAACAAAAATGATTGGGCCGGCCGCCGGCATCAGAGCTGAAACAACAATCGTGGCAATGAAAGCGATCGCGAAGGCGAGAAGGTATACACGCACTTCACTGAGCTGGTTTGAGAACGCGAGCACGACGAGCGGAAGAGCGATTTGAGCTTTGATGGTGTCATAGGCAAAATGCAGAATTCGTTGGATTCCGGCATGTTCGTCGACCCAATGGGCGAAATCGGACCAATTCAGGCCGACGGCCATATCCGCGCGCGCTAAAAGCTGGTCTTGAAGTGGAAATGCGAAACGTTGCATCGCGTAAGCAGCAAGGACGCCGCACAAGATGGTAATCACGAAATACAACACGCCATAGAGGAGGGTTCGTACGGCATCAACAACGCGGGTTTGGGGTGCAAACTGGCTGAGGACGTCCAGAACGACGACGTAGACGACCAACGGCATTATATTTGGAAGCGATGTTAGGGTGAATTTCGTGGCGATTGAACTGAGCAGTCCAATCGTCATCAACGCAAACGTCAAAATGGTCGCGGCGCGCGAGATCGGGCTGACGCGGGATTGAATAATTGCGCCGCGATATTTACGCGCAAGCAGACTAAAGCTCATTGCGAAGATGCCCTAACACGCCCTGAAGATTGCCGGTTTTGTTGACGGCCATTCGCCTGATGCGCGTACAAAGTAAATTGCGAGCCGAACCGTGAGCTAGCGTGATTAAAATTCCCTTTATACAAACTGCGTAAGGGCAATCGTTGTATTTGATAGTAAATCAGCTTCGAATTTGGCATGCGGCAGGAGCTTCTCCGGATGCTAATTGCACGCAGGGCAATAACTGATGACCGACGCGCAAACCTGGCCGACCGAACTGCGCCTGCATAAGGATCGCAGGACGCTGACCATTTCCTTTGACGGCGGCGAGCACTTCGATTTACCGGCGGAATATTTACGCGTGAAAAGCCCGAGTGCGGAAGTGCAAGGGCACTCGGCCGAGGAACGCAAGACCGTTCCCGGCAAGCGCGAGGTCTGCGTTCTGGAGGTTCTGCCGGTTGGCAATTACGCCGTGCGGCTCGTGTTCGACGATATGCACTCCACGGGGATTTTCGATTGGGATTACCTGCGCGAGCTCGGCCGCAAATATACGGCCTATTGGCAGGATTATCTCGATGAACTCGCGGCCAAGAACTTGACGCGCGATCCGCCGGCGCGTCGCAAATAAATAATGGTGGGCGCTATAGGGATTGAACCTATGACCTCTCCCGTGTGAAGGGAACGCTCTCCCGCTGAGCTAAGCGCCCGGCCATTGGCGGACGCGCGATATAAAGAGCGCCTCGGATCACTGTCAAGCGAAGGCGGGTCGCGGGTCTTCTAGTTGCGTGTTTTTGGATTGTCGCCCTGCGGCAAACGCGAAGCATGGGTCTGCAGTGCGCGGATACGGTCGGCCAGATTGCCGTTGTTTGGCCGTTCTGTGAGGCCAGCATCCGCGCTGGCAGCTGGTACGACGCCGCTGACGCGTTCCCGCGACGTCTCTGCAGCTAACAACGCATCAATTGTCGAGTTCGGACCTTCGAGCGTCGAAGCGAGCCGTGCTACTTCAGCTGCGACGTCATTTATTCTTTCCCGTAGCAGCGCATTCTCCACGCGCTCGGACGCCCAGGCCTCTTCCGTTTCGCGTTTCATGGTGCCGAGATCGCGCGCATAGCGGTCGCGCTCTTCTTTGGTGTGGGCGATTGCCGCCTGCAACTGAACGTTCTCGGTCGTGAGATTTTGCGTAGCGGAATTGGAGCGCCCTTCAATTTCGATGATCGCAGTCCGTAAGTCGCTTTCGACTTTCCGGGCCGCCTCAATATCGCGGCGCAGTTGCTTGAGCTCGAATTCGCTTTGATTGAGCAGTCGCGATTGTTCGCCCAAACGGGTTTCAAAATCCTGAGCGCGGCGCCCGAGGATTTCCGCTTCCTTGGTTTGCGCGACCAGCTGTTGCTCGAGCACGGCCGCGCGACGACCGAGGTTCTCGACTTTGCCGCGTTCTTCCGAAAGTTCATGCGTCGCACCCTTGAGTTGTATGCGCTCGGCATCGCGGCGATCTTCCACGGTTTTCAATTCATGGCCGGCGCCATCCAGCCGCTCTTTCAAGGCGTCGACTTGAGTTTTCAGCGCCACAATCTCGATCTTCTGGGAATTGGCGAGGGTCGATCGCTCATCCAATTCGCCCATCAGTTTGGCGAGGTCGGCTTGTTTGTCGGAGAGCGCTCGTTGGGCGTCGTGCATCGCGCTGGTCTTGACCGCGAATTCTTCTTCGGTAGCGCGCAGCTGGTCGCGCAGCGATTTGTCGCGCGCCTCCAGCGCAAAAATGGTCGCCGCTTTTTCACCCAACTCGATCTTGAGACGGTTGATGGCGTCGCCCTTCTTGCCGAGTTCGGCGAATTGGCTGGTGCTCCTGGCTTTGAGTTGTTCGACGCTCATTTCCAAACGGCGCGTCGACATCGCGAACTCGGCGCGAAGCTGATCCTTGTCGGCTTGTATTTCAGCCATCGACAACGGCGTTGCGGCTTCAAGCCGCCGCATTGTCAACCGAACCGCACGACCGTGAACAAGAGGGACGACGACGAGGCCGATCAAAGCCGCGACCAGGAATCCGATCCCGAAATACATGATCGGTTCAATCATGAAGCATACGCCTCCAACTCACGCGGACGCGACGGAAACCCGGAATCATCGGGGCCGACCCGCCCGGCTCACCGGCAGACTAACCTAAAGCCGGCAGGGCGTCGCGGGTCCAATGGGTTCCAGCCCGCCGTTGCCACGAAAGTAGTAAATGTGGTGGCGATCAGAACGGATTCCACGTCGCCCGCGGCGTGAATTTGAGGTAGCCGATATTGGCGCCGAGCCGCAAACCGACACCTGACCGAATCGGCACCACAATGATGTTGCCGGAAGCGAGCGCGGTCATGCCAAAGCCGCCGATGAAATAAGCGGAGCCGTCGATGCCCGCGAAGCGCTGGTAGATGGCCTCGGTAGCCGGCAAATTGTAAATCAACATCATTGTGCGGGCGCCTTCGCCTCCGGTGTCGAATCCAACCGAGGGGCCTTCCCAGAACACACGGCGGTCGCCGGCATTCTTTGTATAAAGCTTGCCGTCGCCGTAGCGCAGGCCGACGACAAAGGCGCCGCTGCCTTCTTGTCCGAGGACGTAGCCGTTCGGCTGTCCCCACCGGCTCACAGCTGTTTCGACAATCTGCGCTAGGCCGCGGGAAACCGTACCGAAGAAGCGATGCCCCTCACGCACCAACTCGCCGGGCGTAAAAGTGCTAGGCTGCTGCGCCGGGGGCGGTGCAGGCGGTGGGTTCTGGGCAGCGGCGATGCCGGGAGAAAAAGCCGCAAGAGAAAGCGTCAGGGCGATAAGGCGCAAAGTCGCGCGCATCAGATGCTCCATTGAATGATGAGACTCCAAGCCCGGCTTAACCGGTTGCTCACGCAGACCCCGGTAATGTGGCCACGAAAGGCTTGTCCCGAATCATTTAAACGTCGCTGAGAACTATGACTGCAGCACGGCAACAACGGAAGCCACTGGTCTTGATTTGGCTCTTGCTGGGCATCGCCTTGGGGGGCGGTATTTTCGCACCCCTCGGTTTGCGGGCTGCTACCGATAACCAATTGGCGGTTAACCCGGGGACTGGCCTCGCTATCAGCGGCTTCGACCCCGTGGCCTATTTTACAGAAGGGAAAGCGATATTTGGTCGGCCGGAAGTCGAACTGAATTTGGATGGCGCCATCTGGCGCTTTAGCAATGAGGGCAACCGCGGCGCCTTCGCCGGGCACCCTGAGGTCTATGCGCCGCGTTTCGGTGGCTACGATCCTGTATCAATTGGCCGAGGACGCTCGGTCGCTGGCCATCCATTGATCTGGGCCGTGGTCGGCCAGCGTCTTTATCTCTTCTATAGTGAAAAAAGCCGCGCGGACTTTCTCGCCGATGCCGGCCGCATCATCGACACGGCCGAACGTAAATGGCCAGAACTTGCAAACAGTTTGGGCCAATGAAGACGCACGCCGACCCTAGATCGTGACAGTTGCTGCCTTGCCGGCGTCGCCCCAGGCGATGAAGGCCGGCACGCGGAAATTTTCAGCTGCGCGTCCATAATCCAACGCCGGGCCCCTCGGGCTGGCGACGACACCACCAGCGGCGACAACAAGTGCATGCCCGGCCGCCACGTCCCATTCGCAGGTCGTCGCGAGGCGCGGATAGACATCAGCAGAACCTTCGGCGACCTGACAAAACTTGAGTGCCGAGCCGCAGGCAATGCGTGTCACCGGCCCCAGCGAGCCCAGGAATGCGTCAGTGTCGGCGTCGAAATGTGAACGGCTCACGGTCGCTACGGCACTTTGAGCGGGCCAATTGCGCGTACGGATCGCTGTTGGCTGATCCGCGTTATCCGCCAGCATCCGAAGCCGCTCGGCACCATGGCCGACAATGCCGCGCCAAACCTGACCACGTTGCGGGGCCGCGATAATGCCGGCAATTGGTTTGCCGCCCGTCACGATGGCGAGATTGACGGTGAATTCGTCACGTCCTGCGAGAAACTCACGCGTGCCGTCGAGCGGATCGACGATCAGGAAACTCTCGCCCGCTTTGGGCACTAGTTTGTTGCTGGCGGATTCCTCTGAAATCACGGGCACGCCAGGCAGCAAGCGCGCCAAATCCTGCAGGATCATTGCTTCGGATGCTTCGTCCGCCTCGGTGACCGGCGACAGGTCGGCCTTCGTCCGCTTTACTGAGGTATGGGGCGAAAGCGCGCAGATGCGCGCAGATGCGCGCGCAATCATTTTCGTCAGATCATCAAATACCTGCGCCGCATCGGCCGGCAGAATTTCGGAACCCGATGTCAAATGCCACGTCCTTTTGCCGTTTCGCGGTCCTTGGCGGTTGTGCAGGTGCGGTGTATCACCCGGCCGATCGGTGCGACCGTCGATTCGCCGATCGCGGCAGACTGCATGCCTAGCGGAGACTAGTCTATGTCCGATTCTTCCATCGAAGCGCTCGATCTCGCGGCCTTGCTGTGCTCGCGCGTTTGCCATGATTTGATCAGCCCGGTCGGCGCCATCGTCAACGGGCTTGAGGTGCTCGAGGAGGAAAAGGATGAGGAGACCAAGGAGTTTGCGCTCGAACTGATCAAGAAGAGTGCCCGCACCGCCTCGGCCAAATTGCAGTTCTGCCGTATCGCATTTGGTGCCGCCGGCTCTGCCGGTGCCCAAATCGACCTCGGGGATGCTGAAACCATCGCACGCGGCTTCCTGGAGGACGACAAGACCAAGCTCGCCTGGAATTTGTCCCACGCGCTTTCGCCCAAAAACAGGGTCAAACTGCTGCTCAACATGCTGATTATCGCCGGCCAGGCCATCCCGCGTGGTGGCAAGCTTACTGTCGACCCCATAGGGTCGGGCGACAGCATGGGATTTAAGGTCAGTGCCGCAGGCCCGAACGCCAAAGTTCCGCCGACGGTCCCGCCTTTGATCACCGGTGATACCGGTGGCGAGGCAATCGATGCTCATCGCATTCAACCATTCTATGCCGGCCTTTTGGCTAAGGCATGCGGGCTTAAGGCCACGGTCGCGATGGAAGGCGAAACGGTTCTGGTCACCGCGCAATAGGCACGATGTGCAAGGCTTTCTGCCGGTTAACAACCGGTTAATGGCGCGCGCCGTAGTGCAACTACGCAACTAAAATTAAACGCTTCACCGACACACTGGCGGCGCTTCCGACGGAAAGCGGCGGACGGGCCAGTGCCCGTCGACGAAGGCGTTTTATGGACGACCTGCTGCAAGAATTTGTCACCGAGACGAACGAGAGTCTCGACGTGGTCGACGTCGAGCTTGTGCGTTTCGAACAGGATCCGAACAACGCGAAGATCCTCGACAATATTTTCCGGCTCGTTCACACGATCAAAGGCACCTGCGGGTTTCTTGGTCTGCCGCGCCTGGAAGCGCTCGCCCACGCAGCCGAAACGCTGATGGGAAAGTTTCGCGACGGTGCGCCGGCCTCAAGCGATGCCGTCACGCTCATTCTTGCCACCATCGATCGTATCAAGACGATTCTGGCGTCGCTTGAACGCGAGCAGCGCGAGCCGGATGGTGCAGACAGCGATTTGATCTCCAACCTTGAGCAAATGGTCGAACACGTTGGATCGACAAGCCCGAACGAGGAACCGCATACTATCGGAACGCTCGTCTCGCAGGTGCTGGAACGGCCGCTGCGGCCCGACGAAGTTTCGCTCGACGAGCTCGAACGCGCCTTTCGCGAAACGCCGGCCGACCCGTCTCCCCTAAAGTCCGCCAAGCCTGCGCCGGTGGCGGCCGATGCGCCTGCCAAAGATGATGACGCGGCCAAAGGCAACCAATCGATCCGCGTTACCGTCGATACGCTCGAGCAATTGATGACGATGGTATCCGAGCTGGTGCTCACGCGTAACCAGCTGCTCGAGATTGTGCGTCGCCACGAGGAATCCGAATTCAAGACGCCCCTGCAGCGGCTGTCCAATGTGACGGCCGAACTGCAGGAAGGCGTGATGAAGACGCGAATGCAACCGATCGGCAATGCGTGGCAAAAGCTGCCGCGCATCGTGCGCGACCTTTCGAACGAGCTTGGCAAAAAAATCGATCTCGAGATGCAAGGGGCCGAGACCGAGCTCGACCGTCAGGTGCTCGACCTGATCAAGGATCCGCTCACGCATATGGTGCGTAACTCGGCGGACCACGGTCTGGAATCGCCCGAACAGCGCAGGGCTGTTGGCAAGCCGGAACATGGGCGGATCAGGCTTTCCGCCTATCACGAGGGCGGCCACATCATCATTCAAATTGCCGACGACGGCCATGGGCTTGATACCGATCGCATCAAGGCGAAGGCCATCGCGCGGGGTCTGGTGTCGGAGTCCGAGGTCGAGAAGCTATCGGAAGCGCAGATTCACAAATTCATATTCGCACCCGGATTTTCTACGGCCGCGAAAGTCACCAACGTTTCCGGACGCGGCGTCGGCATGGACGTTGTCCGCAACAATATCGATCAGATTGGCGGCACGATCGACGTGAAGTCGGTGGCCGGCGCCGGACTGAGTTTCACCATCAAAATCCCGCTGACGCTCGCAATCGTTGCGGCATTGATCGTGGAGGCGGGTGGCCACCGCTTCGCCATTCCGCAATTGTCGGTCGTTGAACTCGTACGCGCCCGGAGCGGCAGCGAACACCGAATCGAACGTATCAAGGACACCAAGGTCTTGCGGTTGCGCGACAAGCTTTTGCCGCTTGTGGGCCTCACACATTTGCTTGGTCTCGACGACGAGGCCAATGACGTCAATGGCGGCTTTATTGTTGTCACGCAGGTCGGCAGCCAGACTTTCGGCATCGTCGTCGATGGCGTGTTCCACACCGAAGAAATCGTCGTAAAGCCGATGTCGAGTAAGCTACGCCATATCGCGATGTTCTCCGGGAACACGATACTCGGCGACGGTTCGGTGATCATGATCATCGATCCGAACGGTGTCGCGCAGGCATTCGGGAATACGGTTACCTCGCAATTGGCCGACGAAGCAGCAGCGTCGAGTCACGCAGGCACCGATGAAGCGAGCACTTCGTTGCTTGTATTCCGCGCCGGTTCGACTCAGCCCAAGGCGGTACCCCTGTCGCTCATTACGCGGCTTGAGGAAATCGACGCGCATAAGATCGAGCTGTCGAACGGCCGCCATATGGTGCAGTACCGCGGTCATCTGATGCCGCTGGTGACCATAAGCGACGATGTACGGGTGAAGGGCGAGGGAGCGCAACCGCTTCTCGTGTTTTCCGACGGCAGCCGCTCCATGGCTCTCGTGGTCGATGAGATTATCGACATCGTCGATGACAACCTCGACATCCAGGTTTCAAGCGAGAACCCGGGTGTCCTGGGATCGGCTATTGTTCGGGGCCATGCGACAGAGATCATCGATGTCGGCCACTTCCTGCCGCTCGCCTTCGAAGATTGGTTCCGCCGCAAGGAATTGCCGGCGCAAAGCCGGCCGCGCAGCGTGTTGCTGATCGACGACTCGCCGTTCTTCCTCAACATGCTCACGCCGGTTTTGCAGGCCGCCGGCTACGTGGTCACAGCGGTCAATTCGGGCCAAGAAGCGTTGACGATGCTCAGGGACGGCCGCCAATTTGATGTAGCCATCACCGATATCGAAATGCCGGACCTGGACGGATTCCAATTCGCAGAATCCGTACGCAACGACCCGCGCATCTCCGATTTGCCGATTATCGCACTGTCGTCGGTCGTGTCTGCGGAAGCGATCGACCGCGGTCGTCGCGTCGGCTTCCACGACTATGTCGCCAAGTTCGACCGGCAAGGGCTGATCGCGGCGCTCAAAGAGCAGACCGACATCGATCGGGCGGCATGATGGAAGAGCCATGAACGAAACCGCGGATCACAACCAGCAAGAATACGTCACCGCAATGATAGGTGGCCAGCTGTTTGGCCTGCCGATTCTGCGCGTACAGGACGTTTTTGCGCCAGAGCGTTTGACACGCGTGCCGTTGGCGCCCCAGGAAATCGCCGGGGTGCTCAATCTGCGCGGCCGCATCGTGACCTTGATCGATATGCGACGCCGGCTTGGTCTTGGCCAGCGCGAAGATGCAGGCCCGGCGATGGCTGTCGGCGTGGAGTCACGCGGAGAATCTTACGGGTTGCTGATCGACACTGTCGGCGAGGTGCTCAAGCTCGACGATATTGCGTGCGAGCCGAACCCTGCCAATCTCGATCCGGGTTTGGCGAGCGTCTCGACCGGAATCTATCGGCTCGATGGGCAACTGTTGATGGTGCTCGATGTCGACCGCGTGCTCGACATCGCAGTGAAGGCGGCCGCGGCGTGACGCGGTCTGAATGCTGAAGGAATGGGAATTAGGCGCGAACACAAAGAGGCTATACGATGAAAACCTGTTTAGTCGTTGACGACTCCAGCGTCATTCGCAAGGTGGCGCGGAGAATTCTCGAAGGACTCGAATTCCAAATCTTGGAAGCCGAGGATGGCGAGCAGGCGCTCGAAGCCTGCCGGCGGCAGTTGCCGGAAGCAATTCTGCTCGACTGGAACATGCCGAAAATGGACGGGTATGAATTTCTGCGCTCGTTGCGCCGGCTACCCGGCGGCGATGCGCCGAAAGTGGTGTTTTGTACCACCGAGAACGACGTGGCGCACATCGCGCGCGCGTTACACGCCGGTGCCAACGAATACATCATGAAGCCTTTCGACAAGGAGATCGTCGAGGCCAAGTTCCAGGAAGTCGGGCTTATCTGATCGCCACATCGGTACGTCCGAACGTCACGATCAGCAAGGCCAGTCGCGTCCAATGAACTTAGTCGTCACACCTCAGTCTCCTGCCGCCGCCAATCGGCGCATCCGCGTCATGCTCGTTGACGACGCGGTCGTCGTACGCGGGCTCTTCGCGCGTTGGGTTGAATCGGAACCCGACCTCGATGTCGTCGCCACGCTGCGTACCGGCCGCGAGGCCGTCGATCAACTCGAGCGCGTCGATCCCGATGTGGTCGTGCTCGATGTCGATATGCCGGACCTCGACGGCATCGCCGCGCTTCCGCTGCTGCTTGAGAAAAAGCGCGACCTTGTCGTGATCATGGCTTCAACGCTGACGCGGCGTAACGCCGAGATCAGCTTGCGGGCGTTGTCGCTCGGCGCGGCAGACTACATTCCCAAGCCGGGCAGCAATCGCGAGGTCAGCGCCTCCACCGCGTTTCGCCGGGATCTGATCGAAAAGATCCGCGAACTCGGCCTGCGCGCAAGGCGTTTGCGCCGGAGGCCGCTGCGCCCGTCTCTGGAGGTCAGGTCGGCGCCGCCGATCGTGCCGCACCCAATCGAGGAAGTGGCTGCGCCGCCGCCGATAAGCCTTCGGCCGATGCCGACGTTGCCGCCCAAGGTGCTGGTGATCGGTTCATCGACCGGCGGGCCACAGGCGCTTAACAGTTTGATCGCAGAAATTGGCGGCGTGCTTCAGCGCGCGCCGGTACTGATCACACAGCATATGCCACCAACTTTTACCGCTGTGCTCGCCGAGCATCTCGGCCGGGTCGCAAAGCGCTCGGTGCGCGAGGCGGTCGACGGCGAGGAGATCATCGCCGGAACCGTGTATATCGCTCCCGGCGGCAAGCACATGAAAGTTGTACGCCGCGACGGCAATGCCGTGATCGCGATTGAAGACGGTCCGCTGGTGAATTTCTGCAAGCCGGCGGTGGATCCCCTGTTTGCTTCCGCCGCGGAGGTATGGGGGAACAAGGTGCTGGCGCTGGTGCTCACTGGCATGGGCTCGGATGGCCTCGCCGGTTCGAAATCGATCATCGCCGCGGGTGGCCACGTGATGGCACAGGACGAAGAAACCAGTGTCGTGTGGGGCATGCCCGGCCAGGTCACCAATGCGGGCCTGTGCTCGGCAGTGCTGCCGCTGTCCGAGATCGCCGCGAAGCTCACGCGCCTGTTCACGGGGGAACGCGTTTGACCCCACAAGATTTCGACTATCTGCGCAAGCTCTTGCGTGAGCGCTCAGGGCTGGTCCTGGCGGTCGAAAAGCAATATCTCGCCGAAAGCCGGCTGCTTCCCGTTGCGCGCAAGAACGGCCTGAGCACGCTCGACGAATTAATGGATAAACTGAAAAACCGGACGACCGCTCCGCTCACGGCACAAGTGGTCGAGGCGATGACGACCAACGAGACGTTCTTTTTCCGCGACAAGATCCCGTTCGATCATTTTCGCGACACTATTCTGCCGGCTCTGCTGACTGCACGCGCGCGCGAAAAGCGCATCCGCATCTGGTGCACGGCGGCTTCAAGCGGCCAGGAGCCCTATTCGCTGGCGATGGCGATCAAAAGCATGGGCCCCGCGATCGCGGGCTATCGCATCGAGATCGTGGCGACCGATCTGTCATCCGACGTCCTCGAAAAGGCGAAAGCCGGTGTCTACAGCCAATTCGAAGTGCAGCGCGGCCTGCCTGTGCAGCTGCTGGTAAAATTCTTCGGTCAGGTCGGCGAAACCTGGCAGATCGCGCCCGAGCTGCGCGCCATGGTGCAATTCCGCCCGCTCAACCTGCTCAACGATTTCTCCCCGCTCGGCACTTTCGACCTGGTGTTTTGCCGCAACGTGCTGATTTATTTCGACCAGGACAATAAAATCGTCGTGCTCAACCGCATCGCGAAGCAAATGCCGGACGATGGCTTTCTCGTGCTTGGCGCCGCCGAAACCGTGATTGGCCTCACCGAGTCATTCAAGCCGCTCGCCGACAAGCGCGGCCTGTATGTGCTCAATAGTGCAATACGTCAGCCGGCTCCGGCCCGCGGTGCCGACAACGTGGTCCGCCTGGCCGCTGCAAAGGCCTGATTTCCCGGCCGTTATTCCGCGTTTACAAAAAAATTATCCGGCTTTCGTGAACACCCGGGCCATCGTGATATCCGGCCGAATCGTGTAGATTGCCCTGGGGGCCGGCGCGTCGTCGACGCGCGTTGGGGGCTTGCCGCTCGCAAGCTTGGCCCGAAGGGGGAGACCTTACCTTGGTCGACTACGTCGATCCGGTGCTGGTTGTTGACGACCTCAACACGATGACGCGCATCGTGGACGGTATGCTGCGCAAATGCGGCTTCCAGAATGTCGATCAGTGCAATGACGGACCGACCGCGCTGCAAAAGATGCGCGAGAAGTCGTATTTGTTCGTCATCACGGATCGGGAAATGCCGGGCATGAATGGGCTCGAGCTGGCGCGCGAGATCCGCGCCGACCCGAAAATCCGCAGCGTACCGCTTGTCATCATGTCGGCGAGTTCTGAAGCCAAACACGCAGAAGCGGCGATGGCTGCTGGCGCGAATTTTTTCATGACCAAGCCATTCAATCTGACCACGCTCAAGGATGTGATCACGCAACTGATGCGGCCGCAGCAGAGCTGAGCGGTGCGCTTTCGCGGTGTTACGCTGTTCTTTGGCGCGCCGTTTTCCTTTGTCGTCCCGGGCGAGCGTCAGCGAGACCCGGGACCCATACTCCGCAGCTTCTTGATAGGACACGGCGTATGGGTCCCCGCTTTCGCGGGGACGACAGCAAAAGTTTGCTCCCGCGCGTTAATTCTCCGATTCAATTTTCAAACAGCCAACGCAGCGCGCGCCGGCTTTAGCCGGTTCGCGCCAAGGCAAGCGCCATCGCCCGGATTTTTTGATCAGGCGCCCGGGATCGCCTGCATTTCACTTCTTTCCGCCCGCCTCGAATTAAATCCGAGGGCGCGCGGGACGCCTGAGGTCCTGATGGACCCACGGGCCTCGACGCCTCGCGACATCGAGGCTTGTCGAAGTCCGGTGCCCCGCCGTCGCTCTTTGCGAGCGTCGGCGCGGCAAG
>WNFM01227353.1_pt2 | contig 16976 bp, 16 predicted proteins | sample 5400271 | NCBI WGS metagenome assembly WNFM01 (sample SAMN13153352, study PRJNA577476) | soil metagenome | isolation source: 60 cm saprolite on Douglas fir-dominated hillslope | place: USA:California | collected 2013-09-17
GCACTGAAGGCGGCAGACAGAACCCCGTCCCGATGCTGCAGAGGCGGCCCCAGCGCTTTTCCATTCGAAGCGTCCCACACCTGTGCGGCACATTCCGTGAATTGCAAGTCCAGACAGGAAGTCACGATCAGGCTGTCATCCTCACTAAATCGGGCGGCCTCAACGGTGACGGGGTGATCGAGGATAAAGCGCAGCTTCCCCGACTTCGAATCCCACACATAGACTTGATTGCGGCTGATCGTCAGGAGGGATTCTCCGCTCAAGTTGAACGCGGAGCTCTCAACGGCGCTCGTGTGAACCAGCATCGGGCTGAGCGGCTGGCCGCTGGGCAGAACATAAACCTGCGCCGCGTTCGTCCAAAAGCAAACCATTCGATGGCCGTCATCGCTCAATCCAACCCGGTTCAGCTTTCCACTGAAGGATGGCAGCCTAAAAAGCCGCCTTCCGGTGGCGATCTCCCACAAGGCGAGATCGCCACCGGCCTTATCCTCCACCTCGTCGGCGTCACAAAGCGTCAATAAGAAGTTGCCAGCCCTGCTCCAAGCCACTTCGCGGAGAGGTGAGGGAAGCTCAATCGGAGGATTCCGCTCGCCGCCCCTGGTTTGTCGCACTTCCAGCCGACGGTGGCTCTCGGCCAGGAATCTGGTCCCATCAGGACTGAACGAGGCGTGAATGGGGTTAGGGGTCGTGCAGGAGGCAGCCAAATCCCAGAGACGGCTGGTTCCGTCCAGGCAGGTGGTGATGATCCGATGTCCGTCCGGGTGAAAGGAGGCATGCAGCACCCGGCTGGTGTGTCTCAGCACCGGGTTTGGATAAAAAGGCTTTCCTGTGGCGGCGTCCCAAAGCCGCGCCGTGGAATCCCAACATCCGGTCAAGATAAGGAGTCCGTCGGGACTAAACTCCACACTGCTCACTCCATCCCGGTGTAACAAAGGGGGAAAGACCTCCTCGCCCGTAGCCACATTCCAAACCCGGGCGGTATGATCCAAGCCGGCGGTCGCGACCCGCAAACCATCCGGGCTGAAGGCGGCATGCGTCACCCAATTTTTGTGGAGCAATTTTCGGCTCAATACCTTTCCTGTGCGCGCGTCCCAAATCAGAGCGGAATTATCCTGGCCTGTGGTGACGATGAGTTTGCCATCAGGGCTGAACCCGGCATAGAGCAAAGGCTCGGTTTGCCTTTGTAAAGGGAAGAGCAGTTTGCCGTTTGAAGCATCCCAAAGGCGGGTAAAACCATCAAAGCAGGCTGTAATCACCTCAGTGCCATCATTGTTAAAACCGGCCGCCATCACGCGTTCGGGATGTTTTAACACGAAAGCACGCCCACCGGATCGCCAATCCCAAATTGTCGCTGTCCGATCCTGGCTAGCCACGAGGACGCGGGCTCCATCCGGGCTAAAACAGGCCGTTCCCAGGAAATAGTTAGGACCAAAGCTGGCCGTCATCGCTTCCCCTGTTTCCACATTGAAAACTTGAACTTCGTTGGTCCGACTCGCCAGAACCAAAAACCTTCCATTCCGGCTGAATTGACCATCGTTAATTTGATCTGGGTTAGACCACATCTGAAGGAGCTTGGGACATTGCTCTAAAATCATGCTGATGCGAACCCGATGGAGTGGCGTCCTTTGCGGGCGATCCAACCTCAACACTTCGATGAATGAAGGCAACGCTTGGAGGAACTGGCCCTCGTCCAAAGCTTGAATCCCGTACGCAATGTTGCCACCAATTTCCCGTTGCCTGATTTCTGCGCGGTGCTTTTTTTCGCGATCAAACTGGTAATACCCCAGCAGCGTCACCAGTACGGCGATGGCCGTCGCGAAACCAACTTTCTTGAAGCGGGCGAGACGCTGTTCCAAAAGTCTCAAGCGTTTGACCGATTTGCCGTTCAACAGGAAACTCAGATCTGCATACATCTCGTCCGCCGTTTGGTAACGCTGCCGAACGTCGTTGTGGCACGCCCTTAGAATCACTTCATTCAACTCCCGGAATTGCTCGTCCTCCGCCAACTGCTGGCAAGCGTCGGGCAACCGCGGGAACTCATGGCGATCGTTGCCGGTGCTGATGACGTAAAGGACTTTGCCCAGGCTGAAGATGTCGGCGGGCGGGCTGCCCGGACCCTCCGGAGGAAAGAACCCTTCGGTTCCCACGTAGGAATGGGCCTCTTTGATCTCCGCCACCAGCCCAATGTCGGCCAGTTTTGGGACGCCGTTGACGAAGATGATGTTCGATGGCTTGATGTCCCGGTGAACGAGCTTCTGTTTGTGCAACTGACTCAAGGCGTTGCTCAAAGAAAGGCCCAACTGCAAACACTCCTCGATCGGAAGTCTCGACCCGCCGAGGACGTCTCGACCGAGGGTCCTCGGCATATAAACCTCGGGGATTATGTTTTGGCCGCTCTGCCGATCATCCCCCAACTCCATGACGTAGTAAAAATAGCCTGCTTCATCATTTCTCCCAATTTGCAGGACATCGACAAAGCCTTCGTGAGAACGGGAAATCGGCTCGAATCGATGAATGCCGGCTAATTCCCGCTCGAAGCGTTCATCTGCGAAAGCATTTCGATAGACGACCTTGACGGCTCGGTAGATTCCGAACAGGTTGCGAGCCAGCCAGACGTCCCCATAGTTGCCGCGGCCGATGCAACGGAGCATCTCGTGATCAGGAATAGCGGGCGTGTCACCCCAAAAGGCGCTGCTTTTCTCTTTTTGATTGCGGCGGTTCATGGCGCGGTGCGGCAAGAGCCGTTCGCCGTTTGCTCACCCGATTTCCAACTCGCATCATAATCAGCGGCCTGGTGAAAAGCTCCGCCCCAGATGCTAGTGACTCCCACGTGCTGCACCAGCGAAGGGGCATGGTAAAAGAGGGGCTGCCCCAGTTGCCCGGCCAGACGGGAGATGCGGATGTCCTGCATGCCGTCGATCTTGCTCCAGTGGCGAACGATGTGCCTGGCGGCCGGCAAACTGAGCAAGAACGCCTGGCTGCCAAAGATCGAATGGGGAGCAACTACCATCGAATTCCTCCCCACGTCGCAGGCCAGCGGGTTTAGATTGGGATTGTAAAGCCCGGCCAGGGAGATCCGCCGGTCCCTCAGAGGCGCCCACTGACAGAGGTTGTGCAGAATGGACCGATTGAACTCCAGGTCGTCCTCCAAAAATAAGAAATAATCCGCCTTGGTTTGGATGCCATGACGCAGGGCGAGATAACTGGCGCGCGTTTGCCTTTCCCTTCTGTCCGCGGTTTGACCGTCATCCAATTGCACCCACACCGGTTTGTCTCCCCAATCAGTGGCGGCCAGGTTCCGCAGGGTTTGCTCGCGGAGGTTCGTTCGTTCCTGGCAGGAGATCATGCAGGCCTCGATCCGCAGGGAATTCATCACTCGCGCCTTGGAAACCTGAACATAATGACTCATCCGGCCATCCCAGATTTCCCGCAACTGCTTGACATAGCCCCGGCATTCCTCCTCGAACCAAAAGTCCTCCACTTTTTTGTTCCTTAAGAAAAGATTCCATTTGTCAGTGTTGCGATGTTGAAAAACGCGATTCCCGCTGAAGTCATGCTGGCACATCGTCCCGTCGAGTCGGTGAATTGGGACCGCTGGCACCGAATAGGATTTTTTCAGTTTCTCAAACGCGAGGTGAAAGGTTTCCTTGTCTCCGTGAAGATGCCGGTAATAAAAGTCGGAGTTTTCGTTGAACCACGTCGCCAGACGGAGCGCCTTCCAACATCGCTTTTTATCGACGACGATCTGCCCGGATTCAAATTCCGGCCCGTCCGGACGCGGCAAGCCGCAGTTGTCCCAAATCGCCTGCGTTTTCTTCAACTGGCCGTAATCAGGCCAAAAAATCGCCCCCGTTTGGCAATATTCCCTGGATTCAAAGAGGGACTCCGGGTTGGTCACCGGGACGTTGTCCGCGTCCAAAAACAAAACTTCCCGGAAAGAGGAGTGCAGGATGGCGTAAGCTTTCAGCTCCCAGCCGCCCAGGATGCGGGCGGGATGTCGCTTCCGCACTTGCGCCGCATCAATGCAATCCACACCCAGGCTTTTAATGAGAGTCTTCATCTCCTGATCCATCTCCTCCTTGCCGAGAAACCACAGTTGAACCGGCAGGGTGCAACCTGACCTCCTGAGCATGTTGACGCAGACCCAGGCGTTCGTAAAATACTTCACTCCGCCTCCGCAGATCACCACGCCCCGGCCGTGAAAGGCGCCAGGATATTTGGGAATGGTGCTGATAAACTCCTCACAGGCCCTCCGGGCGGTATGGATATTGAGGGGCTGTTGGTCGAAAGCGTTGGATCGGGTCGCCCGCACGCCGCGCCGCGCCGCTTTGGCTTCGGACTCTGATAGGTACTGCACGACTCCGCCTGTGAAATACAATTCGATTCGGCGGATGACCTCCGCAGAGCTTATCATGTCCATGCAGCGAGGGAGTCCTCCGGCCACATGCAGGCACAAATGGTCATCCTGGTCACGAGCATCTCCGTCTCCCAACGGGCGGGTCCGGTCTCTCCAGCAACCTTGGTTCCGGCAGCAGGGCAAGGCGCCGTTCATCTGAATAAACTGGTGATCCGGATACGCTTCCCAGTGGGCCGGCTCGCGTCCGCCCGCCACCACCACGCAGGGCCGGCTGCCCGGCCTCTTGGCTTCGACGGCGGCGGCCAAATGCATCACGGCTGTGATTGGACAAAGCACCCCCTGCGAATGATAGACCAATCTCACCAACTCACGCAGATTGGTTAGTCCCCGCAGATCAATCACCCCTTTCAGCGGGGGATGATGGTGCCCGATCTCCCCGATTTGGACGAACTGGATCTTACCCCGAAAGTGATCAACGACCTCCTGGTAGCGTCCGGTTTCCCACCATTTGATGGTGACATCATATTTTCCTCCCGCCGACACGATCCAGAAAGGGATATCCCTTCGTGTGACCTCATGGACCTGGGAGTACCACGATTTTTCGAGGTCAGAGAGGTAGATGTCGCCTTTAAAGGCGGCCGGCTTGATGGAGAGGCCGAACCGCGCATTGAAAAAATCGATAAAGCCATGAAGACAGTGACACGCAGTCTCGCTGGACTTATCGATGAGCGGATAAGAGCACTCGATGAACTCGACTCCCGGATCGGTCTCCGACAGCGAAGTGAGGCAAGGGTTGTTTTCCCAAAGCTCGGGGCAGAGCGTCCGCACATCCGTGACAAATTGATTCGGATAGCAGCGATGCAAATCCCGGACGGCGGCGGTCAACATCACGATGTCGCCCGGCGAGAGAAAGCTCTTTAAAATCAATTTTCTCATGTCTGTACGACGCTCTTGGCCCGTTCCATGGAGGGAGCTGAGGATCAAACTTTACTTTGGAGCAAACACATCCTTCATCGCCTTGCTGGTTTGTTAGCACCAGCAGTCCACTCCCGATGGACTTCCGTCTGGCCGCGTGGACTGACCGGGGCCGGACTCGGGAGAGGGCTGGGGCTCTCATCGGCCCGAAACGGGGGTCTGATTTTGGCGGGTTTGGGGCTGTAGCGAGGCTCGATCTTTCGATCCAGGGTTGTGGTTTCCATATTTTTTATGCTTCTGTTTTGGTTTTTTGTTGTGTGGTTTTTTGCAAACCAGGGTCCCATTGAAGCTCCTGGCGGGGACGCCTTGATTTGTAAATTCATCGTCCGAGCCTGAGGAGCAATTTCCGCCAGATTCTGGCGCGGATTTCAAACATTTCGTTCGAGTTGGAGGCGGTATCATGAAAAAGCCTCATCTGCCTCAAGAGAATGCGGCGCCAGCGGAGCCATTCGATAAGTTTATTTTGCATATTTCAAATCAAGCCCTGTAGGAGGGCAGTTTTCGGGACACTTCTTTCTCCAAAATCCTCATCTCTTTCTTGATGAGGTTTGAAACCCTATGTTTAGTCATGTAAACCTTGGCAGAACTGACCTTCAAAAGTTTCCGGACCTTGTCCAGGGGCCACTCTTGAAACGTGTAGAGGTCGAAAATCTGGTATTTTCTGGGGTCCACCTTGCGTTTCACCCGTTCAATGGCGGCATCAAACAAGTTTTTCTCCCAGTCCGCCTCCCATTCGGCATCGGGAAGAAATCCGGCAGGGTCCGGCACTCGTTCCACCAAGTCAGTCCCGTCACCGGGCTGCGCATCGTTTTCCAAGACTTCTGGGGGAAGCCGCTTGCGAAGCTGATCTCGGATTCGCCAGCGAGTCAACTGCATCAGCCAGCCCTTGAACGATCCCTCTTTGGCATCATATTTGAAGTCCGGGATGTTTTTAGAAACACTGATGAGCGTGTCCTGCACTACGTCCTGGGCCTCCTCCTCGGTGCAGCCGGCTTTGCGCGCGGATACGAAGATCAGTTTCCAATAGGTTGTGAAAAAGTCGTTCCAACTCTCCTGGTCGTCCCAGTTCTTCAACCGGCCCAGCAAGCTGCGGCGGGTCGGGAGCAAATCCTCCCGGGCCCCGTTTAGTTGACTGTCGCGATTCATGCGAGCATAGATACGGACCATTTTTCAATTTCTTTCAAAATATTTTCAAAAATCTTTTCCAAGGGCATTTTCGGCCTGTTTTTGCGTCATTTCAGGGAGGGAAAAGTAGAAGGTGGCACCGGCATCGACCGCCCCCTCCGCCCAAGTCCGCCCTCCATGCCGCTGGATAATGCGCCGGACGTTGGCCAACCCGATGCCTGTGCCCTCGAAGTCCTCCGCCAGATGCAGCCTTTGAAACACACCGAAGAGTTTGTCCGCATACTCCGGGTTGAACCCAACTCCGTTATCACGAATAAAAACGATGGTTTCATGGCCCTCGCCAGGGGCGCATCCAATCTCAATCTCGGCTTGGGCCCTCGGACGGGTGTATTTCAAGGCATTTCCGATCAAATTGGTCAAAACTAGGCGGAGCATGGCAGGGTCTCCCTGGACTTGGGGCAAGGGTGCGATTTTCCAAGCGATGTCCCGGCCCTTGCTGTCCCCTTCCAGATCGTGAAGCACCTCCCGCACTAATTGATTTAGATCGGCCATGCCTCGGCGCATTTCGGCCCGTCCCAACCGCGAAAACTCCAGTAAATCATCAATCAGTTGCCCCATCCCTTCTACCGATGCCATCACGCAATCAAGGTAATGGCGGCTCTTCTCATCGACCGCAGGTCCTAGACCGCCTTTGAGCAAATCCGCGTAACCGAGGACATGCCGCAAGGGTGCGCGTAAATCGTGCGAGACAGAATGAGCGAAGGCGTCGAGTTCGATGTTGGCGGATGCCAATTCGGCGGTGCGGGCCGCCACCCGCTCTTCCAGGCTCTGGTTGAGTTTCAGGACTTCTGCCTCCACCTGCTTGCGTTCCGCGGCCTCTTTTTCGAGTTCGTGTGCCCGGTCCTGCAATTGAGCGTAGAGCCTCCGATTTTGGTAACTCCTTCCTAGTTGGGCAGCGAGAATGCTCGCCAGTTGCTCATCGTCGTCGCTGAACCGGTCCGCGCCTAATTTGTCGGTCAGGAACAGCCAGCCGTAACGATGGTCTTCGGAGGCGATGGGAGCGCCGAGCAGCGAGTGGATTGGCGGGTAGCCAGCCGGGAAACCAATGACCCGCGGATCCCCAACAGGGGCGGTTTCCTTCCAAGAGGGTGGCGAGGGGGCCTTGCTGTAACTGGGGAGGTCCCAGGTTCATGAGCGTTCCAGGATCCATGCCACTCGTCACAAAGTAACCGCTGGAGGCATTGTCCGGGTCCGGCACCGCTACCAGGCCATGTTTGGCGCCTATGAGATCGCGCGCGCCCCGGCAGACCTCCTCCAGGAGGCGCCTCGGCTTGCGCTCGGATGCGAGTCGGAGGAGGATTTCGACCAACGCCTCGAACCGAAGATTCGCCCGGTTGAGTTCGCTGACCTTCTCAGACAGCTTGTCCGTCAGCAGCCGGAGGTGTTCGCGATCGAACGCATCGTTTGGGCCGGCGGCGGCGGGAGTGGCGCCCAGCCCCAGTGCCTCGTCCACCACCCGCAGCACTTGTTCCGGCTCGCAAGGCTTGGTCAAAATGCGCAAAACCCCACAGTCCTGGGCCAGTTTCTGGGCTTCCCGCTCATGATAGTGTGCCGTGCAAAAAATGACCGCGGCGCCCGCAAGCGCTGGGTTGGCCCGCAACCGTCGCACGAACTCGTAGCCATCCATGGTCGGCATGAGAATGTCCGTGATGATCAGTTCCGGTTTTCGCTTTCGCACCAACTCCAGCGCCTCCTCGCCGTCAGCGGCTTCGATCAGCTCGTGGCCCTTGTAGCGAAGGAGTGTCGCCAGAAACTCGCGATTGCTGGGTCGATCATCTACTATCAGGATGCTGGCCATAGTTCAGAGTGTCATCGGTCGTTCCCGGCCCGCTCCGCCGGAAACCTCCTCGGGATTCTTGGTTCGCTCAGACAGGCGTCTAACTCTGCCAGCAGCCTCTCCGGTTCAATGGGCCGGAAGAGAAAACGCGCCGCCCCGAGTCCGAGTCCCTTCCTGCGTTCGACTTCATTGACCATGGTGGAGGTAATGAAAACAAACGGAATCTGGCACAGGCGCGGATCGGCCTTGACCTCCTGGATGAAATCATAACCGTTGCCCTCTGACATGCAGATATCAGACATAATCAGGTCGGGTGGTTCCTGCTGCGCCAGCAGGAGGGCATGCCGCATCCTCTCCGCCGTGACGACTCGGTAACCGGAGCCTTCCAGGGTGCTTCTGGCCAATTCCAGATTCGTTTCCAGATTGTCCACCACCAGGATCGTGCAGCCGCGTGAGACGGGTGGCGAAGGCGGGAAACGAGGGGAAGGAGCGGGAGGCGGCCGCGCCGATCTGACTTCGACCGGCAGGAACGCTTCGACTTGCTGGACGAACTTCTCGGGTTCGATCGGTTTTCCGACGTAGCCATCGAATCCCGAGGCCAGGATTTTCTCCCGGTCACCCACCATGGCCAGGGCGGTCACCGCCACCAGGGGAACCAATTTCAAGCTGGGGTCGCTCTTGAGCCGGCGGGCCACCTCATGGCCATCCAGGCCGGGCAATTGGATGTCACATAGGATCAGATCCGGCCGTTCGCGTCGCGCGGCCTCCAACCCTGCTTCGCCGTCCCAGGCAGGCAGCGGGGCATGGCCAAAGGCTCTGAGCAGATAACTCATCAATTCCAGGCTGGGCCAGTTGTCTTCGATGATGAGGATGCGCCCCGGCATAGGCGTTAGTTCTCTTTCAATACCAGTGTGAAAGTGCTTCCTTTCCCGTGCTCGCTCTGGTAGGTGATTTGCCCTCCGAGCAGTCCGGCCAGCTTTTGGCTCAGGTGCAATCCCAACCCCGTGCCTTCATTCCGGCGCCGGCTGGCAAATTCGACCTGCGAGAAGGCTTGAAACAATTTGGGCTGATCCTCGGCTCGAATCCCGACGCCTGTATCCTGGACATCGATTTCGGTTTCTAGGCGGCCCTCGACCCGCCGTTGGCGCAGGAGAATTCGCACCGCGCCTTTTTCGGTGAACTTGATGGCGTTGTTCACCAGATTGAGGATGATTTGGTTGAGGGTGCGCCGGTCGCTTCGGATGGCCAGGTCGGGTCCGGGCCCGCTCACCTCAACGGTCAAACCTTTTTCCTCGGCGAGGGGACGCAAGGCCGATGCGACCTCATTGATCACGGCCTGACAGGAGGTCGGCTCCAAGTGGAGCTCGACCTTGCCCGCGTCAATCTTGGCCAGGTCCAGCAAATCATTGATGAGGGCAAGCAGGTGTCGGCCGCTCGCCTGGACGGTCCGAAGTTGCCTTTGCTGGTCAGCGGTGAGCGGGCCCGGCAACCCCATCAGCAGGGTGCCGGTGAACCCGATGATGGCGTTGAGCGGTGTTCGCAATTCGTGGCTCATGCTGCCCAAAAAACGATCTTTCGACAGCAAGGCGTTCTCTAGCTCGATATTCTTCTCCTGCAGGGCCTGCTCGAAACACTTGCGCTCCGTAATATCGCGGGCGATTTTTGAGACACCGATGATCCGTCCCGCGGCGTCATGCATTGGAGAGATGGTGACGGAAACGTCGATCAGCCCGCCATCCTTCCGCGCCCGCACCGTTTCCCGATGCTCAATCTCTTGTCCGCGCTTGATCCCTTCCAAAATCTGGGGTTCCTCATCGAGCAGGCCCGGCGGAATGAGGATGGAGATGGGCCTTCCCACCGCTTCGCCCGCGCTGTAACCATAGAGCCTTTCAGCGCCCCGGTTCCAACTGGTGATGTTCCCTTCCAAAGTCTTGCTGATGATCGCGTCATCAGACGACTCGACGATGGCGGCAAAATGGGAGAGGGTCTTCTCCGCACCCCTGCGATCGGTGATGTCCCGAATCGCGCTCATCGCCAGAGTGCCCTCCTCCGTTTCCAGTGGACTAAGACTAATCTCCACCGGAAACTCGGTCCCATCCTTGCGCAGACCGAAGAGATCCAAGCCCGCCCCCATGGCGCGGGGGCGCGGTTCGCGAAAGAATCCGCGGCGATGCCCGGGATGATGCCCGCGAAAGCGTTCCGGCACCAGGGCCTCGACTTTCTTTCCCAGCAATTCCTCGCGTAGGTAACCGAAGAGCTTTTCCGTCTGAGAATTGATCAGCACGATGTCGCCCTCCCGGTTCACGATCACGATCGCATCCGGAGCGGATTCCAACAACCCCTTAAACTTCTGCTCCGCCTTTTTGCGCTCCGTGATGTCGCGGATGGCGCTCATGGCCAGCGTGCCCTCCTCGGTGTGAAGCGGACTCAGGCTGATTTCGACGGGAAACTCGGTCCCATCCTTGCGCAGCCCGTACAGCTCCAATCCCGCCCCCATGGCGCGGGTGCGCGGCTCTTGAAAGAATCCGAGGCGGTGTCCGGGATGGCTCGCGCGAAAGCGTCCCGGAACCAGGGTTTCGACTTTCTTTCCCAGCAACTCCCCGCGAAGGTAACCGAAGAGCCTTTCGGTTTGAGAGTTGATCAGAACGATGTCACCTGCGTCGTTCACAATGACGATTGCGTCCGGGGCGGATTCCAACAGCCCCTTAAACTTCTGCTCCGCCTTCTCCCGCTCCGTCACTTCTTTGCGCAAATCCTCGTTCGCTTTCGCCAGCAGACCCGGGCCGGGCAGCGCTAAAGCTTGCGGAACCAGTTTCACCAGCAAAATGGCCGTCGGCACCGAGGCCAGGGCCGTCAGGGCTTTGATGCTGCCCGTCACCCAGTAAGTTGGGTGCCAGATCGCCCAGATCTCCATCAAATGCGTCGTTCCGCAAGCGATGATGAAGACCGCGAAACAAAGGTACATCCAGTGGAACTGCAAGTCTTTGCGTTTATGAACGAAATAGACCAGGGTGAACGGGATGGAAAAGTAAGCCAGGGTGATCAAGGCGTCGGAAACAGTGTGCAGCCACAGCACCCCTGGCCGCCAAAGGTAACAGTGGCCGTGCGGCATAAAGCCGTCAGACGAGAAAAACTCTTTTACAAAATCCATGCGTTGTCGTGCTTATTTCGGAGGTTATCCTGCGGCGCCCAACTCATGCAGATATCCTCGTGAGCGGCTTCAATAACGCCCACCGAAAGCTTAACTGCTGCGTCACTGAGCTTAAACGGTGGAAGTCCACCGGTTTGACGATGTAGTTTTCGACACCTAACCGCCGACACTCGATAACGTCGCGATTTTCCTGCGAATCCGTGAGGACAATCACCGGAATTGCCTGGGTGCGGGGGTCCGCTTTGAGCCGGCGCAACACGCTCAGCCCGTCCACCTTGGGCAGCTTCAAATCCAAAAGAATGACGCAGGGTTGGTGGCTCGGGTTACGGCCCGCCCAAGCCGCGGTGCGGAACGCAAAATCCAAAGCTTCCGCGCCATCGCGGGCCACCTGTACCGGATTGGCAATTCCGGCCCGGGCAAAGGCTTTCAACGTCAATTCCACGTCGCGAGGATCATCTTCCACCAACAGAATCTCCACGCACTGCTCGGGCGAAACCGGCGCGATTGAACCGCCGCTGAAGAGAGTCGGAATGGAGGACTGCAGGGCCGCCGCCAGTTTTTCAATGCTCTGGAGCGAAACATTGCGGGCGCCGCGCTCGATGTCGGAAATATAGGTGCGGTGCAGACCGGCCCGCCCAGCCAATTCCTCCTGCGAGAAGCCAAGATGGCGTCGCAATGATTTAACGGCAGTACCGAACTGCATTATGACTTCGCCCGTTCTCATAAGCCAGATCTGCTCGGACTCTGAAGCCGGTTGACAGATCAATACTGACGCAGTATAGCAAAGTGCGCAACAGACTTTAAGTGACATTCCCTGCCAGCACCGCCGCCAGCGCGATCCCTGACGGGGGCCATACCAGAGTGACGTGCCCGCCGGGCATAGCCAGCAGCCCCGGCCGCCCGGTCAGAAAGTAAAGTGCTGCCGCCGCCAGGAGAACGCCGCGGCTTTGCCCCCGCCTCGCCTCTCCGGTCCCCCGATCGAGCCCGGTGCGCCAACGCGCCAGCGGGAGCGCGCCTGGGTCTGACTCCGGCACTAATCCCGGCAGCCCTATCTTGGTTTGCAGCGGTGACACGGTCTATGGCTTCCCAACAAAGTCCACCTTGGCGCTCAACTCCGGAGTCATGAACCGATCCGGGTCATGCACTTGCACCTTCACTTGCAACGTGCCCTTCTGCCGGCTGGCTTCGGGCGCGATTTCGGCCACATGGCCTTGGTAGGCTTTTTCGGGATAGGCCTCGGGGCTGATGCGGCATTTCTGGTTGAGGAAAACTTTCGATAGATCCGACTCGTTCAACTCGACTTCCACTTGCAGGTCTGTTGGGTCCGCCACGCCCAGGAAGGCGGTGCTGGGCCCGCGGGCTCCGCCAAAACTTTGCGGAGTGACCAACTCCCCGGCCTCGACCAGTTTCTCCAGGACTACTCCGTCAATCGGGGAGCGAATCACCGTCCAATCCAGGTAGGTTTTGGCCAGTTCAACGCTGCCCTGCGCCTCCTGCATGTTGGCTCGGGCGGACTCGAGCTTGAGCCGGGCGTCATCCGCCGTCTGCGGCGTTTCCACTTTCCCGGCGATCAGTTTTTTGACTCGCTCATAATCCAATTCCGCTTTGCTCACCGCGACTTTGGTGTTGGCCAGGCGGGCCTCCGCTTCGAGGAGGCGCGCCTTTTGTTCTGCGTCGTCCAGCAACACCACCACCTGGTCCTTGGTGACTTTGTCCCCCTTCTTGACCCCAATCCATTTCACCAGGCCAATCGCGCGCGGGCTTAATGCTATCCGTTCGCGATTGATGATGTAACCGCTGACCGTCAGGACCGATCCATCCGCCCTCGCCGTGGGACTGCGCGGGCCCGTGGCGGCGGCATTGCTGCTCTGGACGGGAGCAGAGCCCGGCTTCTCTCCCACTAGAAAGCGGTGCTCATCTTTCTTGGGCAAACTATAAAAGGCCCCAGCGCCGGTCAGTAGTGCGACGCCCAGGAAAATAATCCAGATCGCCCGTTGCGGACGCTTTCTGGCTTCAGGCTTGATCTGCAGTGCTCTTAATTTTTCGGAATCCATCAGGCTCCCGTTCATTTTTTCCGGGCATAGCTTGAACAACTGACTCGCCGTCAATAGACTCGGAAAAGGCGTTGCAAGCACGCACAAAATTCAAGTTATGAAAGACCTGACGGATCCGCGCTGGATAAAGTTAAAAGGGATGCTCTTCCTGGTGGTCGGCCTCCTGACCTCGCTCCTGTTGATGCTGGAGCACCCGACGGCGAAGGTGGCGGTGTTGCTGGCGATCTGCGTTTGGTGCTTCTGCCGCTTTTATTATTTTGCCTTTTACGTCATCGAACACTATGTGGATCCCGGCTACCGTTTTTCCGGCCTGCTCTCATTTGCCCGATATCTGCTGCAACGGAAGCGGGCCGGAGGCCCTGGAGACTCCAGCAGAAGGTGAGCGGGGACGGCTCGGACGTGTTTAACGAAGTGCGCCCGTCCCCGGGCGCAGCAATGGTGGGAAGGGGGTTGGCTATCGAAGCTTCCAGCCCTCTGGACGATGGGGAACTAGCTGTGGCCACGGACTGCCCCATTCCGCTCCACAGATGCGTCCACTCTCCAGCGGGGAGAATGATTCGACTCTGTCGTTATCCGCCGCGCCCGACGTTCTATTTGCCTGCTTTGCCGGAGAGGCCCGCTTTGTTCAATGCGAGCATGGCGTCCTTGGCATTGAAATCGCCTGTGATCTCGAACGACTCGGCGCCCTTGGCGGCCGTATTCGCTTTCACTCCGGCCACTTTGGACAAGGCGTCCGTCACGCTCGTCACGCATTTGCCGCAACAGAGGTGAACTCCCGTCACCTTAAGCGACTGGACCTTCTCACTCTTGGCGCCGCTCTTGGCCTTCACCTTGATGTCAGGATCGCTGGAGGCGCCGAAGTAACCCGCGGCGACGAGGGCTTTGACCGCTTTTTTGGCAGTCGCCTTGTCAGGAGCGGTGATGGAGACGGTGCCGGCGTCCTTGTCGCACTGCGCGGTCGCGCCGGAGACGCCGGAAAGCGCCTTCTCGACGCCTTTGACGCAACTGTTGCAACAGAGGTGGACGTTGCTGAGTTTAACGGTCGTGTCGGCAGCCCGAGCGGACCACGCCAGGGCCAGAAGAGCGGATGCGAGTGAGAGGATTTTTTTCATAAATTGTTTTCGTTTATCTTGTGCCTTCCTTGGACGGGGATCAAGCACTCTTATTCATCCCCCGTTTGACACATCCGGCCCCCTCTCCTAGTCTGCGCCATGCCGTTGCGCGGAAAAAAACTGGGAGTGCTCATCTCCGCTGGACCGGAGAATCCGTCGTTTGGGTACGGGCTGCGGTTGGTCGATGCCGCCATCGGTCGCGGGGTCGGCGTTTACGTTTACTGCATTGACGATGCCGTCACGGGTCTCGCCGATGCGCAATTGCAAGGCCTCAAAGCCCGCGGCGCAAATATCTTCGTTTGCGCTTACGGCGCACAGAAGCGTGACATCCCGCTGAGCGACCTGGCAACTTTTGCCGGATTGACCGTGGTGAGCGACCTGATAGCCAGCACCGATCGTTTCGTGAGCTTTAATTGACTGCGCGGAGACTTGCCATGCCCCCCACCCTCCTCTTTATCATCACGACCGATCCCCGAACCAGCCATCGGCCCGCTGAGGCTATCCGGATCGCGGCGGGAGTTGGGGTATGGAAGCAGGTGGACGTAACGGTTTATCTCCGTGGCGCAGCGGTGCTAGCTGTGGTGGAGGACACCGGGCAATTGGTGGACGAAGAAAACTACCGGCGCTATCTGCCGGCTTTGGCGGAATTGGGCCATCCCATCTACGTGCAGCGCGGCGCGCCATTGCTGCTCAAACCCGTCGAAAGACGCCTCAAAATCGAGGAACTCGACGACGCTCGCCTCGCCGCCCTTGCTGCCAAAAGCAGCTATGTGCTGCGTTTCTAAACATGGCCGCAATCCTTCATATCATCACCAAGGCAGACGATTCCTTGGCGCGGGAAGTCATCGAGCGCCAAGCCCGGCAGCCTGACGCGCGGGTGGAAGTGGCGGACCTCACTAAACCCGAACCGGACTACGGGTTGCTGCTGGATAAGATTTTTGCGGCCGACTCCGTGGAGGTGTGGTAACGTAACCTACTGAAGGTGTCCTGGGTGAAATGGGTTAAATCAGTTCAGTCAGAGGTGCTTTTCGATCCTTCCTATTTGGTCATTGCGCTTTGTTCCGGCTGGAGATTTCGCTTGCCCACGAAGTCCACGCGCAAAACGTTGAAAGGGTCCCGAACGGCCACCAAGGTAAAGCCCGCTCGCAAGAGGTGCTCAATAAGGGACAGGTCCTTCCCCGACACGTGGGTGATGTCGTACTGTCCCGCCACATGATCCACCCAATCTTCGGCCATCGATCTGTAATCAAGCATATCCATACTTGCGAACAATTCTTGATTAGCAGAAAGCAAGCCAGAGTCAGATCTGTTGGTTTATGAATTCGCCGCCCACGTTTGCCAGGTTGCCATATCGAGGTCGCCTCGCGCCATCGCCCACCGGCCACCTCCACCTGGGCCATGCGCGGACCTTTTGGATTGCTCAGGAACGGGCGCGGTCGGCAGGGGGCACGCTGGTGCTGCGAAACGAGGATTTGGACCCGGCCCGGTGCAAACAGGAATTCGTTTCTGCCATGCTGGAGGATTTGCGTTGGTTCGGATTCCAGTGGCAGGAGGGGCCAGATTGCGGAGGGCCCTTCGGTCCATACACCCAAAGCGAACGAGGCGCCTTTTACCGGATCGCTTTTGAAAAGCTTCTCGCCCAGGGAGGTCTTTATGCATGCACATGCTCGCGGCAGGACGTGCGGCGTGCTTTGCAAGCACCCCACGAAGGCGAGGATGAACCGATCTATCCTGGGACCTGCCGGAGGAATTCCGGAGTTTTAGTTTCAACTCCCGGGGTGGGGGTGGCTCGGCCTGGCCAATCTGACTTCGGAGACAAAAGCCGGAAGCTGAGGACGAACTGGCGATTTCGCGTGCCTGACGGTGAGAGGGTTTCTTTCCCGGACGGTTGCCAGGGGCCCCAAACATTCATCGCCGGGAAGGATTTCGGGGATTTCGTGGTCTGGCGGAACGATGGTGTGCCGGCCTATCAATTGGCGGTGGTGGTGGACGACGCAGCCATGCAGATCACAGAAGTGGTGCGCGGGGCTGACCTGCTCAAATCGACCGCCCGGCAGATTCTCCTCTATCGCGCGCTCGGAGTGGAACTGCCCGCCTTTTACCATTGTGATTTGATGTTGGATGAAGCTGGGCTGCGGCTGGCCAAAAGGCATGATGCACTCAGCCTTCGGGCGTTGCGCGCACGCGGTGCTTTGCCTGAGGAACTGAGAGCCGCTTGGTTTCGCAGCCTCTCTAAAGCGACGAAGGGCCCGACTACCTAAATGTCCTCCGCATCCTCGATCTTCCGAAAGCCCTCGCGATGGCTGCGGAGCATTCTTCGGCGTTCCTTCATCGGACCAACCCGCAGAACTGGGAATACTCCTCA
>WNFM01341434.1_pt2 | contig 16976 bp, 18 predicted proteins | sample 5400271 | NCBI WGS metagenome assembly WNFM01 (sample SAMN13153352, study PRJNA577476) | soil metagenome | isolation source: 60 cm saprolite on Douglas fir-dominated hillslope | place: USA:California | collected 2013-09-17
CACCGTCCTATCATAGCTCGCAGCCATCTCCACCGGCGTGCATGTCTGTGGGCCCTCCGGGAGGCAAGCGGGAGAGCGCACGGCGGGCTGGAGCGCCATGCCTCCCCAGCCCGCACGGGCAGAGTCTTCTGGCGAGAGCGATAATGGTCTCGAGCGATACGTGGCCAGACGGGTCGTGGAGGAGGCGTGCGTGACCAGACCATCAGGGCACAGAGCGGGCGCGGTCAAGGTTGTGGTGAGTGACCTGCACCTGAGCGACGGCGATCCGCTGCGTGAAACGTGGGGCGCGGCTCAGCAGGCGGCGTGGGGCCGGCTCCTGAGTCGCCTGACATGTGGGGACACCAGTTCCGATCCGGTGGAGCTCATCATCAATGGCGATTGCTTCGATTTTCTGACCGTGGCGCCGCCCCTAGAGGACCAGGACGAGACCAATAGCACCGTCGGCCTCGAGAAGCTCGAACGCATCATCGCGGCTCATGCGGACTGGTATGCGAGGCTCTATGAGTTCCTGCAGACGCACCGGCGCACGGTGACGTTTCTGCTCGGCAATCATGACGTCGAGCTGGCGTTCGCGCCGGTCCGAGCGCGCGTGCGCGAGGCGCTCGCCGCGCCGCCCGCATCCGTGCGGTTCTGCCTGCGCCGGGCGTATCGCGCCGCGCCGGACGTTGAGATCGAGCATGGCTGCCAGGTCGATCCATGGAATCGCATCGTGGGGTTGTGGGACGACAACGGCGATAGCGTAACGGCCTCGCCGCGCGAGCTTGAGGCGGAAACGGCGCCATCGTCGGACGACCCGGGCGCCCTCCAGCTGCCCTTCGGCTCGCGCTACTATTATCGTGTCTTCGCGCCCATCCAGCGCCGCTTCCCATACTGCGAGGCGTTCGTACCGAGCCTGCCGGAGGTCGGGGTGCTCGCGCTGGTGTGCCTTTATGCGCCAGACCTGATCGTGTCAGGGGCCGAACGCTCGCGGGCGCTCTTCGCGAACGGACTGGCGCCGTTTGGCTCTGAAGCAGAGCTGCAGGCTGCGGCGCGCCGTGGGGCGGCCGACCTCTACCTGGCCGTCATGCCGGGCGTCGCGGCGTTGCAGGCGCCAGTGTGGGAGCGGGCGGGGGCGGTGATGAACCGGGAGGAGGCTGAGCGCACTGTGGCGTATGTCGCGGCGATCCACGCGGGCCTGGCACAGGACGAGCGCACCGCTCTACACGCCATCTTCTCCGTGCCGCAGCCCAACGACGCGCAAAGCGCCGCTCTGGACGCCGTTGCCGCCGCCGCGATGGGCGGCCGCTCAGCGGCCCTGCGGGTCGCCTTGTGCGGACACACACACGTCGAGGACAGGCGGCGCTACCCGGTCCCCCACGCTTCCACGATCGACCTCGTCAATACGGGCAGCTGGTACCCACGTCTGGCGCTTCCCATGCCTGAGGCGCTGGACGAGAACATGATCGCTTGGCTGCGAGCGCCGCGAACGGCGCCGCGGGCCACACGAGACGCCGCCGCCTTCACCTTTGCGCTCCTGCGCGCGGAGCCTGAGCAGCCGACCGTCGTCGAGCTCCATCAGGTGGGACGGGACGGCTGGTGACACCACGCGCACTGGCGCACGAGCTGGTGCAGCCGATCCTGGGTGGTCGAGTGCGGCGACGCGCCACCGCCCTGACAGGCGTTCAGCGAGGGAGGGGAGTGATGATGACGCGCGATGCGTTGCTGAAACGTGCCCGAGCGGCCGCCTTGCATGCTTACGCGCCCTATTCGGGGTTCCGCGTCGGCGCGGCGGTGGTAGTCGGCGGCCACGGTCGCTCGCGAGTGATCACGGGCGCCAATGTGGAGAATGCGTCGTTTGGCCTGACGCTCTGCGCCGAGCGAGCGGCCCTGGCCGCGGCGCTGACCTCGGCCAATGGCTCGATGCGTTCCGCGGCTGTCCCCTGGGAGCGCCCGCAGATCACGCAGATTGCAGTCGCCTGCATTGATGTCCAGCAGGGCGCGCCCACCTCACAGTGCACGCCGTGTGGAGCATGCCGCCAGTGGTTGGCCGAGCTGGCGCCCGACGCGACGTATTACCTCGACGGGCTGCCAGGCGCCTACCACTTGGACGACTTGCTCCCGCTGGCGTTTCGCTTGCCAGCTCACCCACCACACCTGCTCTAGCGAGGCGTACGCGAGTCCGCCGGGCCGGCGCAATCGCGACGCGGCGGGTCAGTGCGGGATGACGAAGGCGCTGGCCGCGACGATCACGTAGAATAATACGAGCTGCAGGCCTTCGAGCCAGGTAGATTCACCATCCAGGCTGATGAGTGGGAACAGCAGCGCCACCAACGCAAAGATCGCCAGCTCCAGTGGAATGAACGCGAGCGCGAGCGGATGCCCCACGAAGTTGCCGGCGAGGACAAACACTGGAGCGAGGAAAAGGGCCACCTGAATCGCCGATCCAGCGGTAATGGCCATCGTCGTATTCATGGAATCGTGGAGCGCCATGTTGACGGCGCTGAAGTGCTCGGCGGCATTGGCCACAATGGGTAGCACGATCAACCCGATGAAGAAGGGACTGAGCCCAACCTCCTGCGCCACGGGCTCAATCGCGCCAACCAGCACGTCGCTGGCGACAGCGGTCAACACCGTCGCCCCGACAAGCCAAACGAGCGCCACGAAGGGTGCGTGCTCAGGCTCGAGCCACGTCTCCAGCCCGCCCGTGCGCCCCGCTGGCTGACCAGCTCTCGTGGCGCCGATCACCGTCTTCTCCGCCTCCGCGCGCTCGGCGAACATGGTGTGCTCGTCGGCTTGATCCAGTCGCTGTTCAGGCGCCGCGCGCAGCCCGAACACCGCATGCGCGATGTACGCAGCATAACTGGCGAGCAGCACGACGGCGATGACATTGCTCAGCTGAAGGAATGCGGTCCGCGTTGGGACATCCGCGCCCGCCAGGAAGCCCCCGCCCAGCCAGGACACGACCGTCGGGATCGCCAGGCCGACGACCGCAAGCGCTAGAAGCGAGGCGTACTGGCCGGCGGCGCGGGCGTCGAAGCGCTGCAGGCGATAACGCCAGCCACCCACCAACATGGAGGTGCCCAGGACAAGCAAGGAATTGCCGATGACGGAGCCGGCAATCGAAGCCCGGACGACATCAAGCAAGCCATGCGACAGAGCAATCAGACCGATGATCAATTCGGCGGCGTTCCCGAAGGTCGCGTTGAGCAGCCCTCCGATGCCTGGCCCGAGCCGAGCCGCGAGCGCTGCTGTCGCCTCACCGATCGCGCCCGCCAGGGGGATGAGGGCCAGCGCCGCCAGCGTGAAGGTGAGGATTGGCGACCACCGCAGCGTGCTCGCGGCGATGGCGGCTGGGAGGGCGAGGATCAGCAGCAAGAGCCAACGGGGCATGGACACCTCCCCTCACGCGTGTGCGACGCGCGCCAGGCGCAGACCAGTGTGTCGCACGCCTCAGGCCAGCGCCCGCTCCAGTCAGCGGTGGCCGGCCGCTGGCGCATCGCACGTCGTTCCCCGCCGTAATTGCTGCAAGGTTGCCGTAGCGCGGAGGTTGCGACGCGAAGCACACGCGCAACGTATACAATACGGCCAGGGGCTGCAACAATCTCGCTAACCAGTCAGGTATGTGACCCTAAGGTGGGGCTCGTCGCGGCGCACGTTGCGGCAAGTCTGGACCTGACCAGCCCAAGTCGCACGGTTGGAGACGGTATACCAGAGTGCTCAAGTTCTTGCCCTGGGGGCACCCTCCCAGCTCCAGGCTCTAGAATTCACGGGTTGAACAGAGAAGCGGGGTCTACCCAATGCCCGTGGGAACGTACCGCCGCAGAACCGGGCGAGGAAGCCAATACCCGCGCAAGCGGTGCGGTTTCGCCGTTCCCGGCCATGAACGGCGCCTCCTCGGAGGGAGCGAGCGAGTCACACGAAGCAGCGCACGTACGATGGGAGGACATCTGTGAGCCATGACCCCAATCAGCCATGGTGGGGGAGCCCGCCTGGATACCAACCACCCGAAGGCAGCCATCCCGGCGGTTACATGCCGCCACCGCCTGGTCCGGGAGTACTACGGCGCGTATCCAGGACCGATGGCGCCGTCCACGAGTACCTGGGCGATCGCCAGCCTGATGTGTTCGCTTGCCGGTTGGTTTCTGGTGCCGGTGCTCGGCTCCGTTCTAGGCGTCATTTTTGGGCACATCGCGCTCGGTGAGATCAAGCGGTCCGACGGGCGTCTCGAGGGCCGGGGTATGGCCATCGCCGGTCTGATCATAGGCTACGCGATGCTCGCCTTCGCGGTCTGCGTGATCGCAGTCGCCATCGCTGTTATAGCTAATGGAGTCGGAAATCCGTCATTCCCCACCCAGTAGGCTCGGGTGCTCTGCCGGGCCGGCTGCGCTGGAGCATCAGCGCTCGGCTTTTTGCTGCGCGGCCTACGCGAGCAGAGGGCATGTTGCCGCCACAGCCGGCGCCAGGAACCGCGCTTCGGTGGGCGGATCGCGACGACCGCCGCCACGACCGCCCGACGACCCCACATCTCACAGGCCGCGAAGCCGATGCCGACATACCGCCCTCGTTGCGTCGCGCGCGCTGGCAGCGCGCTCTCGGGCGCGCTGCCAGCGCGAACAGTCATGACATCGCTCCCCCCACTGGTAACCGGGGAGCGTGCTGGCCAATTCTGTAACCCGGTACGTACCCACTGGTGGATTGTGGCCGGCGGCGTGGGTCTTGCGCATTCCGGCGCCTCAACAACACAAGGAGTTCACTCATGCGTGCATACGCCCGGCAGCTTAAGGCTTGGACGGGACTAGTGTCTGGCGTCTTCATTGTGCTCGTCGTCGTGCTCGCTGGATGTGGCAGCACCTCCAGCCAGGCGGCCAACACGTCGCCGACCGCCACTGCGGTTCCCCCCGCGGCGACGTCCACGACGGCGCCCACCGCGACAACCGCATCAACGGGCGGCCAGAGTGCGGTAAGTATTGTGGGCTCTGGGGTCTTCAGCTTCGCCCCGCCGACCTTGACCGTCAAAGTCGGCACGACCGTGAAGTGGACCAACAGTACATTGGCCCCCCACACCGCCACCAGCGATTCTGGATCGGCCCAGGCTTGGGATTCTGCTGACATTGTGCCCGGTGGCACCTTCTCATTCACATTCACTACGGCTGGCACGTTCGCCTACCATTGCACTGTCCACCCGAGCATGCACGGGACGATTGTCGTCACGCCGTGATCTTGGAGCCCGGCCGGGACCGTGACCGATCTATGGTCCGGGCCCGGCGCGCCGTCCAACAGGCAGTCTGGTGGGAGCGTCTTGCGTGGATACTCCCTGATAGCTTGCCTCCACCGCAATCAGGTGCTATACTCGCGCCGCGGACGGGGCACTGGTTCCCCAAGGTGGCGTGCGAGTGGCAGAGCGCCACGCCCTGATTCAGAAGGCGGATGGCGGCGATGGGTGGCGCAGGCCAGCATGCAGGCTCGACGGAAAGCGGCGCCACACCAGCGGCGCCGCGGCCACGACGCGCAGGTGCGGGGTTGAGGCCGCTCGGCCGTGCGCGCCTGTCGGCGGCTATCGGCGCTGGCAAGCTCGTCGGGAGCATGGGCCGGCTCCTGCGCATAGGCGGCGGCACGAGTATGCCCGGCGTGATCGCGCGGCGGCTGGACCCTGCGGTGCTGCGCAAGGTATTAGGTTCGACGCACGCGCGCAAGATCGTCATCTGCGGCAGCAATGGCAAGACGACCACTGCGCGCATGGTTGCCGCGCTGGCGCGGTCGGCGGGTTGCCGCGTCACGCAAAATCGCTCTGGGTCGAATCTGCTGGCCGGTGTGACGGCCGTCGCAGTGAACGGCGCTGACCTCCTGGGGCGCCTGGACGCCGACCTGCTCATCTTTGAGATCGACGAAGCCACGATTCGCCACGCGGTGCCTGAGATCGAGCCAGACGCCGTGATCGTCACGAACATCTTCCGCGACCAGTTGGATCGGTACGGCGAGCTCTACGCCGTGGCCCGCGCGCTGGAAACGATGATCCGCCAGCTCCCGCAAGAAGCCACAGTGATTCTGAACGGCGACGATCCGCTGGTGGCGAGCTTTGCACCTGAGGCGGTCGCGCGGCGGCTCTATTTTGGCATGCAGACGGACGATGTCGGGACGCAGGTTCCCGAACACGCGGCTGATACCGTCCGCTGCGTGCACTGCCAGCACGACCTCGACTACGCCAAGGTGTACATCTCGCACCTGGGTGCGTTCCGCTGCCCGAATTGTGGCTACGCTCGGCCGCCACTCGACATCGCCGTGGCTCATGCGCAGCTGGCGGCGCTTGGCGCCTCGCAGGTCACTCTGAGCACACCGGCCGGCTCGCGTGCGTTCGAGCTGGCGTTGCCAGGGCTACATAACGTCTACAATGCCGCCGCTGCTGTCGCTGGCGCGCTGGCGCTGGGCCTCGATCTCTCCGGAGCGGAGCAAGCCTTCTCCAGCCTGCGGCCGGCGTTCGGGCGACTCGAGCCGATCACCGCCGGGGACCGGCAGATCGTGCTGGCGTTCGTGAAGAATCCGACATCCTACAACACAACGCTGCGCACGCTGCTGCAGGAGCCCGGTCAGAAACACATCCTCTCCGCGCACAGCCATGCGGAAACCGACGGGCAGGATTTCGCCTGGCTGTGGGATGTGGACTTCGAGGAGCTGGCGCCACAGGTCGCCTCACTCGTGGCCAGCGGCAACAAAGCCGAAGAGCTGGCGATGCGCTTCAAGTACGCCGGGGTGCCCGAGGACCGCGTGACGGTCATTCACGACCGGCCGGGGGCGCTGGACTACGCGCTGCGGCAAGCGGGACCCGGCGGGACACTCTACGCGCTGGCCGGTTACACGCCGCTCATGGAGCTGCGCCGCGTCATGGATAGCCGGGGCTGGGTGCCTCCGTTCTGGCAACAGTGAGGAGTCAGCATGATCGCGCCATTGTCCATCCGCATCTGCCACTTGTATCCCACGCTGCTCAGTGTGGCGGGCGACCGCGGGAACTTGTTCGCCATCCAGCGACGCTGGAGCGAGGCGGCCGTAGGCGCTACCCCGGATTTTACGCGCTGCGACATGATCCTCTTCCACGGCGGCCAGGACAAAGAGATGGACGTCGCTGCACGCGACCTCGCCGAGAAGGCGGCGAGCCTGCGCGCGGCCGCGGAGTCCGACGTGGTGATATTGGCCGTCTGCGCCGGATTCCAGCTCCTCGGCCACTTCTACCAACCCTTCACTGGGCAGCGCCTGGAAGGTGCGGGAGTATTGGACCTTACCACACAGGGTGGCGCCGATCGCTTTATGAACCACATCGCGATCGAGTGCGACTTCGCCGCTGGCGGCACGCAGACCCTAGTAGGGTTTGAGAACCACAGTGGCCGCACGTACCTGGGGCCGGGGGCGCAGCCGCTCGGTCGGGTGATCGCGGGCAGTGGCAACAACGGAGGGGATGGCGGTGAAGGCGCGCGCTCCCGTCAGGTGTACGGCACCTATCTCCACGGGCCAGTGCTCCCCAAGAATCCCTGGTTCACCGACCACCTCATCGCTGCTGCCCTGCGCCATCGGTATGGCGAGGTCGAGCCACTCACGCCCCTGCCCGATGGGGCGGAGGACCGCGCCCACGAAGCGGCGCTCAAGATGGCGATGCGCCTGAAGGGCAAGATGACGGCGATGGAGCCGACGGTCTGGCGGCGCGAGGCGTGAGCATTCCGCTCGGCGCTAGTGCTGTAGGTCCTTGAGCGCGGCGCGCAGTCGCTGGGTTTCCGCTTCGTAGTGCGCGCGCAAGCGAGCCAGTTCGTGATCCGTCTCGCGCCGCAGCGTCTCCATGCGATCGCGCATGTAGAGGATCGTTTCGACGCCCGCGAGATTGACGCCAAGATCGCCCATGAGCTGCCGTATGTGCACGACGCGCGCGATGTCGTGCTCGGAGTAGAGCCGCGGGCTGCGCGGCCGGCGGCCTTTGCGTGCGGGCGAGATCAGCCCCAGTCGCTCGTAGTGACGTAGCGTCTGTTGGTGCACCCCGGCTCGCTCCGCGGCGACCCCGATGGAGTACCAGGCGTCAGTCGACTCAGGCGCCCCTTCCGTAGCGGCCTCTGGTATATCGTCAGCTGTCTGGTCCATGCCTGATCACCTTCGCTCGTCCGCTGCCACACGCGCCGAGGACGGCCCGTTGACTAGCTGGCTGCGCGCTCTGCGTGCAGCGCCGCGAACAGCTCACGCTCGCGCGGGGTCAGCTGCGTGGGCAAGATGACACGCACGCGAGCCAGCAGGTTGCCCTGCCCACCACCGCGCAGGCGAGGCATGCCTTTGCCCCGTAGCAGGAACGTTTGCCCATTCTGCGTCTCTGGGGGGATCTTGAGGAGCACGCGCTTGCCATCGGGGAGCGGCACCGGGGCTTCACCGCCCAGCACCGCGGTCGTGAGCGGGACGGGCACGTCGACGACGAGATCGTCGCCCTTCCGCTCGAACATCCCATCCGGCTTCATCGCGACGATGAGGTACAGATCACCACGCGTGCCGCCACTGACACTCGGCTGCCCTTCGCCGGCGACGCGTATGCGCGAGCCGGTATCTACTCCCGCGGGAATCTTGACTTCGATGCGCTTGGTGCGCATGACGGTGCCGACACCGCCGCACGTGGGGCAGATGCGGTTGCCCACCGTGCCTGTGCCGCCACACGTGGCGCACACCTCCGGGACCTGGAGCACAAATGTCTTCGTGGTGCCGCTGTAGGCCTCCGCGAGACTGATCTCGATCGGCTGCTCGATGTTCTCACCGGTCTGCCGAAACACATCCTGGGTGGTCGTGCGCTGCCCCGTGCCCGTCGAGCCGGCCGCCGCGCCGCGCCGCCCAAAGAGCGCCTCAAAGAAGTCGGAGAATCCTGTCGGGTCCTCGAAGTCGTACGGGATCCCACCCTCACCGGACCGCGGCGACGCGCGATATGTGCGCGTGCGGCCGGCCGGCGCCCCGCCGAACCCGAATTGCTCCTGCCAGTTCGGCCCCAGCGTGTCGTACTTGTGGCGCTTCTCCGGGTCCGACAGCACCTCGTACGCTTCGTTGATCTCCTTGAAGCGGCTCTCAGCGCTCTTGTCGCCTGGATTCACGTCCGGGTGGTACTTGCGCGCCAGCTTTCTGTACGCCTTCTTGATGTCGTCGGCGCTGGCGGACTTGCTGACACCCAGGATCTTATAGTAGTCCTTGTAATCCATGGAGCCCGCTTGCTCCTCTCGACCGCGCACGCTCGGTCCCCACGGTGAGCAGGTTATTCTTCGTGACTCGCGGCCACCTTCACGCGTGCGGGGCGGAGCATCTCATCACCAAGCATGTAGCCCTTACGGACTTCCTCGACGACGGTACCTTCCGGGTGATCCTTCGTGACCACTTGCTCGATCGCCTCATGCACGTAGGGATCAAAAGTCTCACCCACAGTGGGCACCGGAGTAAGGCCTTCGCTCTTGAGGAGCTCCGTCAGCTGCCACTGGACCATGCGCAATCCCTGGTGCAGGCTCTCGCGATCCTTGGACTCTTCGAAGTGCATCGCCCGGTCCAAGTTGTCCATCACTTCCAGCACTTTGTGGAGGAGCTCCCGCTTGTCACGCCGGACGCGGTCCTGCGAAGTGCGTTCAGTACGCTTCCGAAAATTCTCCATCTCCGCGCGCTCGCGCAGATACTTTTCCCAGTTGGCGCTAGCGTCGGCCCGTGCTTCGGCCAGCTGTGATTCCAGCTCGGCGATGCGGGCGTTGGTGTCGTTCGCGCCCGCCTCTCCCGGCGCATCGCGCGCCGGGGCCGGCTCAGTCTCTTGCGCGTTCTCGTTATCTGTTTCCGCCATGCGATGCCCCCGAAAACCGGCGGCCGCGCCGTGGTGAGCGCAGCGCCGCATGATAGTAGTATGGAAGAGCGTCGTCTCTTCATCCATTTCGCAGTATACGAGTTTGAGCGTGCTGTTGTCAAAGTTTGCAGCAGGTGATGGTCCAGCCACCGGCACGCCTCCAGGTGCTGGTCCGGGAGGCGTGCCGGTGGCGTGTCCGGATACAGGCGGCACTGGAAGGTCTTCAGCATACGGAGGGTATGGGTTTCAAGCGTGCGGTCTGTCGAGTGGGCGGGAGGTCTCCTCCCCACCCTGGCCCCACACCAGGCACGGCACTCATCTCCCACTTGAAACTGGGGGGTTCCCGCGCCGGGTAGTATAACAACATAGGGGTGCCCAAGGTCTGCTCGCAACGGCGCTGTGGCAGCCAGGTTGATGGCTCTGCCTGTGGGATGCTATATTTAGTGAAGCACGGTGGGCGCGCCGTGTCGGTGCGTCACTGTGGGCCAGTTAAGGAGGCATACGCTATGGCTGGGATTGAGACGAGCGCCGCCGGAGTCCCGGCGCCGACTGGATACGCGCATCCTGAAGTCCTCGTCGACACCGAATGGGTGGCGCAACACCTCTACGATCCAACCGTGCGGATTGTTGAGGCAGACGAGGATCCGTTGCTGTATGACGTGGGGCACATCCCGAACGCTGCGAAGCTCGATTGGCATACCGACGTCCAGGACCCGGTGCGGCGCGACTTCGTAAACCGGGCGGACTTCGAAGCGCTGATGAAGCGGTACGGCATCGCCAACGACACCACGGTGATCTTTTACGGCGACAAGAATAACTGGTACGCCGCGTACAGCTATTGGTTGTTCAAGCTGTACGGACATCAGCGCGCGGCGCTGATGAACGGCGGCCGAACGAAGTGGGAAGAGGAAGGGCGCCAGTACACGAAGGATGTGCCGCAGTTCGCGCCCACCGAGTATCACGCCCGCGAGGCCGACGTGAGCATCCGCGCCTATCGCAACCAGGTGGAGCAGGGGCTCGGACTGCCGACACGCGCGCTGGTGGACGTGCGCTCGAACGACGAGTACACCGGCAAGCTGATCCACATGATCAACTATCCTCAGGAAGGCGCCTCGCGCGGCGGCCATATCCCGGGGGCGCAGAATATTCCCTGGGCCACCGCCGCTAACCCCGACGGCACGTTCAAAACGGCCGCAGACCTGCAACAAATCTACGGTGCCAAGGGCGTGACACCCGAGAAAGAAGTGATCGCCTACTGCCGCATTGGCGAGCGATCCGCGCACACCTGGTTCGTGCTCACGCAGCTGCTTGGGTATCCCGACGTCCGCAACTACGACGGCTCCTGGACCGAGTGGGGCAACCTCGTCAACGCTCCCATCGAGAGGTCCGTCTAGCGCGGCCTGCGGGGCGAGGGCGTGGCGCTCGCACGAGACGATGCGCCGCCCGACGCTCTCGCCCAGCCGCGCGCAGGCCGCGCGCAGGCCGCGCGCAAGGAAGAGAGAATCTCTATGACCGCTGACCGCCAGGAAGTCATCGAGTTCCTGGTTGATCATTATGAGCACCCTCGCCATCGAGGGCCACTCGCCGACCCAGACATCCATCTTTCGGGTGGTAACCCGGGATGCGCCGATCACGTCGAGATGTACGCCAAAGTAGATTCCGAGGGACGCCTGCAGGACGTTTCGTTCGAAGGCACAGGGTGCACGATTAGTATGGCCGCGGCCTCGTATGTCACCGAGATGGTGCGGGGCATGACTCTGGAAGAGGTGGATAACCTCAACTTCGAGACGCTGATTGACGAGTTGGGCCGGGAAGTCGTGATGGCGCGGCCCACCTGCGCGACTGTTGCGCTCGGCACCTTGAAGCAGGGCGCGCACCAACTCTACATGAAGCGCAGCGCGGAGCGCGCGTGAAGTAGGAAGCGCCAGCACGGGACCCGCATCCTCAGACTGAGCTCTATGCGGTGCGGGCGGCGGAGAGGCACATGCCTCTCCGCCGCCCGCTTCTTGATCTCCGCGCGCGCTCAGTCGCCCATCTTGATGTACTTGAACGCCTCGGCGTACTGCATGTCATGGCCGCTCTTGCGCGCGGTGCTTGCGTTCTCGCTCGCCCACCGCGTGACACCTTCCGCCGGGTCCCAATCGCGCAGCTGGCTCTTGTGCGCGCGCAGCGCCTCGATCTTGGTCTCTACGAACCCACCAATGTCCACCCAGCGGTCAGCCGCTTGGGTGCCGGTAATGTAGATCTCGCGCACGTTGTGCGGCGCTAGGCCTGCGGCAGCAAGCTCAGGAAAAGCCAGACGTGTGCTCGCCACCGGCATGATCGCGGCGAGAGTGGCTTCGCCGGCGGCTCGGTGATCGGGATGATTGATGTAGCCTTGTCCGGACCACCGCGTGGTGGGATCCTGGCAGATGACCACGTCGGGCTTCACCTGGCGAATCACGCGGGCGATGTCGCCGCGCAGCTGCAGCGTCGGCTCCAGCCGCGAGTCTGGATAGTGCAGGAACATCACGTCGTGCTGCACGCCCAGCGCCCGCGCCGCGGCCCGCGCCTCTTGCTGGCGCACCTCGGCCAGCCGCTCGCTCGTGATCTCCAGGTCGCCGGCATCGCCGACCTGCCCGTCGGTCACCAGACAATAGTATATGTCGCGCCCTTCGCTGGCCCAGCGGGCGACGGTGCCGCCGCAGCTGAACTCACCATCGTCGGGGTGCGCCATGACGAGAAGAACTCTGGTCGGCCCCTTCTGAGCTTCCGGTGTCGCAGTCACATCATCGTCCCTTCACGTCGCTACGAAAACACAGACGGGGCATTCCCAGCGGTGGCGGAGCGCTCACCAGCAAGCGTGCCCCGCTCAGCAGCAGAAGCCCGCGCGTTGCGCTCCTCCGCCAGCGCCGCGCGCCAGCTTGAGAGTTGACCGAGCGCCTGCTCCAGCAGCAGGTGATGCCCCGCATCGTTGAGCCACCGGCTCACGCCGGAGGGATGCGGCAAGGGCAGCAGATGCACCTCGCCACGGGTCACACCCGAACCCACCACATCCTCCAGACGGCACTTTCCGAGGAAGGCTTCGATGGCCATGCCGCCCACTAGCAGAATGATCCGCGGCCGCACGAGCGCCAGCTCGCGCAGCAAGAATGGCCGACACAGCGCCAGCTCAGCGGGCGACGGTTTGCGGTCGCCGCCGTGTGGGTTGCGTCCGGGATCACACTTGGTTAGTGAGGTCAGGTACACTTGCTGACGGAAATCGTCGGCGGCGAAACCGGCGCGAACCAGCCAGCTCTGCAACACCCGCCCACCAGGTCCGCTGAACGGCAGTCCGCGCTCGACCGCGACGCGCCCCGGAGCTTGGCCGACGAGCATGACTCGGTCGCTCGCCCGCCCACGATATCCCGCGACGGGGTCGGCTCGCACCAGGTAGCCCGCGTCCACGCAGCGCCGGCAGGTTTGGATGGTGCGCTGCAGCACCTGTAGCTCATGGCTGCGGGCGCCCACCGCGGCGGCACTCGGCGTGGGTAGGTCAACGATGACTGGTGTGCCGGGTATCCGACTGCGTCCTTTCCAGCCCACTCACTTGGTGTCGGTGCTCGGCCCAAGCTCGAGCTCATCCTCATGAAGCTGTCCGTAGCGACCACTATAGTAGAGTAGTGGCGCCGAGCGCCTCGACCCTCCCGACAAAGATGCTGTGATCGCCACCAGGGTAGATCGCCTCTACGCGGCAATCTACGAATCCGACGCAGTGGTCGAACACCGGAGCACCAGTGACCTCCTCATGCGTCTCCACGCCACAAAACGCCGTGACCTTGTCGGGGCCTTGGCTGGCAAAGCACCTCGACACGTCCGCTTGATCGCTGGAGAGCAGGTTCACGGCGAAAGCGCCTGACGCCACGATCAGATCGTGGGCATAGTTGCGCTGCTCGATGCACACCAGCACCAGTGGAGGCTCAAGGGTCACGGAACAGAAGGCGTTGACCGTGATGCCAGCGCGCCGGTCGCCCTGAGAGGCCGTCACCACGGAAACGCCAGTTGCGAAGCGGCCAAGCACTTTGCGGAACACCAGGGAATCGACGGCAGGCGCGGGGTCAACGCTCATGCGGAACTTTCATGTAATCTTGGCAACCGCCCGCGAAGGCGGCAGCGCCCCAACACTTTCACCAGGGAAGTATACCGCCGAGACGGTGCTGGCGCAACGCAGCAGAGCGAGGCGTGGCTGAGTGAGGCGTGGCTGAGTGAGGCGTGGCTGAGTGAGGCGTGCGTCAGGCTGGTTTGCCTGTGGCGCGCGGTTCTTGCTATAGTGCGAAGGCGGCGACGGCTGGATGGGGTCGCGGAACCTCTGCGCCGCACAGACAGCACGACGACGGAGGCACTGCAGCATGAGTGAGTCGAGCGCGCCACGAGACAGCAGCGATACCCGCTTACGCGTAATGGTGATCATGGCCCATCCAGATGACGCCGAGTTCACCTGTGGGGGGACCGTGGCACGTTTCGCCCAATCGGGATACCGCGTGCAGTACGTCCTCGCGACCAGTGGCGACAAGGGCAGCACGGACCGACACGCCGTCCCTGAACAGCTTGCGGCGACCCGGCACGCTGAGCAGAAGGAGGCCGCGCGCACGCTGGGCGTGGAGGAGGTCACCTTCTTGGGCCACCGCGACGGCGAGGTCGAAGTCTCTCTGGTCTTCCGCCGGGAGCTCGCGCAGGTGCTACGTCAAGGGAAACCGGCTATCGTGCTGACGTTCGATCCATGGCAGCGCTACCAAATCCATCCAGATCACCGGGCAGTTGGCCAGACCGCGCTGGACGCCGTCGCTGCGGCGCGCGACCCTCTGTATTTCTCAGAACAGCTCACCGAGGGACTGACCGAGCACCGCGTCCACAACGTCTACTTGTTCAGCACCGACATGCCGAACTATTATGTTGACATCACCGCCACACTCGACGTGAAGATCGCCGCGCTGCAATGTCACCGCAGCCAAATCGGCGACCGGCCCATCGGCGAGATGCTGCGCGCCCGCGCCGCCGTCACCGGTCAGGAGCGCGGTCTGGCCGCCGCCGAAGCGTTCCACTACCTGCCGATGATGCGTCCGCCTGAGCTGAAGCGTCTGCCCGACTGGTGAGCGGAGGGCGGTGACGCCACCCATGGGTCTCGCCGCCGGAGCCCTGCTCGGCTCAGGAGCCGTGGGGCTCACGTGGGGCCTACTCCTCTTCGGGTTCGGGCTCTGGCTGGTCGGGCTTGCGGCCAGGTCCGGGAGCCGGGGCGCCCGGCGCCTGGCTGGAGGCGCTCAGCAGACCACTGAGCAATCCACCGCCTTCAGACTCACCGCGACGTGCCGGCGTCTGCTCGAGCTGGCCAATCAGCGACTTCACCTGCTGACCAATGGCGGCTACCGTGCTCCCCGCGGCGGGGAGGACCACACCATCCGCTCCTAGCTGTACCAGCGTGCGGAGGTCCGCAGCATCGGGCGGCCCCTGCAGGGTCACCAACGACGGAAAACGCAGCGACTCCCACAGAAGGCGCAAGCGGGTGAAATCCGCGATCGTGAGCTTCGCTAAGCCTGTCGGCGTGAACCCTGCCACGACCAGCGCCGCCTGCACGGGCAGCGTATTGACCGCGCGGAGCAACAGCAGCGCCAGGTCGTCGCTCGGAGGCACCACTGTGGCGACGAGGTCAAACTTTTCCAACTCTTCGAAGAGCGCCCGTGCGGCCACGCCATGATCGAGGATTGCGAAGCTAGCCCCCTGCTGCTGCGCCGCTTTGAGCGCACCGGCTTCGTAGTCGCTCTCGATCTGTACGCCGAGCACCGCCTCATGCGGCGCCAGCGCCGAGGCGACAGCGCTGAGGTCCGGGGCGCCCAGGCGCCACCCGGTGACGATCACGCCGTCCGCGCCACTTTGCGCCGCCGCGGTGAGCAGTGCTTTGTCGTCGCTGCCAGCCGACACAAGCACTCCAGCGGGGCGGGCAGCACGCTCGGGCCCCCGCGGACGACCGAAAAATCCCATGCCGCTGTTGGAGGCCTGCGTGACTGTATGCAGCTTCTCGATCAACTTACCCATGGCTCGATGTGCCCTCCATGATGCGACTGCGGCGTGCCCACTGGTCTAATGGGGCATTATACCCGTCACAGGCATCTTTCGCGACCTCGCGCATGGCGCCCCCACGCGCGGGTAGCCGGAATCACTCGCTGGCCTCGTCAGCGAGGATGCCGGCCAGTGGCTGGTCCAGCCCCGTGGGGTCGCGCATGTCGAGCATGACCTTGATTGCACGATGCTCGCCTTTGTGACGCGCGGTCGCGAGCGCCTGGCGGAGCTCCAGCAGTGGAAAGCGGTGGGTAATGAGCCGCTCCGGCGTCAGCTTGCGCTCGCGAACGAGCCGGGCCGCAATCTGAAATGTTGCCTCGCGCCCTCCGCGGTCCTGCCCGAGCGCCACGGCGGCGCGCGCGCTCGGCGCATTCTCGGTGCCATGCAACCAGGCGCCAAGAAGGTCGACCTCGCGGTACCACAGCGGCGTCAGGTCCAGTCGGAGGGGCGTCAGCCGCGTGCCCACCAACACCACGGCCCCGCCTTCGCGCGCCCAGCGCACCGCGTTTTGGAGGGTCGTCGCGGACCCGATGGAGTCATACACCACATCGAAGCCGCCCACCAACAGCTCCGCGCCGCGCCGTCCCTGGAACCGTTGCGCTCCCGTTGACTGCATGACTCCGGCGGAGAGATTCTCATCATAGATGACGGTGGTGGCACCCATGCGCGCCGCCATCTCCATCTGAAACGGATGCCGCGCGATGGCGGTGATGGCGGTCCCTTCGGGAGCAAGGGCCTGAACGGCCTGCATCGTCAAGAGTCCGGTGCTCTCCGCGCCAATGACGAGCACACTCTCTCCTGGCTGTGGCAGGCACCGCATCGTCGCATGGACCGCTCTGGCAGTGGCGTCGAGCAACGCAGCTTGCTCATCCGCCAACGTATCGGGAACCAGGAATACTTGGCGCTCGTGGAGCACCATCTGCTCGCTCCATCCCCCACCGATCGGCTGAGGGGCTGGAAGAAACCGATTCTGGCACAGCCCGTACGTGCCGATCGCGCAGTAGCGACATGGAGGCTCGAGGTCGAGCGTTGCGCAACATGGTCCCGTCTGATAGGTCACCCGGTCGCCAGGCCGTAAGAACTGCACGGACGGGCCAAT
>WNFM01100872.1_pt4 | contig 16969 bp, 13 predicted proteins | sample 5400271 | NCBI WGS metagenome assembly WNFM01 (sample SAMN13153352, study PRJNA577476) | soil metagenome | isolation source: 60 cm saprolite on Douglas fir-dominated hillslope | place: USA:California | collected 2013-09-17
AGCACCACATTGTGCAGGCCCGCCACTCGGAAGCCAGGCGCCGAAAGGCCGTTCAGGAATTTTTTCACGCTCGGCACTCCCCAGACAAACACCAGCACACTCAACAACAGCCAGGGCATCCAGGCCTGCCAGAGCCTGGAGCGGGAGGGGGCAGGGGGAGCATTCTTATCGGCCTGCTCCGACTGATCCGTCCGATCAGTCGCTGGCCTCCAGAACCGAAGCAGCACCACCAACCCCGCCATCGAACAAAGGGAGGCCACTATGTCCACCAGCCAGGGGCCGTGAAAATTCGACACCAAAAACTGCGGGATGGCGAAACAAACCCCAGCGGTCAGCGCCGCTGGCCAGACCCCGAGCATCCTGCGAAAGCCCACCATCGCCCAAACCACCCAAAACGGAACGATCAGCGAGAAGAACGGCAGTTGCCGCCCTATCATCGAGGACAAAGTCAACTCGTCGATGCCAGTGACGACTTTCAGCGCCAGGACCGGCGTGCCCAGACCGCCAAAGGCCACCGGAGCGGTGTTGGCGATGAGCGACAAGCCGGAAGCGGCCAGCGGCTTGAAGCCCAGTTGAATGAGGATGGCCGCCGTCACGGCCACGGGCGTCCCAAACCCCGCTGCCCCTTCGAAGAAGGCGCCAAATGAAAAAGCAACCAAAATGACCTGGATGCGAGGGTCCGGCGCCAGCGAGGCCAGGCTGCCGCGCAGCAGCTCGAATAAACCCTTTTCCACCGTAAGTTGGTACAGAAAAATCAGGTTGAAGATGATCCAGCCGATGGGAAAAAGCCCGTACGCCGCGCCAAAGAGTGTGGTGGCTCCGGCCGCTTTCAGAGGCATCCGATAAGCGCAGACCGCCACGGCGAGGGCCACCAGCAGACCGAGCATCGCTGCGAAATGAATGCGGATCTTGAGAAGCGCGATGGAAGTGAGCAGCACCACGACTGGCAACGCCGCCAGCAGCGTCGAAAGCAACCGATTGTGCAGCGGATCGTAATCCTGCGCCCAGAGAGCAATGCTCATTCGTGAAAAGATCTACGGCGCCATGACATCGGCCTCCATGATGCGCCGCGCACAGGAGAATTGGAATCCTTAAAATGTTCTCTTGCCCTCCCTCCGCGGCGCGTGGTAATAATCGCCCGTTACCAATGAATGCGCTTGTAACGAATACCCCGGATATGAAAACAGCTCCTCACCTCCAATCGAAATCACCCTCCAACTTCTCCCGCCGGCAATTTCTGAAAAACTCCTCGTTCGCCATGGCGGGCGCAGCCGCCGTCACCGAGCTGCCTTTCGTCACCACGAGCCACGCCGCGCCGGATGATCCGATTCGCGTCGGGGTCATTGGCTGTGGCGGGCGTGGCACCGGCGCGGTGCTGAACGTGCTGGGCGCGGCCACCAACGTCATCTATCCCGATGCAGGCTATCACACCGAAGACGTCAAGGCCGGCACCAAAGCGGAAAGAAAGGATGTAACAATCGTGGCCCTGGCCGACCTCTTTCCCGATCGCTTGGAGCGATGCCAGAAGCAACTCCAGGCGCTGGAGTTGAACATACCGGCCGAGCATTGCTTCACCGGATTCGACGCCCACAAGAAGTTGCTTGCCATGCCGGATGTGAACTACGTCATCCTGGCCACTCCGCCGCACTTTCGCCCGATGCACCTCAAAGCCGCCATCGAGGCGGGCAAGAACGTCTTCATGGAAAAGCCCGCCGCCGTGGACGGGCCGGGAGTGCGCCTGGTCCTCGAAGCCGGCGAACTCGCGCGACAGAAGAACCTCGGCATTGTCGCCGGAACCCAGCGGCGTCACGAACGCAAATACAACGAAACGATCAAGCGCGTTCATGACGGCGCGATTGGCGAGATCGTCTATGGTTGCGCCTATTGGAATGGCGGCGAGATTTGGGTCATCGAGCAGCAGCCTCATTGGAGCGACATGGAATGGCAGTTGGGCAATTGGAATTATTTCACGTGGCTGGGAGGAGATCACATCGTCGAACAGCACGTGCATAATCTCGACATCATGAACTGGGTCCTCGGCGCCCACCCCCTCAAAGCGACTGCGCTCGGCGGACGCCAGGCGCGAGTGGGAAAAGTCAACGGACACATTTACGACCATTTCGCCGTCGAGTTTGAATACCCCAACGGCGTGCGCATGTTCAGTCAATGCCGGCAAATCAACGGCTGCGACGGCAAGGTTGAAGAATTCGTCAAAGGCAGCAAAGGCCAGAGCAATTGCAAGGATTATATCCGGCCCAAGGAAGGCGCCGCCTGGCGCTACCGCGAACGCGACCCCAACCCCTACGAACAGGAGCATCAAGACCTCATCGCGAGCATCCGCGCCGGCAAACCACTCAATGAAGCCAAAGCGGTTGCCGAATCCACCCTCCTCGGCATCATGGGCCGCGAATCGGCGTATAGCGGGCGGTCCATCGACTGGGAACAGTCGCTCAACTCCCCGACCAGGCTCGGCCCCGATAAATACGAGTTCGGCGATCTCCCGACGCCCGAAGTGGCCATCCCGGGCCAATACAAATTCTCGTAACGACTTTGCTGGAACAACCGGTCGGACAAGCCAGATCTTCCCGATCCATCCTAAATATCAAGGGACTTCATAAAGGTCGTCAAGGCAGTGCCAGCGTTCGGGGGTGGAGGCATCGGCTGGGACGCGCAGGCGCTGGCGGGTGAAAAAGCGGAGGCCGAGCGTGGCCTGGCGCCGATTCGGAAAGCGCGGGATGCGTTCTCGGAGTTCCGCCCGAAGTGCTTTCCCGGATTTGACCTGGCCCCACTTGCATTCACCGAGGTCGGTCCAGTTGTCCTGGCGCACCCCAACCACGTCAATCTGCGTGTTTTTGTCCCAGTATTCACCCACTTCGAAGCCAGCTCGGACGCCTTCGGAGGCGTAGAGCGCAGGCAGAGCTTCGCGACACAACCGCTCGAAGCCGTAGCCAAAATAACTCTCGAGTTCTGGCAAGACCAGCTCGCGCACAGACTTCGCGCCGCCGAGGCGGGCGATTAGGCTAAGGTTCGGATAAACGAAGCGGAACCAAAAGCGCAACAGCGGGTCTTCGAGTGAGTAGCGGACTTGACGCGCGGTGGGTGGCGCGCCGGTAAGGGGGAAACGCCGCTGCACATAACCCAGTTCGACGAGCGCGCTAAGGTAGTAGTGCAGAGCGCGGTCGCCAATCGCCGTGGCTTTGGAAATCTCGCTGTTAGTGGGGCTGCCGCTGGCGAGCGCGAGCAGCAGCGCGTTGTAGGTCGAGACTTCCCGGAGTTCCTCGCGGAGGAGGAATTCGGGTTCGCGAAAAAGCAGGCCGAGTTCATCAAAAATCGCAGCAGCGAGGTTCTGTTCGATGGAAAGCGAAGGGGAAAAGCAACGCAGGTAGAAGGGCAGCCCGCCACAAATGAAGTAGGCGGCGGCCTGGTTTGGGCGCGACCAGTTGGGGTGAAACTCCGCGGCCTCACGGTAGCCGAACGGACGCAGGAGAATCTGCGCGGTACGGCGGCCGAAGAGCGGGCTTTTCTTGCCAAGGACCTCCCGTTCCATGAACCCGATGTAGGAGCCGCAAACGATAAGCATGACGCCGCCCCTGCGCCAACGGCGGTCCCAGCACTCCTGAAGCACCGACGGCAGCTCGGGGCTGGCGGCAGCCACCCACTGAAATTCGTCGAGCGCGATGATCAGCTTGCCCACCCCTTTCCATCGCTCCTCCACTATGCGAAAGGCGGTCGGCCAGTCCGGGGCGGAGTGGTCAGCCAGCAACGGTTCGCGCAGCGCCCGGCCGGCGGCGCGGAGAAACTCGCGGATTTGCAGCTCAGCGGGCGCAACCTTGCCTGTCACGTAAATGGCCGGCTTGCTGGCGAGAAACTTGACGACTAGTTCGCTCTTGCCGACGCGGCGGCGGCCATAAATGGGGATGAAGGCGCCACTTTCAGCGCGCCAGGCCTGTTCGAGTGCGGCCAGTTCTTTCTTGCGTCCAAGGAACTCAGTGCTCATACAGGAGGCAAACTAGATGTTCCAATGACCACTTGTCAAGTCACGGCTTGACAAGTTTCCACTTGGCATAACCTCTTCCCACCGTGGAAGGTCAGGAAGCACCGGGGCCGCGCTACTCACAATCTTGTCTTGCGTGCGGCAGTCCGTGCGTGGTAACAATGGGCCATTACCGATGAACGCGCTACCAATGAAAATCACGGTTTTGGTCACCGCCATCCTCTGCCTCGCCGTCATTGCGCATCATGGGATCTGTGCAGACCAGCCCACGGCACCATTGCCACAAGGAGTGAGGGCGGTGTGGGACTTGAACCAGGCGTTCCGCGAAGCGACATCCACTCGCGAGCGGGTGTGTCTGAATGGCCTCTGGCGCTGGCAACCGGCAGATCGATCAACCGCCAACCCGCAACCATCAGCCAATTGGGGCTACTTCAAGGTCCCCGGAAGCTGGCCCGGCATCACCGACTACATGCAGAAGGATTGCCAGACTGTCTATTCGCATCCCAGTTGGAAAGACTTGAAACTGGGCAACATTACCGCTGCTTGGCACCAGCGGGAGATCACCATCCCCGAGCAATGGGCTGGCCGCCGGGTTACCCTTGAAGCCGGGTATCTGAATTCCTTTGCGGTGGTGCAGGTCGATGAGAAGATGGCAGGCGAGATTCGCTTCCCGGCGGGTGAAGTCGATCTCACCGCGCTTTGCCAGCCGGGCAAGAAGTACCTTCTGAGCATCCTCGTCGTGGCCATGCCGCTGAAGGGTGTCATGCTCTCTTATAGCGACACTGCCGGCGCGAAGGAAGTAAAGGGAAGGGTGGAGCGGCGCGGGCTGTGCGGGGATGTCTATCTGGTCGGGACCCCTGCCGGGGCGCGTATCAGCGAGGTGAAGGTGAGCACCTCCGTTCGCAACTGGCAGGCCACTTTTGACGCCACACTGCAAGGTCTCTCCTCGGGCGCACAGTATGCTCTCCGCGCCCGGGTCACCGATCACGGTCGCAGTGTCGCAACATTCACCAGCAAGGCCTTCAAAGTGACTGACCTGAAGGAGGGTCGTAGCGCGTTCACTGAGACTTGGAAGCCCGAAAAAATCTGGGACACGCACACCCCTCAAAACATGTACGACCTCAACTTTTCGCTCCTCGATGCCAAGGGAAAGGTTTTGGATGCCGCTCTTCCGCAGCGCTTCGGTTTCCGTGAGTTTTGGATCGATGGGCGAGACTTTTACTTGAACGGCAGCCGCATCTTCCTCTCCGCGGTCCCGCTGGACAACGCCCAGGTTGGGGCGGCGTGGGCGACCTACGAGGGCGCGAAGGAGAGCATGGAGCGGCTCAAGAGTTTCGGCATCAATTTTGTCTATACTCACAACTACGGGTGCGAACCGGGCGCCCATCTGAGCTACGCAGAGATCCTGCGCGCGGCGGACAACGAAGGAATGCTCATTTCGTTCTCCCAGCCGCATTTCGCACAGTACGAGTGGAAGGCGGGGAACGCCGACCAGAATAACGGCTACGCACGGCACGCGGAGTTTTACGCGCGCGCCGCCGGGAACCATCCGTCGGTGGTGTGCTATTCCATGAACCACAACGCGACGGGGACTGAGGAAGAAATGAACCCGGAGATGATCGACGGTGTCCAGGACGTGCGGAATCGGTGGGCCGGGAACAAAGCCAAGCTGGCGTTGAGAGCCGAGGCGATCGTGAAGAGGCTGGATCCGAGCCGCATCGTTTATCATCATTCCTCCGGCAACCTCAGTTCGATGCACACCGCTAATTTCTACGCCAACTTCACTCCCATCCAGGAGATGTCGGATTGGTTCGAGCATTGGGCGACGGCGGGCGTGAAGCCGGTTTTTCTCTGCGAGTATGGGACGCCGATCTTGTGGGACTGGATGATGTACCGGGGTTGGTACAAGGGCACGCGCACTTTCGGCAGCGCGCAGGTGCCGTGGGAATTCTGCCTGGCCGAGTGGGATGCGCAATTCTTCGGGGACCAGGCCTTCAAGCTGAGCGAATTGGAGAAGGAATGTCTGCGGTGGGAGGCCAAGCAGTTCCGGGCGGGCCGGCTCTGGCATCGCTGGGATTACCCGCGCAATGCCATCGAGTCCACCGACTTTGAACAACGGAACGGGATCATGGCGATGTACCTGGCAGATAACTTTCGCGCCTTCCGCACCTGGGGGGTGTCGGCGTATTGTCCGTGGGACCACGGCTGTTACTGGAAGCTTCGACCAGGCGCGCCCCAGGCGCGCAAAGAATGCAAGGTGGACTGGGACAACCTCCAGCGCCCGGGCCTCAGCCCGGATTATGTGGAGGGGCAGATGGAGTGGATGAACCTGTCTTACGAGCGTTCGGATTGGCTCCCGACCGTCGCGGGGCAAGCCTTGATCCGCAACAATGGACCGTTGCTTGCCTACCTGGGCGGCAAGGCGGCTGGGTTCACGAGCAAAGATCACAATTTCTACCCGGGCGACACGGTCGAGAAGCAACTGATTGTGATCAACAACTCGCGGCAAACGTTGAGGTGCGATTGCACCTGGTCGCTGGCTCTGCCTGAGCCGATCTCAGGCCGCAAAGAAGCAAGCGTGGAAACCGGCCAGCAGGCGCGCATGCCTCTCAACCTCGCCCTGCCAGCCAACACCAAGCCCGGCCGATACGAACTCAATGCGACCATCAAATTCAGCAATGGCGAGACCCAGACAGACACGTTCTCGATTGACGTCCTGCCACGGCCAGCAGCCATCGGAGCCGGCGTCAGGGTCGCACTCTTCGATCCCAAGGGTGAGACCAGCCGACTGCTCAGCGCCTTGGGCGCGCGGTGCGCAACCGTGGATGCTAACACCGATCTATCACGCTACGACATTCTCATCGTCGGCAAAGCGGCCCTGACGCCTGAAAGCGCCGCGCCGGACATCGCCCACGTGCGGGACGGCTTGAAGGTGATCCTGTTCGAGCAGACCTCGGAAGTTCTGGAGAAGCGGTTCGGATTCCGGGTCGAGGAGTACGGCTTGCGGTGGGTGTTCAAGCGCGTGCCCGATCATCCGCTGCTGGCCGGGATTGCGGACGAGAACCTGTGGAACTGGCATGGCGAAGCGACCATCCTCGCACCGCGCTTGAAGTACGAGATTGGACCCCGTCATGCGCCCCAGGTCAAGTGGTGCGACATCCCGGTCACCCGGGTGTGGCGCGCCGGCAATCGCGGCAACGTCGCCTCGGTCCTGATCGAGAAACCGGCTTGCGGCGATTTCATGCCGATCCTGGATGGCGGCTTCAACCTGCAGTACAGTCCGCTCCTGGAGTACCATGAAGGCAAAGGGATGGTGCTGTTTTGCCAGATGGACGTGACCGGACGCACTGAGACTGAGCCGGCAGCGGAAACCCTCGCGCGCAATATTCTTCAGTACGTTACGACCTGGAAGCCGGTTCCGAACAGGCAGGTCATCTACACGGGTGATCCGGCCGGGAGGACGCACCTCGAACGCGCGGGGTTCTCCCCAACCGCTTATCAGGGTGGTAAATTTTCTATTGAGCAGGTTCTAGTCGTGGGATCAGGCGCTGGGCGGAAGCTCGGTGGTGACGCTCCGGCTATCGCCGACTTCCTCAAGGCGGGTGGGAACATCCTGGCGCTGGGACTTGACGAGCAGGACGCAAACGCGTTCCTGCCGGTGAAGGTGAGCATGAAGACCTCGGAGCACATCGCCGCGTACTTCGAGCCGTTTGGCAAAAACTCCCTGCTTGCGGGAGTAAGTCCGGCAGACGTGCATAACCGCGACCCGCGGAACCTCACTCTGATCACCGGAGGGGCGACCGTCGTCGGCGATGGAGTTTTGGCTCAGGCACAAAATGCCAACATCGTCTTCTGTCAGCTCCCGCCCTATCGTGTGTCCAGTGCGGAAGAAGGCGTCGAGCCGATGCAGTCCAACCTCCGGCGGACCTATCGGCGCGCGTCCTTCCTCCTGACCCGCTTGCTGGCCAACTTGGGAGCGGCCGGTTCAACTCCCATCCTGCATCGCTTCCACTCCCCGGTGACCAAGGCCAAAGCTGAAACGCGCTGGTTAGACGGCCTCTACCTCGATGTGCCGGAGGAATGGGATGACCCCTACCGATTCTTCTGCTGGTGAGATGAAGGATCGAAACTCCGACTCGCCGGGCCATGCCTCATTATGCTATTTTCCTTAGAAAACGAAGATATGGAACAATAAGCTTATGATCTCAACCTCCCCCAATCATCTTTGCCGAGTCCTTCACCAGTCGGTAGATCGGTTCCGGCAGCCAGAAGCCCAGTCCGATCACGCTGAGAGCCACCAGCAGCATCGCGCCTAGTTTCCACGGGCACTCCGCTCCCCGCGCCGTCCCGGGCGCGGGCTGGCCGAGGCCGAGGTTCGAGATGTGGACAAGGAAGCCGGCGAAGATCGTGACGATGCCAGCGACGAACAACCCCGCCGGCCACACCCGATCCGCCTCCAGCGCGGCGCTCAAAGTCATGAACTCACTCTGGAACAGGCTGAAGGGCGGCACGCCGGTGACGGCGAACGTCGCCATCAGGAACAACCCGCCGGTCCACGGCAGCGTGCGGACGAGTCCGGTGACCTTGCGCAAGTAAGGCGAACCGTAGTGCTGTTGCACGTTGCCGGCGCAGAAAAACATGAGTGGCTTGGCCACGGCGTGAAAGAGCATGTGCAGGACCGCGCCGAGAGCGCCCAGTTTGCCGCCGAAGCCCAGCCCCGCCACCATGATGCCCGCGTGGTCGATGCTCGAGTAAGCCAGCAGCCGCCGAAAGTTTCGCTGCAACAGCACGAACGGCGCAGCGACCAGAATTGAGGCCACGCCGAAGATAACCAGGAGGCGCCCCGCGTACTCGTGGCCAAGGCATTTCGCGGCCAGCGTGTAAAAGCGCATGATGCCGTAAAGCGCGCAATTGATGAAACCGGCGCCGAGCAGCGCCGAGCAGCGCGGCGGACGGCACGGGCGCTTCGGCGTAGGCGTCCGGCTTCCACGTATGCATTGGAACCAGGCCGGCCTTGGTGCCGTAACCGACGAGCACCATCACGAACCCAAGGCGCATGGCGGCCGGCTGGCATTGGTCCGCCACCTTGACCAGCACGGACCAGTTGAAGCCGTTCGCCGCGTGTTCGCCGACGATCGGGACCGCCGAGGAGTAGGTCAGCACCGTGCCGAACAGCGCCAGGGCGATCCCGGCGCTGCCGATCATGATGTATTTCCAGGCCGCTTCGAGGGAGCTTTTCTGGTTGTAGAACCGCACCAGCAGCACCGACGCCAGGGTAGTGGACTCAATCGCCACCCAGAGCAGTCCCAGATTGTTCACCAGCGGCACGGCCATCATTGTGCCGACGAAAATCGGCGTGAGCACATAGTAACGGTGCAGCAGGCGGGCATTGATTTTGCCCGCGCGCTCTTCCTCGCGCAAATAGCCAACCGCGTAAATGCACCAGCGCGACGAATGCGATCAAGCCAACCACCAATGCGCTGAGCGCGTCCGCGCGCAGGAAACCGCCGAAGGCCTCGACCGCGCCCGTGGCGCTCGCGAGCACGCCGGCGCCGAGCGCCACCGCCAGCGCGCCAAGGATGGCGAACGCCAGCAGGTTGAGCCGCTCCAAGACCACCCGCTGACGCAACGGCCAGCAGATCAGGCCGGTCAGCAGAGGCACTGTCACCAGGAGAGTCAGGAGCATGGTGCGCTCCTCTCTGCTTGTGACACTTTCAAATCCGAAATCCGAAGTCCGAAATCCGAAGGAAATCCGAAGCCCGAAGCCCGAAGTGGTTTCACAGGCCCAAGGATTCGCATTTCGGATTTCGACATTCCATCGGATTTCGGATTTCGGATTTCGGTTTTCAGCTTCATGGCATGCCCCGAATGATGTTCGCAGCTTGCTCCAGCAACTGGCGGAGGGGGCCGGGCAGCCAGGCGGTGAAGAGCAGCAGCGTCCCCAGCGGCAGGCTCATCGCCGCCACGTTGCCAGCGGAGATCGGTTCGCGAATCGGTTCTCCCGCGCCAGGACCGATCAGTAATCCGGCGAGTTTGATGAGCACACCCGAGAAAACCAGGATCAGCGAAGCCAGAATGAAGACGCTCACCCAGGCGTAGTGCGACGTGAAACCGCCGGCAATTACGGTGAGCTCGCTCACGAACAGGCCGAACGGAGGGAGTCCGCTGACGGCCACGGCGGCGAGGCCCAATAACAACGCCGTCGTGGGCATGGTGCGCGCCAACCCGGAGCCGAGGCGGCGAAAATCGAGCGTGTGGAATTGCTGGTGGATGTTGCCTGCGGCAAAGAACAGCACGGGCTTGGTGAGCGCGTGGTAGCCCGTGTGCAGCAATCCGCCGAAAACCGTCAGCGGCGAGTTCATGCCCACCGCCACGCAGATCAGGCCGACGTGTTCCAGGCTGGAGTAGGCCAGCATCCGCTTGAGGTTTTGCTGCACCAGGATGAACGGCCCGGCCAGCAGCATCGAGAACAGCCCGAAGCCCAGCAGCAGGTTGCGGCTGAAACCGGAGCCGAGGCAGGCAGTGGCAAGAATGTGGAAGCGGAGCAGCGCATAGACGGCGATTTTCAATGACACTCCAGAGAGCATCGCGCTGGTGGGCGAAGGCGCTTCGCTATGGGCGTCGGGCAGCCAGGTATGCATGGGGGCCAGGCCGGCTTTGGTGCCGTAGCCAATCAGCACGAAGATAAACGCGAGCGTCATCAGGCGCGGGTCGAGTTGCGGCGCCATCGCCAGCAGGCGCGACCAGTTGAAACTCGGCAGCGCTTGGCCGCCGGTCTTGCCGATGGCCGCCGCGTAAGTGATGACGGTGCCGAAGAGCGCCAGCACCAGGCCCAACCCGCCGAGCATGACGTACTTCCAAGCCGCTTCGAGCGAGGTCCGACGGTTGTAGAGGGCCACCAGCAGCACGGAGCACAGGGCGGCGCCTTCCACTCCCATCCACATCACACCCAGATTGTTGGCCAGCACGACCAGAAACATGCCCGTGGCGAAGAACGGCGTGAGGATGTAGTACTCCCGGAACCGCCGCTCGGTCACGATGGCGCCAGCCAGATCGCGGCGGAAGTAACGCACCGCGTAAAGCGACGTGGCCAGTGAGACGATGGAAATGAGCAGCACCATCCAGGCGCTCAGGGCGTCGGCGCGCAGGAACTCGCCCCACTCGGTCACGGCCCCGCCGCCGTTCGCTAGCACTTCCGGCAGCAACTTCACGCCGGCGAGCAGCGCGGCGACAAAGCCCGCCAGGTTGAGCAACTCGAGCACCTGGCGCGGCCAGCCCAGGAGGCAGAGCAGCCCAACCACAAACGGCGCGCCCAGAATGGAAGTCAGCAGCATCGGTTCACCATTTGAGTTCGTTCAACTTGCTCACATCCATCGAGGCGAAGGTTTCGCGGATACGGAAGACGAGGATGCCCAGCACCATCACCGCGATGACCACATCGAAAAAGATGCCGATTTCCACCACCAGCGGCATTCCGTAGGTAGTCAGGGCAATGGCGGCGAGCATGACGCCATTTTCCATCGTTAGGAGCGCGAGCACCTGCGTAATGGCCTTGCGGCGGTTGATCATCAGGAAAAGGCCGGTGAGCAGCAGGGCGATGGCCACGGCCAGGGTGTGGCTGCCGAGCCGCTGCAACGTGGTGAAGGGCCGGGCGACGACATACGCCAGCACGGGCAGCGCTCCGCAGCTCAGCATCGAAGCGGGGGTGTTGACGAACGGCTGGATTTCCTGATCGATTTTGATTTGGCGCACCAGTTGTTCAAGCCGCCAGGGCAGGAAAACGACCTTGCCGATAATCGTCAGCGCCGCTAGCACCAAAACGTGCCAGGCCCCATAGACGAAGCCCACCACTCCGGCAATGCCCGCCAGCATCAACGATTGGAGCGCAAACAGCCGAATGTTGGTGATGAGCATCGGCTGCACGGCCAGCAAGACTTGCAGCACCAGCATCAGCGAAGCGAGGAGCGTGATCAGATGCGAACCAATTTCGGCGGCGGCGGGGTTCATGGTTATCGAAATAAAAACGTGGAGACGAGCGCCAGCGTGGCTAGGATGAACGCCGCGCTCAACAGGTCCGGCACCCGGAACAGACGCAGCTTCGCGTTGGTGGTTTCGACCACCACCACAGCGCCGGCGAGCACGGCGAGTTTTACGACGAAGAACAGCAGCCCCCAGCCAAACGCAGCGGCGGTCGCATCCGCCGCCAGCCCGACCGGGAAGAAGATGTTGGCCAGCAGCGCCATCAGGACGAGCTGCTTGATCGACGCGGCCCACTCGATGAGGGCGAGGTAGCGGCCCGAATACTCCAGCAGCATCGCTTCGTGGATCATCGTCAATTCCAGGTGGGTGGCGGGGTTGTCCACGGGGATTCGGCCCGTCTCGGCCAGCAGTACGATGAACATGGCGGCGAAGGCCAGCGCGTGCGAGGGGTCGAGGAAGTTCCAGCCCGGCCCCTGGCTGGCCAGCACGATTTGACTGAGGTTGGTCGAACCGGCGGTGATGGCAACTGTGAAAACTGCGAGCATCATGGCCGGTTCGGCGATGGCGGCAATCGTCATTTCGCGGCTGCTGCCCATGCCCCCAAACGCGCTCGCGGGATCGAGTCCGCCTAACGCCAGGAAGAAGCGGCCCAACGCCATCAATCCGACCAGCGCGAGCGCGCCGCCGAACAAGCTCATGGGCGCTTGCGCGGTCACCATTGGCACGAGCAGCCCCGCGGACAGCGCCGTCGAAAACAGCACGTACGGCGTGACGGAGAAAACCCAGGAGGCGTGCTCGGAAATCACCATGTCCTTGCGCAGAAACTTGACCAGGTCGAAGTACGGCTGCCAGACGCGCGGGCCGCGGCGGTTCTGGAGCTTGGCCTTCCAGTTTTTGATCAGGCCGCTGAACAGCGGCGCCAGCAACAGCAGCAGCGCCGTCTGAACGAAAATGGATGGCCAGTTGAAGTTCATAAGGCAAAGAGCAGCAGCAACAGCAGCGTGATGAAGATATAAAGGAGGTAGGCGTGGATGCTGCCTGCCTGGAGAGCGCGGACCCGCCGGGAGGCCCGCAGGATCAGAATCCGCAGCGGCCGGTAAAGGCGCCGCTCGAATACCTCCTCGAAGTGGCTCTCGAACCGGATTGTTTTTGCAAAGTAGGGGGAGAAGTCGTATTCCCGCTGCACGTCGCGGCGGGGCCGGAAAAGCGCCTTGAAGATCATCCGGATCGGCTTGGAGAACCCGGTGGCGGTGTATTCCATCTGCGGCGTCAACCCGCGCTGGCCGCAGTCCCACGTCGGGGCCCGCCTCGTCTTGGCCGTCCGGGCGAACCCCAGCCAAAGCCCGAAGGGAATCGGCAACAGGCACGCGGCCATCAACGCCAGGCCAAGCGTGGAGACGGTGCCCGCCTGCTCGGTGAGAGGCGCGAGGACCAGCCCACCGGCCATGCTGAGCTGCGCGCTGAGTTGCTGGCCGGTGAGTTGCTGCGTCACCGGGTCAAGCAATCGGATCAATGCGCCCGGGAATAGCCCGAGCCCCACGCAAGACGCCGTGAGCACTGCCATTCCGAAGCGCATGGAAGGCGCGACCTCGTGCGCGTGGGCGGCGTGTTCACTGCGTGGCTGCGCCAGGAAGGTGATGCCGAAGGCCTTCACGAAACAGGCCGCCGCCAGCGCGCCGGTCAGCGCCAGCATCGCGCCGCTCAGCGGGAAGATCAGTCGCGTGAGGCTTTCCGTCGTGCCGAACCCTTGGAGCAGCGCCTGATAGGTCAGCCATTCGCTGACGAAGCCGTTGAGCGGCGGCAGCGCGGAAATGGCCACCGCGCCGACCAGGAAAAACAGCGCCGTTTGCGGCATCCGCTTGGCCAATCCCCCCATCTCCTCCATATTGCGCGTGTGCGTCGCGTGCAGGACCGCGCCTGCGCCGAGAAAGAGCAGCCCTTTGAACGACGCATGGTTGATGGTGTGGTAAAGCCCCGCAATCAAGGCCAGCGTCGCCAGCAGGGTGTGGCCGGTATGCAGGAACATGAGGGCCGCTCCCAGGCCCATCAGGATGATGCCGATGTTCTCGATGCTGTGATAAGCGAGCAGCCGCTTGAGGTCGTGTTCCATCAGCGCGTAAAGCACGCCCAACACCGCCGAGATGGCGCCGACTGCTAGCACTGTCACCCCCCACCAGAGGGGCGGCGTCCCAAGGAAATCGAAGCAGACACGCGTCAGACCGTAGATGCCGGTCTTGATAATGATGCCGGACATGAGCGCGGAGACGTTGCTGGGCGCGACCGGATGCGCCACCGGCAGCCAGATGTGCAGCGGCACAATGCCCGCCTTGATCCCGAAACCGAGCAGAAAGAGGAGGAAGGCCGCGTCACGTTTAGCGGGAGGCATCCTGGCCCCCAGGCCGCGCAGGCTGTCGAAACCGTAATCGCCCGAAGACTGGAAGAGCAGCAAAAAGCCGAGGATGATGCAGCCGGCGTCGATGTGCGACATGATGAAATAGAGCACGCCGGCCTCGCGGGCTTCGGGTCGTTCGTGCTCGAAGCTCACCAGGCAATAGGCCGTCAGCGCCATCAGTTCCCAGGCGATGAGAAACAGCCAGATGTTGTCCGCGACGAACGTCAAGGTCGTGGCCAGCAGCAAGGCATTGAAGAACGCGCCCAGTACGCCCACGTTCTTGCGTCCAAAAAAGCCGCGGGCGTAACCCAAAGAATAAGTCGAGAGCGCAAAACCGAGCAGCGAAAGGAGGAGGAGAAAGAACCCGCCCAGCGGGTCGAGCCGGGCGGTGAATCGGAGGTACGGGATGAGGTCCGGCAGCAGCCTGAGTTGGGGGAGCGGAGCGCCCGCGCCGCGAGCAAGCAGAACGAGCGAGGCCAACAAGCCGATCAACCCGGAGAGCGATGCCGCTCCGAAGGACAAAACGTTCGCCAATTTCTCGTGGCGCATGAACAACAACCCTGCCACCGCCCCGACGACGTATCCGCAAAGCGAAGTTGCTAACAGCACGTTAGGTTCGAGGTTCATGTCTCAGTAGCCATTGCCTTTTCCACCGGCGGCGAGATTATCGCGCTTGCCCGGCGATTGCAACTCGCCGCTGGCTTTATGGCGTTATGGGATGGCGGGTTGAGAGCTTTACGAGCCCTTTCCCGACGGTGGCGAGCTCCTGCCGCGCAGATTTAAGCTGGGCGCACCTGACGGCAAGCCCAGCACCTCGCTGGCGCGGACCAGCGCGGCATCGATGTGAGGACAAACAGGCTCGCGACCCATCCGGTCGTGGGACGCGGATTTGTGCCATCGCCATCCGCGCAATGGCGGCCGAGCTGAGGACGCTGTGTTTGACCTTGTGATGAAGCTTTGAATCCCTGGGAATGCCCCGCTCAAGGTGAAGGGTTCGGGCGACAGACTCCAAGAAGGTGGGCAGAAGATACCCGCACAAGGAACGTTCTGTCACCCGAACCAAAATGTCTGCCGCCTTGAACCGGTCTGGAAACCAGCGGAGGCTTCCGGCGTCCGGCGGCGGCTGACACGAGAAGCTCCGTCACTTCTTCTCGTCCTGCTTCGGATGGCATTTCTCGCAGACAGTGCCTTTCTCCGCCGCGTCTTTGCAGCATTTGTGGTCGCACTTCTTGCCTGCTTCAACAGTTGCTTCGCAGCACGGCTTCTTGTCGTCCGCCGCGCGCAGGAGACTCACGCCACCCAGCAAGGCCAGAGCGCAAAGCATGGTGGTCACTGTTGTCACTGATTTGATGGTTTTCATTTTGCCTTTCTATGTTTTTGGTTTTTTAGCGCCGCGCGGGTCCGGCCGGCGCCTGTTTGTCACCGGGCGCGAGCGGTTTCTTCCAGGCCACACAGCCTGGAACCAAACGCGCCGGACAAATACTCGAAATGACTGCACACGCGCTCGGCTCCTCCAAGATATCCACAAAGCGGACGCGTGAACAGGACATGGGGTTGCGGGTTCATGGTATGGTTAGATCATGACTGGTTCAACGGCAAGCCCGCCCGGGGGCGGCTTCTTCCCTACGCTCAGTTCTTTGCTTTTCGCCATCGCCTTTTTCACCACTGGCAAAGCTACCGCTTCTGCACTGCGTTTGCAAGTGGCCACTGCCGTTGTTCAGCGATTCTCACTATTGACCCGGGACTGTAGCCTGGCTGCGATCCGCTCACCCGTGCTAATGAGAATTACTGGCCGTTATTGGCCCGCGGGTTCAGAGCTTTCTGAGCGCGGTCCAGGGCGCTGCTCAGTTCCTGCCGTGCAGATTCCAACTGCTCCCGTTCGGCGCGCAGCGGATCCGTGGGCGGCCCTGGCGGCAAGCCGAGGATCTCTCTCGCGCGGTCCAGTGCGGCATCGACGTGCGGGCAGACGTTCTCGCGGCCAATCCGGTCCAGAAACCCGGCCTTTTCCATCACCAACAGCGGATGGGTGTGGGGCGCGCTCAGCACCAAATGTTTGGCTTTGCGATGCAGGCGCTCGTAAAGGTCTTCAAGGGCATTCAGGCCGGTGGCATCCATGGCCACCACTTTCCTCATCCGCAAAATGAGGACCTCCGGCTCCTGTTTGAGGCGCTGGAGCGCGCTCTCCAGCTTGTCCGTCGCGCCGAAGAAGAATGCGCCGAACATGCGGTAGATCATGACACCGTCTGGAATTTGCTTCCCCACCAGCGAATGCTGCGACCCTTCGGTTTCGGTGCTCTCGTCCACGGCGGTGATCTGGCTGGTTTCGCTGACGCGTTTGATGAACAGGATCGAGGCCAGCACCATGCCGATTTCCACCGCCACGGTCAGGTCGATGATGACCGTCAGGCCGAACGCAACGAGGAACACTGCGCTGTCGGAGCCCGGCCACTTGGGGAGGCGCCGGAAGTTGTGCCACTCACCCATGTGCAGGGCCACGTTGACCAACACGGCGCTGAGGGTTGCCAGCGGGATGAACTTCGCCAGCGGCGCGGCCGCCAGGATGATGGCCAGCAGCGTCAAGGCGTGAATCACGCCCGCAATCG
>WNFM01184514.1_pt1 | contig 16968 bp, 15 predicted proteins | sample 5400271 | NCBI WGS metagenome assembly WNFM01 (sample SAMN13153352, study PRJNA577476) | soil metagenome | isolation source: 60 cm saprolite on Douglas fir-dominated hillslope | place: USA:California | collected 2013-09-17
CTCTTGAAACGGCGGAATTTCTGGAAGGAACCAGTGCGGCCGCCAGAAATTCGTCTGCTCCTCGAAGCGGATGATGCGGCAATTGGATAAAGGCCACCGGGAAAGCGTCACTTGACCGTGATAAGCCGGAGACGTCCGGGAGCCCTGCGTCAATTCCTGAAACTCCCTCGCAAAGGCATAGTTCATCCGCAGCTTCTGAGCGATTTCTCTTGCAACATTAACCTGGTGCGTCCGCCGCGCATTCTGATCAGCCTCCTGCAGGAGAAGGATGTCGGCCTTGGCGCCGGTCAGAAACTGAATCACCCGATCGAGATGCAAGCCTCGGTTGATATTCCAGCTGACAACCCGGACCGAGTCCTGAGGAAAGATCATCCAGCTGGGTGTAGCAAAATTACCCGTCTCGATCTGTTCGAGCGCACTCATGGCGTTTTTCGCGTCGGTCTGGGATTCTTTGAACGACAGGACCACTTCTCCTTCTTCGAACCTTTGGATGTACTCATCGTATCCGCAGGGAATGCACGATCATCGCCATCTTTGGAACGCCGTTGTTATCGCTGTGCGAACGCAGGAATCGGTTCCGAGCCCTTGAGGAACCCGTCGACATTCCGCCGAAACCGTCGAAACCTAGGCGCTCTGAACCTGCCCATTTCTGCAAGAGCATACGCACATTCGCTAAATCACACATAAGAAACACGATCGAGAGATCGTCTCCGAACCACGATTGGAACAGCACATGCCCTTGCTCCAGTCGACGTGGAACTCGCATGTGGCCTCGAAACACAACGCACGCAGAACAGGACGCTCGAATCTTGAAGGAAATCCCTCCTCATTATGGCCATCCGCGACGGGATTCCTCGAAGCTCACGGTCTTGTGCCTCTTCATTTTCCCGCTGCTCGCGGTTTGGCCATTCGCTTCTGTCTCGCGCGGAGCGCAGCCGGACGGGTTTTCGTTGAGGACTCCGCAGGCGCCCGATCCGCTGTTGCCGGCGCGAAGGTGACGCTCAGCGGACCAGCAATCATCGAAACCAAGACCGACGAAGACGGCAACTTCAGCGTGTCGTCCGTACCGTCTGGAACCTATCAGGTTGAGGCGGTAGCTCCCGGTCTGGCCATCCGGCAAACCATGCGTGTCGAAGCAACCGAAATCCGATTGCTTCTTCATCTCAAGCCAGCCGAAGTCACTTCGTCGGTTGTTGTGAAAGCCGACCAGTCAGAAGCCAAGGACCCCGCGCCCTCCGAGACTGTTACCTCGAACACATTGCGTGAGGCTCCGAACAGGAACGAGCGTTTCGAGAGTGCGTTGCCGCTTATCCCGGGAGTTGTCCGTGGCCCTGACGGACGCGTGAATCTGAAAGGAAGTCGGAACACGCAAAGCGGAGCGCTCGTCAACAGCGCGAACGTAACGGACCCTGTGACTGGCGGACAAGCGATCAATCTCCCCGAAATACGGCAAGTTCACTGGCGCGGTCGCTACGATCACGACGAAAACGGGCGACTATGACGGGTTCCACGTTTCGCTCCAGAATTTTGTCCCCCGGCTGCGTGACCGTGACGGCATCATCGCCGGAATCGGCGCAGCAACACCGCGATTCACATTCACGGGCCCGATCGTCAAAAACCGCGTCGCTATCACGCAGTCTTTCGAATATCGCTTTGTGCGCACACCTGTGAACAGCCTGCCGCCGCTCGCACGCGATACCAAACTCGAGAGTTTTGATTCCTATACCCAGCTCGACTTCGCACTGACAGCAAAGCAGACCGCCACCGTGTCCTTCACGCTCTATCCGCAGAAGCTCGATTACCTTGGCCTAAACACCTTCACAACCCAGGCGACCACGCCGGACTTTCACCAGCGTGGCTTCCAGGCCTACCTACAGCATCGCTACATAGTCGGCACCGCGGGACTGCTCGTTTCCCAGTTCAGCTACAAGCAATTCGACGCCGACATTACTCCGCAGAGCGAGGATCCGTATCGGCTGTTTCTCGAGACGACGGAAGGTGGTTTTTTCAATCGGCAGGCGCGCCGCAGCTCGCGAACAAGCTGGGAAGAAACCTACCGGTTTGCGCCGCGGCAATTTGCGGGATCGCATGAGTTCACGGCTGGTCTGAGCTTCGAACGCTCTGAATATCATGGCCGCCAGACTTTTCTTCCCGTCGAAATCGACGGCAAGTCAGACACGCCTGTGGAACGCATCTCCTTTTCCGACCCAACTTCATTCACTATCGATCAGAACGAAACGGCCTGGTTTGTCGGAGACCAGTGGGCAGTTGCGCGGCGTTTCACCGTAACCCCGGGCTTGCGCTTCGATTACGACACCATCACGCACTCGGCGCACGCAGCTCCACGCGTCGGATTTCTTTTTACTTTGACCAAGGACGCAAAGACCTTGCTGAAAGGTGGAGTCGGCCGCTTCTACGATCGCGTCCCTCTCCTGGCCGCCACATTTCCCGACTTCCCGGATCGAACCGTCACCCTACTCAGGGAAAACGGCGCCGCTTCGACTTCCACCTTCTACGAAAACAGATTGGCTGGCCCGGTCCGAAATCCTCGCAGCATTTCCTGGAACCTGGAACTTGACCGCGACGTTACGCGAAGCCTGCTCCTGCGTTTCGCTTACGAACAGCGGCATACGACGGACGATTTCGTCGTTTCACCCGTTGCTAACGGGGCCACAGGCGCGATCGAGCTATCGAATGGCGGCAACAATTCCTACCGGGAGTTCCAATGGACGGCCCGCTACAAGCTGCGCCAGAACGTCTTGAACGCCTCGTACGTCCGGTCTCGCGCATTTGGCGACCTGAACGATCTCAATCAATTCTTCGGCAACCTCGCGCAACCGGTCATTCAGGCAAATGGCCGCGGGCGTTTGTCGTTCGACGCCCCGAATCGCTTCCTTTTCTGGGGCACTCTCGCGGGCCCCCTGAAGCTGACCTTCGTGCCGGTCTATGAGTTGCACACCGGCTTTCCCTATTCCGTCGAAAACGAATTGCGCGAGTACGTTGGACCGCGCAACCTGAACCGCTTTCCGCGTTTTTCTTCGTTCGACCTTCAGGTTACGCGTCCGATTTCTCTTGCCTTCGGCGATCGCCACCTGCATGCGCGAGTCGGCCTCGGCATTTTCAATCTCTTTAATCACTTCAACCCGCGTGACGTTCAGAACAACCTGGCGAGCGCGCGGTTTGATGGATTCTTCAATTCAGCCTGGCGGGAATACCGCGGGAAATTCGTACTGGAGTTCTGATGATGAAACATCACGTTTTGTTGGTAGTCGTTCTGTTTCTCCTTCCAGCCGCAGCGCTTCCCGCGGCCCAGGATACTTCGCTGCCCACCGTGAGCGAAGTTGTCGAGCGGATGGTTCAGCGCGATGCGCAACGCCAGGTGCTGACGCAGGGCTATGCGGGGATGCGCCGTTACGTTCTTGAAAACGATGGCATGCATAAGCACGCTGAAATGCTCGTGCGCGTGAACGGCGACTCTGATGGCAGCAAGCATTTCGAGATTGTCTCCGAGCAAGGGTGGAAGGCTGCCCAGAAGCACGTACTGCGCAAGATGCTCGAGTCCGAGTCGCAGATGTCGGCTCCTGAAGCACGAGAGAAAACGCGCCTCTGTTCCGACAACTACGAATTTCGCATGGTCGGCCTTGTCGGCGAGCGGCCTGCCTACGCGATCGACGTTAAGCCAAAACGCAAAGACAAGCTTTTGTTCGAAGGGCGAATCTGGGTGGACACCGAGGACTATGCTCTGGTCCGCGCCGAAGGGAACCCTGCCAAGAATCCGTCCTTCTGGACCAAGCACATACATTTTGTCCACACCTATAAGAAGCAAAGTGGGTTCTGGTTCCCTCTCTCGACCGAAAGCATCACCGACGCGCGTATTTTCGGCCGAACCGATCTCACCATCGAGTATTTCGACTACAAGCCGAACGCCGCGCAGTTTGCGGAAGGTATCGCCATTGCCACCCAGGGGTTCCGACAGCAATGAAACGCAGCGACACCATTCTCATCGTCGTGGGACTCGGGCTGTTTGCGTTCGTAGCCTCACGCATTGGCTGGATCGCGCTCCTGCATCAGCTGATGACAGCATCGCTCGCGATACCCGTTCTCGTGTCCGTCAGCTTTCTCCGACTCGTGTTTCAGACCCATGCGTGGCGCATCGCGCTTCGGGAAGAAGGAGCGGCTGCCACGTTTCGTGAGCTTCTGGGAATCCGTCTCGCTTCCCAGTCGATGGGCTACCTCTCGGTGCTTGGTCCCGCGCTGTCCGAACCGATGAAAATCAAGCTGCTCAAAGGAAGCTGGAACGCCACGGCCACGGCCACTCTCGCGGACACTGGCATTTACTGGTTTACTTCTGCAATCGTAGGGCTTGTGGGATGCGTCGCGGCGGCAATTCTGCTCGCCGGCGCGCAGAATGCGCGAACGCTCGTCGGAATTGCCCTCCTCTTCGCCCTTCTGCTCACCCTTCTCGTTCGTCAGAAGCCTCTGCTGCAAAGATTGGTTGCGGCTTTGGGCGAACGGGCCCCCGGTTGGCTCACCAACGGTGCTGCGCTCGAGCAAAAGATACGTTCGTTTCGCACTCGCCACCCACCTTCCGTCCGCTCGATGCTCTATCTGGATTTGCTCTGCCAGGTTCTCCTCGTTGCGGAAACCGCTGTCGTCCTCTTCTACGCCAGGCTACCGATTCATCTTCCGACCCTCCTCGGAATCGAAACGGCCACTCGTGTCACGAAGATCGTTGCGGGATGGCTTCCCGCACGGATCGGCGCCGACGAAGGCGGGGCCGCGGCTGCGTTCGCCGCATTTGGACTTTCTCCAGCCGCCGGTGTGGTTCTCGCTCTAACCCGGAGATTTCGTGACCTGCTGTGGTGCGTTCTTGGCCTCAGCTGGTTCGCCTGGCGTTCGCGGACGCTCAGCCGCGGCCAAGTTCCTAACGGAGCCTTACTCCCATGCAAGCAATCCTGAGCATTCCGGAGTCACGAGGTGGGCAAGACGCCGCCGAACAATTGTTGTTCCGGGAGATCGGAGGCCTTCCCTTACTCATTCGCGCCATCGCGACCGCTGCTCGAGCCGGCGCCGACGAGGTGCTGCTGATTTTCCCCGGCTTTATTCCGTGCGAAATCGTGAAGCGGGTCCGCGAAAACAAGATTCTCTCCGCAGGCACGGCCATCAAATGTCTTTCGGTGTCGGGCTTCGACCCCGCTTCTGCATCCGGATGGCAGCAGATTTCCACCCGGCTCCAGGACGAATTTTTCTGGATCCCTTGGAACTGGGTGACCAATAAGCACGCTCTTGTTGCTTTGCGTCTTCTTTCGTATGAGCCCGCAACATGGACTGTTCCTTCGCGTCTTAGACGTGATGCAGTGATGAATTCCACCGAATTTCTTTCTCCCGAAGGTCGAGCCGAAGGGATTGCCATTCTCTCGGAAGATGCAGTCGACAATGCAGAGCGCTGGCTCGTGGCGAATTCCGGAAAGGCGCTCGACGGGATCTACACGACCTTCAATCGCAAGCTTTGCAGGCCCGTCGTAAGAGCTCTCACGCACACCGCAGTTTCACCCAACGCGGTAACCCTTGCGGGCCTGCTCGTTGCCTGCCTTTCTGCCTATTACTTCTCGCGCGGTTCTTATCTCCTCTCCGTATTCGGTGCGCTTCTTTTTTTTCTCTCCGGGCTTTGCGATGAAATCGACGGAATGCTTGCCCGGATCAAGCTTTCCGATTCCGCATTCGGCACGTGGTTCGAAGGTTTGGTCGACAACCTGAGCTACCTCCTTCTTTTTGGCGGAATCGCCCTGGGTCTCTCCCGCGATCGAGGGCCACAGGAACTGTGGATCGGCGGAGTAATTCTCGTAGGAGCGGTCATTTCTACCGCAATAATCGCATGGCTGCGCAAGAGCTCGACGCATCGCGAAAGGCCGAACGAATACCTTGGCAAGATGTATCGAATGCTCGATGAAGATCGCGGAAACTGGATTTCGCGGATTTCGAGAAACATCGAGTTCCTCCTGAAGAAAGGCGTCTTCATTCACTACGTTGTGCTCTTCTCCCTTTTGGGTCTGCTGCCGGTGATGATGCGCATTGCTGCGATCGCCGCCAACCTCACTTGGATCCTCTCTCTCTACTTCAAAAGAAGATTCTTCCGCGGCCCCCGCCCGGGCGTGGAAGCTGTTGCATTTCAAAAACACGCGAAGGTGAACCTATGAAAGCTCTGATCCTGGCCGCAGGACGTGGCACGCGAATCCGTTCGATTCACGGCGAACATCCCAAATGCTTGATCTCCTCAGATGGCGAAGCCATTCTCGATCATCAGATTCATGCGCTATTCGCCGCCGACATCCGGGAGATCGGAATTGTAGTGGGATATGAGAGCGAACAAATCATCAAGCACGTGGAGACCCGCCATCGGGACCATCTCCATCGCTTCTGCTTCATCCACAACCCGAAGTTCGAAACCACCAACAATATCTCCTCTCTTTGGGTTGCGCGAGACTGGTTGCGCGGTGACGCGTTTATGTGTTTGAACGCGGATGTTCTGTGCGAGCCCGATATCCTGATCCCCGCCGCCAGAACTACTGCGCCTATCTCCATGGTCGTCGATCCCCAGTGGCGCGACGAAACGATGAAGGTCATCCTTCGCGACGGCCACGTAGCAAAAATGAGCAAGAAAATCCCCCGCTCAGAGTTCAGCGGCACCTACATCGGCATCACCACCTTTTCCATCGGAATCCAAAGGGATTTCTTCCGTTCCCTCGACAAGCTTGTCGCTGGCGGCCACGTGACCGAATTCTTCAATGTAGCTGTGCAGGAACTAGCCGACACGGGAGTGAAGGTGGGGTTCACAAGTACGGCCGGTTTGTCCTGGGCCGAAATCGATGATCCAGCGGATCTAGCGTTTGCGCGCGAGCATGTCTTTCCCAAACTCGCCTACGCCACGGCCGCCTAATTTCCAGACACTTTTTCGAGATGGGCTCGTCTCGCCAAACCGTGGTACCTCCCCGATGTGGAGGCATTCGCCCTACAAACAGCCGGGTCTCGCACAGAGCGAATCCACCGTGACTTCGGAGACCACACAGGTGAACCAGACTGACCGTGGCGCCGTAGAGCGTAGCGGCTCGCTGATCATATGCGGTAATGGCCGCGCACGAAGGCGAAAAATCAACCGGAAAAAGGATTTTGCGAATCATTTCGCTTGCGTCTGCCAATTCCCAGCCGCACATGCGAACGCCAAGTCATTGAAAGTGAAGGACAATAAAGAGAATGCAGGCGACACGCTGCTGGAGCGCCGGTTCATGCGTGACGGCCTCGACGTTTCCGTCAAAGGCCCGCCATCTGCTGCGGACAAACTGAAGTCTTTAATTTACAGTCCGCCGCCGGAACATCTTCTATCTACTGAAAACAAGGTGGATGGCAGATTTTTCCGGCAACGTCACTGATGGACACCGAGATGCTTCATAAGCAACTGACATTTGGCTCTCTGGAGGCGGAAGGGGTGACTACAGAAGATTCGATCGCGACGGAAAAGCCTGAATGGCTCACTCAGATGGAAAACGTTCTCGAGGTGCTCAATGAGGGGGTCATTGTCGCGAGCGACGAACATCGGATTCTATTTGCGAACTCGCGGTTTGTGGAAATGACCGGCTTTCCCCGGCATGAGTTGATCGGAGTCGACGCTTCCTCCTTCTATTCCTCACAGGAATGGGGATTCCTGGCACAACAGGTTGACATCGCGTTCCGCGCTGGACACAACCGGCATTCCTTCGTTCTTCCCCAAAGAGGCGGCGGGCGCTTGCCCGTCATCATCAGTTCCCGCACGATTCGCAATTCTGCGGGTCGATTTGGGATTGTCACCTTCACGGATATCTCGGAGCAAGTGCGAGCAGAGCAGGAACTTCGGTCCGCAAACATGGAGCTCAGCAAGCGCCAGATGGAAATCGAAGAAGACCTGCGGCTTGCCGCGCGGGTTCAACGCAGTCTCACGCCGCGATCCTTGACCTGGAACGGAATGCGCGTCGACTCTTTCTATCACCCCGTGCACACGATTGGCGGCGACTTCGCCCTGGTGAACTCGGTGAACCACGACGATCTCAGTTTGCTGGTTTGCGATGTTTCCGGTCACGGTATCGGTTCGGCTTTGGTCGCGAATCGAATCTACTCCGAAGCGGCAGCACACCTGCGGAGCGGCATCCCACTCGTCGACATGTTCGGCGAGTTGAATCGCTTCCTCATCCAGGAAATCGACAGCTCGGGAATGTTTGTTACCGCTGCCGCGGCCAGGATCGATGCACAACATCGCACGATGCTCTTTGCCGGCGCTGGCCATCCTCCCGCGATGGTAGCCCGTCGTGGCCAGAGTCCGATTCTCCTTGAGTCGCGCAGTATGATACTTGGGGCGCTGCCGGAAGCCGTGGGCGTCGACGCTACGCTTGAAGTCCAGCTCCAGCCCGATGACCGCATCATTCTGTACACCGACGGAATTACCGAAGTTTTTAATTCCAGGGGAGAAATGCTGGGTATCGAAGGTGTCCAGGAAGTCGTCCGCCGTACGTCGTCTCTGCCTCCCGACCAAATGAAACAGGGTATTCTCGACGGTGTGGCTGGGTGGCGTGAGGGACCGCCGACTGACGACGTTTCTCTCATGTTGTTGCACGTTGGTTGAGACAGATGAAATTCAACACTAGGAGAACGTATGTTACCCAGACGCACCGCGGTTCTCGTTTCTGTCGCTTTGCTCTTTGCCGGGATTGAGACTTCCCTTGGCAATGCCCAAGAGGCCCTAGCGCCGGTGAAGGCCGTCCAGATGATCGGTCTCACGGGCGTCAAACAAAATGCAAAAGGCACACTGAAGGTTGAAAACGGAAATCTGCAGTTTGTCCACGGCAAAACAAACGCCGGCATAACCGCCGCTGCCATTCAAGATGTAGTCACCGGCGATGATACGCAAAGATCCGTCGGCGGAACCGTCGGAGTGATGAGCATGGCCGCGCCGTACGGCGGTGGGCGCTTCCTCAGTCTATTCCGAAAGAAAATCGATACGCTTACCATTCAGTACCGTACCGTGGACGGGGCCCTACACGGCGCAATCTTCACGATGCCCGTGGGCGGAGCGAATGCCATCAGGACGGAGCTTGTGTCCGCAGGCGCCAACACCATAGCCGCAGGACAACCGGCCACAGACGGCCCCTCCGGCAAGGAGCAAAACGCCCTACAGTTTCCGGAACACTTGTCCGGCAAGATTAGCGCGTCGGCAATCCAAGTCGAGATGATCCAGTCGGACGAAATCAAACTCCCTGCCGAATTTCAGATCGCTCTCTATGAAAATCTCGTCCATCAAATCGAGAAACAACGAACATTTCAGCATGTCTATCGCGGCGGCGACCACACCGCCGCGAGTGCCCCCGACCTGGTTGTTCTCCATTGCACGGTCCAGGGCTTTAAGGCCGGCAGCGAGAGGGCCCGCCAGGTGACAACGGTTGCTGGCGCCACGTCCATCACCGTCCATTGCCAGTTCACCGGCCCGGATGCAAAGCCTCTCCTCGCGCGGGACGTAACCGGGAAGGTTCGGTTTTTTGGAGGTAATCTCAGGGCCACCTACGACTTCGCGAAGAAAGCCGCCCATGTCGCGGACGAAAACTTTGCCGCGCCGGATCACCGACCGTGAGGGACGAGCAAGAGCTTTCTGCTGATGATGACGTTGTGCAGCAATCCCCGATTCATTTCTACCGTGCGTGGAGCGATGGAAGCGCTGATGGAAATGCTCGGATTCCCCACCGAGCAGCGCAGGTGTATCACGCCCGATCCCAACAAGCTACGCGGGACAGCCTCCCGTGTATATATAAAGGATGAGCACATCCTGGGCGCCAAAAGTACGTACCGATCTTTCGCAAAGTGCTGCCCGGAAAAGCCGCGACCTTCTTTCAGCTGGACCGCCGCATTGGCATGATGATCGACGTGCAACTGACTTCGCACCTTCCTCTAGTGCAGAACCAGAACTAGTTTCGATGGCTTGCGCGCCACGTCGAAACATGGCGCTCAGATCCAAGCTCACAGGAGCAGGTCGTCATTTTCCAGAAAGAATCGTCACCGGGCTCAATGCGCATGCGAAACGAGGGGCAAATTGGACGATCCCTGGCTATCTTCTTTATCTATGTGGCCGCTCTGCTGTTGCTTTTCGCTGCCGCAGCCCAGGGCGGAGAGCCTCCACAGAAGACTCTCGAAGCGGTCGCGAGTTCATTTTAGGGCGTCTCGACTTTCGCAAATGTGCCGGCGTTCTCTCGCAGCAACGTTAATCAGACTTCTCGGACGCGATTCAAAAACGCGCATGGGAACCTACGCTATTCTGCGTTCTTGAAACAATTCGCGTGTTGACCGGCATACGAGCCGCGAGCGCGAGCCCTCAGACTTCCGACAGAGTCCTGAAGCGGTTCTTATCGATTCTCAGTGACTTAATTTTCGATTCCAGCGTCGACCGCGGTATGCCCAACTTGGCCGCGGCCCCCGTTGGTCCAAACACCCGTCCACGGCTTGCCTTTAGAGCCTCCTCAATTATGTTCTTCTCTTGCTCCTCGAGTCTTCGAGGGAGCTCAACTTGGTTTTTCGGTTTTGCTGTTAGAAGTGCCTGGGGCTGCTGTGGCAACCAGCTTTCATCGATCGAGAAAGTCTCCGTTTCGCAAAGGATCACGGAACGCTCGATGACGTTCTGCAGTTCACGGATGTTCCCCGGCCAAGCGTATGACTGAAGCAATTCGAGTGTTTCCTGGCTAACATGTCTGATTTTCTTGCGCGCTTTTCGCGAATAGCGATCGATAAAATATTCCACCAGCAGAGCAATATCCTCTCTTCGTTGTCGAAGAGGAGGAATCTCAATCGGGAAAACCTGGAGTCGATAAAACAAATCACTACGGAAGGACCCGCTGGCTACCGCGGTATCCAGATCACGATTCGTGGCGGCGATCACACGAACGTCGACCTTGATGGACTGCGTTCCACCGACCCGCTCGAATTCCCTTTCCTGAAGGACTCTTAAGAGCGCGACTTGAGTGTCCGGGGGCAGTTCACCCACTTCGTCCAGGAAAATCGTTCCTCCGTCGGCCAGTTCAAAGCGGCCAGTTCGGCGTTGCATGGCTCCCGTGAAAGCCCCTTTCTCATGGCCAAACAATTCCGACGAAATTAACGTTGGCGCAAATGCGGCACAGTTCACGCTGATGAAAGCGCGCTCAGACCTTTCTGAGCGTTTGTGGACAGCGCGGGCGATGAGCTCCTTGCCCGTGCCGGTCTCCCCTGTAATCAAAACGGTGGAATCCGTTGGAGCGACTTTGGCAGTTTGGGAAAGAACAGCCTTCAGCGGCTTCGAGGTGCCAACAATTTCTTCGAACATCGAAGCCCGGTCCACCTCGTCCCGCAGCGCCAGATTCTCGCGATACAGTTGGTCCTTGAGTTGCTTGATTTCCTCAAACGCAGCTTTCAGCTCATCTTCGGCACGTCTGCGCTCCGTGGTATCAACCATCGTGCCAACCACTTGAATAAGCTTCCCATCTGTACTTAGGACTGGATGGCCGATGCCATGAATGTGTTTGACTGTTCCATCGAGTTTTACGACTCTGAACTCGACGTCGCAATCTACTTTCTTGAGGAAGGTCCTATCACCTGCCAGCTTGACCTTGTCACGGTCTTCCGGATGTAGGCGCTGCAGCCATTGGTCCCACGTCGGTAAGCCCCGTTGTGGATCAAAGCCGAAGAGCCGAAACATTTCCTCCGACCAGTACACTGTTTCACGGGTTGTGCCATCAATGGCACAACTGCCCGTGTGCGATAGCCTCTGCGCTTCCCCCAGATGCGCTTCGCTCCGCTGTATCTGTCGATAAAGCTCTCGCAGTTTGGCGGTTGTTTCATTGAAGACAGCTCCTAGGTGAGCTAGTTCATCATTTCCTGATAGGTGCACTTGGTGATCAAAATCTCCCCGCGCCAAAGCGGTCGATCCCTGCAACAGCTGGCGGAGTGGAGCGCTAATGCTGTGCGTGATGGCGAAGCCAAGGAATACGGCAATTAGTAACGTAACAAAAGCTGTTAGAGGAAGAATCAGGAGGATTCGGCTTTGGGCTCGTTCAGCCTGCGCAACTGACTGTGAGAGTTGGTCACTGACTTGCTGCTGCACATTTCGAACCAGATTCGAGGCACTAGCTTCCAGTGGTTTCTTTTCATTAGCCAGACGAAGACGCGCCACATTCCAGTCGGAGGCCGCACCTAAAGCAATTACGGCGTCGAGTTGCGGTGGCAGTGTGATCTCAACTGCTTGCACGGTAGGCAGGATCGCCTTATCCCGAGGAACATCGGACGGTAGACGAATCAGCGCATCTCTGACGGCCTCGGTGTCCGTAAGGAGAACGGATCGTAAACGTTCGGCTTCTCGCTTCAAGCCGTCGATGTCTTCGGATTTGGCTAGCGAGTCGAGTTTCGCGTCGAGGGATAGGATATCCGTCTGAAAGCGTGAAACGACAACTAGTTCCCGTGCCAGGGCACTCACGCGATCCGATTGTTGGCGGACCAGATAGAATTGCCAAACGAGCAGACTGTTCCCGACCAACATCAGCGAGACAATCACGGCAAAACATAGGAGTAAGCGCGGCGCGATCTTGAGTTTGTTAATGCGCGAAAGCATATTTAGCTGAGTCAATCGCGGCGGTCCGATAGGCCTTGGCCTGCTTGACGCCGGCTCAATCTCCCTTTAGAGGTGGTCCGGTCTTGAAGCCGGTGATCCGTACTAGTTTCTCCTCCAGCGCGGCTGCTGCTTGAGGAGCGGGCTTCTCGCCGGTTAAGACGGAATGCACTGCATCTATATAAGCTCTCGTAATCTGTTCGTACTGCGATCCGCTCTCGGTGGACGGTCTGATTACGAATCTGGTTCGAACCGCCTCCTCAGGATTACGGCCTGCATTTAAAATGGAAGACAGGCTCTGAACGTTCGACTGATTGGCAACAGCGCTCTCCTCAACCTGGTTTGAATCAATCTGAGCGCGAATCAGAAATCGAATTAGCTCTATAGCCTCTTTGCGATGAGACGAATGTTGTGACACAGCCAGGCCCGATCCTACCAATGTACCGGCCCAGCCCAATTGGCCCCCAGGAATGCTCGTATAACCTGTTTTGCTCGGCGCCAGAGAATTCCGCCAATGCACTTGGCGGAATAGACCGACGCGGGTAATGGAGGCGCCACCCCAGACGCGAACAAATGCTGCCTCGCCTTGATCGAACGCATTCATTGAATCAAGCTCCTGATAAGCGAGAACGCTGCGTGGCGAGATCCAGCCGATCCAACGTTTAGCCCTCTGCCATGACCGAATCGCTGCAGGATTATTCACGCTGATCGTCTGGTTGCTTTCGATGATCCTCCCGCCTGCTTGCGCAGCTTGCCACTCAATGGCGTTACAGGTCAGTGCCTCAGCGGCTGCTCCCTGCCAGACGTAGCCCCAAAAGTCTTTGTTACCTTTAGCCCGCTCGCCGGACTGAATCCGCGCGGCCATGCTTTCAAGCTCGTCCCATGTTCTCGGCGGATGCTGGTAACCGTATTCGCGGAGGAGATCGCTTCGATACTGGAGGACACCCACTTGAACGGTGTAAGGGATAGCCACGAGCTTTCCTTTGGGTGCGTAGCTTTGCAATAGCTGAGGCTCGAGGGAGTTGATTTCGTCTGCCAAGTCGTGTCGAAGGTCAATTAAGTCAGGCTCCAGAACTCCGGGCCAAATCACATCAATGTTGAGCACATCGGGGCCTGAGCCAACCTGTTTCAGGAGCCTGCGAGAGAGTTCCAACTGGTCCAAAGTAGTTTCAGGAACAGGGAGATCGCGAACGTGGATTCCTGTTTCACGCGTAAACTGCTGCGCCAATGGTTCCGTCCCTGGCAGGTCATCCGGTTGAGACCAACCGAGACGCAAGTAACTCAAAGTTGTGGGCTCTCGTTTCGAGGTGTGGCAGTCACCGAGAACCAGCGAAAACAGGAGAATTCCTAATACCCAGCCGGCTTTTGGTGACGCGCGTCGTACAACAGACAAATGAACCACTGGCCATCTCCAAGCGCTAGACATGCAAATGCTGAATGCAAAGTGGTCGCCAACTCTATTCAGTTGAAAATACGCTGCTTAGTACCTAAGACGGCTGGCGTTTTTTCGCCAAATGGCGAAAAATCACCAGCGATCTCGAGCGAGGGAAAGCCGTTTTTTCTATGCCTTGAAGAGATTCTTATCGATCTTTAGGGACTGAATCTTCGATTCGAGCGTCGATCGCGGTGTGCCCAAACTGGCTGCGGCCCGCTCTTGTACCAAAACTCTTTGCGGGGGCTCAGTGTGGCTTTTCACTTCTTCGGAAAGAGATTGCCTGGGCAACCAGGTTTCGTCGACTGAGAAACTGCCTGATTCGCAAAGGATGACGGAGCGTTCGATAACGTTCTGCAGTTCACGGATATTTCCTGGCCAACGATAGGACCGAAACAATTCCAGCGTCTTCTTGCTAACGCGCGTTATGTTCTTACGCGCTTTTTGCGCATAACGATCGATGAAGTATGCCGCCAGCAGAAAAATGTCCTCTCTCCGTTCTCGGAGAGGAGGAACCTCAAGCGGGAAAACATGCAGGCGGTAAAACAAATCGCTACGGAAAGACCCGGTGCTGATAGCGGCCTGCAGGTTACGGTTGGTTGCTGCGATGACTCGAACGTCAGCGTGGATTCGACGAGTGCCGCCGACACGCTCAAACTCATGCTCCTGCAAAACACGCAGGAGTGCGACCTGAGTCTCAACTGGAAGCTCTCCGACTTCGTCGAGGAAGATCGTGCCTCCATTTGCTAATTCAAACCGACCCAAGCGCTGCTGAGTCGCGCCCGTGAAGGCACCCTTTTCATGGCCGAACAACTCCGAGGCAATCAGATCGCGTGGGATTCCTGCACAGTTCACGCTTACAAAAGCGCGTGAGGAGCGCCGCGAGCGCCGATGGATCGCGCGCGCAACAAGTTCCTTGCCCGTTCCGGTCTCCCCGGTAATCAGCACGGTAGCGTCTGTGGGAGCAACCTTAGACACAAGAGAGAGTACTCTTTGCAAGGCGCCAGAACTCCCGACGATCTCGTCGCACATCAATCCCTTATCGATCGCTTCGGGCAGAGCGACGCTCTCGTGTTTGAGTCTCTCTTCAGACTGCTTTGGATCCGCGATGAATATTGCCAAGCTCGCCATGAGTTGCCCCCTGACCCAGAAACGTCGTAGCCTGCTAAGTTTCTCGCTTCATTGCGCACATTGTGGAATCAATCCCGTCTGCGGCCAACCCCAGTTGGAGTCGCCGCGCACACCATATCGGGTCGAGCGGAATACCCAATTAAAGTATGTGGGAACTAACTCGAAAGAGGCGTGAGAACTAACTCTTCCGGTCTGGAGGCTCGATGCGCTTCCATCCAAAAAGGCGCGCATCGACCGACCAGCCGCCGGGTCCGAGCAGTGCCAGGGCAGCACCTAGGGTTCCCAGCAAGATATTAGGCCACGGATCTCCGGGTTGCGAGAACGCGTTCCACAGCGCAATGATCGCCACCACTGCTCCCGCTATGGGCGTCCATAAACCCACGAGCAGAAGTAGTCCTGCACCGACCGCAAGCACACACAATAAGGCTGGCGCGATCGGAAGCCCACCTCGCAGTGTCGTGACCCCGCGAACAACTATTGCAATACCAACAACCAACCGCATGATCAGAAGGCCTACGCCGGGCGAGCCGCGGGCGAACGTTGAGAATAGTCGTCGCACAAGAAAGCCGAGGTTAAGAGATTCCCGTTGCGAACCGGAAGCCCCAAAAGGCTGGTGTGAATCACTCTTTCGAGCGAGCTAAAATTCGAAGATTCCGCGCTTTAGACCTATCATCGCGGCATGGGTTCGGTCGTTGGCGCCCAATTTGGAGAGGATGTTTCTGACTTGGCCCTTAACGGTTTCTTCGCTGACCGAAAGCTGCGCTGCAATCTCTTTATTGGCATTCCCTTCGGCAATCAGGCGCAGGACGCGCACTTCTGCTGGGGTCAGCGCATCATCCGTGGCATGCTCCGCAAGTTGAAAGGATACCTCTGGCGAAACCGTCTTTTTCCCGGCATGTACCGCCCGAATCGTTTCCAGCAGTTCCTTGTGCAACAGATTTTTTAGCAGATAGGCCCGCGCGCCAGCCTTGAGCGCCCGCAAGACCTGCACGTCCCCGGTATATGTGGTCAGTACGATGATTCGCGCTTCGGGAAATTCCCCGCGAATCGCAATCATAGAGTCAACACCATTCATTTCCGGCATCTGCAGGTCCATCAAGGTGATGTCCGGGAGGTGCGTACGGAACTGGTGGATCGCCTCCCGCCCATTCGATGCTTCCGCGACTAAACTCATGTCCGACTGACCCGCCACAAGTCCAGCGATCCCCTCGCGGAGGAGGGCATGGTCGTCGACCACCAGGATCCGAATCGGACCGGGCTCCACGCTCATGACTTCATCTCTGTGTCTTTCCCAAAGAACATTTCTGCCAACCTCGACCGCCGTCGACGAGCGGGGGACGTCCCGTAAGCACGGGAGGCAGGAATGCTCAGCTCAACCTCCGTGCCAGAATCGAGCTCACTCCAGACAGCCAGCTTACCTCCCATCAGCTCGGCGCGTTCGCGCATGCCCCGCAAACCGTAGTGCCCAGCGTAGCCGTCTCCATCGAGATGCTTCGCCTGAATACCCTTTCCGTCATCTCGGACCCGCAACCGAAGCTGCCGCGCGTCATACCGGATTTCCACTTCGATCCGCTGCGCCTGTGCGTGCTTGAAAGCATTGCGCATTGCTTCCCCTGCGATTCGGTAGACTTCATCTCGGAGGATCGGATGGAGATTCTGTGGAGTTCCTTCAACGTCCACGTGAAACGCGGTTGCATTTGGGTTTGTTTCGCCGGATGCGAGTTCTTGACCCAAAGTGTTTATCGTCAAGGCAAAATCA
>WNFM01039089.1_pt2 | contig 16965 bp, 9 predicted proteins | sample 5400271 | NCBI WGS metagenome assembly WNFM01 (sample SAMN13153352, study PRJNA577476) | soil metagenome | isolation source: 60 cm saprolite on Douglas fir-dominated hillslope | place: USA:California | collected 2013-09-17
TCCGCGCTCTCCAGAGCCGGCCGTGTTTCACCTTTGTTCGGCGTGAAATGAGTACGCTGCATGATCGCCCGCGCCTTGCTCGGAGGCGGCGATTTAGCTGGGTCAAGGGCCATTGGGGTTTCTCTGAAAATAGCCTGGGAATTAGAGCCGTCGCCGCGCAGTGGCGGTCAGGGGCCTGCTGCGGCCACGGGCAGGGTCCGGGTTCTATTCACGACCGTCATCGGCGAGATTGAACGTGAAGACGCCTTGGTAATTCGAGCGGGATCGACGTGGCCCATCTTTGACATCGCGACGTGCTCCCTATGCGGATGCGTTAGTGCCAATGGTGTGGGGGGAAGCCGCCGAGTGAAAACACCCGGCGGCTTCCGGACGTCGGCGATCGCGCGGGGGGTTTGGAGTTACGACCGCCGGCGCTAGCAGCTAAGAATGGAAGAAGGCTTCGGCCGTAGCGTTTTCCGGGCCTGATCGTTTGCGACAATCGGATCTTGTCGTTGGCGCCTCGGCTGCGTCCGAGCGCAGCGAAACCGTGGTCGGGTGGGCGGGCATAGAGCCTCCTTCGCCGCTTGAATGCGCGTCAGCTCGAGGTAGTAATGAAGGGCGTAAATGAAAATCGTTATCTATTGCATGCGGTATTGAGAGAAATTCAGGAATTGAGTCCGCTGACCTCAGCCGAAAGCGTGGCATCGACCACCCGTATCCGGAATTTGATTCGCCCAATGATGGTTATGGAATGGGTTGCGGCGCCGGGAGGGAGTCCCCCCAACAGCGCGCTCGGGGTAGATGCTGCGCGGCCTACTCCAGTATGATCATAACGATAGCCTCGATCACGGCGCTCTCGCGCGATCCGCTTGAGACATCGTTCTTGCTGACATGGGGATGGTGGCAGGCACGGCGCCCGCGAGGACATCGAAAATAGAAAGGCCGCAGCATGTGGAACCAAGTCTATAACCCGCTCGGCAGCGCAACTTTATCGACCATCGCCGCTGCATTGCCCGTGGTGACGCTGTTGCTGCTGATAGCCTCCAACAGGGTAAAGGCCCACATCGCTGCAATTGTCGCATTGATCGTCGCCAACCTGGTGGCGATATTTATCTTCACCATGCCGGCGGGCATGTCGTTGCGAGCGACGGTGCTTGGCGCAGTTACCGGCTTCTTTCCCATCGGCTGGATTGTCCTCAACGTCATTTTTCTTTACCGCTTGACGGTCGAGAAAGGCGCGTTCCAAACGCTGCAGATCACGATCGGCGGCGTGACGACAGATCGCCGATTACAGCTACTGCTGATCGCTTTCTCGTTCGGCGCTTTCTTCGAAGGTGCATCGGGTTTTGGCACGCCCGTCGCTGTGACAGGCGCGATCCTGATCGGTCTCGGGTTCTCGCCCTTGGCCGCCTCGGGCCTCTCGCTGATCGCCAACACAGCCCCCGTTGCCTATGGCGCGCTGGGTACGCCTATTGCAGGCTTGTCGAGCGTGACCGACATCGATCCCTATCTCCTCGGCGCCATGGTCGGTCGGCAACTGCCGTTCTTTTCGCTCATCGTGCCGTTTTGGCTCATTTGGACTTTCGCAGGGTGGCGCGGCATGATTGCCATCTGGCCCGCTATCCTGGTCTGCGGCGTATCCTTCGCGGTTCCCCAATTTTTGATCTCGAACTTCATCAATCCGTGGATCGTCGATATTGGCGCTTCGCTCATATCGATGGCTTGTCTCATCGGCTTTCTCAGGGTCTGGCATCCGAAGGAAATCTGGACCTCGCCGGCGCTGCGACGCCACGACGATTCCGCCGCGACCATGCCAAAGCCGGTCACCGCCGGACCGAAGCCGAGCCGTGCCGAAACCTGGGCGGCATTCCTCCCTTGGATCATCGTTTGCGCCGTTCTGCTCATTTGGGGCACGGGCTGGTTCAAATCTTTGGTAAACCCATACACCACGTGGAACTATCCGGTTCCCGATCTGCACAACATGATCGACAAAGTGCCGCCAGTCGCTGCGCGACCGACGCCGGAAGCTGCCGTCTTCGCCTTCACTTGGCTGTCCTACACCGGGTCCGGAATGTTGATCGCTGCCGTCATCGCCGGGTTCATCATGGGCTTTTCGCCGGCACGCCTCGTCAAAGCGTATGGTCAAACCATCAAAGTGTGCGCTTACTCGCTTATCACCATCTCGGCAATGCTCGCGATCGGGACGCTGACCCGACTATCGGGTCTCGACGCCACGCTGGGCCTCGCCTTCGCGGGTGCCGGAGTGCTCTATCCCTTCTTCGGTACGTTGCTCGGCTGGCTCGGCGTCGCCCTAACGGGCTCCGACACCGCATCGAACATCCTGTTCGGAAACCTGCAGAAGATCACGTCGGAGCAATTGGGCCTTTCGCCGATTCTGATGGGAGCCGCGAACTCCTCCGGTGGGGTGATGGGTAAAATGATCGATGCACAGTCAATCGTTGTCGCCTCGACCGCTACCAATTGGTTCGGGCACGAGGGCACGATTTTAAGATTTGTATTCTGGCACTCGATCGCGCTTGCCTGCCTGGTTGGCATGCTTGTGATGCTGCAGGCTTACGTGTTGACGGGAATGATCGTGACGCCTTAAACCGACAGCAAACGACCCTTCGCAGCGTCGAGCGACTAGTTATTCGTGCTCTCCGCGCACAGATGGACGCCGCCACTAGCGGCGTGCCCGCTCTACCTCCCATAACGACCAAATTGATGCGTGGCAACGAACTGAAGGCAAAGTGCCTGATGCACGCATGACAGGCCTCAGACCTTTGCGTACTCTCGTAGACCTCTCAGCGGCGCGAGATTTCGCCGCGCCTTCAAGACTTGGTCATTTGGAGGCTTCGAGAACGCATGCAGTTGCGCAACTGTCACAATTTTCATGATTTCCGGCGTCTAGCTAAGCGACGGCTGCCCTCGCCAATATTCGATTACATCGACGGCGCCGCCGACGACGAAGCCACACACCGGCGTAATACGAGGGCCTTCGAGAGCTGTGACCTCGTGCCCCATGTCCTGCGCGGTGTGGAGAAAATTGATCTCTCCGTCACCGTCATGGGCCAGAAGCTCGCCCTACCAGTCTATTGCTCGCCTACCGCCTTGCAGCGTCTTTTCCACCACCAGGGTGAACGCGCCGTCGCAGCTGCCGCTGCGAAATACGGCACAATGTTCGGCGTGTCGTCGCTTGGCACGGTGAGCCTTGAAGAGTTGCGCAAGGCGCACGATACGCCGCAGATCTATCAGTTTTATTTTCACAAGGATCGAGGCCTCAATCGGGCCATGCTGCAGCGGGCCAAGGAGGCGCGTGTCGAAATCCTGATGCTGACCGTGGACAGCATCACAGGCGGCAACCGCGAGCGCGATCTACGCTCCGGCTTTTCGATACCATTCAGCCTGACGCTCGCCGGCATGCTGCAATTCGCGATAAAGCCTAGATGGGGGATCAACTACGCCTCTCACGAGCGGTTCAGGCTGCCCCAACTCGACGAGCACGTCGACATGAGCGGTGCTGCCCTCTCGATCAGCCGTTATTTCACGGAGATGCTTGACCCATCCATGAACTGGGATGATGTCGCTGAGATGGTGCGGCAGTGGAATGGACAGTTCTGCCTCAAAGGCATCATGTCCGCTGACGATGCCAAGCGCGCTATCGAGATCGGCTGTACTGGTATCGTCGTCTCCAACCATGGCGGCCGGCAGCTGGACGGCTCACCGGCATCATTCGACCAACTGGCCGAGATCGTTGACGCCGTGGCTGGCCGGATCGACGTGATCATGGATGGCGGGGTACAACGGGGCACCCATGTCTTGAAGGCCCTCTCTGTCGGTGCGAAGGCGGTCGGCGTCGGGCGCTACTATCTTTATCCGTTGGCTGTGGCCGGCCAAGCTGGCATCGAGCGAGCGCTTGACCTGATGCGAACCGAACTAGAGCGCGACATGAAGCTGATGGGTTGCACCGCGTTAAGCCAGCTCTCGCGCGACAATCTGCGGTTCAGATGAGTGTCACGCCTACTGCGCGGCCCAGTGCTGCCAGAGAGCCACATATGGATTTTCTCCAATGGTAGCGACGGTCGTGGCGGCAGATGCAGCGGATGCCGCACTCGCCGCTGCTTTCGATCTCAAACATCTCGATCGGGCGTTCCTCGACGACCCTTACCCCACCTATCGGGCATTGCGTGAGTACGACCCCGTTCATCGCATGCCGGATGGCTCCTATTTTCTCACCCGCTACGACGATCTCGTCGACGTCTACCGCGACGCCAGGACGTGGAGTTCCGATAAAAGAATCGATTTCAAACCGAATTTCGGCGATAGCCTTCTCTATGAGCACCACACGACAAGCTTGGTTTTCAACGATCCGCCGGTCCACAGCCGAGTTCGCAAGTTGCTTGCCCCGGCGTTTTCGCCGCGCGCTCTAAAGGCGCTGCAGCCTCGCATCGAAACGCTGGTGGATCGGCTGCTCGATGCTGCAGCCGAGCGGGGCACGATCGATATGATCGATGACTTTGCCGCCGCGATCCCGGTGCAGCTGATCGGCGACCTTCTGGGAATACCGGACACCGAGCGCCGTCCCTTGCGCGGTTGGTCGCTCGCGATCCTCGGCGGATTGGAGCCGGTCCTTTCCAAGGAACGGTTCGAAGCCGGCACGCGAGCGGTGGGCGAGTTCAAGGATTACCTGCGCGACCTGATCGCCCGCCGCACGCGGGACAATGCCTATGATGAGAGGGAGATACTCTCGACGCTCATCCGCGCCAGCGAGCTATCGGGCGGCTGCGATGAAGGAGAGCGCCTCTCCGAGCTGGAACTGCTTCATAACTGCATTTTCCTGCTCAATGCAGGCCATGAAACGACGACTAATCTCATCGGCAACAGCGTCCACCTGCTATTAGAGCATCCCGATTCCTGGCATGACCTCACAGCTCATCCGCAGCTCATCGCTGGCGCCGTGGAAGAGTTCCTGCGCATGGAGAGCTCCAACCAGCTCGGCAATCGGCGCGCCACCTGTGGCACCGAGATCGGCGGCAAAAGGATTCCCGCCAACACCTACGTGCATTTGTGCATCGGCGCGGCCAACCGCGACCCCAGCCAGTTTCCCGATCCGGACCGGCTCGACATTCGCCGGCATCCAAACCGGCATCTGGCATTCGGCCTCGGCATTCACACCTGCGCCGGAAATTCGCTGGCGCGTATGGAGGCGCAGGTTGCAATTGGCAAGCTGGTGACGCGTTTCAAGACGATCGAGCGCGTCGGAGACTTTGTCCGGGGCGGCCGGGCACGATTCTGCGGATTCTTGCACTACCGCGTTGCCCTCGGGGGTGAGAGCTGATCGTATTTCCTTGCGATGCCGTCTCAGCGCGCGGCCTTTTCGGCGATCGATTAAGGAAGGCAACGACCAGCGACCCGCCGCGGTTACTCGCCAGCGACAATCTTATTGTCTTTTATCACCTTGGCCCAGCGTACAATCTCGCCTTCGATAAACTCACCGAACTCTTTCGGAGAGGCGAGCTGATATTCGATCCCTTGATCATTCAAACTCCGCTCGATCGCAGGCTCGCGCAGAGCTTTGGCCATCGCGGCATTCATCCGCATGACAATGTCGCTCGGGGTTTTCGCAGGTGCGAGCAGGCCCCACCAGGCCTCCGCGTCGAATCCGGTGATGCCCAACTCGGCTATCGCGGGAGTGTCCGGCAGCTTCACATAGCGCTTAGCGGAGGTCACCGCGATCGGATGCAGGGCGCCCGCTTGAATATGCGGTGAGAGGAGCGCAACCGAGGCAATTGCCACAGGCACATGGCCGGCGATCGCATCGGTGGTGAGAGGTCCACCGCCTTTGTAGGGGACGTGCGTCATCACCACTTTGAACTCGTTTGCAATCTGGGTCATAGCGAGATGTGCAAGGCTGCCCGCGCCGATTGTGCCATAGGCGACGGAGCCGAGATTTTTCCTGGAAGCGGCGAGCACATCGTCGAAGCGCCGGTACGCTGCGGCGGGATGACCGGTGATCACCATCGGCGATTTGCCGATGAGCATGATCGGCGACAGATCATGCAAGGTATCGAAAGGCAGGTTCGGCAAGAGGCTCGGATTGACGCCGTGGGTATCGAACACCAGCAGGAATGTGGTGCCGTTGGGTTCCGACATGGCCGCCGCCTGCGTGCCAATCGCGCCCGATGCGCCGCCGCGGTTCTCGATCATGATCGTCGTCTTGAGATCTGCCTCGAGCAAAGGCTGAACCCGCCGTGCGATTTGGTCGGTGGTCCCGCCCGGCGGAAACGGCACGATGATGCGGATCGGTTTCGACGCCCAACTTTGAGCGCTGACCGGGATGCCAAGCCACAGGAGCCCTTGCAGTCCGATGACGAGCGCGGCAAGGGCGCGCAACAGCTTGGTCATGATCGCAGTTCCGCTTGCAATAGGCATCTCGCGGCCAACCGGCCTCACTCGGCGGCTCGCCGGCGGTCAATCTCAAGGGCGCCAGCCTTGATCCGCGGAATCAGCTCGCGACCAAACTCGATCGCATCGTTCAGGGGGTCGAAGCCGCGAATGAGGAACGAGTCCACGCCGAGCATGTAGTATTTGAGGAGCGCCTCCGCGATTTGCTCGGGAGTGCCGACAAGGCACGACGTGTTGCCGAGCGCGCCGGTGGCCCGTGCAATCGGCATCCACAAGCGCTCGTCGTGGACATCGCGCTCGAGCGCGAAGCGCATCAACCGCTGTCCGGCATTGTCTACCGGACCCTTGGTCTCCTCCTGCCGGCGCCATCCTTTCTTGCCGCTCATGCCCGCTAGAATCCGGTTGGCCTTGTCCCATGCTTCGCCCTCGCGCGCTGCAATGATCGGGCGGACCGAGACGTTGAACCCTGGCATTCGCCCGAAGGCGGCCGCCATCGATCGAAACTGGGTGATGCGCTCGCGCGTGGATGCAAGCGGCTCGGCGTAGATGGCGTAAACGTCGCACAGTTTAGCGCCCATCGAGAGCGCGCCTTCGGAGGCGCCGCCGAAGAACAGCAGCGGGTGCGGCTGCTGCAGCGGGCGCACATCTGAAGCAGCGCCGCGGACCCGATAGAATTTACCCGCAAAGTCAAATGGTCGCTCGCTCGACCAGGTGAGCTTCATCAATTCGAGGTACTCCGCGGCGCGGCGGTAGCGCTCAGCCTTGGGACTGAAGTCGCCGTCGGCCCATTGTTCCTCGTCGGTCTTACCCGTGATGATATGCACGGCGAGCCTTCCGCCGCTGAGATGGTCGAAGGTGGCGATCTTTCGCGCCATGAGCGTTGGTGCAACGAAGCCCGGCCGATGCGCCACAAGATAGCCGAGCCGATTGGTATGTGCGGCCGCATAAAGGGCGACGAGGAAGCCCTCGGCCGACGATGAGGTATGACCCACGAGTGCCAGATCGAAGCCGGCTTCGTCGTGCGCTCGGGCGAACTGCGTCAGGTAGTTCGGCGATAGGCCACCTTCGATGACATGCAGCGTCGCGTCATTGCTCGGCGGCGTCACTCCGATCATTCCAACGATCCTAACGGGCATCGTCGATCCCTGGGTTTTGGCCAATGCGACTTTGCTCGTGTGGAATGTTCGCAGTCAAGGGAGGGCGTCCAGCACAAATCGAGTGGAAGTCGTGCCGGAGGCTCACTTGCGCGCGGCGAGCAACCGGTGCAGCGTGGCGACCAGCCGCTCGAACTCGATCGGTTTCGTATCGAACTCGTCGGCGCCGGCAGCGAGCGCCTTGTCGCGCTCGCCGGCGAGCGCATGGGCGGAGAGCGCGATGATGGGGATGTCGCGTGTTTGCGGATCGGCCTTGAGCCGCCGCGTCGCTTCCCAGCCGTCGACCACCGGCATCTCCAGATCCATCAGGATGATGTCCGGGCCCTCGGAGAGCGCCAAGGCGCAGCCCTTCTCGCCGTCCTCCGCCGAAACAACTTCGAAGTCGCCCAACAGCTCGAGCCGCATCTTGAGCATGTAGACGTTGTCGTCGTTGTCCTCGATATAGAGCACCTTGGTCACGATGCTGCTTCCATCCTGCCGACTTGTCGATCCTGTCCCAGCGATCTCGGTGCGCTCCCTCTCCCCATTTTGGGGAGAGGGTTGGGGTGAGGGGGTTACAGACCTATCGAGAGACCTTAACCCCTCACCCCACCCCTCTCCCTATGGGAGAGGGAGCAGATCGAGTCTGCCGCTGAATAGCAATCAAGCACCACGATTCCATGATCGGTCACGACGCTGCTTCCATCCTGCTTTCGACTTGAGGGTTGCTTCGCGCCAGTTGCCGGATGCGCTCGACCAGTTCCCCAGGCCGGAACGTCTCCTTGACCAGAACCGATTGCACACCGGAATTCAACCGCCGCCGGTCCTCGGCGTCGAGGTCGCGCGCGGTGACGACGATGACCGGAATGTCGCTCCAGCGCGGCTCCTTCTGCAGCGCGGCCACCACCGCGAAGCCGTCCATTTCCGGCATCATGAGATCGAGCAGGATCACGTCGGGCTTATCCGCCTGCACGTGCGCGAGCGCCTCGCGCCCGTTCGCGGCCTCCCGCACCGCCCATTGCCCGCCATCGAGCCAGCCGCGCAGGCGCTCGCGCGCATCCGCATCGTCGTCCACCAGCAGGATTCGCGTCGCCCGCGCCGGCACCCGGAAGCGGCCGATCATGCGCGTGAGCCGCTCGCGCTCGATCGGCTTGGTGAGGTAGCCCGCCGCACCAAGCGAAGCGGCACGGCGCTGCTCGTCGAGGATGCTCACCATGATGACGGGTATCTCGGCAAGCTCCGAGTCTTGCCGCAGCGCCGCCAATACCGACCATCCGTCGAGATCGGGCATCATCACGTCGAGCGTGATCGCGATCGGCCGCAGCTCCTTGGCGAGCTTGAGCCCCTCCAGACCTCCCGCCGCCGTCGTCACCGAAAAGCCTTCGGCCTTGAGGTGCTCGGTGATGAGCTCGCGCGCGGTGGCATCGTCGTCGATGACAAGCACGCACTCGCCGTCTTGCGGCCGGGCCTCTTCGCTCGCGCTCGCCGCACGGGCGGCGCCGCTGCCCGGCAGGCGCACGGTGAAGACCGAGCCCTTGCCGGGTTCGCTCGTGACGGTTACGTCGCCGCCCATCATGCGCGCGAGCTTGCGCGCGATGGCAAGGCCTAAGCCCGTGCCGCCATAGTGCTGCGCCGTCGAGGATTCCGCCTGCGCAAATTCTTCGAACAACTTGGCCTGCTGCTCCGCCGTCATGCCGATGCCGGTGTCCGCCACCGCGAACTCGATCCAGTCGCGTCCGTCGGCGATTTTGCGCACCCGCAGCATAACTTCACCCTGCTTGGTGAATTTGCAGGCGTTGCTGAGGAGATTGAACAGGATCTGCCGCAGCCGCATGGGGTCGACGGTCAGCGCGCCGAGCGTTTCCGGCGCCTCGACCACGAGGGTGTTCTTGTTCTGCTCGGCGAGCTGCCGCGCGGTGCCGACGACCTCGTCGATCAGCGGCGCCAGATTGACGACCGTAGGATTGAGTTCGAGCTTGCCGGCTTCGATCTTGGAAAGATCGAGCACCTGGTTGATTAGACCGAGGAGGTGCGTGCCGGCACGATGCACGCGGTTGAGCGGCTCGAGCGCCTTCTCCGTGCCGAAGCGCGGCGCGTTGGTGACCATCATCTCGGTTAGGCCGATGATGGCGTTGAGCGGCGTGCGCAGCTCGTGGCTCATGCTGGCGAGGAACTGCGACTTGTGCCGGCTCGCTTCCTCGAGCTGGCGGCTCTTGTCCTGGATTTCATCGAACAGCCGCACGTTCTCGATGGCGATCGCCGCCTGGTCGGCGAAGGTGGACACCAGCTCGATCTGCTTGTCCGTGAACGGGCGAACCTGCAAGCGCGTCAATGCCAAGAGGCCGATCGGGACGCCCTCGCGCAGCATCGGCACCCCGAGCGCAGTACGAAAGCCGCCCAGCCGCTGCGCCTCGGTGAAGGTGAAGTCCGCATCCGCCTGCACGTCGGGAATGTGGATAGTCGTGCCTTCGAGCAGCACGCGTCCGTTGATCGTGCCGCGTTCCAGCTTGACCGGCAAATCCTGGACCAATTCCATGAATTCCGGTGAGAACCCATAGGATTCGGCGCGATAGAACACGCCGTCTTTCTGGCGGGTGATCGTCCCTTGATCGGCGTCGCATAGCCGAGCGGCGGATTCGACCAGGGTATGCAGCACGGTCTGCAGATCAAAGGTCGAGCGGCTGATGACCTTGAGCACGTCGGCGGTGGCGGTTTGCTGTTGCAGCGATTGCCGCAGCTCGTTGAGCAGCCGCGTGTTCTCGATGGCGATGACGGCTTGGTTGGCGAAGTTCGTGATCAGCTCGATCTGTTTATCGGTGAAAGGCTGCACCTCTTGCCGGTAGATGCCTATCGCGCCGATCAGTTCTCCCTCCTTAAGCATCGGTACGTTGAGAAGACTTCGCGCGCCCCCGAGTTCGGCGGTCGCGACGCGCAAAGGTTCGCGATCGGTATAGGTCTGCTCCGCCTGCGTATCCACGATATGGATCGTCTGCCGCGTGCTGGCGACGCGACCCAGGCCGGTCGTGGGACCGGGCCGGATCGGTCCACGATTGAGGTAGTCCGCATAGGCCGGCGTCACGCCAAGCGTTGCGATGGCGCTGTAGGCACCATTCTCGTACCGAAACAGAATTCCGATCTTGGCCTCGCAAATCCGGGTCGCGTTCTCCAGCATGGCCTGGAACACCGGCTCAAGCTCGCCGGGCGAGCTCGAAATGATACCGAGCACCTCGGAGGTCGCGGTCTGCTGCTCCAGCGACTCGCTCAGATCGTCCGTGCGCTGCCGCAGTTCGTTGAGCAGCCGCGTGTTCTCGATGGCGATAACGGCCTGATCGGCGAACGTCTTGAGCACCGCGCGCTGCTTGTCCGTGAGTGGGCCGGGCGCGCGCCGCGTCACGCCCAGGGCGCCGATCGCGGCATCGCCGCGCATCATCGGCATGATCGTGATCGCGCGATTGCCGCTCGCCAGGAAGTTGCGGGCGCCAGCCGCCAATTCCGGCGGTGGATTTTCGAGGTCAGGAACGTCCACGATCCGGCGATCGAGAATGGCGGTGCTAGTGATGTATTCGCGGGTAAGCGGGATCGGAAGCCTGCGTCGGATCGCCTCGACGCTGGCGGCATCGGGCGCGGCGATCGCCGCCGCATCGACCTTGTCCCCATCCGCGAGCGCGACGATGACCGCGGCGCCCGGAAACAGCTTCAGCCCGCTCTCCACGATGGCGTCGAAGACCGGCTGCGTGTCGCTCAGCGAGTTGCTGATGACGCTGAGGATTTCGGCGGTCGCCGTCTGCTGCTCCAGCGATTCGGACAATTCGCCCGTGCGCGCCTGCACCTCCTCGAACAGCCGCACGTTCTCGATGGCGATCACCGCCTGATCGGCAAAGGTGGCGACTAGCTCGATCTGCTTGTCGGTGAACGGCCGCACTTGGCAACGGGTCAACATGATCACGCCGATCGGGATGCCTTCCCGCAGCAGTGGAACGCCAAGCACCGTACGGAAGCCGGCAATTCCGCGGGCTTCGGTCATTGTGTATTCTAGGTCGGCTACAACGTCGTGAACGTGAACTGCCTTGCGTTCGACGAGCGTTCGCCCGAGCACCGTTCCGCGACCCGGTTGGAGCGGATGCGCGCGCATATAGTTATCGTATTCGCGCGACAGGCCGTAGCTTGCAATGTAGGGCCATGACTCACCCTCTGGGCGATGAATCGCCGCGCTGTCCGCCTCGCACAGCCGCGCCGCCGATTCCACCAGCGCGCTGAGCACTGTCGGCAGATCGAATGTCGAGCGGCTGATGACCTTGAGCACGTCGGCGGTGGCGGTCTGCTGCTGCAGCGAGTCGCGCAGCTCGTTGAGCAGCCGTGTATTTTCGATCGCGATCACGGCCTGGTCGGCGAAGGTGCTGACCAGTTCGACCTGCTTGTCCGAGAAAAGCTCCACTTTGGCGCGCCGAAGCACGATGGCGCCGAAGGGCGTGCCCTGCCGCAACAGGGGAACAGCGAGTATCGTGCGATGGCCCAATTCCCGGGCGATTGCGCTACCTTCTGGAAATTCCTCAGTCTCGGCCTGCAAATCCGCCACGTGGACCGCTCGTCGTTCCAGCACACAGCGCCCGCTGACCGAGCCGGGCACTGCAGGCGTCACGTAACCTATCGGCGCCAAAATCGGGCCGTGATGGGCCACGGCCGGCAGACCATCGCCCACAAGGCGGAAGATGGATACGTCGTCGGCGCCACAGAGCCGCCAGGCGCTTTCGACCAGAGTATCAAGCACTGACTGCAGATCGAAGGTCGAGCGGCTGATGACCTTGAGTACATCGGCGGTCGCGGTCTGCTGCTGCAGCGACTCGCGCAGCTCGTTGAGCAGCCGCGTATTCTCGATGGCGATGACGGCTTGGGCGGCGAAGCTCGTGACCAGTGCGATCTGCTTTTCGCTGAATGGGCGCACCTCCTGACGGTAGATGCTGATCACGCCTATTAACTTGTCCTCCTTGAGCATGGGCACCGAGACGATCGTCCCTCTCCATGCTATCGAGGACGTGCGCGACCCGCTTGGTCCGCGCAGCTTGGCCGATACTGGTATCGGGCGCCGGACGGAGCGGCGCACGTTTGCGCTGCTCGATGAACGCTGGTGGTGCGTTGTGGAACGCCGTGGCGTGGAAGGCGTCTCCATCATACAAGTAGAGCGTGCCGAACTTGGCGCCGCAAATTCGCGTGGCGTTCGCCAGCATCGTCTCGAAGATTGGCTTCAGTTCGCCGGGCGAGCTGGAAATGACCTGCAGCACCTCAGAGGTCGCCGTCTGCTGTTCCAGCGCCTCGCCGAGATCGGTCGTGCGCTGACGCAGCTCGTTGAGCAGCCGCGTATTCTCGATGGCGATGACGGCCTGGGCGGCGAAGTTCTTGACCAGTTCGATCTGTTTGCTGGTGAACGGCCGGACCTCTTGGCGAAAGATGGCGATGGCGCCGATCAGTTCACCATCCTTGAGCATCGGTACAAGAAGGTGGGTTCGCGCGCCGGCGGTTTGCACCAAGGCCACGAAGCGGGGGTCCCGCTCGACATAGCCCTGCTCAGTCATCAGGTCGACGATGTCGACAATATCCCTGGTTGCGGCCAGCCGCGCGAGCGGGTTAAGCGGATTGGCATGGACGAGAAGGACTGGATTCCGGCGCCATCGCTCGGCATAGGCGCGCGGCGCATTCTGCTGGGCGGCAATACGAAACGAATCCTTCTCATAGAGAAACAAATTAGCGAACTTCGCCTCGCATAATCGCGTCGCGTTGGCCAGCATGGTTTGGAAAACTGGCCCCAACTCGCCCGGCGATCTGGAGATGACGCCCAGCACCTCGGAGGTCGCCGTCTGCTGCTCCAGCGCTTCACTGAGCTCACGCCTCAGGAGGGCGATTTTTTTCTTTTCGGCACCCGAGCGCAGAGCGCGTGCCTCGCGCGGTGTGGGCCGCCGCGTTTTGGCCGCAACACGGCCCGTTCCCATTTTACGACGCTTGGTCATGCAAGACCGTCGTCGGCCGGTGATCTCATACCGACTCTTTCAGTCGGTCATTCCGGCCGAGCCGCGATAGCGGCGAGAGCCGGAATCCATAACCACCGGCAGTGGTTATGGATTCCGGGTTCGCGGGCTTCGCCCGCGTCCCGGAATGACGAGTCAGAATTTACGCGGCTCAGCATCACTTCCCATCCGGCAGCAGGCGCCGCATGGTCGAGACCAGCCGGTCGAACTCGACCGGCTTGGTATCGAATTCGTCGCAGCCGGCGGCGAGTGCCTTTTCGCGGGCGCCGGCGAGCGCGTGCGCTGAGAGCGCGATGACCGGGATGTCGCGCGTTTGCGGATCGGCCTTGAGCCGCCGCGTCGCTTCCCAGCCGTCGACCAGCGGCATCTCGAGATCCATGAGGATGATGTCGGGCCGCTCGGAAAGCGCCATGGCGCAGCCCTTCTCGCCATCCTCGGCCACCACGACCTCGAAGTTGTCCAACAGCTCGAGCCGCATCTTGAGCATGTAGACGTTGTCGTCGTTGTCCTCGACGTAAAGCACCTTGGTCACGACGCCGCTTCCATCTCACTGCCCACTTGCGGCTTGCCGTTGGTGAGGCGCCGGATGCGCTCGACCAGGTCGGCAGGCCGGAACGTCTCCTTGACCAGCACCGATTGCACGCCGGAGTTCAACCGCTCGCGGTCCTTGGCATCGAGGTCGCGCGCGGTGACGACGACCACCGGAATGTCCCGCCAGCGCGGCTCCTTCTGCAGCGCGGCCACCACCGCAAAGCCGTCCATTTCCGGCATCATGAGATCGAGCAGGATGACGTCGGGCTTTGTGTCCTTGAGCACCGCGAGCGCCTCCTTCCCGTTGCCGGCCTCCTGCACCTTCCACTGGTCACCATCGAGCCAGCCGCGCAGCCGCTCGCGCTGCGTGGCATCGTCTTCCACCAGCAGGACCCGCGTCGGCCGCGCCGGCGCGCGAAAACGGCCGATCATGCGGGTGAGCCGCTCACGGTCGATCGGCTTGGTGAGATAGCCGGCCGCGCCGAGCGCAACGCCGCGGCGGTGCTCGTCCATGATCGTGATCATGATGACCGGAATGTCGGCAAGCTCCGGATCCTGCCGCAGCGCCGCCAGCACCGACCAGCCGTCAAGGTCGGGCATCATCACGTCCAGCGTGATCGCGATCGGCCGCAGCTCCTTGGCGAGCTTGAGCCCCTCCAAGCCGCCGGCCGCCGTCGTCACCGAGAAGCCTTCCGCCTTGAGGTGATCGGCGATGAGTTCACGGGCGGTGGCGTCATCGTCGATCACGAGCACGCAGTCGCTAGTCGGCGCTCGGCCGCCGTTGATCGCAGCTTTTGCAGCAGTATCGGCGCCTGCCGGCAGTCGCACGGCGAAAACAGAGCCCTTGCCCGGCTCGCTCGTCACGGTCACGTCACCGCCCATCATGCGCGCGAGCTTGCGCGTGATGGCAAGCCCCAGCCCGGTGCCGCCGTAGCGCCGCGCAGTCGAAGAGTCGGCCTGGGTGAATTCCTCGAACAGCTTGGCCTGCTGCTCCGGCGTCATGCCGATGCCGGTGTCGGCGACTGCGAACTCCACCCAGTTGTGACCGTCGGCGACGCGGCGCGCCTTGAGCTTGATCTCGCCTTGGCTCGTGAATTTGCAGGCGTTGCTCAAAAGGTTGAGCAGGATCTGCCGCAGCCGCATCGGATCGACCGTCAGCGTCCCGAGCTTCTCCTGCGCCTCCACCACCAGGTTGTTCTTGTTCTGCTGTGCCAGCTGACGCGCGGTGCCGATGACCTCGTCGATCAGCGGGGCGAGACTGACCGACTCGGGGTTGAGCTCGAGTTTGCCGGCTTCGATCTTGGAGAGGTCGAGTACCTGGTTGATGAGCCCGAGGAGGTGTTGACCGGCGCGGTGCACCCGCTTGAGCGGCTCGGCTGCTTTTTCCGTGCCGAAGCGCGTGGCGTTGGTGACCATCATCTCGGTCAAGCCGATGATGGCATTGAGCGGCGTTCGCAACTCGTGGCTCATGCTGGCGACGAACTGGGACTTGTGTTGGCTCGCCAGTTCGAGCTGGCGGCTCTTTTCCTCGATTTCCTGGAACAGGCGCGCGTTCTGGATCGCCAGCACCGACTGGGCGGCGAACGTGCGCAATAGATCGATCGTGGTCTTGGAGAATTCGCCGGGGGACTTTCGCCGCACCACGAGCGCGCCCATGACTTCGTGGAAGCGCAGCAGCGGCACCAGCAGCCGTGCCCGATATCCCTCGCGCAGCATCAGCTCATTCGCGGGAATCGGCGCCTCGTCTCGCATGTCCGGGACCTGCACCGCCTCGGCCTGATTCGCGGCCTGGGCGACGGCCCCGGAGATGTCCAGGTGGTGGTCCTTGAGCGCGGCAATCAACTCGTCGCTCATGCCGTAGTTGGCCTGCAGCTGAAATTCCTGCTGCGTCTCGTCATGCACGTAGATGGATCCGGCGTCGGTATCGGAAAGCTGAACCGCTTTGGCGACGATGGTGGAGAGCACGGTCTGCAAATCGAGGGTGGAATTGACCGCCTGCGTGACTTCGCCCAACGCGCGCAGCTCCTCGACCGATTGCCCGAGCTCATCCGTACGCGCGCGCAGTTCGGTGAGCAGGCGCACGTTCTCGATGGCGATGACCGCTTGGCTGGCGAAGCTCCTGACCAGATCGATCTGCTTTTCCGTGAATGGTTGAACCTCTTGGCGGTAAATGCCGATTGCACCGATCAGTTCGCCCTCTTTAAACATCGGCACCAGAGCCAGGCTACGCGCGCCGGCGGCTTCGACGAGGACGACCATGCGTGGATCACGGTCGAGATAGGTCTGCTCCTTCGTGAGGTCCGCAACATGGACCACGTCCTTGGTGGCGGCGAGGCGGGCGAGCGGCAACCCTGGATGATCACGAATTGCGAGCGGCTGACCCCACGCTTCCGCGAAAGCAGGCGAATCGCCATGCTGGGCAACCGCGCGAAACGCATCGTCCTCCCATCGAAAAAGTAAACCGAATTTGGCGTCACAGAGCCGTATCGCCTTCGCCAGCATCGTCTCGAATACGGGCTTGAGATCGCCCGGCGAGCTGGAAATGACGCGCAGCACCTCGGAGGTCGCGGTTTGCTGCTCGAGCGATTCGCTCAATTCACTGGTGCGCTGCTCGACCTTCTTTTCCAGGCCCGCATAGGATTCCTGCAGCTGGCCGGCCATATCGTTGAACTGGTTGGCGAGCGCCTCGAGCTCGTCGCCGGTCTTGATCGCGATGCGCTGGGAGAGATCGCCGCGGCCGATGCGCGCGGCGCCCGCTTGCAGCGCCTGGATCGGCCCCACCATGCGGCCGGCGAGAAACATCCCGGCGAGCACGGCAAAGCAGAGTGCGCCCAAGAGCACGAAGCCGAGCCGCTTCAAGGCCGCGTAGAGCGGCGCATAGGCCTCCTCGGCCGGCA
>WNFM01103422.1_pt2 | contig 16962 bp, 13 predicted proteins | sample 5400271 | NCBI WGS metagenome assembly WNFM01 (sample SAMN13153352, study PRJNA577476) | soil metagenome | isolation source: 60 cm saprolite on Douglas fir-dominated hillslope | place: USA:California | collected 2013-09-17
TCTAATGCGATTCTTTGGGGAGCTTTCGCGGACGGAAACACTTCAGAAAATGGCCGAGTGCGACGTCATGCTTTTCCCTAGCCTGCATGATTCAGGTGGCTGGGCAAGCGTTGAGGCGATGGCCGCCGGACGTCCCGTAATTTGCCTCGATCTCGGAGGTCTCGCCCTGCAGGTAGACGAGACGACCGGGTACAAAATCCCTGCGACCATCCCCGCCGAATCCATCGAGGGAATTGCCCAGGCACTCGCTGCATTGGCAACAGATCGCGCGCTACTGGAACGCATGTCGTTTGCATCCCGGGCGCGGGTGGAGGAACGGTTTAGTTGGTCGAGAGTGGGGAGTGTGTTCGAGGAACTCTACCAGAAAGTGGCAAGTGTCGAATTGCAGGCACACTCCGTTGGCGTAGCCGGCCCGGCGGGGATGGCTGAAGGTCCGAGGAATGCACGCAGTGTGTCGCTGGAGAAGAGGGCATGACAAGAGTCCGATGGATCGGCGAAGTTGTGATTTTTGCGTTGCTGGGAATGATGGCGCTGTACGTGATGGCGCCGTTTCACAGCAAAGTAGTCGTCTTGATTGTGCTTGTCGCGCCGTTGCTCGTTTTCTTTGTGTTTCCGGCGGCGATTCGCGGGGCGTGGATCAACGCAAGTTCGCTGGTGCAGTCATTTACCTGGTGGCACTGGCTGGCGCTGCTGGCATTGCTGGGGAGTCTCGATTACAGAATGAAAGCCTACGACGTGGCCGACATCGCGGCAAATCCCATCGATACGAGCGTCAAGATCCGGCTTGCTTGCGACGCGCTGGTGGCGTTGCTTCTGGCGATTCGCCTGGTATCCGGGAAAACCGAGTGGCTGCGGCCGATGTTTCGCGGAATATTCGCGGGACTTACGGTGTTTGTCGCCATCTCACTGACCACGACCCTGTGGTCGGTGAAACCCTACTGGTCGTTCTACAAATCCGCGGAGTACGGGTTGGATGTCGCGCTCATCGTGGCCATCGTCACGTCGGTCAAATCGTTCAACGAATATAAGCAGTTGTTCAATTGGGTTTACGCGCTGTGTGGCGCGCTGTTGGTTTTGGCTGTAACCGAGGCGGTTTTCATTCCGCGTCTCGGGTTCGATTACGGACCGCTCGGTACGCTGACGATGCCCGAATTGACCGGGGTCTTTCCGGCGCAGGCCCCGAATGGCCTCGGCACTTACGGAGCGATTATTGCCATCGTAGCTCTCTGCCGATTGCTGTCGAAGTCAGAAGAGAGTTCAAACCGCGGTTGGTATCAATTGGTCCTGGGATTCGGCGTCGTCACGATGGCCATGACCGAAGCGCGCTCCGCGATTGGCGCGTTTGTTGTCGCGGTCATCCTGTATCTCATTCTGAGCCGGCGCGTGATCCCCGGAGTGATTCTCGCGGCGAGTTCCGCTTTCGTGCTGCTCGTCAGCGGACTTGGGATCGGGCTGCTGGACTACATGATGCGCGGTCAGACGGCGATGCAATTTCAGCAGCTCACCGGTCGCACCGAACTTTGGGCCGTGGCTTGGCAGAGAATTATGGAGCGCCCGTTCCTCGGGTGGGGAGCGTATGCGGGCGGGAGATTCATTGTGCTGCCGGCGCTCCAAAAAACCGCATTCGTGGATGTGGACAGCACGCTGGTTGAGACGCTGCTGGACACTGGAATCCCGGGATTGGTTGCACTGCTGCTGGTGGTCGCTGCCGCCTGGTATTTCCTGTTTCGCGGATTTCGCAGTGAGCGGCTGGGCAACGGTGCGCGGGTTTTGGCTCTCGAATCACTTCTGGTTCTTGCGATTTTGACCATGCGTTGCGTGTTCGTGAGCAATCTTACAAGGCACCCGGCGCTCCCGTTCCTGGCGGCTGTCGGATTTGCCGAATTGATTCGCCGCAAGTTGAAAGAAGCGACTTGAGAGTGCACATGCGTTTCGCCCGCAGCACCTGGGTCGCAATGTTCCTGAGCGGGATGGTTCTGTTCCTAGCGGTCGACAGCGTGCAAGGTAAACCGGGAAAATATTCACGGCCGCAGAGAGACTACTCCGGCGCCAAAATTATTTACGTGGATGGCTCGACGGGCCAGGACACGAATCGCGGAACCTCTTCCCAACCTCTACAGACCCTCGCTGCGGCGGCCCGAATCGCCTTTGACAATTATGGTCAGGGAGTTGCGACGACGATCTCCATCAAAGCGGGTATCTATCGGGAAGCCGTCTCCATGAACTATTCCGGCCGCCCGTCCTCAGCCGGGGTTTCCTTCGTCGCAGCCTCAGCGGGAACAGTCGTGATGAACGGTGCCGATTTGTGGACTGGATGGCAGCCCGACCCTGCAAAATCCGGGATCTATGCCCATCAATGGACATTTCATTGGGGCCCTTGCAATGTTCCAAAGGATTGGCCGGAGATTAAGGCCATCGTGGCGAGGCGCGAGATTGTCTTTGTAAATGGCGCCATGTTGAAGCAGGTGCTGTCCGCCAATGAACTTTCGGAGGGAACGTTTTTCGTTGACGAGGGATCCCAGCAAATCAAACTCTATCCTCCCACCGGAACGGATATGGCATCAGCAGCCGTGGAAATTGGCGTCCGGCCCCATTTGCTAAACATCCATGGCGTTTCGAATTTGAACGTTACCGGCATGGTTTTTACAAAAGCCGCCACATGCCTGCCCGGCGGATCGATGGAATTGTTCGACAGTTCCAATGCTACGATTGAAAATTCCCAATTCAATTGGAACAACTGGCAGGGCCTTGTCCTCCATAACGTCAGCCAAGTGACGATGCGCGGCATCCAGGCCTCTTACAACGGAGGCAGCGGCCTTTCGGGATATCAGATTAAAAACATGACGCTGGAAGACGGGGAAACCTCCTACAACAATTGGCGGGGCGATTGGGGCGCCTTCTATTTTTTCAGCCAGGCCGGCGCAAAGTTTTTGCGAGTGCACGACAGCAAGTTACTAAATTTTCGTGCGGTGAACAACCAGACCAGCGGCCTTTGGTTTGACACGGACAACGCGAACGTGCGAATCGAGAACGCGAATCTTTCTTCCAACCGCGCGAATGGACTATTCCTGGAAGCCAATCAGGGCCCGATCACCGTTGAGAGCAGCCGAATTTGTCAAAACCGGGCGGAAGGCGTACTGGTGCTTGATAGTGACGCGGTGTTCATTCGGAAAAGCCTGCTCTATTCCAATAAAGGCGCGCAGATTCTTTCGGACGGAAGGCAGAAGTCCCGTAGCGAACACAACTGGGAAACCCGGGAAAATTTCATATCGAAGGCCAAGAACCTGAGCCTAGAAGGGAATATCATCGTCGGCACAATTCCCGACCAGTTGCTCTTTAAGACGTATCAGGTGGATGCCGACAGCGCCACGGCGTTGTTCTCCACGCTCTCCTCGAACTCCAACACCTGGTACAACACCGCATCGCCACGCGCTTTCCAATACGACCCCGAACTCTCCGGAGGCCGCAAAGTCCACAACATGGACTTCGCGGGGTGGCAGTCGTTCACCGGGCTCGACAAAGATTCCAAATTCACTCCACCCCCTCAGGACCCAGCAGAAGCATGTTCCAAACCCTGACACCGAGCAGACCCGAACAGATTTCCGGCAGGCCGGCAAAAGCTCGACCCTTGCGAATTGTCAGTGTCTTTAATCGCTATGCGCTCCGCGGCGGAGAGGAAGAAGTATTTGAGGCTGAAGCGGAAATGCTCACCAGCCGGGGGTGCCAGGTCAATGCGATAAGCACAAAGACCGTTCGGCCGGAGGGACCGTTCGCGAAGGCCGCGTTGGGTCTGCAGACGACTTGGTCAGCGGATTGGCACAGACGTATCAGCGAATTGTTGGCCAAAGACCGTCCTGATCTGGTTCATGTGCACAATTCCTTCCCCCTAATTTCACCCTCGATCTATTACGCCTGCCAACAGGCGGAAGTGCCAGTCGTACAGACGTTGCACAATTACCGGTTGCTTTGCCCTGGCTCGCTCTTCTTCCGCAACGGGAAAGTTTGTGAAGACTGTCTCGATGGCGGCTTGCATCAAGGAGTGCGACACGGATGTTACCGTGGTTCGAAAGCTCAAACTGCGGCGGTGGCTCTGATGCTAGGCGTTCATCGCACCCTGGACACGTGGAATCAAAAGATAGACGCCTATATTGCGCTTACCGAGTTCGCCAGGACCAAATTCATAATGGGGGGACTTCGCGCGGAGCGAATCGCCGTAAAATCCAATTTCCTCCACGTTGATCCCGGACCGCACGAAGGCAACAGTGAAGGTGCGATTTTTGCCGGCCACCTTGGCAAGCAGAAGGGATTGCTTACTCTTCTCGAGGCGTGGCGCTGTGTTCCACGTGACTACCCCCTGAGGATTATCGGCGAAGGACCGCTTCTGGCCGAACTGCAGGCCCGCAAGAGGGACTGGGCTCTGGATGCTGTCTCCATCGAAGGCCGTCGCTCGCGGTCGGAAACCATCGCCGCGATTCGGGGCGCCCAATTTTTGATCTTCCCCAGCGAGTGGTACGAATGCTTCCCGCTAACACTCATTGAAGCCTTTGCCTGCGGTGTCCCGGTGATTTCGTCCAGGCTGGGTGCCATGGAAGAGATTGTGCAATCCGGCCGGACCGGTCTGTTGTTCCGCTCCGGCGACCATCTGGACTTAGCGGACAAAGTTTTGTGGGCGCGGGCTCATCCCGAAGAGATGGGTTCGATGTCGCGCGCCTGTCGTCAGGAATTTCTGGCGAAGTACACAGCCGAAAGGAATTTCGACCGTTTGATGGAGATCTACAAGGCAGTGATGGAACGCAAGGAGGTAACAGCCGCATGACGATGCGCGTGGAAAAACTCCCTGTATACACTGCACTCGGGGTGCGCGTGCACGCCGTCAAAACGGAAGAAGCGATTGCGAAGATGCAAGAACAGATTGCCGAAGGCGGGCATGGCAGTTACGTAGCGGTCACCGGCATGCACGGATTGAGCGAATCCCGGAAGGATTCGCGATTCCGAGAAATTTTGAATCGGGCCTTTCTGGTGGTTCCCGACGGGATGCCATTGGTGTGGTTGGCGCGTATCCATCGGATTCCGCTGACACGCCGCGTGTGCGGCTCTGAATTGATGGAGGCTTTCTGCCAAGCGACTGGCCCGAAATTCCGTCATTTTTTTTATGGTGGCGCGCCGGGAGTCGCGGAAGACCTGGCGGCGAAACTCGTGGCACGCTTTGGAATCATTGTTGCAGGCACATACACACCTCCTTTCCGGCCCCTCACGCCCGACGAAGTGTCTGACGTTCAAAATCGCGTGAAAGAAACCGCGCCGGATATTCTCTGGGTGGGTCTTAGCACCCCGAAGCAGGAAAAATGGATGGCGGAATTCGGGCCGCAGTTGCAGGTTCCTTTGATGGCCGGCGTGGGCGCCGCGTTCGACATGAATTCGGGACGCCTGAGCCGGGCACCGCACTGGATGCAGGTTTCGGGGCTGGAATGGTTGTACAGGTTCCTGCAGGAACCGGCACGATTGTGGAAACGGTACCTTATTATCATTCCGGAAGCCGCGTGGGATGTCTCTCTGGAACTTCTTGGGCTGCGAAAGTTCGAGTGAACGGAAACAGCTGCGCAGACTTATCAAACGGGAATAGAGCCATCGATCCATTCATCAATCTTCGGCAACTTTCCCCCATTCAGTTTTTGCGCCACCAATCCTGAACTTATATGCCTTCCGAAGGTCTCAGCCGGCAGATTCTCAAGTCCATCGGCATCCTGATGGGCGCGCTTCTCCTCAGCCGCTTGCTCGGCTTCGCCAGAGAATGGACAGTCGCGCACCAGATGGGTTCAAACTCCATCACGGACGCCTATTACGCGGCGTTCATGCTGCCGGATTTCCTGACGTACATGGTTGCAGGCGGTTCGCTCGAGATTTTTTTCATTCCCGTTTTTGCCAAATACATCGCCGAGAAGAAGGAGGAGGAGGCTTGGCATCTTTTCTCGACAGTGCTCACGTTCATGATCATTCTGCTTCTTCCACTGCTAGTCCTGGCCGAAATCTTTACGCCCCACATTGTCCGAATTATCGCGCCCGGCTTTAATCCGGCGGGCCAGGCGGAAGTGGTATTTCTCACCCGTCTGATGTTGCCGGGCCAATTCTTTTTCTGCCTGGGCGTGGTGATGATCGCCGTACAAAATGCACGTGCCCGATTCTTGATCCCGGCGCTTGCAGGCGTGATGTACAACATTGGAATCATTCTAGGTGGCTGGCTGCTTTCGCCGCGAATTGGCATCACCGGATTTGCGATCGGGCTCCTCGCAGGCCTTTTCTTTGGTTATTTTGTGCTGCAAGTATCAGGTGCCTGGAAGCTGGGCGCTCATTTCCACCCCAATTTTGATTTCAGCCATCCGGGCTTTCGGCTTTTCCTGAAGCTGGCGATTCCTGTGATGCTTGCCCTCTCAACCGTTGCCATGGACGAATGGCTCCTGCGCTATTTCGCATCGTTTTTGCAGGCAGCTTCGATCACCTGGCTTGTCTTTGCGAAAGTACTCATGCGGGTGCCGCTGGCGGTGGTCGGTCAGGCGGTGGGCACGGGCTCCTATCCCTTCCTGGCCAGGATGCATGCCGAGGGAAAGTTCGTGGAATTCAACCGAACTCTGAATCACGGTATTCGCGGCTTGATTTTGATGCTCGCGCCGATTTCGACGTTGGCGATCGTTTTGCACGAACCGGTTGTCTACTTTGTGTTTTCACACACAAGAATGAAAGCCGGAGACATTCAGGCCACCGCCACGTGCCTGGCGTTTTTTTGCGTCGGCATGTTTGCTTGGGGCGCGCAAAATCTCCTCTCACGCGGATTCTATGCGATTCAGGACACGATGACTCCCGCTATTGTGGGAACGGTTATGACCATCGTCAGCCTGCCGGTTTACTGGCTTTTTGCCCGTAATTGGCAGCACAACGGGTTGGCTACCGCCAGTTCGATTTGCGTAATTTCCTACACCGCTGTGGTCTTCTTTCTGCTGGCGCGCCGCACCAAAAACGCTGAGGCTCCCGGAGTTCTCGCCTTTTTTGTGAAAGTCGCGGCGGTATGCGTAATCTCCGGCTTAGCCTGCCAGCGATTGGGGCAATGGTTGCAAGGCAGGATAGCCTGGCAGAATCCGATAGGCGCACTGGAATTGATTGTCCCCGTGACCGTATTTGGTCTGGTTCTGATGGTGCTGCTAGCCAGAATCCTCAACGTTGAAGAGTTTACTGTTTACTGCCGAAAATTCTTGCCATGGCTCCGGGAGCGCATCCAGCCATCTTTAGTCAGATTTTGAACAGGAAAGCCCTTTGTCGAAATCTCAAGAGAGCAAGAGAGCACCTGTGAGCCCACGAGCCTCGATTCGGCGTTTTCTATTGCTACTAGTCTTCCTTGTCGCCCTGGGAGTGGTGTGGAAGGCCCTTGCAGGCATCTCCAGTCTGGCCGCCAGACATAGCTCTCGAACAGTTGCGCCAGGCACGGCCGATTCTGATGCCCGAACTTCTTCCAGTGATTCCATGCCTGCGGGTTCGCTGAATCCGGCCAGGGCGGGCGGTTTTGCTGGAGTCCTCACCTACCACAACGACGAAGCCCGAATCGGGGCCAATGTTCACGAATCTATCCTCACTCCGCACAACGTAAACGCGGATGATTTTGGAAAACTGTTTACAGTTGCCGTCGATGGGGACGTCTATGCGCAGCCGCTTTATTTGCCCAGAGTGACTATCCCCGCGCAGGGCACGCACAATGTTATTTACATAGCCACCGAAAACAACTCGGTTTATGCCATCGATGCGGATGATCCAAAAGGGCTGATTCTCTGGCATGCGCAGTTGGGCCCGTCGCTATCGTTCGAGGACATACCTGCCGGAACCTGCACCGTGATTGTTCCGAGGGTCGGAATTACCGGAACACCGGTGATCGATTCTTCAACCAACACTTTGTATGTTGTCGACAGAGTATTGGATCACGGAAAGCACGAATACAAACTTCACGCCTTGGATGTCGCCATGGGAAAGGAGCGGCCCGGAAGTCCCGTACTCCTTTCCGCATCGGTGCTGGGCAAGGGAGAAGGGAGCGTGAACGGCAAAATATCCTTCGATCCGACCCTGCAGCTGCAGAGAACAGGCCTTGCGTTGTCCAGAGGCAAGCTCTACATCGCGTTTGGTTCGACTTGCGATTTTGGAAATTACCATGGATGGATTCTGGCGTACGACGCCGCGACGCTTTCCCAAGCGGGCGCATTTGTTACCACTCCGAATGCCTCGCGAGGCGGCATCTGGCAGTCTGGCGCAGCTCCGAGCGTGGACCCGGAGGGCGGCGTCTACGTCGTAACCGGTGATGGGACGTTTGACGCGCTTGCCGGCGGATCCGACTATGGAGACTCATTCCTGAAACTCACGCTGGGCCCTGACGACCATTGGAAGGTGCAGGATTACTTCACACCGTTTGACCAGGAAAGATTGGACACTCTGAACGATGACCTTGGCTCCAGCGGAACCGTGCTCCTCCCCGATCAGCCTGGCCCGCATCCACACCTGCTTATCAGCGCTGGGAAAAACGGCACAATTTATCTGGTGGATCGGGAAACTATGGGCCACAACCGGCACGACAATAACAATCAAATTGTGCAAGCGCTTCCGGGTGCTTTGCCCAAGATCGACTCCACCGCTGCCTATTGGAAGGGGGAGGCGGGACAATGGATTTACATCAACGGTGTGGGCGGACCTCTGCAGCAGTACTCTCTAGCCGAAGGCAAGCTTTCGTCACAGCCCGTGTCGCACTCGGATGAGCTGTTCGGGTATCCGGGCTCAACTCCAGCCATCTCTTCGGACGGCAAAACCAACGGGATCGTGTGGGTCGTCGGAACGGCGCAGCCGAGTACGCGAACGGCGGCTGGCGCGTATCTTCATCGCATAGCTCAGTCATTTCACGATTTGGTGCACGAGCCTCGGACATTTTTTCGAAAAGTTGTGATTCGCGTCAAGCTCTTATTCCACAGTCCATCCATTTTCTGGGCTTCCCTGAAAAAGTTGTTGCCTAGACGCACGCCCGAGGTTCTGACCCGCCCGGCCATCCTTCGGGCTTATGATGCAGGCGATGTCAGCAATGAGCTGTACGACAGCACGGAAGCGCCGCAGAACCGCGACCAGGCGGATCTGCCCGTGAAATTTGTGGTCCCCACCATTGCAAACGGCAAGGTGTATTTTGGAACGCAAGGCCACCTGGATGTCTATGGGCTCCTGAGCAAACAGAATTAAGCTAGGCGTTTGCAAGCGGTTTGCACGCACTGCTTCCTCACGAACCCCAAGCCTTCTTCACCCAGCCAAATGAGTACGGGGACTCAACAAGTGCAGCGAGAATCCACTTATCTACTTTATGGAAATGACAGATAAATTGGTTGGCGCTGCGGGGCGGCTTTGGCTTTCCAACAGAATCGGATTGTAACCAACGTTGACGCTTCCCTGAACCGGGTGGACGTTCCCCGCGAGATCCTTGTAGGACTTGTAAATCGTCGCCGGCGCGTAGCTGGCCGTTCCTGCGGAATTCCAGACGGCCACGGCTTGATATCCACCTGGACGAGTGAAAGTGCAAGTCCAAGTGGAATTAATTGCCATGTTACACGGGCTGCTCATCGTCGCGCCGACGATCCAATCGTACACTTGCTGGTAAGCAATCGCGTCGGGACGCAGCCCCGTAATGGGGTCCCACATGGTTCCCGTGGTGGGAGAGTCCCATGCATACCAATAGAATCGTGAGGCCCCAGCCGATGCGTGCGCCAGGTAATAGCGAGCGACAAATCCAGCTTGCTGCGGCGCGGTCAGTACTGCTGTCCAGGCGCCCTCCGTATCCCAGAGCGGCTTGGAAGAAATGCCATACTTCGCCATCATCGTTCTGAGCTTGCCGATTTCAGAAATCACATGCTCGGGATCGGGCCAGTAGCCGTGCCAGGAAATGACGTCCACTCCTGTCGGACCGCCGGCGCTGAAATACTGGTCCAAACAATCTGCCGCCCCGCTGACACCATAGGTGCAACCGGGCGTGATGATCACGGCGCCGGGATCAATGGAACGAATGATGTTGTATTCGTGGGAAGTCAACGTCACCATTTCCGCGACGGTTCCCGTGAACGTCTTGGCGTTCGGTTCATTCCACAGTTCATAGATCAATCTGCCCTTGTATCGCGTGGCCAGAGCCGTGACAAAATTGTCCCAGTCCTGGATGTTTGCGACCGTTGATGTGCACCCTTCGACAGGCGAACCTTGGTAAGTGGGCGCGCAGGTACTCAGATTCGCTGCCGCCCAAGGGGGTACGAGAGCGTTGCTGAAAAAGAAGTCAACTTTATGAGCGGCGGCAGTTTGGACCCACAAGTCGAGATTGGTCCAATCGAAGACGCCTCGTTGCGGCTCGGAATACGACCATGTGACGTTCGGTGCCTTGGCAAGGGCGCCGACCGAGTCTTGGGGCCAATGAGTCTGATTGGTCAGAGTCATTCCGAAAAAAGTGGGTGGAATGGCAGACGGTGTCTGACCCGCTCCCGGGGGTAACCGCCCCGCAATCACAAGGAGTATCCCGACTATCGCGACGTTCCAGCATACCTTTCCCAATCTTGGCATACCAGTTTTCTGCACTAGGCTCCTCAGAATTATCCCCCGTCCGAACAGGAAAGGCCCCACATCGGCAATTCGAAGTCCCGATAAGTTTGGCCGTGGTTTTGAGTGCCCGACAACTGGCCAAAAGGCCAAAAGCCGGACAGGTACTGCCGGAATAGGACACATTAAAGTTTTGGAGCATAACCCCCTGTGTCTCAGACTGGAATTGAACGAACCCAAGGTTCGCGTGATTTGAATTTCCACTCTAGATCAATGGGAAGAGGTGACATAGTGGGAGGTCTCTTCGCTTTGTAACTTACCTGGGTATTTAAATCGAGCGACCGAATGCAAAGGCGCGCACTAACCGTTCAAGCTTTGTGCTAGGGACACGCACAGTGCGAAAGTGATTTGGAGGAGAAGAGGTGAAAGACAAAAGCAAGTTAATCCTAGTAACGGGTGCCGGAGGGTTCATCGGAGGTAGTCTTGTTGCCGCCTTGCGCGCTCAGCGTCGCACGTCAATCAGGGCGGTCGATATAAAAGCATTGGGAACCTGGTACCAGGAATTTGGTGACGTGGAGAACCTATCTCTCGATCTAAACCTCCTTGAGAACTGCAAGACAGCCGTTAAGTGGGCCTACGAAATCTATAATCTGGCCGCCAATATGGGCGGGATGGGTTTCATCGAACACAACAGGGCGCTCTGCATGCTTTCCGTGTTGATTAATACGCATATGCTTCAGGCCGCGTTGAAAGAGGACGTCAAGCGGTTTTTCTACTCTTCGTCCGCCTGCGTCTACAACGCAGACAAGCAAAAAACCTTTGAAGCTCCCTCTCTGAAAGAGGAGGATGCCTATCCGGCTATGGCGGAGGATGGCTATGGATGGGAAAAGCTGTTCTCGGAGCGAATGTGCCGTCACTTCCGCGAGGATTACGCCCTTCGCACACGGGTCGCGAGATTCCATAATGTCTATGGGCCTTGGGGTACCTGGTTCGGCGGCCGTGAGAAAGCCCCTGCCGCAATCTGCAGGAAAGTCATTGAGGCAAAACTTTCCGGCAAGCACGAAATCGAAATCTGGGGCAGCGGAGTGCAAACCAGAAGTTTCATGTACATTGACGATTGTGTGAAAGGCATCGATCTGATCATGAACTCGGAAATTGTGGAACCGATCAATCTTGGTTCTAGCGAGGCGGTCACCATCAATCAACTGGTTGACCTTGCCGAAGAGTTTGCAGGGATCAAGTTGAAACGCAAGTACAACCTAAACGCCCCCAAGGGAGTGAACGGCCGCAACAGCGATAACGCACTGATCCAGAAATATCTTGACTGGGAGCCAGACACCTCTCTTCGATCCGGGTTGGAGAAGACCTACCGCTGGATCTATGACCAATATCTCGCCCGGGAAAGAGGTGATTCGCGAATTGTTCGTGAGTGATCCTGCCCGTGTATCCCGTCAATTGTTGAATCACGCGGATGTCGGGGACCATTTTGAATATTGGGGTTCGAAGGAAAATGGCAGGCGGTACCATCCGCGCCGCGGAATCTAGGCCCGAACCGACATCAGTCGTCCTACCGCAAAAAAAAACGACGAAAGATTTTGGGACCGAATAAACGAGGGGCCAATAAGGATTCCTTCGCATTCCCCGCCGTCCTTTTGATTCCGATCGGTGTTGTTTTCGATCTGTACCTCCCAAGACTATGCGGACGCTCGCGCATTCGTGCGTCCCAAGGGTGCCAACCCGCGTTCCGCGTGGTACATCTAAACCGTTTCTATACTCTTCGTTTCGTGGGAACAACCTGAGGAACATTAGGCGTTTCTAACCGCTCTAAGTGCTACCGAATGCTCCTGAAAGTGCCTCGTAAGTTCCTGATATTCCGTTGGCTTCAGAATTGCCAAGGTTCAGGTGTCGGTTCGATTCCGATAGGCCGCTCCATTTCCCTCCGATTTTCAGCGTCGATTGAAGTTCTTTCCCGCTCCGCCTCTTTCGTTTCGCCAATTAACGTCCAACTCACCTTGTTGCTCTGTGCCGCTCTTGCTACACTGGCCGCCTGACTTGTAACCACTGCAATCACACAAGCCGCCGCGCCCGCAAAACCAGCTGCTCAGGGCCAAGACGGGCTAATCGTACCTGGATTCCGGAGAGTGACGTGCCTCCCCAAGTCATCAAGATTCACGGCCCCCGCCCCTTACAGCCGCGCCGCGTCCAAGCAACCGATCCAGCTCTCACCAGTTCAGCCCCACCGTCCGCCGTCGACGAAATCTCCAATTCCTGGCACCGCTGCATGGCCGAGTATCACGTCGACCCAAGAGATCAATCCGCCCCAAACGTCGTCACGCAAAGCGAACTGAAAGTCTCCAAGGAACCCGTCGCCGACATCATCACCCACGCCCGCGAAGAGATCGATCGCCTCTACGCCATCGTGCGCCAGGAGGGCTACGTCGTCCTCCTCTGCAACAGCAGCGGCGTCGCCATTCACCATCGAGGCGACGAATCCCGCGCCGAGGATTTCAAGGGCTGGGGCATCTGGCTCGGAGGTGTCTGGTCCGAGGAAATCGAAGGCACCAACGGCATCGGCACCTGCATCACGGAACAACGCCCCCTGCTTGTCCACTGCGGCCAGCACTATCGTTCACGCCACAGCAAACTCACCTGCGCAGGCGCTCCGATTTTCGACGCCCTCGGCAATCTCGCCGGCGTTCTCGACGTTTCCGCCGTCGCCACCGACGGCCCCGATCGCCCGCAGCAGTTGGCCCTCGCCGCAACCATCGCCTCTGCCCGCGCCGTCGAAGAACGCCTCTTCCGCGAACACTTCCGCCACGAATGGGTCGTCGCCGCCTTGCCGCCCGACGACACCTCTTCCGCGCTGCTCCTGGCCGTCGACGACGATCAGCGCATCATCGGTGCCGACCGCGTCGCCCGCCAGACGTTTGCGCTCGACGACAAATCCCTAGCCGCCGGCACGCCTCTCTCCTCGCTCTTCGATTTCAGTCCGTCGCTCTTCCGCAGGCGCGGCGGCCAGGACATCCCCGTCCTACTCTCTCTCTCAGCCCTCAGCAATCACTGGCGCGCCCTGCTGACTCCACCATTGCCCAAATCCAATCTTTCACGCAACTGGCCCGAAGCCGTCGTCCATTCTCAGCCTCGCCTCAGCATGCTCAGCTTCATGCCCATGCCCGAAGCGCCCGACGCCAGCCGCGGCGGCCTCTCCCCCGCAATGAGGCACCGCGTCTGCGATTTCATCGAATCGCACATCAGCGAAAAGATCAGCCTCGACGCCCTCTCCACCATGGCCGGCCTCTCGCCGCATCATTTCGCTCGAGCCTTCCAGCAGTCCCTCGGCATGCCGCCCCACCGCTACCTGCTCCGTCGCCGCCTGGAGCACGTCGAGCAGATGCTCCGCGACACCCGGCTCCCTCTCTCCCACATTGCCCTCGCCGTGGGCTTCTCCGACCAGAGCCACCTCAACCGCCACTTCCGCCGCCTCACCGGCATGTCCCCCAGCCTCGCCCGAGGCCTCGAGCGCTAGTACCGCCCCGTCCAAACTCAGAGCAAGAACGTACAAGTCCGACCAAATTCGTCCAAGACGCTACCGACCCCGCACAGGCAATATCCCTCCATCATTCCAAGCTGCAGCAGCGCTGCTATCTGACATGGAGGAACGAACATGCCACGCGAAATCGCTCCAATTCCGCCACTGGCCCAACGCATTCGCCGTTATTTGACTCGATCTATCCAGCAGGAATCGTTCCGCGAAGCCCTTCTCCGCCAGGAAGAGCGCTGCCGCGAACGCGCCCGCATCGCTCGCGAACTCCACGACACCCTCCTGCAGGGGCTCCTCAGCGCCTCTCTGCAGCTCCAGGTGGCCGAAGGCTGGCTCCCGCCCGATTCCCCCGCCAAGCCTCTCCTCAGCCGCGTCCGCAGCCTGATGCGCAAGGGACTCGACGAAGGCCGCGCCGCCCTCGAAGGACTACGCTCCACCGAAGCCCCGTCTACAACTCTCGAACAGGCGCTCTCCGATTTCCACGAAGAACTCCCGCCCGCGGACCGCGCCCGCCTGCGCATCCTGAAAATGGGCCGCCCAAAGCCGGTCGCCCCTGCCGTCCTCGACCAGATCTACTTAATCACCCGCGAAGCCCTGATCAACGCCCTCCGCCATTCCCAGGCCCGCAAGATTGAAGTCGAAATCGCCTATTCCCCTCGCCGCCTTCGCATCACCGTCCGCGACAACGGCACCGGCATCGAGCCCCAATTCCTCCACTCCGGCCGCAAAGCCCACTGGGGCCTGACCGTCATGCGCGAACGCGCCGCCAACATAGGCGCCAACCTCCGCATCCGCACCCGCCCCAACGCCGCCACCCAACTCGACCTCTCTCTTCCTTCCCCAATGTAGGGGCTGGCCTCGTTTACACTGGGGCTGCCGAAGGGCCCAGCCCGCCGCGCAAGCGGCCTCTTGGGTTTCTTGCGCCCGACGCCCATGTAGGGGCGGCTTTACGCCGCCTTCTTGCTCTTCTCCCACCTCACGCTTCAACTCTGTGTCAACTCCGCCACCTCTGTGCCTCTGCGTTATCTTTCCCTTCTTACTGCTCGTAATTTTCCACAATCTTCGCCGCCCTCACCTTCGCCTTCCCCGGATCCTCCCCAAACTCGCGCAAAGCCCGCCGCTGCCGCAGCAGGTCCCAGCACTGGTCCAGCGCCACCTTCACCTTGCCCAGCCGCGCCTGGTCCTCCTCCGTAAGCCCGTTCTTGCTATACAACCGCTCCTCTTCCTTCACCAGCTCGTCAATGTGGCCCAGCACAGATTGGTCGTTCTTCTCGTTTGCCATGCAAGTCTCCTCTCAATTCACAATCCCGCATTTGGATGCACAGGACTCCAAGAAGTACACGGGCCGGTGTAGGTCAATCCCAACTGGCAGGCCTAACCGGACATCATCCTCCCAGCACCTCATTCCCCTGGCAAGCGCCCAAAACCAGGTTGTCTCACTGTCCACAATTGCGAGAAAATGAATGAACCCGAGCCCCTCTGGCATACTCTAAGTAGATAGTCAGGGTGGGTCTCGACCTCCCCTGCGAATCCAGCCAACGCCCCAGCAGAGCGCACCCAGCCGCTGTAGTTACGCTCAGGGCAAGTTCCATTGCCAGCCCCAGCCGCAAATGTTTTCTAGAAGAGAGCGCTTTCCTCTGCGAACGCGTTCGACAAGGGGCGCAAGTGCGCGGGATGAAGCTCCAATCGCAAGCGGGTCGCGGACAGGGTTTTGCCCTTGTTCTTGGCCTTGTGTGCCTGCTGGGCGTGGCCGCAGCAAGGGCGCAAAACGCTGATGCCCCGCCGGAAAAGCCCTCCGCTACACGATTGTTGACGGCGGAAGAAGGCCGCTCCATCGCGGCTGCCGCACAGGAGCAGGAACAGCCAGCCCACGGCACACAGGATTGCTCCCACCTGATTCATGCGATTTACGGCAGCGCCGGATTTGAATACACGTATGCCAGCTCGTTCGAGCTGTTTGCCGGGAGCGAGAATTTTGCCCGCGTGCGCTACCCGCGCGCCGGAGATTTGATCGTCTGGCGGGGGCACGTTGGCATCGTCGTCGATCCCGCGCAGCACAGTTTTTCCAGCCTGGTCAGCACCGGATTCGATGTGCAGGATTATGAAGCCGCCTATTGGAAGTCGCGGGGGATCCCGCGCTTTTACCGCTACAAAGTACAAACTGGCGACGTGCTGACCGCGGCCAAAATCCCTGCATCGCGGCCAGCCTCGAATCCCAACCGCCCGCCAGGCGAAGCCACGCTGCTCGAAAACCGATCCAGCGAAGAAAATTCCGCGTTGAACCGGCCAACCAAGCCAGCCTCCGAACGCTCGACGTTGATCTATGGACCGATGGCTCCCGAGGAAGTGACGGAGCCGAGCGAGCCATTTGAAGTTCCCACCAGCATGATTGTCACGGCGGCAGGCACCCCGCCAACACGCGAGGAGGTCGCTGAGGCCATCTCGGAATTAAGCGACGCGGCTGGACACCCGCTGCGCAAGGATGATCCGTTCAGTGCGCGCTCGCCCGTGGTGATCGTCGAACAGTTCAGCGTCGTGAAAGTGGAAATCAAGCGCGACCATGGCTGGGCCCGCCTGCAGGTTCACTCCAGGATTTCCATCGACGGCGGCGCCATCCAGCGGAAACCCCGCCTGGAAAATGTCCGCTGGGAGTTGCGCCGCGTACCCGCCGGTTGGGAAGTCGTTACTCCCCAGGATCGCACCTACGTACCGCGCGACGTCGCGGTGAAGGATTTGGCCGCGCAACTCGCCCAACTGACGCAGAGCAAGGGCGCCACCGCTTCTCGCGCCACGCTTGTCCAGCAGGAGTCCCACATCGCCAATCTCCTCAGCGC
>WNFM01029796.1_pt1 | contig 16958 bp, 15 predicted proteins | sample 5400271 | NCBI WGS metagenome assembly WNFM01 (sample SAMN13153352, study PRJNA577476) | soil metagenome | isolation source: 60 cm saprolite on Douglas fir-dominated hillslope | place: USA:California | collected 2013-09-17
ACGTTCACCGCCGGCCGAATGCCCTGATAGAACAGGTCGGTCTCAAGAAAGATCTGCCCATCGGTAATTGAAATCACGTTGGTCGGGATGTAGGCCGACACGTCGTTGGCCTGCGTTTCGATCACCGGGAGAGCGGTGAGCGAGCCGCCCTTGTTCTCGTCGTTCATCTTCGCGGCGCGCTCGAGCAGGCGCGAATGCAAATAGAACACGTCGCCGGGATAGGCTTCGCGGCCAGGCGGACGGCGCAGCAGCAGCGACATCTGGCGGTATGCGACGGCTTGCTTCGACAGATCGTCATAGATGATGACCGCGTGCATGCCGTTGTCGCGGAAAAATTCGCCCATGGTGCAGCCGGCGAACGGCGCCAGGTACTGCATCGGCGCGGGATCGGAGGCGGTGGCGGCGACCACGATGGAGTAGTCGAGCGCGCCCTGCTCTTCCAGCACCTTCACGAACTGGGCGACGGTGGAGCGCTTCTGCCCGATCGCGACATAGACGCAGTAGAGCTTGATCTTCTCATCCGTCTGCGCGTTGAGCGGCTTCTGATTGAGAATGGTGTCGAGCGCGATCGCGGTCTTGCCGGTCTGGCGGTCGCCGATGATCAATTCGCGTTGGCCGCGGCCGATCGGGATCAGGGCGTCGATAGCCTTGAGGCCGGTCGCCATCGGCTCGTTCACTGATTTACGCGGGATGATGCCGGGCGCCTTGACGTCCACGCGGGCACGTTTGTCGGCTTTGATCGGGCCCTTGCCGTCGATCGGGTTGCCGAGCGCATCGACCACGCGGCCGAGCAGACCCTTGCCAACCGGCACGTCGACGATTGAACCCGTGCGCTTGACGGTCTGGCCTTCCTTGATCTCGCGGTCGGCGCCAAAGATCACGATACCGACATTGTCGGTCTCGAGATTGAGCGCCATGCCGCGCGTTCCGTTCTCGAACTCGACCATTTCGCCGGCCTGCACATTATCGAGGCCGTAAACGCGGGCAATGCCGTCGCCGACGGAGAGCACCTGGCCGACCTCGGAGACTTCGGCTTCCTGTCCGAAGTTCTTGATCTGCTCTTTCAGGATGGCGGAAATTTCTGCGGCGCGAATATCCATCAGCGGGCCTCTTTCATCGCAAGCTTGATCGAATTGAGTTTTGTGCGGAGTGAACTGTCAACCATGCGGCTGCCGACCTTCACGATCAGCCCGCCGATGATGGCAGGTTCGACGTTGACGTCGAGATCGATGTCTTTGCCGCCGGTCACGGACTTCAGCACACTCTTGAGCGCGTCGAGATTTTTGTCGCTGAGTTTTTCGGCGACTGTGACATGAGCCGTCACCTCGCCTTTGTGCCGCGCGACCAGTCCGCGGTAGCCGCGGATCATGTTGCGCACTGCGAACAGGCGACGGTTGGTCGTAATGACTCTCAGAAAATTGGCGGCCAGCCCCGAAATGCCGGCCTTGGCAAGGATCGCCGAGAGCGCCTTGAGCTGCTCGTCGGCGTCGAACACCGGGCTGCGTACGAGACGATTGAGGTCGGTGCTGCTTGCGACAAGCGCGTCGAACTGGTCGAGATCCTTTTTGACGGCGTCGACAGCCTTATTATCGAGGGCGAGCTCGAATAGGGCGGTGGCGTAGCGGCCAGCCATACCGGAGATGATTGGATCTTCGCCTGCCACTGAAACGCTCGTTGCTTTTACTTCATTCACAGCCCAGACGCCGTCGCGGAAGGCGGCGCAAACCATTGGAATCCAAGAGGGAATTCCGATCTCGGAGGACGTCGCGGAAGCCCGCGGAAACCCCCCTGAAATCGAGGGCTAGCTAACACAGCGAGGATGGCCGTGCAACAAGCCGGCCAGTTCGCCGCGGGCGCGGTGGCGGAAATACCGCTATGCGTGGAGCCGCCTCGCCACGCGAGCGCCCCGGCTATAGCGTGTGGCACAGACGAACGCTTCGCCTCTCCCGCCGGACTCCCACCGTAATGTCAGAGCTGAAAACGAAAGGCGACGCCGCCGCGACGGCCAAGCTGCTGGTGGTGCTGCTTGCCTTCGCCTGGGGCCTCAATTGGATCGCGGCTGCGGTCGCGCTGCGCGAGGTAACGCCCTGGAGCCTGCGCGTTGCCGGCTCCGGGATCGGCGCGGCCACCTTGTTCGCGGCCGCCGTCATTTCCGGTCACAAACTGAAAGTGCCGCGCGGCGAATACATCCACGTCATGGTGGCAGGACTTTTCAATGTCGCTGCGTTTCAGATCCTCTCGGGCTTCGCACAGCTCAGCGGCGCGACCACCCGCGCCATCATTATCACCTATTCAATGCCAATCTGGACGACTGTGTTGAGCTGGCTCTTCCTCGGCGAGCGGCTAAACGCTGTGCGCTGGATCGCCTTCGCGCTGTGCGTGATCGGCTTGACGGTCCTGGTATGGCCCCTGTTCGCTACCGGATTTCCGCCCTTTGTGTTTTATTCGCTCGGCTGTGCGCTGAGCTGGTCCATTGCGACCGTTTACATCAAATGGGCCAGAGTCACGATTGAACCGCTGGCGAACGCGGCCTGGCAGTTGCTATTCGGGCTGCTTTTCATCACAGCCGGTTCCTTCCTGACCGAGGGCTATCCGCATCTTTGGCCGATCCAAAGTCAAACAATCTTGGCGATACTTTTTGTCGGCCTGTTTGGGGTCGGTCTTGCGCATTTTTTATGGTGGTCGATCGTCGGACGGTTGCCCGCCATCACGGCCTCGCTTGGCTCGTTGCTGGTGCCGGTCATTGGCGTCACCGCATCAGCCATAGCGCTTGGCGAGCGGCTGACCGTGCCTGACGTCATCGGTTTTGCTATGATTTTTGCCGCTGCCGCCTGCGTGCTGCTGCAGCCGAACGTGCGCCACGACGAAATGCCAGAATAGTGGCGGGTCGCTGCGTGATTCCAACAACTCACAAAGTGATGCTTGACACATCATAATAGCGATATAAAACTTTATATATCATATTCTAAACCACGAAGTCCCTTGGACTAACATGATTACTTCGGGACAGCTGCGAGCCGCACGAGCGCTTTTGGGACTCGACCAGCGCGAACTGGCGCAGAGATGCGGGCTGTCATTGCCAACAATCCAGCGCATGGAAGCCTCCGATGGCGTCGTCCGCGGTAACGTGGATTCGTTGATGAAGTTGGTCGATGCGCTTACAGCCGGCGGCATCGAATTGATCGGCGAAGGCAGCACCAGCAGTGGCGGAGGCCGCGGGGTGCGGCTGAAAGGTGCGCCGCAATGATGGTCGCTTACGCACTTTATGGTGTGGCGGTGTTGCTGGTGCTGGCGCCGACAGCGGTCGCCTTTTGGACGTCGTCACGCGCCAGCGCGTTTGTCTATGGCGTCAGCTTTGTCGTGACGTTGACGCTGTGCATGATCGCACTGTTAAGCTTGTTCGGCAAAATCGACAGCGGCAACGTTACATTGCCGCTCGGCTTGCCTTGGCTCGGTGCGCATTTTCGCATTGACGCTCTTTCATCGTTCTTTCTCATAGTGGTCAACCTTGGCGGCGCGGCGGCGAGCCTCTTCGCACTTGGCTATGGCCGCCACGAACACTCGCCCGGGCGCGTACTGCCATTCTATCCCGCCTATCTCGCCGCCATGAATCTCGTCGTGCTTTCCGACGACGCCTTCAGCTTTCTGGTGTCGTGGGAATTCATGTCGCTCACCTCGTGGGCGCTGGTCGTCGCACATCATCGGGAGCGCGAAAACCTGCGCGCAGGCTACGTCTATCTGTTAATGGCCAGCTTCGGCACGCTGGCGTTGCTGCTGGCTTTCGGCCTGCTCGCGGGCAGCAATGGCAACTACGCGTTCGAGGCGATCCGCGCGTCGCAGCCCTCCGCCGCGCTGGCGGCAATGGTGCTCATCCTTGCACTCGTCGGCGCCGGCTCCAAGGCGGGCGTCGTGCCCTTGCACGCCTGGCTTCCGCTTGCCCATCCGGCAGCGCCGAGCCATGTCTCCGCGTTAATGAGCGGCGTGATGACCAAGGTCGCGGTCTACGGCTTTGTGCGAATTGCGTTCGATCTGCTTGGCACGCCGGCCTGGTGGTGGAGCATGTTGGTGCTCGCTGTTGGCGGCATCACAGCCGTGATGGGCGTGCTTTATGCGCTGATGCAGCATGATCTCAAACGGCTGCTCGCCTACCACACGGTGGAGAATATCGGAATCATCTATATCGGGCTTGGCCTCGCGCTCGCTTTCAAGGCGTACGGCATGGGTGTCGCTGCAGCACTGGCGCTTTCCGCTGCCCTATTCCACGTCTTCAATCACTCCGTCTTCAAGAGCTTGCTGTTCTTCGGCGCCGGTGCCGTCCTTAACTCGACCGGCGAGCGCGACATGGAGCTTCTCGGCGGGCTGATTCACCGGATGCCGCAGACGGCTTTCGTGTTCCTCGTCGGCTGCGTTGCGATCTCGGCGCTGCCGCCGCTCAACGGCTTCGTGTCGGAGTGGCTGACTTTCCAGGCCATCCTGCTCAGCCCGCAATTGCCGTCCTGGGGTTTGAAATTCCTGGTGCCGGCGGTAGGTGCACTGCTGGCATTGTCGGCAGCGCTCGCCGCCGCCTGTTTCGTCAAAGCCTTCGGTGTGAGCTTCCTGGGACGTCCGCGCACGGCAGCCGCAGCCGACGCGCGCGAAACCGACAGCAATTCGCTCGCCGCGATGTTCTTCCTGTCCGCGCTCTGTCTCGTCGCAGGCATCCTGCCTGGCATTTTCCTCGACGCGCTAGCGCCAGTGACCAAGGCGCTGGTCGGCGTGAGCATGCCGCATCAGACCGGCCTCGATTGGCTAACCATCGTGCCGATCGCGGAAAGCCGTAGCTCCTATAATGGGTTGCTCGTCTTCACTTTCGTGGCGCTGTCTGGCTCAATCGCCGCCTTCGCCATTCATCGACTGGCCTCAGACAAACTGCGGCGCGGGCCAGCCTGGGATTGCGGCTATCCGGACCCGAGCCCGTTGACGCAATACACCGCATCGAGCTTCGCCCAGCCGATCCGCCGCGTATACGGGACCACCGTGTTCCGCGCGCGCGAGATCGGCGAAATGCCGCCGCCGGGCGCCACCGCGCCGGCGCGGCTCGCCGTCGAGCTGAGCGATCTAATCTGGGAAGCCGTTTATGCGCCGATTGCCGCTTTCATCGGCTATGCCGCCGACCGGCTCAATGTCCTGCAATTCCTCACCATCCGCCGCTATCTCACACTGGTATTCACGGCGCTGGTGCTGCTCCTGCTGGTGCTTGCGATATGGCCGTGATCCGCGATTTCGCTTTTCAGGGCGCGGAGATGCTGCTGGTGCTGCTGCTATCGCCGCTGTTGACCGGCTTTGTGCGCAAGGTGAAGGCGCGTCTCTTACGCCGGCAAGGACCACCACTATTGCAGCCCTATCGCGATCTCGTTCGGCTGATGCGGAAAGAGGTGGTTCTTGCCGAAAGCGCGTCCTGGCTGTTCCGTGTCATCCCCTACATTGTCTTTGCTGGCACCTGGGTCGCGGCATCACTGGTGCCGACCTTCCGCAGCGGATTGCTGTTCTCCTGGTCGGCCGACCTCATCGCGCTCATTGCGTTGCTCGGCAGCGCACGCTTTTTCCTGGCGCTCGCTGGGCTTGATGTCGGCACCAGCTTCGGCGGAATCGGCTCGAGCCGCGAGGTTATGATCGCCTCGCTCGCCGAACCGGCGATGCTGATGATTATGTTCACGTTGGCGCTCATTGCCGGCTCAACGCAACTCTCCATCATGGCGGCCTACATGGCGTCGGGCGAAGCAGGCTTGAGGGTTTCGCTCGGCCTTGCGCTGCTCGCGTTGATCATGGTGGCGATCGCAGAAAACGCGCGCATTCCGATCGACAATCCGGCGACCCATCTCGAACTCACCATGGTGCACGAGGCAATGGTCCTGGAATATTCCGGCCGCCATCTGGCGCTGATCGATCTCGCCTCCGAGTTAAAATTGCTGCTCTACATCTCGGTCATCGGTTGTCTGTTCACACCTTGGGGTATCGCGCCACCCAACGGAAGCGCTGCCCAGATCGCCATCGGGGTTACATCTTATATCGCCAAGCTAGCCGCCGGCGGCATCCTCCTGGCCGTGTTCGAGACGTCGGTCGCCAAGATGCGTGTGTTCCGGGTGCCAGCTTTCCTTGGCGCCGCGCTGATGCTGGGCCTGCTCGGTACCTTGCTGCTGTTCGTCTCGCGGAGCCTTTAGAATATGCGCGGTCTCTCTTTCGACGTCGCTCATTTACTCGCCGGTTCGCTGGTGCTGGTGAGCTTCATGCAGCTTTACCAGGATCGGCTCTATGCGCTGCTCAATATCTACGCGCTCCATGCCTTGGTACTCGCGGCTTCGGTCGCCTGGCAGGCCTTCGTCCAGGACGCGCCCCACCTCTATGTTACTGCGGTGATAGCGCTGGTGTTCAAGGCTATCGTCATTCCAACGGCCCTGCATCGGATCATCGTGCGGCTCGGCATTCACCGCGAGATCGAAACCGTGGTCGGCGTCGGCCCCGCCATGCTGCTTGGCATGGGGCTGGTCGCGCTCTCCATGGTGGTGATGCTGCGAGTAACCGCAGAGGCCGACCCGCTGGCGCGTGAGGATCTCGCGTTCGCGCTGGCGGTGGTACTGCTTGGCCTGTTGATGATGGTCACCCGGCGCAACGCCGTGAGCCAGGTGGTCGGCTTCATGTCGCTGGAAAACGGCCTGGTGCTCGCTGCGACCGGCGCCAAGGGTATGCCGCTGGTGGTTGAGATCAGCGTCGCATTCTCGGTGCTGATTGCTTTCATTGTGATCGGCATTTTCTTGTTCCGCATCCGCGAGCGCTTCGACACCGTCGACGTGCAGGCACTCGACCGTTTCCGCGGAGAGCGGCGATGATAGATGCACTCACAGGGGTTCTCGTTATTCCTGCAGTGGCTGCCGGGCTGATCGCAGCGCTGCCCGGCTATCGGCTCACCGCGCGGCTCAACGTACTCGCAACACTGCTCACGTTTTTGACTGCCGTATCGCTTTTCGTCGTCGAGCCAAGATCCGGTCCTTATCTACTGGTGGACGACCTCAACAAGGTCTTCATCGTGCTGACCACCTTCGTCGGTTTCACCACCAGCGTGTTCAGCGCGAGCTACATCAGCCACGAGATCGAGATCGGCCGCCTGACGCCGACTTTCGTACGTTTCTATCATGCGATGTATCAGGCGCTGATGTTCGCCATGAATCTTGCGCTGGTCGCCAACAATATCGGTCTTATGTGGGTCGCGATCGAGATGGCGACCCTCACGACTGTGCTGATGGTCGGCATCTACCGCACGCACGAGGCGCTGGAAGCGGCGTGGAAATACTTCATCCTCGGCAGTGTCGGCATTGCGCTCGCACTTTTCGGCACCATCCTGGTCTACATGGCCGCCCGGCCGGTCATCGGCGAAGGCATCGACGCCATGGTGTGGACCGTGCTCGTGACAAAAGCGGCGAAATTCGATCCCGCTTTGCTCAACGTCGCTTTCGTGTTCCTTCTGCTCGGCTACGGCACCAAGGTTGGCCTCGCTCCACTGCATGCCTGGCTGCCCGACGCGCATGCGGAAGGCCCAACACCAATTTCTGCGGTGCTTTCCGGTCTACTACTCAACGTCGCGCTTTATGCGCTTCTGCGCTTCAAGATGTTGCTCGCGCTTAATCCCGCCGCGCTCGCGCCTGGCCCGCTGATGGTGACCATGGGCCTGATCTCCTGCGTGTTCGCAGCCTTCATGTTGTACCGGCGCCGCGACATCAAACGCATGTTCGCTTATTCCTCGATCGAACACATGGGCATCATCGTGTTTGCGTTTGGCATGGGTGGTACTCTCGCGAACTTCGCTGGCCTCTTGCACATGACCATGCACTCGCTGACCAAGTCTGCGATTTTTTTCGCGGTCGGTCACATTGCCCAGGTCAAGGGCACGCAGAAGATCGCCGATATGGGCGGCCTTACAGTGACCAATCCGGTACTCGGCTGGGGCTTAGTACTCGGCGTCGTCGCCATCGCGGGGCTGCCGCCGCTCGGCATATTTATGAGCGAGTTTCTGGTCGTGAGCTCAACCTTCGCGCGCGAGCCATGGCTCGCGATCATCCTGGTATTCGGAATTCTGGTGGGCTTGGGCGGCTTGTTCCTGCGGCTTAACACCATTGTCTTCGGCGAACCGCGCGGGTCGACCGCGCCGGCGGAAGCTTCCTACGTGCCGATGTTCGCGCATTTCGCCATCGTGGCTATGGTGGGTATCTACATGCCACCGGCGCTTGTCACCGGCTTCCAGAATGTCGCGAGGCTGTTGGGATAGCACCATGGCCCTGCTCGATCGCATCACCCATATCAAAGTGGCCGAGCAACACCGGCCTTGGCCACGCATGATCGTGGCAGAAGACGGCTGGCAGCAGGCGATCGGCTTGCTCACCTCCGGTCAATGCACGCTGCTCGGCCTGTGGGGCGACGCTCCGTATGTTTACATGGCGTTGCTCGATGAATCGTCGAACGACGTCGCTGTCCTCACCTACACCTGCAAGGCTGGAAAGTACCCGAGTGTCGCTGCGCGTCATCCGCCCGCCATCCGGCTCGAACGCGCGATCCAAGATCTGTTTGGATTGCAGGCGACGAATTCGCCCGATAAACGACCCTGGCTCGATCTCGGGTTCTGGGGTGTCGCGCAGCCGCTCGGTAAAAATCGGCCGGCGCAAAAGCCTGCGCCCTATGAGTTCCTCCCTGTCGAGGGCGAGGGCTTGCACCAGATCCCTGTCGGGCCAGTGCATGCGGGCATCATCGAGCCGGGACATTTTCGGTTTACGGCCAACGGCGAACATGTGGTGCGGTTGGAACAGCGTCTCGGCTGGGTGCACAAGGGCATCGAGTCCCTGATGGACGGTGCGACGCTCGACGCGGCGGCCAAACTTGCGGCGCATACGTCCGGCGACAGCACGGTCGCTTATGCTTTCGCTTTTGCCCAGGCCGCGGAAGCGGCCCTGCAGGTGAAAGCGCCGTCGCGCGCGACTTATTTGCGCGCATTGATGGCCGAGCTGGAGCGGCTGGCCAATCATTTCGGCGATGTGGGTGCAATCTGCAACGACGCTTCTTTTGCGCTCATGCATGCGCAGTGCGGAATTCTGCGCGAGCGTACGCTGCGCGCGGCTGCGGCGTCCTTCGGTCACCGGCTGATGATGGATATCATCGTGCCGGGCGGCGTTGCTTGTGATATTGCCGAGGAGGGGATTACGGAGATTGAATCCCTACTCGCCGAAGTGCGCCGCGTCTTTCCGCGACTGGTTGAACTCTACGACAACACCGCCTCGCTGCAAGACCGGACAGTTACCACCGGCATAGTGAAACCGGAATTTGCGCGGCAGTTCGCCGCCGGCGGCTTTGTCGGCCGCGCTTCCGGCCGCACCTTCGATGCACGACGGGCATTTGCCTATGGGCCCTACGACAAGCTCTCCTTTGAAGTGCCGGTGCTCGATGCCGGCGATGTCAATGCGCGAGTGTGGATCCGTATCCGCGAGATCGAACAGAGCCTGTCGCTGATCGAACAGATCCTGGTCGCGCTCCCGCAAGGAGCGATCAAGACCACGTTCGGCAAAGGCAAGGTTTGCGAGGGCATGGGTGTCGCCGAGGCCTTCCGTGGCGACGTACTGGTGTGGCTCAGGCTCGACAGCAAAGGGCGCGTCGCGCGCTGCCATTTGCGCGATGCCTCGTGGTTTCAGTGGCCACTGCTGGAAGCCGCGATCGAAGGCAACATCGTCGCCGATTTCCCGCTCTGTAACAAATCGTTCAACTGCTCCTACTCGGGACACGATCTTTAGCGATGCGCAGGACCTTGCTCGAAAGCCTCATTCGCGGCCCGCTCACCGAGCCGGCGCCCAGCCCCGATGAGGCTGCGCTCGCCGAACTGGCGAAAACCGTCAATCGTGCTGCCCGTGCCAAGCTTGGTCGCTCGCTCTCTATTCGTCAGGTCGACGCCGGCTCCTGTAACGGCTGCGAGCTGGAAATCCACGCACTCAACAATGCGTTCTACGATCTCGAGCGCCTTGGCCTGCGCTTTGTCGCTTCGCCGCGCCACGCTGACGTGTTGATGGTCACCGGCCCAGTGACGAAAAACATGCGCCAGGCATTGCTGCGCACCTACAACGCAATGCCAGATCCAAAATGGGTTGTCGCAGTCGGCAGCTGCGCCGCAGACGGTGGAATATTTGCCGGCAGCTACGCTGTGGTCGGCGGCGTCAAAGACATAGTGCCTGTCGATCTCCACATTCGAGGTTGTCCACCATCGCCGACAGAGCTTTTAAGCGGGCTAATAGCTTTGCTCGAGACTGTGGCCGGGACCACGCGCTAGTCCGAATGCGTCAGCCGCGCGCAATAGCGCCGGACCGAGGCCGCCGCTCGTGCGCAATCCCTTCACGGCCGTAGAGACCACAGCAATGGCGGGCTAATAGAAGCTCTGGGGATCGACGTCTACTTCCAGACGTATGTTGCCGCGCGGCTTGGGCGCGTCGGCAAGCCACGCACGCAAATAGGCCGATAAATCGAAAGCGCGCGGCGACTTCACCAACAGCCGGAAGCGGTGGCGCCCGCGTACTACAGCAATCGGCGCCTCGGCAGGACCGAGAATGCGGACCTGCTCGTCCTTCGGCGCGGCATTGGCAAGCGTGCGGCCGTAAGCCTCTGCCGTGTTCCTTTCGTTCGCGGTAACGATCAGCGCGGCAAGGCGCCCAAAAGGAGGATAGCCACTGCGCTCGCGCTGCTCGATCTCGTTTGTGTAGAATGCCTCGCGGTCGCCAGAGATCAGCGCCCTCATGACCGGGTGCTCGGGCTGGTGCGTCTGCAGATAGCCTACACCACGGCCCTCCTCGCGACCGGCGCGGCCGACAACCTGATGAAGCAATTGAAACGTGCGCTCGGCAGCACGCGGGTCACCATTCCCCAGACCGAGATCAGCATCGACAATTCCGACGAGATTCAGTTTGGGAAAGTGGTGGCCTTTGGCGACCAGTTGCGTTCCGATAACGAGATCGAAGCGCCCTTCCGCCACATCGTCGAGTTCCTGGCGCAGGCGTTCGATCGATTCCACCAGGTCGCTCGAGAGCACGAGGATGCGAGCCTGGGGAAAAAGTTCGGCTGCCTCCTGCTCGAGCCGTTCAACGCCGGGACCCACTGCGGCAAAGCTATCGGTCGCATGGCAGCTCGGGCATTCGGCCGGAGGCGGCATGGAAAATCCGCAGTGATGGCAGACCAACCGCCGCTTGAAACGATGATCCACCAGCCACGCATCGCAATTCGGACACTGCAGGCGGAGCCCGCAGGCCCGACACAGCGTCAGCGGCGCGTAACCACGGCGATTGAGAAATAGCAGCGCCTGCTCACCCCGCGTGAGCGACACCGCCACGGCTTCAGCAAGCCGTGGCGAAATGAACCGTCCTCGCGGTGGGCCCTCGCGCCGTAAATCGATCGCCTCGATCGACGGCAAATGCGCACCGCCGAAACGCTCCGGCAAGTGAACGTGCCGGTAGCGGCCACGGCGCGCATTGACTTCCGACTCGACCGAGGGCGTCGCTGACGCGAGCACCACAGGAATTTTTGCGATCGCCCCCCGCACCACTGCCATATCGCGGGCGTGGTAGTGGGCGCCGTCCTCCTGCTTGTAGGCGGGGTCGTGTTCTTCATCGACCACGACAAGCCCGAGATCTGCGTATGGCAGGAACAACGCCGACCGCGCGCCGACCACGACAGAGACCTCGTCGGCGGCAACCGCCGCCCAGGTGCGGGCGCGTTTGCGCGGCGAAAGCTGCGAATGCCATTCGGCAGGCCGCATGCCAAAGCGGTTTGAAAATCGGTCGAGAAATTGCGCGGTCAGCGCAATTTCTGGCATCAGGATCAGGGTTTGTCGTTTGCGCCGGATGTTTTCGGCAACCGCCTCGAAATAGACCTCCGTTTTTCCGGAGCCTGTAACACCATCAAGCAGTGTAACTGTGTAACCACCCTGCGTGATCGTCGTGCGCAAAGCATCGGCGGCGGCAAGCTGAGCAAGCGAAAATTCCGGCTTGCGGAAATCGGGGTCGGGTTGTGAGGCCACCGGCTCTGGCGGAAGCACAACCGTTTCCAGCGCGCCTTCGTCAATCAGGCCGTCGATTACGCCGACGCTTACTCCCGCTTCCTGCGCAGCCTCCCCCTTCGAACGAACGAGGCCGTCGGTCATAAGCTGCAGCACGCGCGCGCGTGCGGGTGTCATCCGCGCGGGTGGCGGCCCGGCACGCCTGACTCCGACACGCTCACGCCCCGGACCGAGATGCTCGCCCATACGCAACGCCATGCGCAGCACCATGCCGCGCGATGCGAGCGTGTAACCCGACACCCAATCGACAAACTGACGGAGTTCGGCTTTGAGAGGCGGCACATCAAGCTTTTCGTCGACGTCCTTCAGGCGGTTATGCAGGCGTGGGTTCGGGTTGGGATTGTCGGCCCATACGACGCCCATGCATTCGCGAGCGCCGAGCGGCACCGCCACCAAATCACCGGGCGCGAGTTCGAGCCCCGCCGGCACACGGTAGGAATAGGTCTGGTCGAGCGCTACGGGAACCAGAATGTCGACAACCCTGTTCATGCGCTTGGTCTGGCCGATTCCGGGCGCTTAAGGAAGGGTGAAGAAAGCAATGCCACTCTCCCACCCATGAGCGCTTCCCACGCGAATCCCGACGTCGCCGCCGAAATCGCCCGCTGGATTGGGCATCTTGGCGCGGAGCGACGAATGTCGCCAAAGACCCTGGAGTCCTATCGGCGCGATGTGTCCCAGTTCCTCGCTTTTCTGGCCGATCATCTCGGTGGCGCACCGACGCTCAAGCAACTGGCCAAGCTGGCACCGGCGGACGTGCGCGCCTTCATGGCGGCTCGGCGCAGCGAGGGCATAGGCAATCGTTCTCTCATGCGCGCCCTCGCCGGCACGCGCTCGTTCGCGCGTTTCCTGGAACGCAACGGCAAGGGCCGGGTTGCAGCACTCAACGCCATACGTTCACCCAAATTGCCGAAGACATTGCCAAAGCCGCTGGCGGTCTCGGCCGCCAGACAGATGACCGAGACGAGCTTGCGCGACGGCGAAACACGCGAGCCCTGGATCATCGCCCGCGACGCGGCGGTGCTCGCGCTGCTTTACGGTTCTGGGCTGCGCATCTCGGAGGCGCTCAGCCTCAAGCGCAATGACGTGCGCGCCGACAGCGACGCCATCACGGTGACGGGCAAAGGCAACAAAACCCGCATGGTGCCCGTGCTGCCCCAGGTCGCGAAAGCAATTGCCGACTATGTGGCGCTATGCCCCCTCGAACTGACGCCGAACAGTTCATTGTTTGTCGGGGCGCGCGGAAGACCGCTCTCGCCCCGAATTGTCCAGCTGACAATGGCGCGATTGCGCGGTGCGCTTGGCTTGCCAGAAAACGCGACGCCGCATGCCTTGCGTCATTCCTTTGCGACCCATTTGCTGGCGCGTGGAGGTGACCTGCGCGCTATCCAGGAACTGCTCGGCCACGCCTCGCTTTCGACAACCCAGATCTACACCGCTGTCGATGCCGAGCGTTTGATGGAAGTCTACGCGAGCGCACATCCGCGCGCGTAGCCGACCCCTCTTGCACGCGGCCGCCTTTCCGATCATCGTGCTGCGAAAGTGGCCGGAGGGGAACGATGAGCGCGCACGAAAATCTCGAACACGCCGAACATGCCGAGCACGCGGCTCATTCGAACAAGCGGATTGCACTGTTAATTGCGGTGCTAGCGCTATTCCTGGCATTCTCCGAGACACTGGGCAAAAGCGCCCAGACTTCGGCAATCACCTACAACGTTGCCACCAGCGATCTTTGGTCATTCTTTCAGGCAAAAACCATTCGCGTGACCGTGCTGACGACGGCGGCCGAGCAGCTTCAGGTCGAGCTGGACCGGACAACCGACCCGGATGCAAAGGCGCGATTGCTCAAAACGATTGACGGCTGGAAGAAGACTGTTGCGCGCTACAACGATGAGCCAGAGACAAAAGAAGGCCGTAAGCAACTATCGGAACGCGCAAAAGAGGCCGAAGAAAGTCGCGAACTCGCGCTGGCGCGGTATCATCAGTATGAATTCGCGTCGGCTGCATTCCAGATCGGCATTGTGCTTGCCTCCGCACAGGTCATAACGGGCATAGCTGCGTTGGGCTGGCTCTCGAGAATGTTAGGCGTCTTCGGCCTCGGCTTTATAGCGCTCGGCCTATGGGCGCCGCACGCGCTGCACCTGGGGTAAACCTACACCGGATCGCTGCGATAGGCCCGACGGCGCAAACGCATGAAACGGCGCACGAATTTGCCGGCGCGCTGCGGCTTCAGCAACCATTTTAATCTGCGGACCCGCGCCCGCACTGGCTCGGTGATCTCGCGTGACCAACCACGCACCCAGATGAACCAGTCGTACATGCGGTGAAACCAACCGATCTGCAGCAGCTTGCCGCGCGTAACATCAAACACAAACGCGGTGACGCCGACGCCAAGGAATTTAGCGAACACCAACACCAGAATGACGCCGAGCCAACCCTGTGTGGCAATGACATAAACTTCAAGAAATTTTAGCGGTAGCAGGACGACAATAATCGGGATGATGAAAATCGTAAGCGCCGCGTAAGGCGGCAGATTATCAATCAACAGTCTAAGCCTGACTTTGACCCTTCCCCAGGGCACAAAATTGACGACGCGAGCAACGACCGGCTCCAGGTGGTCCCATAGCCACGCCTCGAGCAAAAACAGCAGTGCGAGGATGACCGATAGAAGGCGGAGAAGTTTGCGGCGCATGAGGGTAGTAAATAGTACTTCGTTGGCCTGCCGCAAATGAGGTGAATTGTCGTGCTTTTACAAAGCTTGGTTGCTACGACCGCACCCGTCCACCATCGACATTGAGCGTCTGGCCGGTGATAAATGCAGCATCGTCGCTGGTGAGAAACGATACTGCGCCGACCAAATCGTCCGGTACCTCCACACGCTTGATCGCCTGCATTTGCGCGACTGCAGCGAATTCGTCGTCCATGGTCTTAAATCCGGGGCGTGGCGAGCGCACGAGAGTGCCCGGTGAACGGGTAAGGCCTGGCGCGATTGCGTTGACGGTGATGCCGTCAGCGGCAAGATCGCTAGCCAGTGCGCGCGTGAACCCAACAATGCCGCCTTTGCTCGCGACGTAGTGCGCAAAGCCGGTCACGACCGAGCCCAGCGTGCTCGATGCCATGTTGACGACGCGGCCCCACTTGCGGGCACGCATGCCAGGCACGAACGCGGCGGTGACCAGAAATGTGCCATCGAGATTGATCGAGAGGACTTTCCGCCAATCGGCAAAACTCATCTCAGGGAAATTTTTCTGCGGAAAAATCCCCGCACAATTCACGACGATATCGACCTGGCTAAATTTTCCGTGCACCTCTTTGGCCATGGCGGCGACAGATGCCTCCGAGGACACGTCGCAGTTCACCGCGAGCGCCTTGCGCCCGGCAGCTTCAATCAGCTTGACCGTATCCTTGCCGTCGGCGAAATCGGCAATCGCCACATGGACGCCGTCTTCCGCCAACCGTTTGGCGAAGGCTTGCCCTATGCCATTCGCGCCGCCGGTGACGACTGCGACTTTGTCTTTGTGGCCTTTGGCCATGGGAAGTTTCTCCGGCATGTTGTCATCGCCGGGCCGCGCGCAGCGCGAGTCCCGGTGATCCCGATCAAGATGGCACGATGCCCTCCTAAGCGAGATGGCCGGGACAAGCCCGGCCATGACGAATGCTACATATGTATCGCCCGCTTGGCCACCGCCATTGCAGCTTCCTTGACCGCCTCCGATAGCGTCGGATGTGCGTGGCAAGTGCGCGCAATGTCCTCGGAGGACGCACCGAACTCCATGGCGATGACGGCTTCGGCGATCATGTTGCCGGCGTCGGCGCAAATCAGTTGCACACCGAGAACACGATCAGTTTTTGCATCGGCTAGAATTTTTACGAAGCCATCCGTCGTCAAATTGACTTTGGCCCGCCCGTTGGCCGTGAAGGGAAACTTGCCGATATTGTACGCAATACCGGCGGTCTTCAATTCTTCTTCGCTTTTTCCAACAGTAGCAATTTCCGGATAGGTATAGATCACGTTGGGAATGGCGTCGTAATTCACATGCCCTGCCTGCCCAACCAGAATTTCCGCAAGAGCCACGCCTTCGTCCTCGGCTTTATGCGCCAGCATCGGGCCGGCAATCACATCGCCAATCGCCCAGATGCCGGGCACGTTGGTCGCATAGTAATGATCGACAACAACGCGTCCGCCCTCGTCGAGTTTCACACCAACTTCCTTAAGCCCGAGCCCTTCGGTGTAAGGCACGCGGCCAATGGCAACGAGAACAATTTCGGCCTCGATTGTCTCCGCCGTCCCGCCCTTCGCCGGCTCGATGGTTGCTTTCAGTCGTTTCCCTGACGCGTCAACCGCAGTCACCTTCGACGATAGCTTGAACGCCATGCCTTGTTTCTCAAGCAAGCGTTGCGCCTGACGTCGAACTTCGCCATCCACGCCCGGCAATACGCCGTCGAGAAACTCCACCACCGTCACCTCTGCCCCGAGACGCCGCCAGACCGAGCCAAGTTCGAGACCGATCACGCCAGCGCCAACCACCAGAAGATGTTTGGGCACTTCCGGCAGCGAAAGCGCGCCGGTGGAAGAAACGATGCGCTTTTCATCGATTTCGATACCCTTCAGGCGCGCGACATCGGAGCCGGTCGCGATCACGATGGACTTGGCTTCCAGCATCTGCATTTTGCCATCGACACCTTTGATTTCGACTTTGCCGGGCGCGGCGATGCGCGCGCTGCCATGAAAGGCGTCAATCTTGTTCTTCTTGAACAGAAATTCGACGCCTTTAACGTTTCCATCGACGCTCTGATCTTTGAACGCCATCATCGCATTGAGATCGAGTTTGGGCGTGGACACACC
>WNFM01246561.1_pt2 | contig 16954 bp, 20 predicted proteins | sample 5400271 | NCBI WGS metagenome assembly WNFM01 (sample SAMN13153352, study PRJNA577476) | soil metagenome | isolation source: 60 cm saprolite on Douglas fir-dominated hillslope | place: USA:California | collected 2013-09-17
CGGGCCAATTCCGACAATTGTGGTGCGCGCAGTTCGGGCCGCGCAGCGAGCTTGGCCTCGCGCCCCTCCTGCGCGAACTTGTTCCACGGGCACACGGCCAGGCAATCGTCGCAGCCATAGATCCGATTGCCGATCGCTTTGCGGAATTCGTGCGGGATCGGACCCTTGTTTTCGATCGTGAGATAGGAAATGCAGCGCCGCGCATCGAGCTTGTAAGGCGCCGGAAATGCCGCGGTCGGGCAGATCTCCTGGCACGCGTTGCACGAGCCGCAATGATCGACGTCGGGTTCGTCGCGCGGCAGCTCGGCTGCGCTGTAGATCGCGCCCAGAAACAGCCATGAGCCGAACTCGCGCGAGACGAGGTTGGTGTGCTTGCCCTGCCAGCCCAGTCCCGCCGCCTGCGCCAACGGCTTTTCCATCACGGCGGCGGTGTCGACGAAGACTTTCAGCTCTTCGCCGGAGGCGGCGGCAAACCATCGCGCCAGCGCCTTCAGGCGCTTCTTGATGACGTCGTGATAGTCGTCGCCCTGGGCGTAGACCGAGATCGCGCCGTGGCTGCGCTTTTCGAGCATCGCCAGCGGATTTTCATCCGGCCCGTAGTTGACGCCGAGCATGATGACCGAGCGGACGCCGGGCCACAACGCCTGCGGATCCATTCGCCGTTCGGGATTAGCCGCCAGCCAGTCCATCTCGCCATGCGCACCGGCTTCGAGAAATTCGCGAAAATATTTTCCGGCCTCGGCGATCGCATCCGGACCGGTGACAGCGATGCAATCAAAGCCGAGCGTCCTGGCTTCGCGCGCCAGCGCGGCTTTCAGCTCAGTGCCGGAAAGTTTGCCGCTCAGAAGTCGAGGTCCACGTAGGTTCGCGACGCCGGCACCCCCGCCAGCCATTCGCTCAGCAGCGGGCGGAACGACGGACGGGATTTCACCCGCGCGTACCACGCCTTTGCTGCGTCGTCCTCGCTCCATGGCACGTCGCCCAGATAATCGATCGCCGAAAGATGCGCCGCGGCGGCGAGGTCCGCATAGGTCAGCCGGTCGCCGGCGAGAAAGTTCCGGGTCTGCGCCAGCCAGCCGATATAGGCCAGATGATAGCGCACATTGACCTTGGCCGCGCGGATCACATCGGTCGCGGGCGCGCCGCCGCCGTTTTCCTCGCTCATGAAGCGCTTGTAGATGCGCTCTGTCACCAGCGGGTTGGAGGCTTCCTCGAAGAATTTTTCGTTGAACCACGCCATCAGCCGGCGCACCTCGATGCGCTCGCCCATCGACGTCGGCAGCAGCCGCCGTTCGTCGGCATCGGCGCCATGAACCTCGTCGAGATATTCGGCGATGATGCCGGCACCGGGTATAGGCGGCCGGCCTTCGGCCATCATGACCGGCGTATGACCCGCCGGGTTGAGCGCGAGGAACGCCTCGCGCCGTTCCCAGGCCCGCTCTTCCACCAGACGCAGATCGAGACCGTGTTCGCCAAGGATCAGGCGAATAAAGCGCGAGTGCGGGCAAAACGGATGATGAAACAGCGTGTACATGAAGTCCTTAGGTGCGGCGCGGCGCTTAACGAAGCCTCAATTGGCCGCCGCGCGGTGCGAATCTGGACGCTATAGCCCAGCGGACGCACGAGGCAACCTGTGTTTTGACGTTTTTTTGCGATTGCGGGCTCGATGCGAATAAGCGAGAAGGACGCGGCTTTTGCAGCAAAAATGGACCACATCATGATGTCTAATGCAGTACGGGCGGTGATTCTCGGCATCGTCGAGGGGATCACGGAGTTTCTGCCGGTTTCCTCGACCGGCCACATGCTGCTGGTGCAGCGCTTCTTCGGCCTCGGCGAGGGCAATTTCTGGAACAGTTTTGTCGTGCTGATTCAACTCGGCGCGATCCTCGCGATCGTCGTGCTCTACTTCGCCAAATTGTGGCGGGTTGCGCTCGGCATGTTCTCGAACCCGGACGACCGCCGGTTCGTGATCGGCGTGCTGGTGGCGTTCCTGCCGGCCGTGGTCATCGGCCTGATCGCCGGAAAATACATCAAGGAATTTCTTTTCAATCCGTGGGTGGTGTGCTTCTCGCTGATTGTCGGCGGCGCGATCCTGATGTGGGTCGATCAGCTCGACCTCAATCCGCACGAGGACGACGCGACGAAATTTCCGCTGCTGATGTATTTGTGGATCGGCATCGCGCAGTGCCTCGCCATGATCCCCGGCGTGTCGCGCTCCGGCGCCAGCATTGTTGCGGCGATGTTGCTGGGCGCGGAAAAGCGCGCGGCGGCGGAGTTTTCGTTCTTCCTGGCGATCCCGACCATGGTCGGCGCGTTCGCCTATGATTTTTACAAGAACCGCGGCGAGATGACGACCGATCACCTCGGCATCATCGCGATCGGCTTCGTGGTCTCGTTCATCACCGCGATGATCGTGGTGAGGTCATTCCTGAACTACGTCACCCGCCACGGCTTTACGTTCTTCGCGTGGTGGCGCGTCATCGTCGGCACGCTCGGCCTGATCGCGCTGGCGCTGGGGAAGTAGGGCTTACGCGCGGTCTACGCTTGCACGCGCTTAAGCGCTCTTGCGCTGAAACTGCCCCGCGGCGCGGAAGCGCCAGAGATATTGCGGGGCGACCGCTTCCATCGAATCCGGCGTGATGCCGAGCCCTTCCAGCGTCAGGCTGGCCGCCTTCGCCGCATCCGACACCACGTTGTCGGACCTGAGCAGCTCGACCTGGTCCGGCGTCAGCTTCAGCGCGCCGGGCGCAAACTGCAGGAACAGCGCCTGCAGCCTGGCGAGGCCGAACGGCAGCGAAACCAGCATGCGGTTGCGTTCGGTGATGGCGAGAATGATTTCCATGATCTCGCGCATGGTCAGCACTTCCGGCCCGCCGAGCTCATAGGTCGCGCCGGCCGTGGCCTTGCCGTCGACGGCTTCCGTCACCGCGGTCGCGACATCGCCGACATAGACCGGCTGCATCTTCGTCAGCCCGCCGCCGATCAGCGGCAGCATGGGAGATAGGCGCGCCAACGCGGCAAAGCGATTGGTGAATTGATCCTCGGGGCCGAACACCACCGACGGCCGCAGGATGGTGGCCGAGGGCACCGCCGCCAGCACGGCCTTCTCGCCGGCCGCCTTGGAGCGGCTGTAAGCGGACAGTGAGTTCTCGTCGGCGCCGATGGCGGAGACGTGTACCATCCGGGCGCCGACCGCCGCGGCCGCCTGGGCGACGGTCTCGGCGCCCTTGGCCTGCACCGCGTCAAACGATTGCGCGCCGCCTTCGGCCAGGATGCCGACCAGGTTGATGGCGATGTGGGAATCGCGCATCGCGGCCGCTACCGAGGCCGGATAGCGCAGATTGGCCTGCACGGCGTGGATCTGGCCGACCCGGCCCAACGGCTGCAGGTGGCCCGCCAGCTCGGGCCGCCGTACTGCGACCCGGATGCGGAAGTCGCGCTTGGCTAGCGCCCGGACCACGTTTCGTCCCAGAAAGCCCGATCCGCCAAAGACTGTGACGAGGGTTTCCTGGTTCGATGTCATGTTCGGTCCAATCCTGCGGGTCAAATTCGGGAGATCGCGGCGATAGTTAGCGGATTCGCAGGCCGCCAACACGATTTATGCTTACAGCGTAATTGGGCCGCATTGAAGCAATTTGACAACCGTGCGACCGAACCTTACTAAGCCGCCCGGGCCCAGGTGGTGGAATTGGTAGACGCGCTGGCTTCAGGTGCCAGTGGCTTAACGGCCGTGAAGGTTCGAGTCCTTTCCTGGGCACCATTTGCCCACGCCCAAACATCGATTGCGACCGGCTTGGCGTGATGCCGAGCCCTTCCAGCGTCAGGCTGGCCGCCTTCGCCGCATCCGACACCACGTTGTCGGACCTGAGCAGCTGAACACGCCGTAATTGCTCGACTTCATCCCGCCGCCATTGGCGGTGCCGTGAACGGTCAGCCCCTGCTTCAAAAGCTCGCGCACGGCTGCCGCGCGGGTCGGCATCCGGTGCTTGAAGCGGAAATCGTCGAGCGCCGAGAGTTCTTCCGGAGAGAGCATCACCTGCAGTCGTTCCTCGCGAAGGTCAGCCATCGAAAACACCCAAATTGAGATCATTGAGTAGTTTACTCAACGTCAGACCTTGGCGCCGGTTCCACAAACCAGATTGAGCCGCTAAATTAGCTAAATACTATAATAAAAACAATAAGTTAGGTGTTGATTCAGGGTTAATGCGGGCGCATATTCGGAGGCCGAGGAGCCAGCCCATGACAGACACCGTCAAGCTGCCACGCAAGCTTTCCGAAGAGCGCAAGCCGCAACCGCCGCTGCGACCGAGCCACGCGGACGTCATCGAAAATCTCGAGCGCTGGGCCAACAGCACAGGCCTGCAGCCGCCGGAGAACGATCCGCCTCAGACGAATCGCCGGCCGGCCCGGTGAGCCACGGACTTCTGCACGAAGTACATTCCGACCAGCGAGACGGTCGCAGTCGCGACGACGATGTATCCGAGCCAGTCGAAATGCCGGAGTGAACCGTCGGCATTTTCCGCGATGATCGCCGCCGCCAGCACCGAGCCAAGCCCGCCGGAGAGTTGTTGCAACGAAGCGCTGACGGCGCTGAAGGAGCCGCGCTGACTGGGATCGGGGATCGCCGAAATCAGCGCCTGCGAGGGAATCATCCGCGAAAAGATGCCGACGAACATCAGCACGTTGACCACGATGGCCGTGGTCAACGAGACCTGACCGAGATGCGTGTAGATCAGCACCATCACCATCGACATGGCGCTGCCGAAGACGAAGGTGGGAAACTTTCCGAACGCATCGCTGGCGCGGCCTACGAGCGGTCCGATGAAAATGCTGAACAGGCCCGAGACCAGATAGATGGTCGGCAGATGCTGGATGTCGATGCCGAGATTATGCACGGTGTAGGCGCTCCCGAATGGCATCAGCATGTATCCGCCGGTCGCCAGTAACGTCGTCACCAGGAAAGCCATCGTGTAGCGCGTCTGCGCAACCGTTGCGATCAGGTGCCGGAACGCGGTGCTTTCCTGCTTAAGAAGCAGGTGGGCATTGACCGGGTTCATCAGCAGCGCAATCGCGGCCATGCCTGCAATCGACAGGATGATGATCGCTCCGAACGAAACGTTCCAGCTCCAGTGGTTGGAAAGAAACAGGCCGGTCGGAATGCCAAGCACCTGACTGGCAGCGAATGCGGTTTGCACGAATCCCATCACGCGACCGCGTTGCTGCAGCGAAAACAGGTCGGTGGTGATCGCGAGCACGACCGAGCCGATCACGCCGCCGAACAATCCGGTTACGATTCGGCCCAGCAACAGCACGTGGTAGTTCGGCGCGAGCGCGCACAGCGCCGTCCCGAGCGTGAAGCCGACAAAGAAAAACAACAGCAGGCGCTTGCGGTCGAAACGATCGGCAAATCCGGCGCTGAGGATGCCCGAGATTCCTGCGCTGAACGCATAGGCCGACACCGCCACGCCGAACTGCCCGGCGGTGATGTCGAGCGCCGGCATGATGATGGCGCCGAGCGGCGACATGATCGTGAAATCGAGAATCACGGTGAACTGAACGAATGCCAGCAGCGCGACGAGTAGCGACTGGTAGCGCGTGAAGCCGCGATCCAGCGGCGATTGATCGGCAATCTGTTCGTTCATGACGTCCAATTCACATAGGGAGAGAAAGCGGATCCGCCAAGCGGCGTGCTCGGGAACGAAAAGCAGCGCGGTGTTGCCGGATCAAGCGGTGTATCGATGCACGATGTGCCTGAAAATCCCATAAATGTGGTTCTGGTTATTTCGATGACTTGAGCAGCAGTTTTATCGCCTGCTCGGCGCGGTGAATCGGCTCCAGGCTGCGATAGGTTCGCGCCAGCAACAGCGCGCCCTCGAGTTGGCTCAGCACGGTTGTCGCTAGCAGATCGGCTTGCTCTGATGGCACGCTAAAGCGTTCGAGTCCGCGCTTGATTTCGCTTTCCCATTTTTGAAAAGCGGTGCGCGTGGCGGCGCCGAGCACCTCCGATTGCGCGGATGTCTCCAGCGCGGTGGTCGCGATCGGGCACCCCTCTTTGTAATCGGACTTTTCCAGATCAGCCGCCATGCCGCGCGCGATACGTGTCAGGAACGCCTCGGCACTTTCCGAATGTTCCGCCGCTTGCGCGATCGCCTGCCGGACTGCCTCGCCCGCAAGGGTCAGTGCCGCCTCGCCGATTTCCTCCTTGCCGCCAGGGAAATGGAAATAAAGCGACCCGCGGGGGGACCCGCCGGCTGCCAAAACATCGTTGAGCGCGGTGCCATGGAACCCCTGCTGGCGAAATAATTTCACCGCCGCCATCAAGGTTTTCGCTTTGGAATCAGAAGCTTTTGCCATGGCAAAAAATATCAATTGCAAATCGGTATGTCGACCTTCATAATATGTATGGCGGTATACATAATTTCTTAGCCGACGAAAGCCTCTGGCGCGCGTGGGCCGGCGGCTTCCAAGGCCAGAGGCGGAGGGATCGCTATGAAGAGGTCGCTCGATATCGCGGCAATCGCTCTGACCGCGCTGCTGCTACTTGGCTTCGCGCTTCTGTCTGTGCGCGGGGTTATTGCTCCGGAACAGGCTTCGGCCCGGTTCGGTAGCCAGGTCACGGATGCCGCGGGTGCGTTGTTCTACCGCGTCTACCTGTCGCGCAATCTCGTGATCGCCGTCGCCGGCGCAATTCTGCTGCTGACGCGGCAGTGGACACCGCTGGCCATTGTTCTGACGGTCACGGCGGCCTTGCCGGTGTTCGACATGACGGTGCTAACGTTAAACGGCGTGACACCACCATTCTTTCATCCCGTCGCGCTCGCACTGCACGTGATCGCGGCCGCATTGATGTGGCGGCGCGCGGTGGCGCACCGAACCTAACTCACGCGCGATCGCAAGCGTGGCTGAGCGCGATCGGCCAGCTTCGCGCTAAATAGCCGTTAGCGTACCTTGGTCTTGGGGCTGACATTCGCCGGCTTGGCCCTGATGCGCATGCGGTCGCCGGAAACCTTCTCGATCTCGAAAGCGTCGGTTTTTCGCACGAGATCGCTGAGCTTGCTCGAGCCGTAGGTCCGCGCGTCGAAGTCCGAGAACAGATTCGATATCTGTTCGCCCACTGTGCCGAGCAGGACCCAGCCGTCCTCGCTCTCGATTTGCGAAATGGCTTTTTGCAGGATCGGAATCGCGGCGCTCGGCGGCTGTAACGAACTCGGCTTCGCGGCCGCGTTCGCGCCGCTGCTGGCAGCTTGCGGCACCAGGTTTTCGGTGTAGATGAAGCGGCGGCAGGCCTGCCGAAAACTCTCCGGCGTCTTCTGCGCGCCAAAACCGTAGACGTCGGCGCCCTGCTCGCGCAGGCGCGAAGCAAGCCGGGTAAAGTCGCTGTCTGATGATACCAGGCAGAAGCCGTCGAACCTTCCGCTGTGCAGCAGATCCATCGCATCGATCACCAGCGCGATATCCGAGGCGTTCTTGCCCTTGGTGTAGGCGAACTGCTGGTACGGATCGATGGCGTATTTTTGCAGGATGTCGGACCAGGATTTGAGGTGAGGCGTTGAAAAGTCGCCATAGATGCGGCGCACGCTGGCCTCGCCGAATTTCGCCACCTCCTCGAACAGCCCGCCGGCGATCTGCGGCGAGGTGTTGTCGGCGTCGATCAACACGGCAAAACGGGGTAGTCGTTGCTGTTCGGCTTTCACAGGGCACCCCCGGTTGTGGCGACGGCCGCTGCGATACTGGCGCGATTCCACCTGCTATGGAAAGAACCAAGAAATTGGCCGGTCGGCGCCCCGCGCCCCTCGTTTGTTGGCGATTTCGACGTTAGTTTAGGCCCGTATCGATTCGACGAGGTTTTTGACGTAATGACCATCCGCCTGCATCGCGGCGATCTGCCCGATCTGTCCCGCTACACGACTTCGGTAGCGATCGACACCGAGACCATGGGGCTCAATCCGCATCGCGACCGGCTCTGCGTGGTGCAGATGTCGAACGGTGACGGCAGCGCCGACGTGATCCAGATTCCGAAGGGGCACACCGATGCGCCGAACCTCAAGGCGCTATTGGCCAATCCGAAGATTACAAAGATCTTCCACTTCGCGCGGTTCGATCTCGCCGCGCTCTACAACGCTTTCGGCGTGATGCCGCAGCCGGTCTACTGCACCAAGATCGCCTCGCGGCTGACCCGCACCTATACCGACCGCCATGGCCTGAAGGACCTGGTGCGCGAGGTGCTCAACATCGATCTGTCGAAGCAGCAGCAATCGAGCGACTGGGGTTCACCGAGCCTGAGCGAGGCACAGCTCGCCTATGCCGCTTCCGACGTGCTGCATCTGCATGCCTTGCGCGAACGGCTCGACACCATGCTGGCGCGCGAGGGCCGCACCGAACTGGCGCAGGCCTGCTTCAACTTTCTGCCGTTCCGGGCCAAGCTCGATCTCGGCGGCTGGGAGGCCGAGGACATTTTCGCCCATTCATAATCAGGGCGGAGCCGTTTCGGTTCTGATTGGATCAGAACCGGCTCTAGTTTTTTTGTTTTGACGCGTTTTCTTGACGCGAACCGGTGTCCACTTCGCTCGAAAACGCTATGGAGCGCGCGTTAACCCGCTTTCGCCCCGTTTCGGTCACAGTGGTGGGACCACGTCCGGGCTGCATATTGAGGCAATCCCGGATACAATCACGGGCAGATCTTGCACGAGCTAGTCTCGCGCTCTGGAGCGGCGGTGAACTCGGTACAGAACCCAGCCTATGTTGCCGGCATGGAGGCGCGCTTTGCTGCGGCCGCCCGGCACAGCCGCATGGTGCGGGTGCTGCGGGTCGCGGTGCCCGCCGCCGTGATCGTCGCGATGGCCGGCATCGTCGCCGTGTCGGTCTTCAATCCGTTCCGCATGCTGCTGCCGAAGCTGCCGGTCGACATGGGGAATCTGGTGGTATCAGGTACCAAGATCACGATGGAAACGCCGCATCTCGCCGGCTTTTCGACCGACCAGCGGCCCTATGAAATGTGGGCCAAGACCGCGACCCAGGATTTGACCGACCCCGATCACGTCGAACTCGGTACGTTGCGTGCCAAGGTGGCGATGGAAGACAAGAGCACCGTGACGCTGGATGCCCGTACCGGCTATTACGACAGCAAGACGCAGATGCTGGACCTGCGAAAGGACGTCTTCGTGCAATCCTCCACGGGGTACGAAGCCAAGCTCTCCCAGGCCTATGTCGACCTCAACAAGGGCTCGGTGACGTCGGACGAACATGTCGACGTCAAACTGCTGAACGGCACGCTGACCGCCGACAGGCTCAGGATCATCAACAGCGGTGAGGTGGTTCGCTTCGAAGGCAATGTCGTGATGAATCTGATCATGGACAGCCCAACGACGGCTCCGGAGCCGGAACCCGCACCGCCGCCGAAGACCCGATCGGTCGGTGGCAAACCCGCCAACACGAAATGATTTTCATGACGCATTTCTCCTCGCGCAGTTTGGCGGCCGCCGCGGTCACGTTCGCGCTGATCGCATCGAACGGCGCGCGTGCGCAAAGCGCGGTTTCGGGCGTGCCGAATGCGATGCAGGGATTTTCGCAGAACCGCGACCAGCCGATCCAGATCGAGGCTGCGTCGTTGGAGATGCGCGATAAGAAAAAGGAAGCGACTTTCTCCGGCAATGTGAAGGTGGTGCAAGGCGACACCACCATGACGGCAAAGTCGCTGGTGGTGTTTTACGATTCCGGTCCGGCGGCGACGCCGGCGCCCGCCAATGCGAAGGCTGCGAAGACGGCGGCGCCGATGCAGGCCGCGTCGCCGGGACCCGGCGGGAGTTCGTCGATCCGCAAGCTGGAAGCCAAGGGCAGCGTTGTCGTCACGCAGAAAGACCAGGTCGTAACCGGCGACAGCGCGATCTTCGATACCCGCGCCAACCTGATCACCATGGCAGGTGGGACAGGCCAGGTAGTGCTGACCCAGTGCAAGAACGTGCTGCGTGGCGACCGCCTGCTGGTGGACATGACGACCGGCGTGTCGCGGGTGGAATCCGACAGCGGCAGGGTGCAGGGCCTGTTCGACCAGTCCGCCGGAAAGGACTGCGGATCCAATGCGGGTGGCGCGAAACCGGGCATACCATCGCTGATTCCCGGGAAAAAATAAGACATATCAATGGCTTAAATAATATTTAGGCCATCTGTGGTTGAAGCTGAAGGCGTGAGCCTGTATCTACGGCTGGCACGGCGGGGTGTTTGGGGACATCCATTTATGGTTCGCGGGCGATGTGATTCGCCAGGGGACGCATCGCGGATCACCGCGAAAGGCTGAAGCGAAGCGGGATGGTGGATTTACTTGGCATGTTCCGTCGGCGCCCCGCGAAACGCGGTCCGGCAGGATTTGCGCGTTCGCGCGAGGACATCACCGCGCTTGGCGATTCCTTCGGTGAGATGCTGACGAACCCGGTGCGCGACGCGCCGCCGGTGGCGCGCACCGCTGCGGTGCCGGGGCTGGAACTGCCGCGGCAGGCTGCGGAGCCGCCGCGTGCCCGCGCCCAAATCCCCAACACTCAGGTTCCCAAGACCCAGCCACCCAGATCCCAGGCGAAGGCCCAAGCGCCCAAAACCAACGGTGCCACCGCTCCGCGGCCGATCAAGCGGCCGGGCTATCTGGCTGTGCATAGCGTGGAAAAGAGTTTCGGCACCCGCCAGGTCGTGCGCGGCGTCAGCATCTATGTCCGGCGCGGCGAGGCGGTCGGTCTGCTTGGTCCGAACGGTGCCGGCAAGACCACGGTGTTCTACATGATCACCGGGCTGATCAAGGCGGATCGCGGCGCGATCGAACTCGACGGCCACGACGTCACCAAGTTGCCGATGTACCAGCGCGCGCGGCTCGGCATCGGCTATCTTCCGCAGGAAGCCTCGATCTTTCGCGGCCTCACCGTCGAGCAGAATATTCGCGCGGTGCTCGAAGTCGTCGAGCCGAACAAGAAGAAGCGCGAAGCCGAACTCAGTTCGCTGCTCGAGGAGTTCAACATCACGCGCTTGCGTAAATCGCCGTCGATTGCGCTGTCCGGCGGTGAACGCCGCCGCGTCGAAATCGCGCGCGCGCTGGCGACGCGTCCGAACTACATGCTGCTCGACGAACCCTTTGCCGGCATCGATCCGATCGCGGTCGGCGACATTCAGGATCTGGTCCGCCACCTCACCAACCGCGGCATCGGCGTTCTCATCACCGACCACAATGTGCGCGAAACGCTCGGCCTGACCGATCGCGCCTATATCGTCTATGCCGGAGAGATCTTGACGGAAGGCAGTCCGGAGGAGATCGTCAATGATCCGGATGTACGCCGTCTTTACCTTGGCGAGGAATTCCGCCTCTAGCCCTTTTTTAGTCGGCGTCAAGCCGTGTACAAGGGCGGTGGACTAAGATAAGCAAGAATCGGACCAAGTTTCACGGGATCGGTTCTCGCCTCCATGGCTCTGACGCAGAGATTAGAATTCCGCCAGTCGCAGTCGCTGGTTATGACGCCGCAGCTGATGCAGGCGATCAAGCTGCTGCAGCTGTCGAATCTCGACCTTTCGGCCTTCGTCGAGGAGGAACTGGAGCGCAATCCGCTGCTGGAGCGCGCCAGCGACGGCCCCGAAGCCCCGGTTGCGGGCGAGCCGGCCGCCGAGCGCGCCGAATTCTCCGATTCCGGCGAATCTCAAGGCTATGGCGATGATTCCGGCGGCGAGGCCCCGGACATGTCCGGCGGTTCCGCGGGCGATTCCTTCGAACCCGGCCAGGAAGAATGGCTGAACCGGGATCTCGGCACCCGCACCGAAATCGAGCAGACGCTCGACACCCCGCTCGACAACGTCTTCACCGAAGAGCCCGCCGAAGCCGCCGCGCGCGTGGCGCAGGACGCCGCGCCCACCGCCTACACCGAATGGGGCGGCGGCGCCTCCAACGACGAAGACTACAATCTGGAAGCTTTTGTCGCCGCCGAAGTGACGCTCGGCAGCCATCTCGCCGAGCAGCTCGCGGTCGCGTTCGCTTTCCCGGCCGAACGGATGATCGGGCAGTACCTGATCGATCTGGTCGACGATGCCGGCTACGTGCCTGTTGATCTCGGGCAGGCCGCCGAACGGCTCGGCGCCTCGCAAAGCGATGTCGACGCGGTGCTCGCGGTGCTGCAGAAATTCGATCCGCCCGGCGTGTGCGCGCGCAACTTGAGCGAATGCCTGGCGATCCAGCTTCGCGAACTCAATCGCTACGACCCCGCGATGCAGGCGCTGGTCGAGCATCTCGATCTTCTCGCCAAGCGCGACATTGCTTCGCTGCGCAAGCTGTGCGGCGTCGACGACGACGACATCACCGACATGATCGGCGAGATCCGCCGGCTCAATCCCAAGCCCGGCCTGAAATTCGGCTCGGCGCGGACGCAGACCATGGTGCCGGACGTCTATGTGCGGCCCGGTCCGGACGGCGGCTGGCATGTCGAACTCAACAGCGACACCTTGCCGCGCGTGCTGGTCAATCAGATCTATTACACCGAGCTGTCGAAGACGATCCGCAAGGACGGCGACAAATCCTATTTCACCGATTGCCTGCAGAACGCGACCTGGCTGGTCCGCGCGCTCGACCAGCGCGCCCGCACCATCCTCAAGGTCGCCACCGAAATCGTGCGCCAGCAGGATGGCTTCTTCACCCATGGTGTCGCGCATCTGCGCCCGCTGAACCTCAAGGCGGTGGCGGACGCGATCCAGATGCACGAATCGACGGTGTCGCGGGTGACCGCCAACAAATACATGGCGACCAATCGCGGCAGCTTCGAACTGAAATATTTCTTCACCGCCTCGATCGCATCCGCCGACGGCGGCGAGGCTCATTCGGCCGAGGCCGTCCGCCACCACATCAAGCGGCTGATCGACGCGGAAGCCGCGGCCGCGATCCTCTCCGACGACACCATCGTGGAACGATTGCGCGAGACCGGCATTGATATTGCCCGCCGCACCGTCGCGAAGTACCGCGAAGCGATGCGCATTCCCTCGTCGGTGCAGCGCCGCCGCGACAAACAGAGCATGCTCGGTAATGCCCTTTCCGCCCCCGCTACCTCCTCCGACCGCTCCCGCGATACAGCTCCAGCCTGATTGCGTTCGCGTCAAATCGCGATAGTCTCGATCCCCCTTAGAGTGCGATCCGGAAAACTACGTACTGGTTTTCCGCACAGATCATGCTCCACTAAAAAACGTCAGAGTGGTGGGCATCCAGCGAGGCATCCAATGACCCTTCGAATCTCCGGGAAGAGCATCAGTGTCGGCGAAGCGCTTCGTTCGCGCGTCAGCGAGCGCACCGATGAAGTCCTGAGAAAATATTTCGACGGCAACTATTCCGGCCACATCACGCTCTCCAAGGACGGCTTCGGCTTCCGCACCGACTGCTCGCTGCACCTCGACTCCGGGATTACGCTGGAAGCCGATTCGAATGCCACCGACGCCTATGCCAGCGCCGACCAGGCGCTGCTGATGATCGAGAAGCGCCTGCGCCGCTACAAGAGCCGGCTGAAGGACCGTTCTGCCCGCAAGACTTACGCAGCCTCCGCGGCGCTCGCCGAGATAAACGCGCCGACGCTGGACGCGCCGAGCTATGTGATCGAGGCGCCGGGCGAGGACGACGAGGTCACCGCCTACAGCCCCGTCATCATCGCCGAGGCCACCACGTCGCTGAAGCGGCTTTCGGTCAGCGAGGCGGTCATGGAGCTCGATCTGACGGGCGCTGCCTGCATCGTATTTCAGCACGGTTCCAGCGGCCGGCTGAACATCATTTACCGGCGCACCGACGGCAATGTCGGCTGGGTCGACCCCCCGGCGGTTACCCCCTGACATATATGCCAGACAGCATTGACGCCCCCGATAGCCCTACCTATGGTCCGCCGCCCTTAAGCATAGGGCGCAAGAACGGGCCGTTCGGGAGTTGGCACCGGGCAAGCGTTGGAGTAGAAGCCCCCAAATCGGGACCCGGGCTTAAGCCCGCCTCCCGTCTCATCTTCTTGACGCCACGGTTCTAAAACCTATCTCGCAACCTGACGGTTCAATTCACCTCGGAACGCCCCATGACGATTACCGATCTGGTCGCACCCGAGGCGATTCTCCCCGCGTTGAAGGTCATCAGCAAGAAACAGGCGCTGCAGGAACTGGCGGCGCGGGCGGCCTTGCTGACCGGGCAGAACGAGCGCTCGGTGTTCGAAGTGCTGTTGCAGCGCGAGAAGCTCGGCACCACCGCGGTCGGCTATGGCGTTGCCATCCCGCACGGCAAGCTGCCCAAGCTCGAAAAGCTGTTCGGCCTGTTCGCCCGGCTCGAGCGCCCGATCGATTTCGAAGCCATGGACGGCCAGCCGGTCGACCTGATCTTCCTGCTGCTGGCGCCGGAAGGCGCGGGCGCCGATCATCTGAAGGCGCTGGCGCGGATTGCGCGGTTGCTACGCGACCAGGACGTCGCCAAGAAGCTGCGCGCCTCCCGCGACGCCCAGGCGATCTATTCGGTGCTGGCGCTCCCGCCGGCGAGCGCGGCGTAAGGCAAACTGGCCGGCGTTGCTACCGGGTCAGATCTCGCGACACATACCGCACCGTCTTGTTGCCATCATAAACGCTTGCGGTGCCGACCTCGATAAAACCCAATGCGGTGTGAAAAGCGTCGGATGCCGGGTTCGGCGGGTTTTGATTGACCTCGCAGACGACGCGATCGTGCCCGATGCGAGTGGCGTGTTCGAACAGGTCGTCATAGAGCCTCCGCGCGCAGCCGCGTCCGCGCGCCGACGAAGCAACCACGATGCGGTCGACATAGACGAAGCGCGGATAGCGCGCGCGGAACCACAAGAAGTTGGGGCTGTCGTAGCTGGCGTCCTGATCGAAGGCGAGCAGGAAGGCGTCGAGCTCTCCGATGCGTCGCGCCAGCAAGGCCTCGCTGACGAGATGCTCAAGCCGCTCCGGCTCGAGCCAGGACAGTTCGCGCGCATGCGCGTTATTGAGCGCGAGCAGGGCTCTTCCTAGCGGCTGCGCTTGCGACACGTCTGCGGCGGCAACGGAATGTATCTCTTGATTGTCCATGCGAACTCTTTGACATCAGGTCTATCGCGCGCACGTGCTCACGGGCCACACCATCGCGTTGCCAGGAAGGCAAAAAAATACGCGGGCGCTTTCCCGTTGAGGGAGCATGCCCGCGTATCGCGAATTCCCGTCGCGGCGCCAGGCGCCGCTACCCAACCAGGGTCAGTGTACGCTGACGGCCTGAAGCTCGTTGCTCCACGCGTTGGCAATGGCCGCCTCGCGGCTGTCGGTCAGCATGATCGGCGTGCCGTCGGCGGCATGCAGCGCGAACAGCTTCAGTCCCGGCGCGATCTTCGGCGCCTGGGGAAACAGTCCCGGCACGTCTTCCGAACGGACCTGTTTTACGTAGGCGATATGGCCTTCACCAAGATGGGCCAGCGCTTCGGCCGAAACCTTTTCGGGTTCGAATGTCACACTCACTTCACTCATGGTCTCGACTCCTTTTTGTCAGACTAAGCGGTCGAGTCCGCTACTGGTTCCTATTATTCGTGCTCATTGATAGCGATTGTCTTAACGACCCGCTCAGGCTCCGGCCTGGCAAGATCGATCGACAACAGCCCGTTTTTCAGATCCGCGCCCAGCACCTGCATCCCCTCTGCCAGCACGAAGGTGCGCTGGAAGTGGCGCGCGGCGATGCCGCGATGGATGTATTGCCGGGCCTTGTCGTCCTGCTGGCGGCCCCGGATCACGAGCTGGGTGATACGCAAGCGTTCAGGCTGACCGTTGGCGCGATCACAGCGCTCGATGTTGTAGGGAGGATAACCGTCGGCGCCTTTGACGACGCGATCGAGCGCACGCTCGATTTCGTCGAACCCAAGCAGGAACGGACTGGATAACGAAGGAACACGAGACATTACAAAGTCCTCTCGAAGCGACTTTGAGGGGCCCTTGCGGCACCCCATGCAACCGGCCGGCGGATCTGCTGCCCGGTTAGGGAACAATATGGGGCTGATTTGGGGAGGGTTCAAGGTGCTCTGAAAGCTGCGTAAATCCGCCGCGGACGGGCGCATGGCTGTCATTCCCGGTGCGCAATTGCGCACCTGAGGACGTGGAGGGAACCCGGGATGACGGGATCAATCACCCACCCGCTTGCGGCCGTCGGCGGTAAACAGATGCAACTTGTCCGGGGCGGCGACCGCTCTGATTCGCTCGCCGATGGCGGGGCCGATCGCGCCGGGAATTCGCACGATCACTTCGCCCGGCGGCAGTTCGCCGGGGTTGGCGGCGATCCCCTGCACCTCTTTCTGCCGTGTGCCGTAGATGAAGGTTTCGGCGCCAACGCGTTCGATCGCCTCCACGGTGAGGCCGAGCACGACGCTGCCGGCGACACTCTCGTTTGAAATCACGAAATCTTCGGGCCGGATTCCGAGGATGCCGGCCTCGCCGAGGCGGCTGTCGCCGGCTAGTTGCGAGGCGAGTTGATCCGATCGCAGCGGCATCAGGTTCATCGGCGGGGCGCCGATGAAGGAAGCGACGAAAGTGGTCGCGGGCTTCTGGTAAATGTCGAGCGGATTGCCGATCTGCTCGACCTGGCCGCCGTTCATGACCACGAGGATGTCGGCCAGCGTCATCGCTTCGAGCTGGTCGTGGGTGACATAGATCGAGGTCGTGCTTAGGCGGCGTTGCAATTTGCGGATCTCGACCCGCATCGCGATCCGCAGCTTGGCGTCGAGGTTCGACAGCGGCTCGTCGAACAGAAACACTTTTGGCTGCCGCACGATCGCGCGGCCCATCGCCACGCGCTGGCGCTGGCCGCCGGACAGTTGCCGCGGCTTGCGCTCCAGCATGGCGCCGAGTTCGAGAATGCGCGCGGCTTCCTGCACGCGGGTGTCGATCTCGGGTTCCTTCATGCCGCGGTTGCGCAGGCCGTAGGCCATGTTGTTGTAGACGGTCATGTGCG
>WNFM01082016.1_pt5 | contig 16953 bp, 10 predicted proteins | sample 5400271 | NCBI WGS metagenome assembly WNFM01 (sample SAMN13153352, study PRJNA577476) | soil metagenome | isolation source: 60 cm saprolite on Douglas fir-dominated hillslope | place: USA:California | collected 2013-09-17
CGTCGGACATGGTCACGGTGGACATGGTCGGGAACGCGACCCGGACTTTGTAGTTCTTCCCGGGTGGCAGCGGGACGATCCGGAACTCACCCTTGGCGTCGGTCACCGCGCCTTGCGAAATGCTGAGCGCTTCGTTGGTGATCGTAACCGTCGCACCCGGAATCGGGGCGCCGTCCTTGTCGAGAACCACTCCCCTGATCCCGGCCGGCGCCTGGGCCAGGGCCGGTTGGGAGAGCAGCATCAGGAAACAGCCGGCGAGCAGAACCAGGAGGGACTTTCTGAAGGACATGTAACGCACCTCCGGCCCGGGGCGAAGCTCCACCCGAGACCCCTCATGCACCGGCCAAGGATTAGCACACGAACTGTCGACGGTCGCGCGGAGTCTAGGGAAACGATCCGATCGTGTCAAGGGGACCTTCTCCAAGAAGCTTGGTAATAAAGGCTTTGTGGAGCCCTGGTCATCAATGGAGCGGCCTAATTCTACCCCCAAGTCCTGAGCTGTCAAGCAGATCATTGACCCTGGATTGCGGGCCGTATGCAGCAGGGGGTCGTTTGGAGGCCGCCAGGGGTGGTCAGGGGTGGATCAGGGGTACTGAATCTTCAGGCGCTTGATCTTTTCGTTCAGGGTCGTCGCCTTCAGACCGAGGAGAACCGCGGCACGCCGCTGCACGCCGTTGACCCGCCGGAGGCTTTCCAGAATGATCTCCCGCTCGAAGTTCTCCAGGGTCTCGTAGAACGAAAACCGCCCTTCGAGAAGTGCCGAGGGCTGCGGAATCCTGATCCCCTGATTGCGAAGCGGCTCGGGAAGCAGCTCGACCCCGATCTCGGGGGAGGAGGCGAGGACCACCGCCCTCTCGATGACGTTCTCCAGCTCCCGGACATTTCCCGGCCATGAATGATCGAGCAGCAGCGCCATCGCCTCGGGTGAGACCCCGGAAACCTGCTTGCCGTTCTCGGCGGCGTACTTGAGGACAAAATGGTCCACCAGCAGCGGAATATCCTCCTTCCGCTCCCGGAGCGGAGGAAGGTTGATGAAGATGACGTTCAGACGGTAGTAGAGATCCTCGCGGAACTCTCCCCGCTGCACCAACTCGAGCAGGCTGATGTTGGTGGCGGCGATGATCCGGACGTCGACCTGGATGCTCTGGACCGCGCCGAGCGGCAGAAATTCCTTCTCTTGGATCACCCGCAGCAGCTTCGCCTGCACCTCGGGCTTGATGGTGCTGATCTCATCGAAGAAGATCGAACCGCCGTTCGCCACCTCGAACAATCCTTTCTTCGACTGGATGGCGCCCGTGAAGGCCCCCTTGACGTGGCCGAAGAGGTTGCTTTCCAGCAGGTCGGCCGGGATGCTCCCGGAGTTGACCACGACGAAGGCCTCCCCCGGGCGGCCCGATTTCAGATGGATCGACTCCGCCACCAGCTCCTTGCCGGTGCCGCTCTCACCCTGGATCAGAACCGTCGAACGGCTGGGGGAGACCTGCTCGACCAGCCGGAAGAGGTCGCGCATCAGCTTGCTCTTGCCGATCAGCTCTCCGAACCGCGCCCGACCCTGGAGGGCCTTGCGCAGGTTGCGATTCTCGCTCACCAGCCGGCGGTGGTTGAGTCCGTGACGGACGATGCGCAGGACGTCTTCGTTCTTGAACGGCTTGGTGACGTAATCGTGGGCCCCCATCCGCATCGCCTGCACGGCGGTCTCCACCGAGCCGTAGGCGGTCAGCATCACCACGACCTGGTCGGACTCCCTCTTCTTGATCTCGCGGATGGTCTCGAGCCCCCCCATGCCGGGAAGCATGAGATCGAGAATGACCAGATCGAACGCCTGCTCACCCAGCGCCTTCAAGCCCGATTCCGCATCCGGGCGGACGGTAAGCTCGTGACCCTCGCGGGCGAGCATCGCTCCGAGCACCTCCAGGATGATCGGCTCATCGTCGATCACCAGGATCCGGCCGCCGTCGCCCGCCCGCATCATCGCCGGCTTCTCGACCGCCTCGGTCCGGAGGCCGTTCATGCCCAGGCCCTCTGCGGCGAAACCGCCGCGACCGGCAGGCTGATGGTGAAATGCGCCCCTTCGCCCGGATTGCTTTCGGCCGTCAGGGTGCCCGCATGCTCCTTGACGATGCCGTACGACACCGAGAGTCCGAGGCCGGTCCCCTGCCCTCTCGGCTTCGTGGTGAAGAACGGGTCGTAAATCCGGTCCAGATGCTCGGCAGGGATTCCGATACCGGTGTCCGCCACCTCGATCCGCACCCGCCCGGTCTCCGCGCGCGCCCCGACCGTGAGGCGGCCGCCGTCCGGCATCGCATCCACGGCGTTCAGCAGGAGATTCATCAGCACCTGCTGGAGTCGACCGCGGTTCCCCTGCACCGGCGGGAGCCCGTCCTCAACGCTGCGGACCAGGTCGACCCTGCGGCCGCGCAGGTGGGGCTCGAAGAGCTCGAGGGTTTCTCCCACCATCTCGGCGATTTGAAGCACCTCGTAGTCGCCGTCCCGCTGGCGGGAGAAATTCAGCAGGCTGGAGGCGATGCCGGCGGCGCGAAACGCCTGCTGCTCGATCTTCCGGAGGATCGGGACGTCGGGATCTCCCGGGTGCCGGTCCTGCAGCAGCATCTGCGTGTAGGAGGCGATGCCGGTCAACGGGGTGTTCACCTCATGCGCGATCCCGGACGCCAGCAGGCCGATCGAAGCCAGGTGCTCCCGCCGCTGCAGCTCTTCTTCGCGGCGCACCTGATCGGTGACGTCGTCGATCGTGACCACGCGGCCGCGAGGCTGGCCATCGACGCCGCGCAGCGCCGATTGGGTCAGGTTCACCAGGAGCCGGCGACCGTCGCGGGTGCGCAGCGAAGAGCGATAGACACGGATGCCGTCGTCGGGGAACGGTTCGATCGGGGCGGTGCGGCCCGCCTCGTTCGCAAGGGTGAAGACTCCGGCCGGCATCACCTGGGTCAGGGACGCCCCGAGGATCTCGCCGCGCGGCGCCCCGAACAGCGTCTCGAAGGCGCGATTGACCCCCACGACGCGCCCCGCAGGATCGGCCACCAGGATGCCGACCCTGCTGCTCTCGAGAATGCTCTCGTTGAACTCCTTCAGCGCCTCGACCTCCCCGACCTTCTCGGCGACGGCGCTGTAGAGCCGGGCGCCCTCGAAGGCGACCGCGGCATGGCGGCAGAGAGAGACGAGAAGCTGCAGATCCTCGGTGGTCAGAGGCTCGCCACCGTGCGCGGCGCCGATCCCGAGCACCGCGATGATCTCCCCCTCCACGGTCAGGGGGAGCAGGTATTCGAGGCCGAGCCCGTCGATCAGGAAGGCGCCGGTCTCCGACTCGGCCACGTCCCGATGATCCCGCAACGACAGATAGTCCACGCGGCGCAGCGAAGCGAGGGCGGGATCGTCGAGACGCAGGGCGCGACCGGAGGCCTCGGCCCGCAACTCGACACCGGCGCGATCGCGCACGAAGACGCACGCCACCTCGAGACCGAAGGTGCGCTCCACGCGCGAGGTGAATTTCCGGCGGAGGACCGGCAGGCTCAGCTCGCGGTTCAACGCCTCGCCGAACTCGACCAGCGTGCGCCGGTAGTCATAGCGCTCCCGGTAGAAAATCTGGTCGACGGAGGCCTTCAGCCTCAGATGCAGCCTGGGATAGAAAATCGCGGTGAGAAAGGTCGCGAGGATCAGAGCGAGGTTCAGGCCCGAAGGGGTGATCCCCCCGGCGGCGCGATCCATGACGACATAGCAGGCGGCGTAGGTCGCCGCGGCGCAGAGCAGGAGCGTGATGCTCATCAGCCCGCGCTTCAGGAAGATATCGAGATCGAGGAGGCGGTAGCGCACGATGGCGGCGGCGAACGCGAGCGGGATCACCGCCATCGGAAGGACGGAGAGCTCGCTCCAGGAGCCGACGCGGATGTTGAGCGACAGCGGCAGGAAATAGAGCAGCGCCGCCGGCAGGAAGCCGGCCAGGCTCCCCCAGGCCATCCACTTGAGCTGCCAGCGGGTGTGCAGCCTCTCCGCCGACAGATACGAGCGCACCGCCGTGATGATCCCGAGAATCAGGCAGATGCCGATGTAGAACTTGTCGAGCTGGTTCTTGAACCGGATCGCCGCCTCGGGATCGGAGAAGCGATAGACCATCTTGAACGGGATGAGATAGAGGCTCTGCAGGAAAAGAACCACGGGCGGCAGATAGAGCAGTCCCACGCTGAAGCGTCGCCGGCGGGCGCCGCGATCTTCGTCCGCAAGGATCCAGGCGACGTGCAGAAAGAGCGCCGGCGCGAGCAGCCGCGCCGCAAGGTCGCCCCAGTAGGCCGACCAGTCGAGCAGGCTTGCCTGTCCAGTCGGACTCAGGACGAGCAGCAGGAACATCGCCTGGCAGAGAAGGACGAACGGCAGGGCGGCCCGGGCCCTCGAGGCGCGCAGCCAGACCAGCAGTCCGACGCTCAGGAACGTCAGGCCGACGATTGATAGATAGTAATAAACGGGCGACCCGCCACCCACCCAGGAGGGGCGGACGGCGAACTCGCACGGTAGGTGAGCCAGCCGCCCGGCTGCACCCGCCAGGGCGTGTCCTCCGCCCCCAGGGCCGAGATCACCGGCTGACTGTCGATGCTGCTGAGCCGGTCACCGGGGCGCAGTCCGCCGCGCCAGCCCGGGGTTCTCGGGATCACGGACTCCGCCACCACGCCTCGAGGCGAATCGACCCACTCGATGCCGGTGAGCGGCGCGATCTTCGCCACCTGGGAGACGAAGGAGAAGGTCCCCCACGACAGGAGCAGCCCGGTAATAATGATGGCCAGAGTTTTCTTCATCGGAACGTCCCGATCCTCAGAACCGGATGTCGACCCCGCCGGTCCAGCGCGTGGTGATCGCCGGCGCCACCGCCATCGTCGAAGCGCCGTAGGCCAGCCCCTGGTAGGCCATCAGGACCCGGAAGCGCGCGTTCATGATGTTGCGCAACCGCGGCAGGTCCTGCGACACGGTCAAGTCGATGCGCCTGTAGTCGAGTCCCTCCGGATCGCGACCCTCTGCGGTGTCGGCCGACGAGGCGTCGACCCTCCGATAATCGACCTGCACCTCGGTCGCCGTCGGGGCGTACATGGCCTTCAGCCGCGTCAGCGTGTACCGGACCTCGCCGACCGAGAGCCTCTGCACCGGCGCCTCTTCAATCGCGGGACTCAGGCGCCCGTCGACCCTGCCGACCGTGCCCGAGAGGACCCCGTGCAGTCCTCCGAAGACGCGGCCGACTTCGAGGCCGAGCTCGTGACGCCCCGCGGCGCCGTCCGTCAGGAAAAGCAGCGCATCCCCCCAGGCGCCGGGCGCCAGAAGACCGGTGTCGTCCTCTCCGACACCCTCCTCGAACGGCTTGTAGGAAATGGTCGCCGCCATCTCCAGCCGATCGTCGCTGCGATGCTCCAGGCTCAAGAGGTACCCGAAGCGCCCGACGTCGCGGGCCATGGCGTCGGCCGGATCGTCGCTGCGTGCGTAAAGCGATACCAGGCCCGGGTCATCCAACCGGTAGAGCGCCAGGGCGCGGAGCGTCGCGCCGCCCGGCGCCCGCTGAAAGGTCACTCCGACACGCGGAACGAGGTAAGCCTGGCCGGCGTTGATATTGCTGTGATACCGCAGGCCGTAGTTGAGCGTGGCGCCGGGCGCCATGCGCCAGTCGTCGCTTCCGAAGATGCTCATGGCGTTCCCGCGTTCCCCCGGCTCGGCCAGGGAGGGCGTATCGTAAAGGCTGTAGAGCAGGACGCCCTGATCGCGCAGGTCGTAACGATAACTCTTGGCCCGCATCCCCAGATCGAAGTGGTGATCGCCGGCATCGAAGGCGACGCCGGCCGTCGCCAGCGTCGACCGATCCAGGACCCGCCTGGCGTCGGGCGATTCGGCGGCGGTCACCGCGAACGGCGACAGCCCGGCATCGACCGCACGGACCGAGGTCTGCGTGTAGGCCCCCTCGACGTACAGGATCGCCGTCCCGCCGAGCGGCCTATCCCAGCGGGTTTCCATCCCGAGGTCGGTCTGATCCTGATCGGTCGCGTTGACCGTGTCGCCGCTTGGATCGACGACGTAGCGATTGGTCCCGTATCGCACGTCGGACTTCAAATTGCCGCGACCCAGGCGGTAGTCGAGCCCGATCTGCAGCCGTTCCGCGCGGCGATCCTGCCGGGCTCCGCCGAACCCGTCGAGCAGGCCGTTCTCCTGTCGACCCGTCAGACCATGGAACCTCCAGGCCCCCTGGTCGCCAAGAGAGCCGCGCAGCGCCAGGCTCGTCGAGCGCCCCGAACTCCCTCCGCCCGCCGAGTCCTGCCCCGGAAGATCTTCGCCGCTGAAATGCTGCACCAGCTCCCCGTCGAGAGTTTCGAGAATCTCCCCCAGCCGGCTTCCGCCGGCAGGCGAGGCGGCATCCTCGCCGGCCGGCTGCGAGGCCCTGGCCTCGGTCTCCCGCAACACGTCATCCGCGGGGGTCCTCAGGATCCAGTCGAGCCCGAGGCCGTCCGGCTCGGAGGCGAGCGGCAGGTCGCCGGTGACGGCGCGCACCAGATCCTCGAGCCGGATCTCCAGACGGGAGCGCAGGAGAGTGCTCACATCCGCGACACCTATCCCGTACCCCGACTTGCTCGCAGCGACGCGGTATCGCCCGGGCGGCAGGCTCGTCTCGACGGTGCCGTCCGCCCCGGTGGTCGCCGGCTCGAAGACCGCGGGAACCACCGCCGCGCGGTCGCTCCAGGGCGGCGTGTCCAGGGAAGCCCGGGGCGCCCCCACGCCGTTGACCAGCAGGAAGACCGACGCGCCTGGCAGGCCATGGCCGGATCGATCGACGACGCGAACCTTGAGGATTCGCGGCGCGGCGACGGCCGGGGCCGAAACGAGGAAGACCGGTAGAAGTATGAGAGCGAGAAGGAACCGATCTCCGGCAGGTCTGCTCATCGACGATCCCCCCTATCCATTTTTCGGGACGAAGGAGCCTGAGAACGGTCGGAAAGCGGACTTAATCTAATTGATGCATCAGTTTGAAGTCAACCCCGTGAATTGGATCGAGGGCTCAAATCGAACCGCTGATGTCGAATCGATACCGTACTTCGCTCCACCCCTCCTCGGGTCCGGAGGATCGAACTGTCAGGTCGATCGAGGCGCTTTCGCCCGGTTGCAGCACGACCGTCTCCCGGCGGTCGACCGGGTGGGCGATCGAGGGCCCCGTCGCGGAAATCGTTGCGAGGTCCCCCTGAACATGAACCTCCGCCTGGATCTTCCCGCTCGAGATGAGGGACGGAGCGATCGTCACCTCCAGGCGATCACGGCGGTAGCGCTTCGACCCATCCTCCTCTTCCGGGAGGGGGACATTGAAGGAGACGGACTCGTTCGCCTCCCGTCCCGGCATCGAGGGGAGCCTGTCGGTCTTCAACGATTGCAGCGGCTTTTCGTCCTCTCCGCGGCTGATGGCCAGCGAGAATTCGATCGGATGCGGTTCGCCGCTTTCCGTTGTCTCTTCCGCCGGTCCGCACCGGACCTTCAATGCGACCCGTCCCTCGGTGATCGCGGAGGAATAGATCTCGACCAACCGCTCCTCGTCCTCCTGCAGGGTCACGGTCACCGTCTTCCGCTCGGGGCGATAACCTCCGACCGGGGCGCGGGCGCCGGAGATGACGCTTGTGGCTTCCGCCTCGACCCGCAGCCGGCATGCGGCTCCGGAAACCCGGCTCGGTGTGATCCGGGTTCGTAACCGGAGCATCTCCCGCGGCGGGTTGTGCTCCTGACGCCCCATGAGGGTGATCGCTTTCTTGAGAACTCCGCTGCTTCCGGGAAAGATGTCGGCGAGGTCGCTGCCGGCGCTCCAGGTCCCGCGCCGGTCGACGGCGATCGTTTCGAGCTCGACCCGCACCGCCGGAGCGGCGGCCTCGGGCGGGACCTTCGGAGGCGGGGTGGCGCGCGGAAGGGGGGAAGCGGCGCCGCTCGGTGCGGCCAGCAGCAGCGCGATCGCGATGGCCCTGAACGGGGAACGCGAAGGTCGGCTCATCGCCCGTCAGGCTACCACAGGCCCCCCTCAAGTATAATTCTCGGGGTCGAAGGGGACCGGGGTGCCCGCATCCCGGCGCTGCAGCCTGGGGTGTTGGGCGCCGCGGCCGGGCGCGGGCTGCTTCGAGATCGATCCGATCGCCGGGCGATCTGCGGGTTCTGGAGGCTCTTGGTGTCGATCACGCTGGAGCAGGTCAGGCATATCGCCAAGCTGGCCAACCTCGAATTCACCGAGGCGGAGTACGAGCGCTTCACGCGGCAGCTCAACGACATCCTCGGTTACGTCGCGCAGCTGGAGCGTCTCGACACGAAGGCGATCGAGGCGACGTCCCATCTCGATCTCGAGACGCAAGCGCTGCGCGACGACGCGAATCAGGGATCGATTTCGCAGGACGAGGCGCTGCGTAACGCGCCCGACGGAGAGCAGGGCCTGTTCAAGGTCCCCCGGGTGATCGGGTGAGCGGTCTCGCCGGCCGATCGATCGCGGAGATCCTGGATCTGCTTGGAACGGGGCGGGCGAGCGCCGTCGAGGTCTGCCGGGCCCACTTCGAGCGGACCCGCATGGTCGATCCGGATGTCAAAGCGTATCGATCCTTGCGCGAGCCCGAGGCGCTTTCCGAGGCGGCGCAGGTCGATCGGGATCGCCGGGACGGAAAGAAGCTCGGTCCGCTGGCCGGCGTGCCGATCGCGATCAAGGACGTGCTTTGCCTGAAGGGCGTCCCGGCGACCTGCGGCTCCCGGATTCTCGAGAACTTCGTCCCGGGGTACGACGCCACCTGCGTGGAGCGGTTGCGGCGCGCCGGGGCGATTCTGACCGGCAAGACGAACATGGACGAGTTCGCGATGGGCTCGTCGACCGAGAACTCGGCCTTCGAGACGACGCGCAATCCATGGGATCTCGCGCGCGTCCCCGGCGGCTCGAGCGGCGGCTCGGCCGCGGCGGTCGCGTCCTGGGAGGTGCCCGCCTCCCTCGGGACCGACACGGGAGGGTCGATCCGCCAGCCGGCCGCTCTGTGCGGCGTCGCCGGGTTGAAGCCGACCTATGGACGGGTGTCGCGCTACGGTCTAATCGCGTTCGCTTCCTCGCTCGACCAGGTCGGCCCGTTCGGAGGCTCGGTCGAAGATGTGGCGCGGGTGCTCCAGGTGATCGCCGGGCATGACCCGCAGGACGCCACCTCGTCGACTCTCCCGGTTCCGGACTATCTGGCCGGGCTGCGGCGCGGGGCCGCCGGGCTCCGTATCGGCGTGCCGAAGGAGTACTTTCCGCGCGGGATCGAGCCCGAGGTGGAGGGTTCGGTGCGCGCCGCGCTGCGCCAGGCCGAGCGGCTCGGGGCGAAGCTCGCCGAGATCTCCCTGCCGCACACCGAATATGCCATCCCGACCTACTACATCGTCGCCACCGCCGAGGCCAGCAGCAACCTGGCCCGTTTCGACGGAGTGCGCTACGGCCGCCGCGCCGAGGCGGAGGAGGATCTCGCATCCCTCTATCTCCGGAGCCGCGGCGAGGGGTTCGGGATGGAGGTCAAGCGGCGGATCATGCTCGGGACCTACGTGCTGTCGGCCGGCTACTACGATGCCTACTACCTGAAGGCCCAGAAGGTCCGCACGTTGATCCGGGCCGATTTCGAGACCGCATTCAACGACGTGGATCTGGTGGTGACGCCGACCAGCCCGACCCCGGCCTTCCGGATCGGCGAGAAGACGGATGACCCGCTGGCGATGTATCTCTCCGACATCTTTACCGTCACCATGAATCTCGCCGGCCTGCCCGGTCTCTCGATCCCGTGCGGCCTCACGAAGACCGGGCTGCCGATCGGTCTGCAGATCGTCGGCCGCCGCTTCGACGAGGAAACGGTCCTCCGTCTTGCCTGGGCCCTGGAGGCCGACCTTCGCTTCGCTGCAAACCGGCCACCCCTGCCGGTCCGGAACGCCGGGCCCTCGTGAACCTCGGCCCGGCCCGGCGCTGCAGAACGATACTGGCGGTGTCCCTGGCCGCGCTCCTGACGGCGGCGACTCGTGGCTCGACCAGAACGGACGCTCCCGAGGGGAGCGCCGAGCGCCCGAAGCCGGCGCAGAGAATCGACCCCCCTCCGGTGTCCGCGCAGGCAGCGGCCTCCGGACACCCGGCACCCGGGGCCGCCCCCGGCGCGCCGGCGCCGCGACCGGCAGCGCCCCCACTGTGCGGGGACGAGACTCCGGTCCTCAAGCCGGGCGGCGATCTTTTTCTCGAGATCCATGTCGGGCCGATCTGCGCGGGCTGCAGGCGATCAAGACCGAGAACGGCTCCATTCTGCCGAACACCGGCGGGACGATCCGGATCCCGTATACGTCGTTGAACGACGAATTCAAGATGCGCGTGATCCGACAGCTCTTCCCGCGGGACGCGATGCGGGACGGCGACTGGGTGCACCGGGTCGGGACCTCCAGGCCGGAGATGGGAAGCGAGACGCTGTGGCACCTGGCGCTCTGGCTGACCGGCCGCGGCGAGAACTACCAGGCCCTCGCCGAACGGAACGGGCTCGACGACCTGACCCTGCGTCCCGACCAGCAGGTGATCATCCCGGGATCGTTGTTGCGCCCTCCTTTCACGGGGAGGGTCGGGCACCCGGCCGGCAAGCGCGACGACGCTCTCCCCGTCTCGACCGCCAAGGGGGATGGCGAGCCTGCCGCGGACGAGGGGGGCGACGACTCCGAAGGGGATGACGGGTTCACAGAGGCTCCCTCCGGCCCGGAGATCGAGGAACCCGGATCCCCGGGGCCATCGCTCCCGGCCTTGCCGCCGGCGGAGGGCGCCGAGGAGCTGCGCTACGGCCACGACTCCGAGGGACGGTTCGCCGTCTACCGCTTGAAGCGCGGCGAGGCGCTCTACTCCGCGGTCGTGGTCCGCTACACCGGCCGGATCGATGCGCCGGACGTGAACGAGCTGGCGCAGCGGATCGCGCGCCGCAGCGGCATCCGCGAGGTCACCGACATACCGATCGGCTTCAAGATCCGGGTCCCGCTCGACCTCCTGCTCCCGGAGTATCTCCCTCCCGACGACGAGCGCCGGCAGGCCTGGGAGCGCAGCCAGGCCGAGGTGGCCCGATACACCAACGAGGCGAGCAGCCGGAACCTCCAGGGAGTGACGGTGATCCTCGACGCCGGGCATGGAGGCCGGGATCAGGGGGCGGCCCACAACGGCCTCTGGGAGCATGACTACGTCTACGACATCCTTTGCCGGATCAAGGGGCGGCTCGAGCAGCAGACCGGCGCGAAGGTGCTTCCGACCATCAAGGACCGGCAGGAGGGGTATCAGATCCACGACAGCACCCGCCTGATTCGCAACCAGGCCGAAGTGCTGCTGACCGACCCGCCGATCCCCCTCACCGAGCGGGCCCCGAGCGTCAACCTGCGCTGGTATCTCTCCAACGCCTATTACCGGCGGATCGTCGGCGCCGGCCAGGATCCGCGCAAGGTGGTGTTCGCCAGCCTGCATGCCGACGCCCGGCACCCGTCGCTCGGCGGAGCGATGGTCTACGTCCCGGGCGAGCAGTTTCGCCGCGGCCGCTACGGCCACGATGGCGCCGCCTATGTCAAGCATCGCGAGGTGCGCGAGCAGCCGTACGTGTCGTTCACGCGCAATGAGCGCGAGCGTTCCGAAGGACTGTCACGGCAGTTCGCCGGCCGATTGATCGAGGCGTTCCGCCGGCGCGGCGTCGCCGTCCATCCGTACGGACCGGTGCGGGAGCGGATCATCCGGCGCGGCCGATCCTGGGTGCCCGCCGTTCTCCGCTGCAACCTGGTGCCGGTCGAGGTCCTGATCGAGGTGAGCAACCTGAGCAACCCGGCCGACAGCCGGCTGCTGGCCGACCCCGCCTACCGGGAGAAAGTGGCGGAGGCGTACATCGACGCCCTGCAGGCGTTCTACGCAGCACCGTCCCGGCCCGTCCCTCGTCCGGCCGCCGTCCGCGGCGGGCGTTGAAGTCGGGGAGCGCGAACCCTATAATTGACTTCGGTCCGTGAATGGTGCATATTCGCGGGCCTTTTGCTGGCCCGCCGGCCCACCGTCCAGACCCCAGGTTCCGGCGCGACGCTCGGGGATCACAGGCAGGTTCCGATGTCCCACAGCTCCGGTGAGCCTCACCCGCCCGCCCAGGCGAGCCGACAGACCGGCCCGCGTGATTTCCCGTTGGGCCTGGCCGGCTTTTCGTACGCCGATCTGTACCGCCCGGAGCGCCTGGCCGACCTGACCGGCGCGTTCGACGCCGAGCTGCGCTCGGCCGATCCGTCGCTGTTCGCGGCCTTCGAGGCCCACCGCCGCGAGCCCTCCGCCCTGGGGCCGGTCGAGAGCTCGAACCTTCTCATCCGCGTCGCCTCGGTCCTGAGCCGGTTCCTCGGACGCCTCTTCGGCATCGAACAGGAGCTGCGACGCTGCGCGGAGGTGGTCCTCGCGCAGGATCCGATCTTCGTCTTCAAGCGCGATTTCCTGCAGCGGCGGGTGTTCAGGAAGTACCCCGAGGGTCGGGCGCCGGCCGAGCCGCTCGCCGCGTTGGACCGCCGTGTGCAGCTGCTGCGCCGCACCCTCTTCCCCGAGATCGAATTCGGAACCGACGCCGAGCTCGCCACGGCGCGGATGGTCGCCGAGCTGCTGCGGCTCGAGGCCGCGCTGGCGGGCGTCGTCCGGCTGCAGCGCGCCGGCGCAGTCGAGCCCGGGGAAGCGCGGCGTCTCGCCGACCTGCGGACCCGCTTCGAGTCGATCACCGCGCACTTCACGCCGGTGAGCGGCGACGGGCCGGAGTCGGACCTCGCACGGGTGGAGCAAATCCTGACGGCCCTCGAGGACTGGTCGGCGGCGCGACGGTCCGATCCCGCCGGGCGGGCGGAGATCCGCTCCTGGGTGTCGTACCGCCTCCCGGAAAACCTCGACTACCAGCATCTGGTCGAGGTGGAGCGCCCCGATCCGGCGCTGCCGGAAGAGATGCTCGGACCGGCCGGGCGGCGCCGGCGGCGCGACGGTTTCAAGCTGACCGACCGGCGGATGTCGCCGCGCCAGGTGCTCGACGAGGCTCACTACTGCGTTCTCTGCCACGACCGCGAGAAGGACTCCTGTTCGAAGGGTCTGCGGGCGAAGGAGGGGACGGTCCGGAAGAACCCCCTCGGCATTCTCCTCAACGGCTGCCCTCTCGACGAGAAGATCTCCGAAGCCCACACCCTGAAGCGCCAGGGCGACTCGGTGGGCGCGCTGGCGATGGTCTGCATCGACAACCCGATGTGCCCGGGCACCGGTCACCGGATCTGCAACGACTGCATGAAAGCCTGCATCTACCAGAAGCAGGAGCCGGTCAATATTCCCCAGATCGAGACCGGCGTCCTGACCGACGTGCTGGCGCTCCCGTACGGGTTCGAGATCTGGAGCCTGCTGACCCGCTGGAACCCGCTGAACCTGGCCCGGCCGCACGCCCTCCCGTACAACGGCAGGAACGTTCTGGTCGTCGGCCTCGGGCCCGCGGGATATACCCTCGTCCACTACCTGGTGAACGAAGGCTTCGGAGTGGTCGGCATCGACGGATTGAAGATCGAGCCGCTGGCCGCGGACCTGACGGGGGCGGACGGTTTACCGCCGCGGCCGATCCGCGATGTGCGGGAGCTCGGGAGCGAGCTGGACGAGCGGCCGCTGCGCGGCTTCGGCGGCGTCTCCGAGTACGGCATCACGGTCCGCTGGGACAAGAACTTCCTGACCCTGATCTATCTCGCGCTGGCCCGCCGCGCTTCGGCGCGCTTCTACGGCGGCGTCCGGTTCGGCGGCACCCTGACCCTCGAGCAGGCGTGGGAGCTCGGCTTCGATCATGTCGCCATCGCCGCCGGAGCGGGGCGGCCGACGATCATCGACATGAAGAACAATGTCATCCGAGGCGTGCGCAAGGCTTCCGATTTCCTGATGGCCCTGCAGCTGACGGGAGCGTTCAAACCCGGAGCGATCGCCAACCTGGAGGCGAAGCTTCCGGCGATCATCGTGGGCGGCGGGCTGACCGCGATCGACTCGGCGACCGAGCTTCTGGCCTATTACCCGATCCAGGTCGAGCGGATCCTCGATCGGTTCGAGACCCTGGCGCGCGCCGCCGGCGAGGACTCGATCTGGGGCCCGTGCAACCTCGAGGAGCGCGTCACTCTGCAGACCTATCTCGAGCATGGCCGGGCGATCCGGGCCGAGCGCGAGCGGGCCCGCAAGGCGGGCGAAGCCCCCGACTTCGCGCCTCTCATCGAGTCGTGGGGCGGCGTGTCGATCGCCTATCGCAAGTCGCTCGCCGACTCCCCCGCCTACCGTCTGAACCATGAGGAAGTGATCAAGGCCCTCGAAGAAGGGATCCGGTTCATCGAGCGGGTCGACCCGATCGAGGCGGTGCCGGGCCCCGAGGGCGCTCTCACGGAGGTGATCTTCAAGCGGATGCGCGCCGAGGGGGAGCGTCTCGTCGACAGCGGCGAGCGGGTCCGCCTGCCGGCCCGCACCCTCCTGGTCGCGGCCGGCACGAGCCCGAATATCACCTTCGAGAAGGAAAGCCCGGGCCGCTTCGCGCTCGACGAGCGCCGGCAATTCTTCCTGTCGCATCGCACCGAGCGCGACGCCGCGGGAGCGCTCACGCTGGTCCCGGCGCGGCGCGGCGAGGGCGCGGGATTCTTCACCTCGTACAATCGCGACGGCCGTCTGGTTTCCTATTTCGGCGACAACCATCCCGAATATGCCGGGAACGTCGTCAAGGCGATGGCCTCCGCGAAGGACGGCTATCCGCACATCACGGCCCTGTTCGCGGAGGCGACGGGGGGCCTCGACCCCCGCGGCCAGCCGGAGCGCGACGCGCGGCTCAAGGCGCTTCACGCCCGGCTCGACGACCGGCTGCGCGCCCGGGTGGTCGAGGTCCGCCAGCTCACGCCGACCATCGTCGAGGTGATCGTGCGGGCTCCGCAGCAGGCGCTGAACTTCCTGCCCGGCCAGTTCTTCCGGCTGCAGAATTTCGAGGCGACGGCCCCCCGCAGGCAGGGGACGGCGCTGCTGATGGAGCCGCTGGCCCTGACCGGCGCCTGGGTGGACAAGGAGCGCGGACTGCTCAGCCTGATCGCGCTCGAGCTGGGCGTCTCGTCGCGCCTCTGCGCGCTGCTCAAGAAAGACGAGGAAGTCCTGGTGATGGGCCCCACCGGGGCGCCCACCGAGGTGCCGGACGGCAGCACCATCATCCTGGCCGGCGGCGGTCTCGGCAACGCGGTGCTGTTCTCGATCGCCAAGGAGGCGAAGGAGCGCGGCTGCCGGGTCGTCTACTTCGCCGGCTACAAGAAAAGCGACGACCTGTTCAAGAGGGAGGAGATCGAGGAGGCGACCGACGTCGTCGTCTGGAGCGTCGATCGCGGCGCCGCGATCCCGGCGCGCCGGCCCCAGGACAGGAGCTTCGTCGGCAACATCGTGCAGGCGATGGTGGCGTACGCCCAGGGCGATCTCGGGCCGACACCGGTCCGCCTGCAGGAAGCGGGCCGGATCGTCGCCATCGGGTCCGACCGGATGATGGCGGCCGTGGCGCGGGCGCGTCACGAGATCCTGAAGCCGTTCCTCCATCCCGACCATGTCGGGATCGGGTCGATCAACTCGCCGATGCAGTGCATGATGAAGGAAGTCTGCGCCCAGTGCCTGCAGAAGCATGTCGACCCGAAGACCGGCCGCGAGTTCTTCGTCTTCTCCTGCTTCAACCAGGATCAGCTGCTCGACGAGGTGGACTGGAACCACCTGAGGCAGCGTCTGGCCCAGAACACCGTGCAGGAAAGGCTTTCCAACCTCTGGTTCGACTACCTGCTCGCCGCGACCCCCGTCACCGTTCGCTGACCCCGTTCACCGACCGCCGATCCGGGTGCCGGGAGGCCCAGGTCTGCGCGTAGCGGATACGGTTGGCGGGGCTCGGGTGGTCGTACAGGAGGGTCTCGATCAGAGGGTCGACCTCGTACTCCGAGAGATCGAAAGTCCCGAACTTGAGGAAGCTCGATGCGGCGGCCTCGGGGTCGCCGGTGACCTCCAGCCCGAACCGATCGGCCTGGTGCTCTTCGCGACGGCTGAAGGTCGCGATCGCGGGCGTGACCAGCAGGATATACAGATTGAGCAGAAGGAGAAGAAGAGGAAGGGAGGCCGGCTCGTGCAGCGCGGCGATTCCCAGGCGCGGACGGCGCGCCAGGACGCCGCGGGCCAGTCGATCCACCAGGGCGAAGCCGATGACGATCACCACCGACAGGAAGGCGACGAATTTCCAGATATGGTTCAGGACGTAATGCCCCATCTCATGCCCCATGACGAAGCGGATCTCGCGCGGCGTGAAGTGCTTCAGGAGCGTGTCATAGATGACGATCCGCTGCGTCCCCAGCAGGCCGGCGACGTAGGCATTGTTGTGCTCCGACTGGCGGCTGGCGTCGACCTGATAGACCTCGCGGGCGGGAATCCCCCGGGCGCGGGCCATCGCCAGGATCTCGTCCCGAAGCGTGGCGTCATGGAGCGGCTCGAAAGTATTGAAGAGCGGCGCGATGAAGACCGGGGCGATCGCCAGCACCAGGATGACGAACAGGACCGCGAGCGCCGAGCCCGCCACCCACCAGAGGCGCGGCAGCCGGCGAAGGACCGCATACAGCGCCGTGAAGAACAGCGCATGCAGCAGCACCCCGACCAGCAGCCCCTTCCCCTGATCTCCCAGCCAGGCGCCGAAGCTCTGGTTCGCGAAGCCATACCGCTTCTCGCGGACGAAGCCCGCGTAGACCGTCAGCGGGAAAGTGCCCAGGAAGGTGGCGAGAGAATAGAAGGCCGCATACATCGCGACTTTCAGGTTGGGGCGCCGCGTCACGCGCTCCGCGAGCCGCTGCATCCAGACGCCGAAGCCGCTGCCGACGAAGAGCGCCAGCAGGAGAAGCCCCCAGATCGTGCCGATCGCGTAGAGGACATAT
>WNFM01110518.1_pt1 | contig 16950 bp, 13 predicted proteins | sample 5400271 | NCBI WGS metagenome assembly WNFM01 (sample SAMN13153352, study PRJNA577476) | soil metagenome | isolation source: 60 cm saprolite on Douglas fir-dominated hillslope | place: USA:California | collected 2013-09-17
CGCGCTTCTCAGACGAGGAAGGCAGGAATCGCTCATGACCAGCGGCATGCCCGGCGGTAGTCACCGACTGACGCGTCGTGTCTTCATCAGCTCGACGGCCCTTGACCTGGAGGCCCATCGCGCCCGCGTCCGCGACACGCTGCTGAGCCTGGGACTCTTCCCGGTCGGGATGGAGCAGTTCGGCGCGCAGGGCACCGGCCACGCCAGCAGTGTCTCAGCTGAGAAAGTAGGCAGCTGCGATGTCTACATTGGCATCGTCGCCTGGCGCTACGGCTACATCCCCGAAGGGATGGCCCTTTCCGTCACCCATCAGGAGTACGAGGAGGCCACCCGCCTCGGCTTGCCGCGCTACGTGTTCTTGGCTGCGCCCGCCACCGACCCTGCGGACGGCCCGGACGCGCTCTTCCCCGCCGCGGTGCGCGATTCCGAGCATCGCCCCCAGCTGGACGCCTTCCGCGCGGAGCTCGGCAAGGCGCACGTGGTGGATTTCTTCACCACGCCCGAAGACCTGGCCGTGCGCGTGGCGACCGCCCTGCACCACTATCTGCTCCAGATGAAGGAAGAAGACGCTGCCAGTGGTCCGCGCCCGCCACATGATCTGCCGCCGCGTGCCCCCGATTTCGTGGGCCGCGAGGAGGAGCTGGCGGCGCTGTGCGCGACGTTGCGCCGCGCGCAGAGCACGGGGGGCTCGGCGGCGGTGGCTGGTATGGCTGGTGTAGGAAAGTCCGCGTTGGCCGCCGAAGCTCTCCATGTGCTGGCCGGCGATCCCGGCGCCTTCCCAGGTGGCATCACCTATGTCCGCTGCGAGGGCCGCGCTGGCCTGCCCGGCCTTGCCTGGATCGAGGATCAGCTGCTCACCACCTGGGGCATCACCCTCGCGCCGGAAGAACTTGGCCAAGCCACCACGCCGGAGGCGGAGATCGAGCTGCGCGAGCGCACGTTACGCGCTCGGCTGCGCGCGAGCCGCGGTGGTCGTCCCCCCGCGCCCGCGCTGGTGCTGCTCGATAATGTCGAGCGTGATCTGCCCATCGGGCGCGCGCTGGACACGCTCGCGCCGCTCAACATCTCGGCGCTCCTGACCGCGCGCCACGAGCCCTCGTCGCCGCGCCTCCGCCTCGTGTCGCTGGACGTGCTCGATCCCGCCGCGGCGGTCAAGCTCTTCGCGGAACGCTACCGTGGGCGCAGTGGCGCGTGGGAGGACGCGCGCGATGCCGCCGCTGCCGCGGACGTCGCGGAAGCGCTCGGTCGCCTCCCACTGGCCATCGAGCTGGCGGCCGTGCGCGCGGCGCGCGCCCATACCGGCGTGGCGGCCCTCGCCACGGAGCTGGCCGAGGCGGACCGGCTGGGCAAGCTGCGCGACCCACTGGACCCGACCCGCAGTGTCCGCTACGCCTTCGAGCGCAGCCTTGAGCTGCTGAACCCGCTGCGCCGCGCGCGCTTCGCCGCCCTCGGGCTGCCCGACGGCTCCGACTGGCCGCGCGCGGTGATCGAGCAGCTGTTGGCCGCCGTCCCCGATGGCGCCGATGCTGTCTTCCCCGCCAGCGACGACCTGGACTTGCTGGCCGCACTCTCGCTCGTCGTGCTCGCCGCCTCCGACTCAGACGCCGCCTTCGGGCCGCGTGTGCGGCTCCATCCGTTGCTGCGCGAGCTGGCCCGCGAGGAGTGGGCGCGGCAGCCCGCGGCGACCCAGTCGGCCTGTCTGGCGGCGCTGCTGGCGAGCGTGGATGACCTGGCGCGCACCTACCAGCGCGCGTTCGCTCGGTTGGCGCATGAAGAAGATTTGATCGCCGGCACGCTGCGCCGGGCGGCCGCGGCACCCGTGGAGCCGGCGCGGCTCGTAGACGTCGTCGCGGCACTGGAGCACTATCTGCACCTTGGCGGGCACTGGCGTCTGGGCGTCGAGCTGTCCAGCCTGCAGCTTGCCGCCTGCCGTGAGACCGGGGACCGGCGCGGCGCGGGCGAGGCGCTCAACAATCTGGGCGTGCTGGCCAGCGCGCTGGGCCGGCCCGACGAGGCCGCGCGCTATTTCGAGCAGGCGCTGGCGATCCGCCGCGCGGTCGCCGACCGCGCGGGCGAAGGGGAGACGCTCAACAACCTCGGCACCCTGGCCGGCGCCCAGGGCCGTGCCGCGGAGGCCGAGCGCTATTTCGAGCAGGCGCTGGCGATCCGCCGCGATAGCGGCGACCAGATGGGCGAGGGCACCACGCTCAACAATCTGGGCCTGGTGATCAGCTCAATGGGTCGGCAGGAGGAAGCGGCGCGCTGCTTCGAGCAGGCGCTGACCTTCTTCCGCGCGGTCGGGGATCGCGCCGGCATGGGCCAGACACTGAATAATCTGGGTGGGCTGGCCTACGCGCAGGGGCGTCCCGCGGAAGCCGTACGCTACTTCGAGGAGGCGCTGACCTCCATCCGCGAGGTCGGCAATCGGGCGGGCGAGGGGGAGACGCTCAACAACCTGGGTGGGCTGGCCGAGGCGCAAGGCCGACGCGACGAGGCCGCTGGCTACTTCGAGCAGGCGCTGGCCATCCGGCGCGAGCTGGGCGACCGCGCGGGCGAGGGCACCACGCTCAACAATCTGGGTGGCTTGGCCTACGCCCAGGGCCAGCACGAGGTGGCCGCGAGCTACTTCGAGGAGGCGCTTGCCGTCGCGCGCGAGGTCGGCGACCGGGCGGGCGAAGGGACGACGCTGAGCAATCTCGGCTATCTGGCCACCGCGCAGGGGCGCAAGCCGGAGGCGGTACGCTATTTCCAGCAGGCGCTGGCGATCCTGGAGGAGATCGGCGCGGCGGACGCGGCGCAAGCCATGCGCGAGAATCTGGCGAAGCTGGGGGTGAAGTCGGTCGCGGCGGCCTCCGCTGTATTGCCAGGCGCGCTAGCCGCCGCTGCCTCCTCCGTCAATGTCGAGTCACCGGTCGACTCTGCACCACCGGCGCCCGCCACCGCCGACGAGGCGTCACCCGCGCGCCGCCGCTGGTGGCCCTGGGGCCGCTAGCGAGCGCGCCACAACGCCTCCCACGGTACGCCTCAGGCGTCGATGACGGTGACGACCGCATCGCGTGGCACGACGGCCATCTCCACCCAGGCGAATTCGTCGTAGATGGTTCGCGCATACACGCGTGCGAGGTCCACGTCGTCGGCGGTCACCGTGCCAATCTGGCGCAGCGCTTCTTCGTAGGTGCGCCGCGCCAGCACCAGCCACACCCGATCTGCCACCACATGCGCGTGTTGGGGCTGCTCGCTCGTGCTCACTGACGCGGTCTTCGGGGTGCGGCGCCGACTGGTCGTGGCGGTCTTCGCAGCAGGTGTAGTCATACAGCGATTCCGACCGCCAGCAGGGCGTCGCGCCCCTCCTGTGTCAACCGGGCTTTAGTCCAGACGGGGTCCCAGACCACCTCGATATCTACGCTGTGCACACCGGGCGCACGCAGCAGCCGGGCGCGCACATCCTCCTCGATCATCTCCGTGGCCGGGCACCCCATCGCGGTGTAGGTCAGCTGCAGCCAGACGTGGTCGCCCACATGCCGCACCGCCACCACCAGCCCCATGTCCACGAGGCTGATCCCCAGCTCTGGGTCCAATACTTCACGCAGCGCATCCCACAGCGCATCGTGCGGGTAGTCGGCGATGGGGACGTCTGGCGCAGCGGCGCGCATCAGGCCACCTCCTCGCCCATCAAGCGAGCCAGGCCCTTGTTGCCGCGTTGAATTTGCCCCACGAACGCGTCATTCATCGGGCCCCGGCGCTTCCAGCGCACCAACACCTCGTCCCAGGTGATCGGGCCGTCTTCCAGCAGCCAGCGTTTGCGCTGCTCGTCGAACGCCGCTGGAAAGGCGCAATCGACCACCCAGCGCGCGCGCGCCTCATCGTAGTGGGCGGGGACGCGAAAGCCCAGCTCCTGGCAGAACGGCACCGCTGTGCTCATCCACTGTTGGCGCAGCTGATCGTTGCTCTTGCCCTTGAAGCCGTAATCGAGCTGTTCCCCATGCTTCTTGAGGTCGTCGGGCAACCCAAACCACTCGACGGTGAGCAGGAACATCCAGTCCATCGCCTGTTGCAGGCGCTCGCGCTCGGCGGGATCGGGCGCCAGCTTGCGGATCCATTGCTCCCCATGGCGCAGGTGGAAGGTCTCTTCCTTGTCAACCTTGACGAGCGCGCGCTTCCAGGGCCCGAAGGTCGTGCTCTGGAAGACGTCGCTGAGCAGAATATAGCCGGCGCGGTCGTAAAACGCGTTGGCGACGATCAGCTCGTACCAGCTCTCCAACGGCACGTCGAAGGCGTAGGGATACTTCCAGCGAACGGGCTGGCGCCGGTAGACCAGCTCCTCCGTGTCGACGCCGAGGTCGCGCAGCAAGCGATAGGCAATGTGGGCGTGGCCCAACTCGTCCTGAATGATGGCGATGGCGGAGCCGAAGGTGTTGAGGTTGGGCGCGTGGCGCGCGGCGTGGAAGTAGGCGGGCGCGCTGATGAGCTCCGTGTCGGCGGACACGGTCAGGATGCGCTTCATGCCTTCCAGATACGCCGGGCTCATGTGCTCGACAGATTCCACCAGCTGCTGGTTCTTGATGCGGTCGAGCACCGCATGGTCAGTGAGGGGGGCCGTCATACACGTCACCTCCGAGGGTGGAAGCTCGCCGTCGAGCGCACACGAGGGCCAGATCACGATGCTTCACCGCGATTGTAGTTTCCGGCAGTCCGTCAGGTCAAGCGCGACCAATGGTCGCCGACGCGCCGAGGAGGCGCCACGCACGCTGTCGTCTCGCGTCCTGGCGTGGCAGAACGGGCGCGCGCCAGCGTTGCGTGAGATATGATGGCACCGGATCGCCGGGCGACCCGGACCGGCGAGAGAGGTGGCAGTGGATGCGCGAACAGCACAAGAACTCGAGCGAGGTCACGCCGGCCGGCCCCCACGACTCACGAGCCCCCGCGGCCGGCGGCGACGGCTACATCGGCCGCGACGACCCTCTGGAAGCAGAGAGATTGAGCGCGCAACGCGTCGGCGGCCTGGAAGAGCTGACGCGCGCGCTCGCCGGCTGCGCGCTGCCGCCGTCGCCGCGGGTGCTGGAGGTTGGGTGCGGCGCGGGCGCGTTCACCGAGGCGCTGCTCCAGTCGCTCCCCGGTGCGCGGATCACGGCGATCGACATCAATGCGGACCTGCTCGCCGAGGCCGGCCGCCGGCTCGGCGCTGTGGCGGCGCCGGGAGGCCGCGTGCGCCTGGAGCGTGCGGACGCGACACGCCTGCCCTACGCGGCGCGCAGCTGCGATCTCGCCGCGTGCCGCTGTGTGCTGATGCATCAGGCCGAGCCGACGGTGGCGGCGGCGGAGATGCATCGCGTGGTGGACGTCGGAGGCTACGCGCTCGCCATCGAGCCCGACTGGGGCGCGCGGGCGCTCTATCCCGACGCCGAAGCGTTGGACGCGCTGCTCGATCTGGCGCGGCGCGGGAGACCTTACGGCTTCCCGGATTTGCTCATCGGCCGCAAGCTCTTCGCGATCTTCCGTGCGGTGGGGTTCGCCCCCGTTTGGATGCGCCCCACCGCCTTCGCGGCGACCGCCGACGACATTGCCCAGGCGTCGGCGCAGAGCGCGGCCACCGATCTCGCTGCGATGGCGCACGGCGCACACGCCGGCCCGGAGCGGCTCTTAGAGCAGAGTCGCCACCTGCTCCGGCAGGCCGGACTTATCGCCGACCTGGAGCTCGACCGTTTGATTGACCGCTGGGCTGCGCTCGCGCGCTCGCAGGATTACTTTTCGGCCGGTGTGGATCTCGCGGTGGTGGGCATGAAGCAGGGGCCCCGGCTGGCTCCCTGACGGCGCTGCGCACGCGCGGTGGTAAGCTTGCTTACTGGGCCGCCGGTGGGCTATAGTGAGGGGCACGGCGCCGCGCGGGAGGAGAGTGTCTCCCTGCGCTACCGCAGCATCGAGGAGTGGGATGGGAGCGAGTCAGGAATCGTCCGCGGCGCAGCAGCTCGCAGAACGGGCGCGGCGGGTGCTGCTTCATGAGCAGCGGATGGGCCACGCCGATGCCGCCGTGAAGCCTGGTGGGCTGCAGGCGTTCGCCGCGCAGTGGGCGGACACCGTGCGCGACGCGCGCCGGCGGGGCGAGTTGGGCGCCGCTCGGTCCGAGCCGGGCGCGGATGCGCCAGAACAGGCGCTCGTGCGTCTGGTCGCCGCCTATCGCTCGCAAGACCCGATGCAGCGGGTGGCAACCGTCCGGGCCGCTCTGGCTCTCGTGGAGAGCATGGCCGGCGCCAGTGCGCGCCCCGCCTCGTCACCACCGGCCACGGCGCGTGGACCGCTCGCGTCGCGCTCAGGTGGCGCGCCTGGCGTGTCTCCATCGTCGGTCGCGCCCGCAGCGCGGAGCCCGCGTCCGCCCGCTCGCCCCGCTGACCACGCAGAAACATGGCCGCTCGCCACGCCGCCGCCGAGCCTCGTGGACTTGCGCCGCCGGCCCCGGCCGGATGAGGGGTCCACGGCGCCGCTCCCCCTGCGCCCGGCCGCCCCACCACGACCAGAAGACGAGCATCTGCTGCGCGCGCCGGTCAGCGCCATTCCCGGAGTCGGGCAGACGCAAGAGCAGCGCCTCACTCGCCTGGGCATCCGCACCGTGCGCGACCTGCTCTACCACTTCCCCCGCGAGCACCATGATTTCAGCAAGCTGAAAAAGATCGGTCAAGTCGGCTTTGGCGAGACCGCGACCATCCTGGGCCTGATCTGGGAGGTGGAGAACGTGCGTGGCGGCGCGCGCGGGGTCGTGCGCACCATCGCCCGGGTCTCCGACGAGACCGGCGCGATCCGCGCCGTGTGGTTCAATCAACCGTATCTGCTCAAGCAGTTGCCGCGCGGCGCCTATATCGTGCTGACGGGACTGAAGCAACGCATCGGCAATCGCGTCGAGCTCAGCGTGAAGAGCCACGAGCTGCCGGAACAAGGCGATCTCGTCAACACCGGTCGCCTTGTGCCCGTGTACCCGCTGACGGAGGGCCTCACGCCCAAGGCGCTGCGGCGCATGACCAAGTGGGCCGTGGACCACTGTGCGGGCTATGTGCCGGAGCATCTGCCGGCGGCGGTCCGCGCACGTACGCGCCTGCTCTCGCTGCCGGAAGCGATCGCCCAGTTTCACTTTCCAGATAGCGCGCAGACGCTGGCTGAGGCGCGACGCCGTCTGGCATTCGATGAGATGTTCCTCGTTCAGCTCGGCATGCTTACCCAGCGCGCCCACTGGCAGGACGGGCCTCCCGCGCCGGTGCTGGCGGCGCCGCCAGGGCTGGTGTTCGAGGATGGCACGGACGCCGAGCAACCAGCGCCTGAGACACGCGCGTACGCACCAGGGGGTCCGACCTCGCAGGCGTCCGCACTGGATTCAGGGAGCGGCTTGTGGCCGCTCACGGCAACCTGCTTCGAGACGTCGCTGCCGTTCCGCTTCACGGGCGCCCAGCGGCGCGTCTTGCGCGAGATCCTCGCGGATTTGCGACGCGGCCATGCGATGTGTCGGCTGCTCCAGGGTGATGTGGGCTCCGGCAAGACGGTGGTCGCGGCAGCAGCCATCCTGGTGGCGGCGGCCAATGGGTATCAAAGCGCCCTGCTCGCGCCTACGGAGATCCTCGCCGAGCAGCACTATCGCAGCGTGAGCGCTCTGCTCGCTCCCTTTGGGCTGCGGGTCGCCCTGGTCACGGGCAGCCAGAAGACCAAGGAGCGTGCGGCGGCGCTCGACGACCTCGCGCGGGGACAGGTGAGCGTCGCTGTCGGCACCCACGCGCTCTTGGAAGAGCGCGTCTCCCTCAAGCGACTGGGGCTGGCGGTCGTGGACGAGCAGCACCGCTTCGGGGTGGAGCAGCGCGATGCGCTACGCCAAAAGGGGCTGCATCCGCATATGCTGGTGATGACCGCCACGCCGATCCCACGCACACTGGCGTTGACGCTCTACGGTGACCTGGACGTCTCGACCATCGACGAGCTGCCGGCTGGCCGCCGCCCGGTCGACACGCGCTGGCGACATGGCACGGGCCGTCGGGAGGCGTATCAGCTCGTCGCGGACGAAGTGGCCGCTGGCCGGCAAGCCTATATCATCTGCCCGCTGGTCGAAGAGTCGGAGGCGCTGGAGGCGCGGGCGGCCACCAAAGAGTACGAGCGGTTGAAGACCGACGTCTTCCCCGAGCAGCGCCTGGGTCTGGTCCACGGCCAGCTGCGCCCGGCCGAAAAGGAACGGGCGATGCGCACCTTCCGCGACGGCCTGATCGACGTCCTGGTCGCCACCGCAGTGGTGGAGGTCGGCGTGGACGTGCCGAATGCCACCATCATGTTGATCGAAGATGCCGATCGCTTCGGACTCTCCCAGCTGCACCAGTTTCGCGGACGGGTCGGGCGCGGCGAGCACCAATCGTACTGCTATCTGCTCAGCAAGCAGGCCGGCGTGGGCGCCAGCGAGCGACTCAGCGTCCTAGAGACCACGACGGATGGCTTCGTGCTGGCCGAGGCCGACCTCCGGCTGCGCGGACCGGGCGACTTCTTCGGCACGCGCCAGAGCGGACTGCCTGAGCTGCGTGTGGCCAATTTGGCGGATACGCCGCTGGTCGGCGAGGCGCGGGCGCAGGCGGAATGGCTCTGGCAACGCGATCCCTACCTGCGCGAGCTGGAACATGCGCCGTTGCGCGAGCGCGTGGCGCTGTTCTGGCGCGAGTTCGTCGCGCACTGAGCGGCCGGATATGCGGCTGAACAGCACACTGATATCGCAGCATATGGGTTCTATGCCGAAATGGCATCAAATATGGACAGGTCGAACGAAATTGTTATGCTATAATACCAGCAAGTAAGACCAGGGCCCGCGCGGTCGCGGGAAGCTCGCTGACGAGACGTCGCCGCCCGAATTTCGAGCCCCCCCCTCGCCGCCCCTTCCCACCTTCCTCCGCGGGGCGCACAGGAGAGCCACATGTGTCGTGCTCAACGCTGGCTTTCGTGCCGTGAGAGCACGCGTGTGTTCGGTCCTTCCAGCGACGGTCTTCGCTGATGCCCATGCTCGGCGCGGCGTCCCCAGGACGAGCGCGGCCGACGCTGCGGCGGAGGCCGCCTCGCAGTGCAGAGAAAGGCGCGCAGAGATTATGGCTAGAGCAGTCCCCAAAGGCTCGGCGCTCGCAGCGATCGCAGAGAGCGCGGCAGGCATCAACAACTTTTCCCTCGTCATCGCCACGGTGAACGGGTCTGGTAGCCAGACGGCGAACACCGCGCTGATCCGTGCGCTCTTCAAGATGGGCATCCCGGTCAGCGGCAAGAACCTTTTCCCATCGAACATCGCTGGGCTGCCCACCTGGTTCACCATTCGCCTCGACGAGCGTGGGTTCATCGCTCGGCGCGACAAGGCCGAGATTGTGGTGGCGATGAACCGGCAGACGGCCGCCGAAGACATCGCCGGGGTCCCCAGCGGAGGCGTCGTCCTCTATCCCGCAGAGTGGAAGATCCAGGAAGAGCGCCCCGACGTCTACTACTACGCCCTACCCGTGCAGCCGATGGCCAAGGCCTCGGGCGCGGACGCGAAGATGCAGCCGTACGTCGCCAATATGGTCTACGTGGGCGCGCTGGTGGAGCTGCTCGGGATCGAGCTGGCGGAGATCGAGGCGGCGATTACGCAGCACTTCAAGGGCAAGGCCAAACCCATCGCCCAGAACCTTGGGGTGGTGCACGAGGCGGCGGCGTATACGCGGGAGAACATCGTCAAGCGCGATCCCTTCCGCGTGGAGCGGCGCGAGCTGAACCAGGGCAAGCTGATGATCAACGGCAACGAGGCGGGTGCGCTGGGCGCCATCTTCGGCGGCTTCACCGTCGCCTCGTGGTATCCCATCACGCCCTCCACCAGTCTGATCGATGCGCTCACCGAGCACGCCAAGGAGCTGCGCGTCGACACGGAGACGGGCGCCAAGACCTACAGCATCATCCAGGCGGAAGATGAGATCGCCGCCATCGGCATGGTCGTCGGCGCCGGGTGGGCCGGTGCCCGGGCGATGACCTCCACCTCCGGTCCGGGCATCTCCCTGATGACGGAGTACGCTGGTCTGGCGTATTTCGCGGAGGTGCCGGCGGTGATCTGGGGCATCATGCGCATGGGGCCCAGCACGGGCCTCCCCACGCGCGTCTCGCAAGGCGACGTCTTGTCGGTGTATTACCTGGGTCACGGCGATACGCGCCACGTGTGCCTGCTGCCTGGCACGATGCAAGAGTGTTTCGAGTTCGGCTGGCGCGCCTTCGATCTCGCGGAGCGGCTGCAAACGCCGGTCTTCGTGCTCAGCGATCTGGATCTGGGCATGAATCTGTGGATGACCGAGCCGTTTGCGTATCCAGACCAGCCGATGGACCGTGGCAAAGTACTGAGCGCGCAGGATCTCGCCCGCCTGGGCGGTTTCGAGCGCTACGGCGACCCGGATGGCGACGGCATCGGCCCGCGCACCCTGCCGGGCACCGATCATCCGCTCGCGGCGTATTTCACGCGCGGCAGCGGCCACAACAGCCAGGCGCAATACACCGAGCGACCGGACGAGTGGGAAGCCAACCTGCAACGACTGGCGCGCAAATTCGAGCACGCGCGCACGCTGGTGCCGGCGCCCGTGGTAGACGAGGTGGACGGGGCGCAGATCGGCTTGATCGCCTATGGGTCCACCGATCCCGGCCTCGTGGAGGCGCGCGCCATGCTCGCGGCGCGTCGGATCAAGACCAGTTATCTGCGGCTGAGGGCGCTGCCCACGACGGCGGAGGTTATCCAGTTCGTGGCGCGCCACCCGCGCATCTACGTCGTGGAGAACAATTTCGATGGCCAGATGGCCAAGATTCTGCAGACCGACGCACCCGAGCACGCCGGCCGCATCACCGCGATCTCCCACTGCGACGGTCTGCCGTTGACGGCGCGGTGGATCGCCCAGGCGATTCTGGAACAGGAGCGCTAACGATGGCAGCGACAGAAGAGGTCAATCTGATTGGGCTGACGCGCCAGGAGTATAAGGGTCGCCCCTCCACACTGTGCAAGGGCTGTGGCCACGATTCGATCTCCGCCCGCATCATTTCCGTGGCATACGACCTTTCCCTCAACCCGACGCGTGTGATCAAGCTGAGTGGCATTGGGTGCTCCAGCAAGACGCCCGCCTATTTTCTGAACCAGTCCCACGGCTTCAACGGCGTGCACGGTCGCATGCCCTCTGTGGCGACCGGCGCGACGCTGGCGAACCACACACTCCAGGCGATCGGCATCAGCGGCGACGGCGACACCGGCAGCATCGGTATGGGGCAGTTCAAGCACATGGTGCGTCGCAACGTGCCCGTGGTGTATATCGTCGAGAACAACGGGGTGTATGGTCTCACCAAGGGGCAGTTCTCAGCCACCGCCGATGAAGGCCAGCACCTCAAGTACGCCGGACTGAACGAGCTGCCGCCGATCGATCTGTGCCTGGAGGCGGTGGTTGCGGACTGCGGATTCGTCGCGCGCTCCTTCGCCGGCGATCCGCGCCAGGTGGAGGCGCTGCTCAAGGCGGCGCTCAGTCATCGCGGCACGGCGGTGATTGACATCATCAGCCCGTGCGTCACCTTCAACGACACCGATGACTCCACCAAGAGCTACGCCTATGGCAAGGCGCACGAGGAGGTCATCTCGGACTTCACCTTCATTCCTGCGCGCGAGGAGATCACCGTCGAGTACGCGGAGGGCACCGCTGTGGACGTGCGGATGCACGATGGCTCGGTGATTCGTCTGCGCAAGCTGGACAATGGCTACGATCCTACCGACCGCTACGCGGCGATGCGTCTGTTGGAAGAAGCGCATCAGAAGCAGGAGTTCATCACGGGACTGATTTACGTCAACGAGGCGCGTCCCGCGCTGCCCGAGCTGGAACACCTCCCGGAGACGCCGCTGGCACACTTGCCGGAAGAGAAGCTGCGCCCCTCGCGCGAGGCGTTGGCGCGCGTGCTCGCCAGCGTCGGGTGACCCCGCGCACGGCAGTGGCGCCCGCAGGCGGATGAGCTGAAGGCGACTCTCGTGATAGGGAGTTGCCTTGGTTGCACAGTGGCCGCCGGGGTGCGCTGCGCGGCGCGGTCGCCGCCATGCGCCACCATCCTGGCGCATGGCGGCCTACAGCATAGGCCCACCAGGACCATCGTCGCGCCTCCAGTGTGCTATGCTACGGCGGCGAGGTTGGACATCCGTTCGAGAGGCCGAGACGACGAGCCATGCGCAGGCATAAGACCACCCAGTTGACCCTCGACGAGGCGCGCGGTGTGATGTTGGCGGCGCAGGGTCTGCTGGACGCCCCGCCGCCGGCGCCCGGTGTGCCGGAGCTGCGGGCGACCATCGAGCGGCTGGGCGTGGTGCAGGTTGATACGATCAGCGTGGTTGAGCGCTCCCAGTATCTCGTGCTGTGGAGCCGCTTGGGCGTCTATGAGGCGGCTCTGCTGGATAGCCTGCTCCACCCACACCGCGCGATTCTGGAGTGCTGGTGCCATGTTGCCTCCATCGTGCCGATGTCCGATTACGCCTACCATCACGCGCGCACGCGCGGCGCCACCGACCATCTGTGGGGGGGTGATCGCACGTGGATGACCGAGCACCCCGAGGCGCTGGAACACACCCTGCAGCTCATTCGCGAGCGCGGCCCACTCGCCTCTGCTGACTTTGAGCGGCTCAGCGAAGATCGTCGCGCGGACCCGTGGGATTGGTATGGCGGCAAGGAGAGCCGCCGCGCCCTGCAGATTCTCTGGACGTTGGGCGATCTGATGGTGCACAGCCGCCGCGGCGGACAAAAGGTCTACGATGTGCCCGAACGTGTGCTCGGCGAGGCCATCCCGCGCGACGAGGCGCTGCCGGGCCCGGAAGAGCGTTTGCGGCACTTCGTGCACCGCACGGCGCTGGCGCTCGGGATCGTCACGCCCTCCTGGCTCTGCGACTACTTTCGTCTTGCGACCCGCGACGGCCTGAACGGCTCGCGGCGGGGGGGAGGTGGCACACGGCACGTTGGTGCCCGCGGCGGTCGCGGGCCTGCCCGAGCCCGCCTACATCGCCCGCGAGCGGCTGGTGGACCTGGCGCGACTGCGCACGGGCGAGACGCCCGCCCGCACGACGCTGCTCTCGCCGTTCGACAGTCTCATCTGGGATCGCGGTCGGACGCGTGCGCTATGGAACTACGAAGTGAGCTTCGAGGCGTACGTCGTGCCTGAAAAGCGGCGCTACGGCTACTATTGTCTCGCCATCCTGCACCAGGGGCGGCTCGTCGGGCGCCTGGATTCCAAGATGCATCGCGCCGAGCGCCGGTTGGACGTCCGGGCGGTGTATTTGGAGCCAGAGATCGCCGCGGACGAGGCCCTGCTCGACGGCCTGGCGGGCGCGCTCGGCGACCTTGGTCGCTTCCTCGGTGCGGACGCCGTCACGGTGGAGCGCTCGGAACCGCCCGCGCTGGCGGAGCGCCTCACGCCGCCGGCGCCGAGCGCGATCCGAGCCAGGAAGGCGGCTGGAGCGACGCGTCGTGCTCAGGCGGCGGGCCTTGCGGATAGGACCTAGCGCGCGGGCCGAGCGCGGAAGAACGGAGCGACCGGCGTGTCACTGAGCGATCTGCGCAAGGAATATCGCGCGTACGGCTTGAGCGAAGCCGACCTGGACCCTGATCCCATACAGCAGTTTCGCGTCTGGTTCGACCAGGCGCTCGCTGCCGACCTGCCCGAGCCCAACGCGATGACACTGGCGACGGCCACGCTGGACGGCCGGCCGTCTGCCCGCATGGTGCTGCTCAAGGGCTTCGACGAGGCGGGCTTCGTCTTCTACTCGAGCTATGCCAGTCGCAAGGGGCGCGAGCTCATGGCCAATCCCTGGGCGGCGCTTGTCTTTTTCTGGGTGGAGCTGGAGCGCCAGGTGCGCGTGGAAGGGCGTATCGAGCGCGTGAGCCCGGAACAATCGGATACGTATTTTCACAGTCGGCCCCTGGGCAGCCAGCTGAGCGCCGCCGCCTCGGAGCAGAGCCAGGTGATCGCTGGCCGGGAGGTCCTTGAAGAGCGCGTCGCGCAGCTGGCGGCGGCGTACCCCGACCAGCCGATACCGCGCCCGGAGCAGTGGGGCGGCTACCGTGTGGTGCCGGAGGCGATCGAGTTCTGGCAGGGGCGACCCAGCCGGCTCCACGACCGGCTGCGCTATCGGCGCGCCGAGGGCGGACGCTGGCTGATCGAGCGGCTCGCGCCGTAGTCTCCGCGGGAATCCATAGTGGAGTTCGAGCCGGTGCGCAACCAACCATCAATAGCCGAGGAGATCCTGTAACGCGCTTTCAGATTGTCTGCTAGGTGGGGTGCTGATCTCCTTTGCGTCGTTCAGCTGCAGGGTGTAGCTGTTGCGGGTGAACTGGATCACGGCCTTGATGTGCTCAGCACAATGCACACGACTCACGCTGCAGGTCGGCCTGGAGGTGGCGTAGGACGATCGGTGCCGCTCAAGAACGCCACGGACGGACTCGCGTGGACCTTGGCGATGAGCTCTCGCCCCCTCAGCTGTGGGCCGCGCGAGGCCCGATCTCCGGGTTCGGCGGCGGACTTCATCGAACTGGGTGGAGTTCGAAGACAGGTCGACCCTCGGCCGCTTCCACCGGATCGTCGAGATCGACACCGTCGACGATGCGGATGAACCGGGCACCGAACGGAATGCTTCGTGCGAGAGGACCGAGGACGTCGCGGAAGTACTCAACGCGCTCCGTCGGGTCCAGCTCGGTCGCGCTTACTTCTTCTGTCCGGCCCCGCACCGCGACGGTCGCGCGGCCGGCAGCGCGCAGGTTGCGCACCCATTGGACCTCGCCCCAGGGGGCCCAGATCCACCGTCTACCTCCTACCTCGATGATCGCCAAAGGCGTGGTGCGAGGCAGGCCGCTCTTCCGGCCGCGAATGGTGACGAGCCCGTTGAAGCCCATTGGCATGCCAGCGACCAGCAGGAACTTCAGGATGGGGCTGAAGAACCGGACCCGCCGTGGAATACGTCCGCGCGGCGCCAATGCGACCTTCTCACTGCGATCGCTCATGTGCGTAGCTCCTTTTCTTGCGTCAGTTCGTTCGGGTGCCACACAGGTGACCCGCAAGACGGCGCGGACGTGACCGCCGCCCGAAGGACTCGAACCCTCATCCAGCGACCACGGTGAGATCCAACTGGCCGAGCCGCTCCGGATCCGCGAGCACGTCGATCGCGACGATCCTCCCACCCTTGACCGTCAGGGCCAGGATCGCAAATGGACTCCCGTCGGGCGCCCAGGCAACGCCCCCGGGTATCCCGTTCACGAGGATCCGCGTCGACGTTTCCGCAAACCGACGGAAGGTCATCGCTCGCTCGGCGACGGCCTGCGCGCCGCGCACGAGGGAGATCAGATCCGGGCGCGCCACCCCGCCGTCGGAGCGCAGCACGACGTCCGGATCGAGGACGGCGAGAAGTCGATCGAAGGCACCGGCACGCGACGCGGCAAGAAAGGCGTCGGCGACGGCCCACTGGCCTTCACGATCGACGTCGGGCACGGGCGCATCCTGGACCCGGCGACGAGCACGGCTCGCCAGCTGCCGGGCCGCCGTCGGCGTTCGGCCGACGATCGGTGCGATCTCGTCGAACGGCACGGCGAAGATGTCGTGCAGCACGAAGGCGACCCGTTCGGCGGGCGTCAGGGAGTCGAGGACAACGAACAATGCGAGCCCGACTAAATCGCCCAGCAAGGCCTCCTGCTCGGGATCGATTCCCTCCTCCGGACTCACGATGGGATCCGGGAGGTGGGTCTCCAAGGACACTTCGCGGCGCGTCTTGCGCGCTCGCAACATGTTGAGGCAGACCCGCCCGACGACCGTCGTCAACCAGGCCCGGAGGGTGTCAATATCGCCCGTGTCGGTGCGGCTGAGGCGGATCCAAGCTTCCTGGACGGCGTCGTCCGCATCGGACAGGGAGCCGAGCATGCGATAGGCGACGCCGCGCAAGTGGGAGCGGTTTGCCTCGAAGCGCTCGGCCAGCCAGGCGTTCTCATCCATGTGTCACGTCCTCTCGTTGGGCGGTGTCATCGAAGTGACCCCACTCACATGATAGACGTGACAAGGAGTCACCCGTGGAGGCTTGCCGGGGCTCTGAGTAAGTGGTCCGTCGCACATACCTCGGGTCCAGGGTATGTTGCGCCCACAACTGCGTGAAGATGCGCACGGCACGGGCGGCTCCTCCGCTGAGAGGTGCGACCAGTCCGTGGCGGTGAGAGTTGTGTCGAGGGGATGGACCTAGAATCCTGCCCGGACGCTGCGGTCTAGTACCCCTTGCCAGCTAGCATCACGCTCCACTGGTGCCTCCTACGCTGCCTGCGCTCGTCCCCACTCACCTGCCGCCCATTTTCGCGCGTCCATGCGTGCTCACGGAAGTCGCGCCACATGTGAGAGTGCAAAAGCTAGCCGGTTTTGTTAGGTGCACAGGGCGTCTCCGAACGTCCAGCGGCCCCCACTGCGGATGCGGCAGGTGCCGCACACAGCCTGCAGAAAACTGCAAGAAATCTGTTCCTCGGTGTCGCCTTCTGGTAAGCCGCGCCAGCTAGACTGACATCGTGGGCACGGTGCATACCGTGGCCCTCCGTGCGCGACAGCGTCTCGGGAGGGGCGGAGTGTGAGGCACAGCCCCTCCGGCACAAACAAGGGAGAGCGAGAGCGATGCCCAACGTGATTGGCGTGCGGCACGTCGGTCTACCAGCCAAGAACCTTACCGCATTGAAGGCGTTCTACCAAGACGTGATGGGGATGACGGTCGTGCGCGAGACGTCAGCGGATGCGCCGTTTGGCGCCACTCTGTTCTTGGTCCACTCCGACGGCGAAGAGGACCATGATCTCGTCTTCTTCGACAACCCGATGGCGGCACACACGGCCTTCGAAGTCCCGTCGCTGGCAGAGTTGAAGACAGCCTACCGTGAGGTGAAGGCGCGGGGGGTGCCCATCAAGATGGCC
>WNFM01328298.1_pt1 | contig 16948 bp, 7 predicted proteins | sample 5400271 | NCBI WGS metagenome assembly WNFM01 (sample SAMN13153352, study PRJNA577476) | soil metagenome | isolation source: 60 cm saprolite on Douglas fir-dominated hillslope | place: USA:California | collected 2013-09-17
TTTTCGAGTTACCGAATCGCGTGTCGATCGGCTCCAGTACTTGAAATTGGGGCGACAGGATTTGAACCTGCGACCTCCTGCTCCCAAAGCAGGCGCTCTACCAAGCTAAGCTACGCCCCGTCCTTGTTATGAGGAACGGCACAGTAGCAGGGTGGCGAGCAAGTGCAAGACATTCGACAAGCGCTGACCCGCCCTCGCCAAAAAAAGACCGGTGCAGAGAAGGATCCCTGCACCGGCTGAGTTTGTGTATTACCTATCTGGCCTGTGTGTGCCCTCAGGGTTGACGACTATTCTGCTGCCCGTCAATCTTAGATACCACCGGCTAGGATGGGGCCACCATCTTTCGTCCTATGCACAGTCATCGCGCTGCGCAGAATTCCCGAGATGCTGGCCGTCGTGCTCGTAACGTTAGCAGCGATTTGATCGGCCGCTGTCTTACCGTTCCCCGAGAACGAAGCGCGATAAAACAAATGCTCATAGCCCCAGTAGGTGTAAGTCCCATTTTCCACCGCTGAGCTCGAGTATGTGGTCCCGTTGAACTGGACGATGGTTCCGGTCGTCACAGTGGCGGCGTCATTGATGCCAAAATAAGTCAGGAACCAATTCTTATACGTTGGCCTTCCACCGGAGTGCGAAACGTTGATTGCTGCGGCGAGCGGTCCGCCACCGTTATAACCAGAATCGCCCCTAGGATAATTAATGGTGTTCAGCAGGACCGCCGGCCAGAGCTTTGCGCCAGTGATCTGGGTACCAGGAGCAGGAGGAGGAATGATCGGGGTCGTGTTGCCGTCGTATAACGGCTGATTCTGCTTCAGATGTGTGCCGACAGCGAGCCCGGAACAGGCCAGCGCCTGAATACGGGTACCAGAATCTTCGTCGCGACCAACGGCCTGCACCAACTCGGTGTCCCCGCTGTTGCCGCTCAGGCTGCTGAGATGCAGGGTGCCATTTACGAGAGACGAGGTCACGTCCGCGGAGGTCAAGTTGGTGCTTGTATTGATAGTGCCAAGCGCGGCGCTACCTGGAGTGAGCACCCATTCAAAGGTCACGACTCCGACGTTGGTGTCATGCAGCCTCGGCGTGCGAAATTTCTTCGGTGCGGACGCCTGGAAACAATCCGCCATGGCTACATCGGCCGTTACCGCCGGATCATAAACGGCCGGGGCGTTGGGAGTACCGCCGGTGCTTTGCGCCGTCGAATTTACCAGCCAGCCACCGCCACCGGTAAACGATCCACCAGGCCCTATGGTTAAATTTGCTGCCACCGTGGAGATACCGCCTACTGAACCGTTAAAGGAGGTTTTGATGATCACTGCGATGCTGCCGACACTCGTGTTACCAGTAAAGATAGCTTGACTGGCTTTGCTGAGAGTCGTGCCCGAGTAACCGTAGACAAAGCCGGGAGCGAGAATGTTCTGAATAGCCTGATACACTGCCGCCCGGAACGCCGTGGAACCGGTAATATGAATGGTCGTCTGTGCAGACGCCGCGCTGATGAGCGCAAAGGCGAGGCAACTCGCCAGAATTGTTTTAAGGAGCTTCATTAGCTAACCGATTTGGAGGTTAATATTTTGTTAGGTGGGATGAAGTCGATCAAAGCATTCACTATATCGCCTTTTGGGTGATTCTGTGAATGGGCTGACCTGGGGCAACCTGAATGTACGAAGGCTCAGAAGCAAAACGTTTACTGTTACAATACTGCCAAATTTCTATCTTCTCAGTAATACTAGCTTGACTCGTTTTGCTTAGCGTAGTGGCGGTATACCCATCAACATCGCCGGTAGCCGGCATGTCTCGTATACCCGCGTACATCATGGGCGGGTGGGCTCTGGAGCCGGTGATACTAGCCGTCTGAGGAGCGGACGCAACCCTGATCAACGTAAAGGCGAGACAACTCGCCTTCATCGGTTTGAGCGACTTCAACTTAATAACGATCTGGTTTCGATGTTAACCGATCAGATAGTGCGTCAGAGTAGCGTCCATTCGATTCTGAATGCGATCCTCTAATCGGGGCCACTAGTTTCCTCATTCAAGATCAGATCACAACTGATCTATCGTTACATTTAGGTTACAAACCGGAGACAGGAGCAAGTGTCCAAAATTATGTTCAAGGGATGCTCGTCACAGATATGATATAGGCCGGCCTGAGTTAACTATAGCAAACAAGTAGTCTTTATCGTACCGCAAAGGAAGCAAAGATAACTACACTAAAGGGTATCGCGTTCATCCTCCTGTCTAACCAAGCATTTCATTCACCAAGCGATTGGTGTTCATTTTCTTTGCCAGGTTGAACCTCTGGTGTGTCACACAATTGTGACAATCCTCAGATTGAGGCAGTTCCTCGAAAACGATAGCTTTCTGGGATCTGTTGGGGGAGTATTTTGGGGCGAGTATTTTGGTGTGGCAGAAGGCCCTTGTTCTTAAGCACTACACAGGCTAGGCGCTATCCAGCCGGAGATCGAGAAACGAATAATTTTATGGAACGGGCGGACAAAAAGAGACAAGCGATTGTTGCGGTCGCAGTCTGGTTTGCTATGGCAACGGCAGCATCTGCTGGCGATATCTTGAAGCAAGTGGTGAGCCCGGCCGTAGCGGCGCAACGTGCTGCATTGCCCAATCAGGCCCAAGCCACGCAAGCCTTACACGCGTTACAGAGCGCCACTCAGACCTACCAGATGAGCGGGATCCGAGGAGGTGGCGTGATGATCAACGTCAGTAACAATCCTAAGGCTGTTCCCAGCCAAATCCTGGCGTCGGTCCGGGCCGATGGAAAGATCTATGTCATCGACCGGAATGGCATCATTTTCGGCGGCCCTCGCCAGATCAACACTCATGAGTTGACCGGTGCGGCCATGGGCGCCACCAGCGATTCGATGACCGAGCTCGCAAAATTCCAACGGGCCGTGACCAAGCCGAAGGAAAATCCGTCGCTGATGAAGGTTGACGTTCTCGGCTACGGCGGCAAGTAAAAGCGAGCAGGACTTACAGCAGAGATTTTTCGCCAGGGATCGAAAACAAACTGAAACCGCGAATGCATATGAACGGACGCGAAATGAGCGCGAACTGAGGGCACATTATTCGCAATTTTATGCCACCTGCGCCGGCTCTTATAGCGCGTTCAATCGTGACCATTCGCGGCTTCAAACGCATGTCCGTCCGCTCATCGACATCCGGGTGGTCTAGTCGCCTCTCCCGCGAAAGATTAGTCTGCTATCTGCTATTTGTTATCTGCTATTCGGCCCTTGGCCTGGTCGTCAAGGCCGGTGACATCCTTCGAGGTAACTCTGCCGGCAACAACTCAAGCGCCGCAACTAGCACCTTCTTCGGTGGGAACCAAGCGGCGATGTCTCAGTTGCAGAACAATGCGAACGAAATCTTGAGCCGAGCAGCCGCAGCGACGAGATCGGTACAAGCGTTGCAACAAGCAGCCCGAAATGCAGCGATCCAAGCTACAAGTAACCTTCCGAACGGTTTGACGCCGGGCGGCCTCCAAATCGCGACCGGGAAGAACGCGGAATGGCTGGGAGCTAAGCCTCCCACGCAATCGATGTCAGGCGGTCTAACCACGGTCAGCATCCAACAGACGTCGCCCCAAGCGATTCTTAATTGGCAAACATTCAACGTTGGCAAGAACACCACCGTAGATTTCAACCAGAGCGCCGGCGGAGTTATTGGCAATACCTGGGTAGCATTAAATCGGATCCTGGATCCTTCAGGTAATCCGAGTCAGATTCTTGGTTCGATCAAAGCGCAGGGTCAAGTTTACCTGATCAACCAGAACGGCATCATTTTTGGTGGTGCATCCCAGATCAACGTCAGTAGTTTATTGGCTGCCGCTGCTAAGATCACCGATTCTCAGTTCATCACGAACGGGATCTACACCTCGGTTTCCAGTGGCAGCCTCGGTAACCCGAGCTTTACCGGCGGTTCGGGTCCAGTCGTGGTTGAAGCTGGGGCTCAGATCGTCACGAATGCGCCGTTGAGGATCCAAGATCGGGGTGGCTCCGTCATCCTTCTGGGTGGTTCGGTAGAGAACGATGCTTCGATCGCGACCACGAACGGCCAGACCATCCTAGCAGCAGGGAAGAGTTTTGATCTGCTGCAGGGCTACAGCGTCACACCTGCTAACAGTTCCAATGGTAACCTAACTTCTACCACCTTGGGCACAGAGATAGCAGTGACCAGTGGCGGTATTGCGTTGAATACCGGATTGATCCAGGCCGCAACCGGCGATATCACCATGGTGGGTCACGCGGTGACCCAAGCCGGTGTCATAATCTCGAGCATCAACGGGGAACAATTCATCTTTTAACTGATATTGGCGATGCCACGGCTACCGTTACCCTGGCGCAGGGCAGTATCACTTATATCGAGCCGGACCCGAACTCCGGGACGGCGCTGGATCCGCAGCGAACCAATGCCTATCAAGAGGGCACTGCTTATCTAACCCAAACGCTTCTAAATAACATGGCCAGGTTACCCGATCGGATCGGCCTGTCCCGGATCGAAATCACGACTGGGGGAACGGTGAATTTTGCTGGTGGCTCGCTCACCAGCGCAACCGCGGGTCAGATCGAGGTTAGCGCCGGGCAACGCATTTTCGCCGGGAACGGCGCCGAGCTCGACGTATCGGGGCTAGTCAATGTTTCCTTACCGATGTCAGCTAACAATCTCGCGGTCAACATTCAGGGGTTCGAACTGCGGGATGCGTCGTTGAACCGAGACACCAAACTGCTAAACAACAACACGGTTTACGTAGATCTGGGTCAACTCCAAGAGGTGCCGGCTAATTCCAGCTACAACCCGCCTTACAACACCCAGAACCGCTTCTACACTGCCGGCGGACTGTTGGAAGTCAGCGGCCAGCTCAATAACGTTGGGCATAGCATCCAAGAATGGGATACAATTGGCGGCTCGATCACTTTGTCTGCGAGCCAGGTGGTGGCGCAATCAGGTTCAGTCTTCAACATCGCCGGCGGCTCCATTAAATATCAGGCAGGCGACATCAAACAAAGCTACCTGATCGCCAGCGACGGCCGCATCTATAACGTGAATACGGCCCCAGCAGGACTCACTTACGTCGGGGTGTTTCAAGGGTTCATCGTTAATCATCCGCGTTGGAACGTTACCGAGACCTACCAAAACGTAATCACACAGCCGGCCCAGATTTTTCGCCCCAGCTATACGGTAGGCCGGGATGCTGGTAATCTCACAGTTGACGCAGCAACCTCGATCTTCGAAGGGACAATTCAGGCGCAAACGTTCGACGGTCCCCAACAGAGTAGTGCGCGCCCCTCAAGCGTGACAGATCCGTTTCTCTTGACCCAAAGCACCGTCACGCTCAATGGTTCCCTGGTTGTTGGCCCGTATGCGCAGGGTACAGCCAACAGCGGTCCTCTTTATTCTAGCAACGTTTTCTTCGGCAATAGCCCATCGCCGCTGACGGCTGGCCTGACAGTTACCTCACCGGTCAGTACAAACCTAGCAAATACCAACACGTTCTCGGCTTCAGCAATCAATAGCGCGGAGTTGGGTGGTTTGAGCGTCGACGTGCAAGCAGCGACATCAAAATCCAGCCCTGCACAAGGTTATTTAACCATTGAGAATCACCTGGTTTTCGCCAACGGCGCCCAGATTTCATTGCAAGCGGCTAACGTGGTTATCGACGGAGGTATCACGGCCCCTGGTGGCAGCGTTTCGATTGATTCGATCTCTTACGGTATCAATGTCACTGCACCTAAACCCGCCGAACCGATCGCCGGCATCACTCTCCAACCAGGGGCAACCATCGATACCATGGGCCTCTGGACCAATCTTTTGCTCAATCCCCTAGACATCACCGGGGAGGCGTACATCAATGGCGGCAATGTAGCGCTTAGCTCGGATCAAGGGATTACACTGGCAACCGGCAGCCTGATCGATGCGTCCTCCGGAGCGGCAATCTTGGCGAACCACCAAACACTCAACGGTACAGGCGGAAACATCAGCGTTGAAGCGGATCAAGTGGGCAATGTAACCCCATCCCGGAAAGCTTCTCGACAATTACTCACGATATCGCAAGCGATATCACAAGGGCCCTTGATCCTAGACGGGACATTGCGTTCTTTCGGCGTTACGGCGGGAGGCGGCCTCACCTTGCAAGCTTATTCGGTCGTTATCGGCGATGGGACTACCCCTGCAACGGCGTCCGAACTGATCCTTCCTACCTCGTTCTTCAGCCAGGGATTTTCTAGTTACACGATTCATGGTATGGCCTCGGTCACGGTTGAGCCGGGGGCGACGATCGATGTGACCGAGCCCGTCTACCAGATCACACCGGACAGTTTCAAAGTAGCGACGGGCGTAAGTCCAGCCACCGCACTCGGCACGCCTTTGTTGATGCCGGTCTATGTTGGTAATGCCGATACAGGGACAGTGATCCAGCGCCCCGGCGCAAGCTTGAGTTTGCTGGCCGGCGTCAATCGCCAAACAGCATCCGCCCCAAATGTCAACCTCCCGAATATCGGCGCAGGCGGCGCGATCAATATCGGAACCGGCTCAACCATTAAAGTGGACCCGGGGCAGTCGATCACTATCGAGGGTGCAGACCAGATCACGGTCAACGGCAGGCTACAGGCTCCGGCCGGCTCCATTGAGATCGTGAATTACCGGTCTCTGGGCGGAGTCGGTGGAAACGGGAAAAACATAAGCTATGAGCCGGGCGGACTCTCGATTTGGATCGGTGGCACTTTGGATGTGGCTGCTCAGGCGTTTGTCACCTTTGATCGCTTTGGCCGGCCCTTTGGCGTCGTTCCCAATGGAGGTTCGATCGTATTAGGCAGCACGGGCGGTACCGATTCGCAAGGGAATCTCATCTCCACCGATGCCTTTGTGATTATCCGGCCGGGAGCGACCCTTGATGCTTCCGGCACCCAGACCGTTTTGGATCTAAATGCCGGCGCCAATCCGCTACAAAACATGATGGGACCCGCCACCACCGCTGTTTCGACTGATATGGTCCAGGTTTCCAGCAACGGTGGCTCCATTTCGCTCAGCTCGTACGATGGAATTTACATTGATGGCTCACTGCGGGCTGCAGCTGGTGGTCCTGGGGGAGCAGGGGGGGCGTTGGTTATCAGTTTCATCGGTCCTGATTACGCCGCTAATCCTGCTCCTTTTGCCAAAAACTCCAATCCGGATCTGCTAGTTCCCAACAATCTTCGTCAGCCAAGGACAATCATTATCGGTCAGCAGCCTGTCGCGAGCCCGTTACCATCGGCTCTTCTTCCTGGGCAGGCGAATCCGAAACTCAAGGTAGGATATTCTTACGTAAGCGCGGACGCGGTCGCCGCAGGAGGGTTTGAAAATCTTTCGTTCTACGCTTCCAATTCGATCCTATTTAAAGGCGACGTCACGTTGAGCGCGGGCGAGAGCATAAAACTTTTCGACACGTCGATTGCTGATACAGCACGCAACGCAGCTGTTGCCATAGTCGCTCCTTATGTCTTTTTCGGCGGCACGACTGGGTTATTTCAAGTTGCAGGAGCCGTAACTATTCCTTTGGCCAACAACCCAGCGACTGCGCCCGTCAAGGGAAATGCAGTGCTCACCGTTGAGGCTGATCTGATCGACTTGGCTTACACCGCATTCGGAGACCAAGAGAATGTTCCGTTGGTCACAGGCTCGAAACCACAGTCCATTAATTTCCCTGCCTTTAAGGAAGTAAATTTTGTCAGCGAAGGGGATATTCGATTCTTATCCAGCGCAAACATCAAGACTCCGGGCAGTTTCACTTTTACTGCAGCCCAGCTTTATCCAGTGACGGGTGCGAATGCGACGGTTGAGGCCGGATTTATTTTCGGTAACGGGAACATATTGCCCTTTGCAGCGAATACCTCCATCTCAATTTATCGGACCAGCAACGTAGATCCGGCCCTTCCTCAGTCGGTCTTCGGACAGCTCACGCTTGAGGCACAGACCATCAACCAGGGAGGGATCGTCCGGGCTCCGTTGGGCGCGATTACGTTGGGAGTTAATGGTAGTCCCACCACAGCCGTTACCAAGGGCGTCAACTTCCTGGCAGGGAGCATCACCTCGGTGAGCGCGAATGGACTAACGATTCCTTACGGCGGGACGACGGATGGGGTGACCTATACGGTTAATGGACAGACCTTTACCTTGGGAGACGTGATCAATGGGACTTCTTTCTCGACCAGCTCCCGCGGTATCGAACTCGAAGGGGAATCGGTGTCAGTCGCGAAGGGAGCGTCGCTCGATCTTTCAGGTGGAGGCACTTTGTTCGGTGAGGGATTCATCTCGGGTCGCGGTGGATCGCTGGATGTGCTTTCCACGGCCTTAGCGAACCAGAACCCAAGCAACACGTTCAGTTCTCCGAGCAATTCCGTTTATGCCATCGTGCCGGGGGTTCAGGCCTATGCACCGGCCACGGTTGATACCAACACGGGTTTTACCGGCAGTATGCCTGGCATCGGCCAACAGATCACAATTCAGGCCGGTGTTCCCGGCCTCCCTCCAGGCACTTACACCTTAATGCCGGCTAACTATGCGCTGCTTCCAGGCGCTTTCCGCGTAGAACTCGGCGGGCGGGGCAACACCAACCAACCGCCAGTCCTATCACTAGGGAACGGCTCCTACGAGGTCAATGTCGAGGCGGGTATTGCCAACACAGGAATCCGGAGTGCCCTTCCAACCGAGGCAATCATTACGCCAGGTACCGTGGTTGAAAGTTATTCCCAGTACGATTTGCAAAGTTACAGCGCCGTTTCGATATCCCAAGCGCAAAAGTTCAATCAACCGCGGCCTCTCTTGCCCATAGACGCCTCCAAGCTGACGCTCAACCTTCAGACCCCTCTTCATGCCGCTTCTCAACTGAGCTTCAATGGTAGCGCAGATTTCTCACCGGCCTCCGGAGGATATTCGGGTGCGCTAGTGATCATCGGACAAGCCGCGAGTGGCGCAACGTCCGGTTTGCAGATTGAGATTACCGGGCCGAACTCCGCTCCAACCAAAGGCTGGGTTTCGCTGAGTGCGTCAGCCGTTGACGCCATCGGGGCACCCAATGTCTATGTTGGGGGAAGCCTACAGTCGGGCGGAGGACTGCTCGTACAATTTGTCTCTGTGGCTCACGCCGTGGCCATTAGAACCGGAGCTGTCTTGACGGGTGCGGACGTGGCCTTGATCGCGGGCGGAACCGGAAGCGTCGGAATCACCATCGAATCCGGTGCAGCCATTGATACTCTGGGCAAGGGCGCCCCAGCCTTTGATTCTACGAGTGGCTACTTCTTCACTAATACCACCGGCGGTTCGAGCCCTTTGTTCTCCTCCGTGCTTGCGGTCTCCAATAGCTACCTGAACATTCTCCCGAGTTCGTCTGCTACTGGACCGATCACGGTGGACAACGGCGCCTCGCTTTTCTCGGATGGAAGCATCGCCTTTGCGACCAACGGCGGACTAAACCTCGGAGAGAATGTTAACTACGGAGCGCGATACATCGGGTTTTCGGCTTCGGACATCAATATCGGGACGGCGGCAGCGTTCATAGCCGCAAAAAACGCGAACACACTCGCGACCGGCATCCTGCTAGACCAGACTGTGCTCGACCGACTCTTGGCAGGCGATCCCGCGGTGGGCGCCCCAGCTTTACAGATTCTGACGCTCTCCGCCGCGCAGTCCATCAACTTTTACGGGTCAATTGACCTGAATACAATCAACCCGGCCACCGGCAAATCGACCCTCCAAGAGTTGGTTCTAAATACCCCCGCTGTCTACGGCGCCGGGAGCAGCTCGGATGGCGTGACCATCACGACCAACACACTGGTATGGAACGGGCTAGCTCAGGTCGGGGTCGCTTTGGGCACCGGCAATATCACAACCTATACTGACACGCCGCCGGGACCCGTCATCCCAATGGGACCCGGCACCGGCAGCGGCACCCTGAATATTGTGGCCAACGAGGTCGTCTTCGGCTACGCGCCGATGGACCAGCCGCAGAACCTCACTGTGCTCGGCCGGTTGGTGCTTGGGTTCTCTTCGGTGAATCTGACCGCAAAGCAGGAGATCACGGCCAATAGTAAAGGAACCTTCTCAGTTTACCAGACTCAGACGCGGCCAGGTACATACACGGGCGGTAGTTTGACCTTGATCACGCCTTTGTTAACCGGAACGCCAGGCTCGGTCATGAGTTATAAGACCGTAGGAACGCTGACGCTGCAACCGCCGGCCGGTGTGCGCCCGACGTCGGCCATGTCCGACAGCCTCGGAGCGGAGATCAATCTAACGGGCAATACGATTACCGATTCAACCTCGATCTTAGCCGCCAGCGGTAAAGTGACGTTGACCGCTACGGGGGATATTACTCTAAACCCGAATTCCCGGATCGACGTCTCGGGCCTAACAGTCTCAATGTTCGATCAAAAAGTCCCGACCTTTGGTGGGGACGTTTCGTTGGAAAGCACGCAGGGTAATGTCACTCAGGTCGCTCTCTCCGTGATTAATGTTTCCGCTACGGGAAACAACGCTGGTAGTTTGACGATTACGGCGACTGGTTCCTCTGCCGGGATCGTTACCCTTGGCGGTACACTTCTGGGTAGCAGCACCGGCGATTTTAATGGAGGGGGCTTCGATATCCGTGCCCAGAATCCAGGCGATTTCACCCTGCTTAATCAGTTGTTAGATACCGGCGGCTTTTTTGGTTTCCGCTCCTTCGACATCAAACAAGGGAGCATCGTTATTGCGTCGGGCACGATCATCAAGGCGCACACGGTTGAAATCTCGGTCGATAACGGCGGTCTAGTGATCAGCGGTACCATTGACGCCAGCGGTCGAACCCCGGGTTTGATCCGGTTGTCCGCGAACGGCAATTTGGAACTGACTTCCACGGGCGTGCTCGATGTTCACAGCACGCTGTTACAAGTCGACAGTTACGGTCAACCGATCACTGCAGAGAACCGCGGCACGATCGAGCTCACCGTTGCCAACGGTAACGATACCGCGAACTTGAACAACGGTCAGGGGAACTTGCTTCTCGATGCCGGAGCGACAATTAACCTGGCTTCGCCCGACGGGATCGCTCGGGGAGCCGGTCCCTTGAATATCACCGGAGCTCAAACGATCGCTCTTAACGCCTTTTGGACTTACGCACCGTCACCGAGCGATCCGAACGGCACGATCGTCCAAAGTGCCGGATCCGGAGTTCAATCAGGCGCGGTTATTCTGGACCAGGTCGACACTCAGAGTGGTGCGTTCATCGGTGCCGCGGAGACCAATGCTGCCTTGCAAGCGAAGTTAGCCGGCTTAACCGCCTACGGCGCGAATTATCATCTGCGCCCAGGAGTTGAGATTGTAAGTGCGACTCCCAATGGTAATCTCACCATTGTAGGCGATATCGATCTTTCCCGGTACCGATACGGTCCGAATCTTGAGCCCGGCGTACTAAGTCTGCGCGCTGGAGGCAACTTAAACATCTACGGGAGTATTAGTGACGGTTTTGCCCCTGTATCCCTCCCGATGGGAGTGGTCAACCCGGATCAGAACGGTTGGGTGCTCTTTGCGGGTACACCCACTCTCTCTAATGTCGTGATCGAAACAACCGGGATCACAATCATGGCCGGGACGACATTCAGCAACAACCCAGTGGCGTTGAACTATGCAATCCCGATCAGTACTGCGACCCTGAATCCGAACGTCGCGATTCCAGTGACCGTCACTTTGAGCGCAGCCCAAAGGTCAACGTGTCATTTATCGCAAAAGCGGATATTACGATTCCCGGAGGGCGCGTGTTCCACGCCGGACAGATCGTTCCTGCGAATACCCAGCTACCTATAGGGACCACCTTCGCAAGTGGTTCAGTGTTGCCTTTCTCGGTCGCGATCAATCCAGTCACTTGGCCGGCGGGCGCCGCCCTATCAGACTTTTCCGGCTCGATCTCTCTTGCAGCCGGCGTTACACTCGTGCCAGGTAACCTGATTCCAAGCGGAACCAATCCGAATTTTGGTGGCGCGACGTCGGTCGATACGCGTCCGGCGGTCGCCGGAATCCAGGGGCAAATCTATGCAGTCGAACCGTTGCTCTCGCTCGGGACGAACGGTCAACTGCCACTTTCTTGGTCAATCCGGCTCGTAGCCGGTGCGGATACCGCGGCAGCCGATACTAGAGTTCTGCAAGCCCAGACCGTCCTGAATGGCTCGGGGAATCTGGTGCTCGATGATCCGCATTTCTCGCTGGCCGGCAGCAGCCCGATCTTCAGCGTTATCCGGACTGGTACGGGTTATCTCGACTTGTTAGCAGGCGGCAACTTTGCGGAAGAATCATTGTACGGGGTCTATACCGCCGGCGCGCAGACCCCAACCATCACCGATGCGAACGGAGGATCCTTCAATTTACCTCGGGGAACCTCCGCTGACGGAACCATCCTAGGGACAATATATAGTACGGGGACATATGCAGCTTACGAAATCATCGCGAGCGCGGGCTACCAGGCGAATTATCCGGATGGGGGAGGTAACGTGTTGGTTTCTGCTCAAGGAAGCTTGACCGGGTTCAGTGAGAATATTGCAAGCAGTACCTACGTGCCTAGTTACAATACGAGTGATTGGTTATGGACCCAGGGGGGCGGCGGTATCCGTCAAAATGCGGCTTGGTGGATTAATTTCGGAACGTATGTCGTTGGTCCGTCCCTTGTCCCGGTGGTCACAGGGTTCGTTGGGATTGGTGCGCTCGGCGGCGGTAATGTCACCATTGAGGCCGGTGGTAATGCCGGGGTTACGACCTTATCCCCTAACCTCGTGACTAGCGGCAGCCTGGTGGTCGCCGCGGCTGGAACCGGACGCGTGACATTGGTGAACGGAGCAGGAGGAGGATCTCTTGTCGAAACGGGTGGCGGTGACGTGACGATCAAAATCGGTGGAAGTTTGAATCCGGCGGCCGCTGTCTACAACACGACCACTGATCCCGGCTTCGCCGGTGGCAATTTTGTTGATCTCCGCGGAAGGCTAAATGTTGAAGCCGGTTCGATCGGCGGAATTGATTTGGTTTATGGGCAGTCCAGCACTCTTGACGAGCGTCCGACCGGCGTCTCAACCGCCGCGGTTTACAGTATAGCCTTTGGCGGGCCGCAGCTGACCCCGGGCGATGCAACGGTCAACTTACAAATTCGTGGCGACTTGGTCGTCGGCGATGCCACAGATCCCGGTATCACTTTTATCAACGGGGTGGTGAACACGACTAAAGCGGCCTTATCCTCATTGCCGTCCGAGACTGGGGCCGGCTGGTCCTGGTTCTCTCTCTGGACATCGTCAACCGCGATCGATGCCTTGTCGGCCGGAGGAAACGTCGTTCCCTCTACCAACGGTGGCAGTAACACTAACACTATTCTCTATCCGTCTAGCTTTCATGTTTTTGCGACAAACGGCAGCATTTATGCCGGCTCCGTGAACTCATTCCCTTTGGAGCTCGCCCCTTCGCCGACAGGGCAACTGGAACTACTGGCGAACGGATCGATCTATGCCGGTGCTCTCTTGATGAAGGGGAGCACATCAGTCACAGCACTTCCGCAGATTTTTGACATATCCGGGGCTAACACCGGACCGGGAGCTTTGCCTAACCCCTTCGATCCGGCCTGGGAGTTATTGCAAGCGGGAACGCAGTACAGTTTCAGCCCCGTGGTACTGCCAAACGGCACCAACGCGCTCCAGTCACCCGGCTCACAACCTACTTTCGGCTTGTTCGCGTTTGAATTCGACTCCGCCACCGGAACATTGCACGCTGCTGATTCTGCTCCTGCCCGAATTTACGCCGTCACTGGCGACATCGTCGATCTCCAGGTCGGACAACTGCAAACCTTCACATTTGGAAGTCAAACTTTCACAAATTATGTTTCAGGGAAGGCCATGGACATTCGGGCTGGAAACGACATCGTCAATTTCGGCCAGTCGGAAACGAGTCGCAGCCTAATTCTCAATAACTCCTCATCCGATGTCTCCGTGCTCTCGGCCGGGAACGAGATTCTATTTGCTAATGTGGATATCGCGGGACCGGGAAACCTGGAGATCAGCGCAGGCGGAAATGTCTACCAAGGAGCCCAGGGCGCTATCGAGTCGATCGGTCTGATAGGTATTCCCAAGCTTACGAATCCGGATGGGGGTGCCGGAATTATCGTGCTCGCCGGAGTTAGTTCCAATGGCCCGAACTGGATCGGATTTGCTAACCTCTATTTAAATCCAGCCAATGTGGCGGATCCCAATCTTCTGTTGACGAACCAACCGGGAAAGGTGGTCACGACTTATCAGGATCAGCTACTAAACTGGTTGCGACAGACATACGGTTTTTCTGGATCTGCCACCGGTGCGCTAGCCTTTTTCGAATCGTTGCCAATCGAGCAACAGAGCGTGTTTCTATTACAGGTCTATTTCGCCGAACTGAATGAGACCGGTCTGGAATACAACGATCCCAGCAGCCGCTTCTTCCATACATATATTCGCGGTAACGAAGCGATCGCGACCCTGTTTCCGACTGTAGGACCAAACGGGCAGAAAATTACTTACAACGGCAGCCTAACCATGTTCAGCGCCTTTAACCCAGCGTTAGGCCACGTGACCGACAGTACCATTCTTACTGATTTCGGGGGCGGGATCACTACCGTCGTACCTCGCGGTCAAACCATCGTCGGGGTCACCGGTGTAGCTCCGGGTGCCCATGCCGGTATCCTCACCCAGGGGTCCGGCGATATCGACATGTACTCTGAGGGTAGCGTGTTGCTAGGCGAAAGTCGCGTTTTGACGACGTTCGGCGGCAACATTGTGATCTGGTCGGCTGGCGGCGATATCAACGCTGGTATTGGCTCGAAAGGGACTGTGATCTTTGCTCCACCTGGTATTGTGTATGACAATTATACCGATGTCGTTCTTTCTCCAACCGTGCCGAGTTCTGGCGCGGGGATCGGTACACTCGCCCCAATCCCGCAAGTGCCGGCGGGAAACCTCAACCTGGTCGCTCCGGTGGGAACTATCGACGCTGGCGAAGCAGGTCTCCGTGCCTCCGGGAACGCTAACCTGGCTGCGCAACTGATTGTTAACGCAGCCAATATTTCAGTGAGCGGCAAAACCATCGGTATCCCGACCGTGGTTACGCCCAATGTGGCGGCGATCACCGCCGCCAGCAATGCCGTTGGTTCCAGCACCAACGCGGCCGAAGAAGTTGCCAAACAGCAGGCCACTCAGTCGCAAGAACCTTCAGAGTCTGTCATCATCGTGGAAGTATTGGGTTACGGCGGCGGGGAGTAGGCGTGTCGGCGTATGGGCGTGCGGGCGTGTCGTAGGGCTGAATGACGAATGGGACTTATGGGACCTATGCGAATTATGAGAGTAGGGCCGTAATTTTCTGGCCCCTTTTGCAGCGAGATTACGCATTTATCTCGGCGTAAGAAACATCTACGCGACGCTCCGCTATAGGACCCATATGACTTATAAACCGACATATTCCCTAGACATGTCATCCGTTAGTTTCTGTCGGCGAGAAACTAACAAAAGGCCGAAGCTTTGTCGCAGGATCGTAACAATCGAGGACTTGTTTGTTCCGCTAACGGAGTGCTAGGAACTGCACCTCTACGGAAGATCCGGACGCGAGGAAAGGGTTCGTGGGAAAGAAATGCGCAAGTGCCACGATGGCAGATTTCACAAAATGATAGCGGAAAGCTTCTGCCCAAAGAGACGCCGGGTGCTCAACCAAGTCCACCTCGTGTCGACTGGGAGTGATGCCTTGATCCGTAAACCAGGTGACCGGGGCGTCCCGGCGGTTTTTTATCTCGTAGCTGCGGTTCTAGCAGTTACACCGCTTTCAGCTATCGCGCAGCGGACACCAGCTCCTCCGGATAGTTCTTCGACCCACTCAACCCAGGACCAATCGAAAAGCTCAGGGCAGGGTCAGGCGGAACGGCAAATCTATATTCAAGAGTATCGGGTCGAAGGCACCCATAAGTTGAGCGAGCTCGAGGTGGAGGAGGCGGTCTATCCTTATCTTGGTCCGGGACGGACTACCGAGGACGTGGAGCAAGCGCGCGCTTCTCTGGAAAAAGCTTATCAGGACAAAGGGTATCAGACGGTTTCAGTGCAAATCCCACCCCAGCAAGTGAGGAACGGCGTGGTCGTTTTGCAGGTCATTGAAGGCAAAGTCGGCCGGCTCCGGATCCACGGCTCTCGCTATTTTTCGTTGGAGCAGATCAGGAAACAAGCGCCCTCAATGGCCGAAGGAACAGTGCCGAACTTTAATGACGTAACTCGCGACATTGTGGCGCTAAACCAGTTACCCGATCGGCGGATCACCCCTAGCCTGCGGGCAGGCGTCGAACCCGGCACCGTCGATATCGATCTAAACGTTCCCAAACACGACGTTGCTCAGGCTTAACGGTTCAATTAGCTACAACAATTTCTGGCAACTGGGACATTCCGCCGGTTTCAGCTTTCAAATCGCTCCGGAAAACATGCGCGATGCCCAAGTTTTCTCCGGTTACTATTTAGCGCGTTTCCCTGGGCTCGAAGGGTTTAGCCTCCTCCTGCAAGGGACCAAGCAAAACAGTGACGTATCGACTCTGGGCAGCACTGACGTTGCCGGGAAAGGTTCAATCTTCGGCGTCCGAGGTATTTTCACCTTGCCCCCAGGGAAAGATTTCTATGAGTCAATAAGCGCCGGCTTCGATTGGAAGCATTTCGACCAGCGCGTCGGTCTAAGCACCGGCAAAATTACCACCCCTATTACTTACTACCCAGTCAGCGCTGTCTATACTGCTACCTGGGTTCCCAAAGGATCGGAAACTGATCTGGATGCCGGGATCACCTTCGGCCTGCGAAGCGGAATAGGAAGCAAAGACGATCAATTCGATAACAGCCGCTTCAAAGCCAGTGGTAACTTCATCTACTTCCGGGGCGATTTGTCACATACCCATGATTTACCGGGA
>WNFM01096768.1_pt1 | contig 16947 bp, 19 predicted proteins | sample 5400271 | NCBI WGS metagenome assembly WNFM01 (sample SAMN13153352, study PRJNA577476) | soil metagenome | isolation source: 60 cm saprolite on Douglas fir-dominated hillslope | place: USA:California | collected 2013-09-17
GAGGAAGATCCGCAGGAGCGCGCCGTATTGGTGCAAATGATGGAGCTGATCGTCCAGGACTATTCCATCACGCTGGTGGCATCAGAGCTGAACAAGCGCGGACTTCGTACCCGCTCCGGCGGCTTCTGGACGCCGGTTTCCGTCTTCAACATGCTCCCCCGGCTGATTGAAGTCGGCCCCAACATTTTTTCCAGTGATGATTGGGAAGCTCGTCGCGACCGATTATTGAAGATGGTGTAGCGTCAACAGTTTGCGTCACAACAAGGTAAAGCGGTGAGGGCGACCACGCGCCGAACCGGCCGCTACAGGAGCAGAAGGATCAGTGTCGGGTACACGCACTCCAGCGGTTTCGGAGCGTAGCGACAGAATCTGAAGCCGAGTGGGAAGTCAGGCGCGAGCGGTTATTGAAGATGGTGTAAAAGGTCCGTGTGGCACAGCCGCCCTCGGCTGTGCGCGACGGTATTTCGGACGAGCGGCCTTTCGGGCCGCTGTTAAGGGCCCGAGGTTTGGACTGATAAGAAAAGGGCAGCCTCAAGGCTGCCCTTTCATTGTTCGCGCCCATCGCGACTCTCAGTCTCAATCCCGATCATCCCCCGGCTGTCCGGTTGAAGGATCAAGGAACAGCTTCCGGTCCCCGTCACCTTCGCGGCGGAAGTCAAACATATTCAACAGCGTTCCCGCACGGTTATCGGCTGACGTGCCGCTGACCCGTCCCGTACCCCAATTGTCTTCGATAAACCGGAGAATAGAGGATTGGTCCGTTGTATTGCTGTCAACAAAGTTGGTCTTTGCCCAGGGTGAGATCACCAGCAGCGGCAGCCTGGGGCCCAGTCCGCACTGGCCCTGGATTGCTCCCTGCTTCGGGTTGCCGCAAGTGCCTGGACCGGTAAGGGTGTCGGCTAGCGTTTGCGAGGGCGTCAGGATCGGTCCCATCTGATGGTCATACCAGCCATCGGAGTCATCATAGGCAATGATCACAGCCGTGTTTCTCCACTCCGGCGTCTGCTGCAGACGGTTAATGGCATTCACCACGAAGGTTTGCTCTGCCAACGGGTCAGAATATCCCGCGTGGCCGTCCTGGAAGCCCGGGGCTTTCAGGAAGACGACTTCGGGGAAATTGCCGGCGTCCAGCGCGTCAAAGAAATCGGAAGAATCGTACTGGTGATTGGCGCCGTCGGACTTTCCGATGTTCGCCACGGAACTCGGACGCACATGGTGCTGGTTCGTGGTCGATGCGAAATATTGGAATGGCTCATGATGCGGAATATAGTCGCCCTTGGGCAGTCCGTCGGAACCGGTATGGGTTGCGCCGCAGACTGCCTTGCCATTCACGATGGCGGTCGGCTTGAACCCTCCCTGGAAAAAGCCCCAGGTAATCCCTTTCGCATTCAGCAGCAGACCGATGTTGGAACCCGAGACAATGATCTCATTGGCCTGTCCGCCGCCGCCCGGCGAGCAGTCATCCAGTGAGGGACGCGGATCGCCGATTACGCTTCCACCAATCACCGCGCCCGACAGGTTGGCCGGAGTGGCGGTCGCGGTGGATCCCGCAACCAGGTTAAGCGCGCCCGGAGTGGATGGGCCAAAGGTGGTGCCATAAGAGTTGTCGCTCATGGCGAAGTGTTGTGCGTAGTTCCAGAACGCGGTCACTGTATTGCCGTCGAAAAAGCCCATCACATCCGTCTTATTGCAGATAAGATTGCCGTCCGTCCCGGCCGTGCCCAGGACCTCAACAAACTTGTCCATCGCACCCTTGTCGAATGCTGTCTGTTCATCGTTGTAATTGTGGTCCTGGTCGCAGGTCGCCGCCTGTGAGCGGCTGAAGCGGAAAGGGTTCGCCAGGTTCGGATTGGCGGTCAGGAGGCCGGCCGACAAGCCGTTCACCGTCGGCGTTCCCGGTCGCGCTACAAATCGTGGCTCACCAGCCGGGTTTAGCGCCTTGGGATAGGTGGCGAAATAGTGGTCGAAGGAAACGTTTTCCTGGAAGATGATGACAACATGTTTGATCGGGGTTGAGGTCGGGTGGTTCTGACCGTAGGCCAGACTTCCGCCGAGAAGCATAAAGCTCAGGAAAAAGAGCACGGTTTTCGCAAGGCGTCCGGGGGATTTGACGTCGATTGGCATGAACTCCTCCTTACAATTGTGTGGCTGGACCTGTTTCCAACTTAGGTTGGGGTACAACCACGTCAATCTAGGTGGCCAATGTGTACGTCATGTTGACGGCAAGTTAAAACTTGTTGAAGACTTTGTTGCTGGTCCTCCCAGGGGCCTTAGACAGAAAATGAAGCCGGAACCCTTCCCGGCGTGAACCTCTGCCCTAAACACAGGTGAAATTTGTCGGTTCCAATCGGGCAAAGTGTGGGTACAATACGCGGCATAAGCAACAATAAATGAGGAGGAAGCGCGTATGGCTAGGCCTGTCGGCGTTACGATTCTTGCGATTCTTAACTTTATCGGAGCTGCCTTTTGTCTCCTGGGTGGAATCGCCATGATCGCGGGAGGTGGCTTCATGGCCACCATGATGAGTCAACAAGGTGGCCAGGGCAGTGCTGGTGCGGCCGGTGTTCTCGCCGGTCTGGGCGCTGTGGCCGGAGTATTCATAATCATCATTGGCGGAGTCTCCGCTCTGGTGGGATTCGGCTTGTGGAAGCTGAAAAACTGGGCGCGGATCGTCAGCATCGTTCTGTTGGGCATCAGCATTGCGATGCAAGCGCTCCAATTACTGGGAGTTCTGGCCCACTTCAATCTATTTGCTTTGGTCTGGACCGCGTTCTGGATCGCCGTAGACGCGTTCATCATCTGGTATCTGCTCAAGCCAGAGGTCAAGGCCGCGTTTCAAGGTCCGCAGATAAGGGCCGCAACCGCGTAACGGACCGTTCTCAATCAGCATCAACCCTCTCGGATGCAGGTGAGTGGCTCCGCTTCAGCTGCTCACCTTCGTCTTTCGCAGCCAGATGGCTGTCGCCGGGAGCGCAAACCCTTGCAGGGATTTCTCGCGAAAATTTCTGTGCGCCGTTTCTCTCTTTCTGGTGCTTCAAAAGCTGTTCGTTTTCATTCTGCAATCCACGCTTACCGATCCGCCGGCAAGTTCTTCTCTTCTCCGTGCCTCCGTGTCTCCGTGGTAGGTTTGCAATTGCCAATCCTGGCAATTCTGCCAATCCGGATGGTAAGGTTTTGCCATGTCCAACCTCGTCTTCCTTTTCGATGTCGACAACACTCTGCTCGATAACGACCGTGTTACCGCCGATCTCAAGCGCTATCTCGAACAGCAGGTCGGCCCCGAGCGTCAGCAGCGCTATTGGGACATCTTTGAGCAACTGCGCAGCGAACTTGGCTACGCCGACTATCTTGGCGCGCTGCAGCGTTATCGCGTTGAATACCCGCGCGATCCCAGCCTGCTCACTGTCTCGCATTTTCTGGTGAACTATCCCTTCGCCACGCGCCTGTATCCCGATTCCCTTGATGCCATCGAGCATGTGAGGCAATGGGGCAATGCCGTGATCTTGTCGGACGGCGACGTCGTCTTTCAGCCGCTCAAAGTGGATCGCTCCGGAATCTCTGACTCGGTTGACGGTGTTTTGATTTACATCCACAAAGAAAAAGAATTGGACGACGTGGAGCGCCGCTTCCCTGCCGATCACTATGTTCTCATTGACGACAAAATCCGCATCCTGACCGAAGTGAAGAAAACCTGGGGCGCCCGCGTTACAACCGTCTTTCCCCGACAAGGCCACTACGCGCTCGATCCCAAAATCGTCGCGGCCTATCCGCCGGCCGACATCGCCATTGAGCGTATTGGCGAGTTGTTGAACTACACGCTTGACGCCTTCCTAAGCACTATCAGCCCGAATCGCTGAGCGGCGCTGCCTTGCTGCCTCCACGGCTGGAATGGTAAAGTTCCCACGATTAAAAATGCGGAGGCATCGATGCCCAAATACGTCATTGAACGTGAGATTCCCGGCGCAGGAAATCTGAAGCCGGAGGAGCTTCAGGCCATCTCGCAAAAATCTTGCGGTGTCCTGAAGAATCTTGGCCCGCAGATACAGTGGCTGCAAAGCTACGTTACCCAGGACAAGATTTACTGCGTCTATATTGCGCCCAATGAAAAGATGGTGCGCGAGCATGCCAGCCAGGGCGGCTTCCCGGCCAATAAAGTCTCGGAGATCAAGACCGTCATCGACCCCACAACGGCAGAATAGGCCGCGACACCGAGACGTGCTCTACTTCCTTCCGGCGATTCCCTGCACTTCAAATCGGGCATCAAACAGCAGCTTGCCTGAGCCCAGGAACGCGCGCGCCGGAAACTCTCCTTTGAAGTAGGTGCGGTAGATCGTGTTGAACTTTTCGAACAACGTTACATCGGAGCAGAAAATCTGGACTGAAAGAAGGTCGTCCATGGTGAGCCCGGCGGCCTCCAGGGTGCGCTTCACGCCATCCAGAACCAGCCGTGCCTCTTCTTCCGCCGTGGACGGTGGATGCCCGGTTTTGGGATCGAGTCCGATATGGCCGCTCAGGTACAGCGTATCACCGTGCCACACCGCATCGCTGAACGGAAGATTGCTGCGCACCGTACGCTCCAGCCGGATACGCTTTCCTATGGTCGTGGCCAGTCCCGCCACCGCAAAGAATGCCGTCAAAATCGGTAATTGAAAAACCATCTTTTGCTCTCTGGGTTGAACAACCTGCGCTTTCGTTCCAACAGATGCCCCGATTTGCTTCTTGTGTTCATTTTTTCTGCATGCCGCCCCGGCCTTGCGGCCCTGCGTGTAGAATTGACGCCCAAGAGTGCTCAGCAATCAATTTCAAATGGAGGATACATGCGTAAATTGTTGGCGATCTTAGTCCTGCTTCCGGCCCTGGTTTGGGCCCAGACCGCAGCCGCGCCCAAAAAGGCTGACGGCAAAGCCAAACCCGCAGGCCCTGCTCCCGTTGTCGTTACCCCGGACAAAATTCAGTGGGGGCCCGCTCCGCCGGTGTTCCCTGCCGGCGCTCAGTTTGCCGTCCTCGCCGGCGATCCCAGTAAACCCGGTCCTTTCGTCGTTCGCATCAAGGCGCCGGACGGCTACCGTATCATGCCGCACTGGCATCCGACCGCTGAAAACGTGACCATTCTTTCCGGCGAGTTCCACGTCGGCATGGGCGACAAGTTTGATGAGAGCTCAATGACGACCTTGCCGGCACACTCGGTGGCCGTGGTCCCGCCCCACCACAACCACTACGCAATGACCAAAGGTGAGACCGAGCTTCAGGTCAACGGTACCGGGCCATTCAAGCTGATCTATGTCAACGCGGCTGACGATCCATCCAAAGGCCAGGCCAGCGCAGCCCCAAAGAAGAAGGCCGCGGCTCCGGCCAAGAAAAAGTAAACGCGGGTGCGCTCCGGCGCACCCCGTTCTTTTCATACTATTTTGTTTCAGACTATTTTTAGGGCTTTAATCGGCGGGCAGGAAGGCGTAGCCGCCGATCGGATGCGTTGCAGAATATTTTCCTGCGCTTTCTGCAGCGCCTTTTTGTCGTCGAGCAGATGCAGGGCCCAGTTCGCGCCCATGGCCAGCGAGTAAATTTCAAACGCAAACTGCTCCGGATCGACCGACGCCTTCAGGTGTCTCGCCTTTTTGGCCGCTTCCACCGCCCGTGCCAGCGTGGAAAGCCAGGTCTTCATGGTTGCGGCAATCGCGTCACGCACCGGGCCGGCGCGGCTGTCGAACTCCAGTGAGGCAGCGGTAAAAAAACAGCCGCCTTTGAAAACCCCTCCATGCACATGCCCGAGCCAGCCCTGGCAGAGTGCCAGCAGCCGTTCAATACCCTCGGTGCTGGCCAGCGCCGGCCGCACAACGTGTTCCACAAAGATCTCGCGCGCCATTGCAATGGTGGCCAGTTGTAGCTCTTCCTTCGAACCAAAATGCGCGAACAGCCCGCTCTTGCTCATCTTCAGTTCGTCGGCCAGCCGCCCGATGGTCAGCCCCTCCAGCCCTTCCACTGACCCAAGGTCTACGGCGACGCGCAAAATACTCTCGCGCGTGCGTGTCCCTTTGCGGGCGCGAGGCTTCGACTTGTCGGCTTGAAGGACCGGCATATGAAAATACTGTAAATCCAAAAATATAATAGCACGAACGTTCGTTTTTATGGCATACTGTTTTCGTTCCCTGGTTTTCACTCCTCCGGAGGGCCCCATGTTGCAGTCCTTTACTCGCAGCTTTTTCCTCCTTATCTTTCTCGCTCCCATAAGCTCGCTTAACGCGGAAGAAGTCCACCTGGATAGCTGTGACGGCCTTCCGCTGGTCCAGGTCACGGTGGCCGGCGCCAAACTACATTTCCTGGTCGATACCGCCGCCACCTCCATGCTCAACAGCAAGTCATTCGCGCACGGCGACTCGCGCCAGATCGCCGTTACCTCCTGGAATGGCACAGTTGAAACCAAGTCACGCCAGGTCGTTCTGCCTGAGCTTGTGATCGGCCAGCACCGCTTGCAGGACCTCCGACTGCCTGCGGTGGATCTCTCGCCTATCGGCCAGACTTGCGGCAAACGCATTGACGGCATTCTCGGCTTCGATCTGCTCTCCCGCCTCGGCGCCACGGTTGATCTAAAGAACCACACCGCGCAGCTGGTGCCTGACACCAGGAGCACCGTAGCGCTGATCGCCGAACTTCACCAGCAGTTCACCGGTTGTGAAGATGCTTTCAACCGCGCGGACGAGACTACTTTTGCCGAATGTCTCGATCCCCAGATCGTCACCTTCACCGTGGGCGGTGACTTTTACGGGCGTGACGCGACCATGGCCTACTATCGGAAAAAATATTTCCAGCCGGATCCGCCGGCACGGCTTTCCATGACTCCCCGCGCCCACCACCTCATCGGCGACGCCATTTGGGTGGAGTATGATCTCAAAATCGTTTTGCAACAGCAGGTGATCCAGGCGCGCGGCTCGGCTCTCTGCCGCAAGAGCAACGGAAGGTGGCGCATCGTGCATATGATCCATTCCAGTCCGCCGCCTGGTGCCCTGCAGGCGCAAAGCAATGAACAACCGTGACACGGCCAAGGCCGAGAGGTTCCATTTGACGAACAACGCCGGCAAGCGAGCAGGCGCCAGCAGGAAGCTGAAACGCTGGGTCAACCTTTATCCGCCCTATCTCGGGGCTGCCGTGCGGGTCACGCAAGTCTCCGATGACTTCCGCCACGTCGAAGTGGAGATGCCGCTGCGCTTCTACAACCGCAATTATGTCGGAACGCATTTCGGCGGATCGCTCTATTCCATGTGCGATCCGTTTTACATGCTCATGCTCATCAACATCCTTGGGCCCGACTACATTGTGTGGGACAAGGCCGCTACCATCCGCTTCAAGAAGCCCGGCAAAGGCTTGATGAAGGCTTCCTTCGACTTGACTGACGAGCAGATCGCCGAAATCCGCGCCGCCGCGGAAGTCCAACCCAAAGTGGAACCGCAATTCCAGGTGGTGATAAAAGACACAGAAGGCACGTGGTGGCTGAGATCGACAAGTTGCTATACGTGAAAAAGAAACCTGCAAGGTCCTGAAGAGCTGCAAAAAACCCGGCCTGATCGGCCGGGCCATCTTAGATCGAAATTCACCCGCGCTAGTTGGGAATCTTGTTGTCGTGCTCGTCAAAATCTTCTTTGGCTGCGGTACCTGCCGCCGGCCCAACTCCTGACTTTCCCGGATGCGCCGGTATCGTGATCAGAACCTCGCCAACGTTGTTGGAATAATTCGACTCCGGAAGCTGATGACACACCTGCTGTCCATTGGCGTCGATCTTCTCCAGGAAGCGGCACGGTTCGTTGGCCGTGGGCGTGAACGGCGGGTTCACAGTGATGCGGATGATGTAGTTTCCGGGTGGCACAACCGGCTGGCCATCACCGCCATCAAGAATGAAATACTGCCCACCCAGGAAGAAACGGTACGTGTCAGCCCAGCCATGGCTGATGCCCTGGTTGCCGGGAATGCCGATCGCGCCGCAATTTCTAAATTGCGAACTCCGCGGCGGCTCGGTGCCGTCAGCGGCGGGAACTGGATCGGTATCCAGCATGCAGAACCCCTTCTTGGCTGCCTTCCAGACAAAACCTGTGGCCGGATCGATCAATTGATACAGCGCGTAATGCCGGAAGTGGTAATGATGGTGGCACGTTGCAAATTCGAACAGGCCATCGTTGTTCGCCACGTGCACGTTCGGGTCACCCACCACGATGTCAGCATCGCCGATATTGGGCGTCTCAACGGTAAAACGGACCAGCCGGCGCAGCCCGGGCGTGACGCCGCCCTCTTCCACGCTGCAGAATGTCGCATCCAATTGCTCGTCCCGTACCACCCATTGGTGCGAGAGCAATTCGGTATTTACGATCAGGTCCGGCGTACCGGTTGTGTCCGGTTGGCTGCTGGGGCTCTGCGGCGATTGGGCAGAACCACAAAAGCAGGTGATTATCAAGAGTAGAGGTGCGGCGAATAGCTTTTTCGATCTCACAATCTTGCCTCCGTTCAATTGGAGCTGTTTAATGCGGCTGGCATCTTATCTCCCCCCGCAGCAGCAAGGCAAGCCTGATCGATCAATGAGTCTTGCGGTGTGCAAACCGCTCTTCCGCCAGCCGGTCCGCCGCCTGGTATGTCGCAATCTTCTCTTGCCTGGCAATATTGAAGATCGCCAGCAGCGTGTCATAGATTGCGTCCGTTTTGGCCAGCGTCCGCGGCACGTCCCAGCCCAGCATCTCGCGGCAGCAGCCGTTGATCACCCCGCCGGCATTGGCCGCGTAGTCAGGAGCGTATAGGATTCCACGCTGCTCCAGCAGATCGCCATGGCGCGGCTCAAGTAGCTGATTATTCGCTCCGCCCACCACCAGTTCAGCATTCAATTGTGGGATCGTCTGGTCGTTCAGAACGCCGCCCAGCGCACACGGCGCAAACACGTCCGCTGCCGCAGCATAAACTTCTTCCGGCGACGTAGGCGTCGCCCGGTACTCGCTGACCACGCGCTGAACCCTTGCTCGATCCACATCCGTAACGATCAGCTTTGCGCCCACACGCGCAAGCTCTCCTGCCAGAAAATAACCAACATGCCCGCAGCCCTGAATAGCCACGGTCTTCCCGGCCAGATCATCGCTTCCCCATTTCTGTTTGGCGGCTGCCTGCATGGCCCGGAAGACGCCACGCGCAGTGTGCGGTGACGGATCGCCGGAGCGCCCCTGCAATCCGCCCACGTAACTGGTTTCTTTCAGGATGTACTCCATATCAGCCGGGCTGGTGCCCACGTCTTCCGCGGTGACATATTTGCCGCCGAAACTGTTCACCATGCGCCCATGGGCGCGAAAGAGCTGTTCGCGGTCCGCGCCCTCGCCATCGCGCATGACGATAGACTTGCCGCCGCCAAACGGCAATCCGGCCAGGGCGTTCTTGTAGGTCATTCCCTTGGCCAGGCGCAGCGCATCGGTCACCGCGTCATCTTCAGTTTTGTAACTCCAATAACGCGTTCCGCCCACCGCCGGGCCCAGCGCCGTGCTGTGGATCACAACAATTCCCCGGTAGCTTGCTACTTCGTCCACGCCAAGCACAACGCGCTCGTAGCCGGGCACAGTCTTTTCCCTGAATTTCATTGAGGTCCTTTTTCAAACTGGCGGATGGAGTACCTCTGAATTTAACAGAGACGCGCAGCAAGACGAAAGACGGAAAATTGCCAGAATCGCCGGGATTGCCAAAATCGCCGAAATTGAATTGACGATAAACCCGATGCACGTCGTTTGGGTAGCGTCTCTTATAATGCTCTGCTTATGTCCAAATCATTTTCTCTGGTGCGTTTCGTCCCACTTTTTGCCCTCATCGCTCTTTTATCCAGCCTGACTTTTTCGCAACAGCTCGATCCCGGTCTCTACGGCGGCCTGCGCTGGCGCATGATCGGCCCGCACCGTGGCGGACGCACCGTCGCCGTCAGCGGTGTTGAAGGCCAGCCAAATGTCTATTATTTCGGTGGTGTCGGCGGCGGCGTGTGGAAGACCACGAATGGCGGCGTCACGTGGGAGCCAGTCTTTGACGGACAGCCGATTTCTTCTATCGGCGCTTTGGCTGTGGCCCCCTCGAATCCCAACATTATTTATGTTGGCACAGGTGAAGCCGATTTCCGTTCTGACCTCACCTACGGGAACGGTGTTTACAAATCCACTGATGGCGGGCGCACCTGGAAGAACATTGGCTTGACCGCTTCGCGCCATATCAGCCGCATCGCCATCGATCTCCGCAATCCTGATGTCGTTTTCGTCGCAGCCATGGGCAGCGCTTACGGCCCCGGCTCGGAGCGAGGCGTCTTCCGCTCCACCGATGGCGGCGCCAACTGGCAGAAGGTCCTCTACAAAGACGAAAACTCCGGAGCCATCGACGTCACGCTCGACCCCGATCACCCTGAAACTCTCTGGGCAGCTTTGCTGCATGACCGTCGTCCGCCCTGGAGCGCTTATCCGCCCGTAACCATCAACGGCGCTATCTACAAATCCACTGATGGCGGAAATGTCTGGAATCCCGTGACCGGCGGCGGCCTTCCCGCTGGTGATTGGGGCCGCGTCGGTCTCAGTGTCGCTCGCGGCTCTCATGGTCAGCGTGTCTATGCGCTGATCGATACCAAAGAGGGCGGCCTCTTCAAATCAGACGATGGTGGCCAGACCTGGGCTCGCACCGGAACAGACCCGCGCATCCGCGGACGTTTGTGGTACTTCGGCGAACTCTCGATTGATCCCAAAGATCCCGACACCGTTTACCTGCCCAACGTTTCCATCTATCGCTCCACTGACGCAGGCAAGAACTTTGTCGCCATCAAGGGCGCGCCCGGCGGCGATGACTATCACGCTTTGTGGATCGATCCCAGCAATCCGCAGCGCATGATCTTTGGCAGCGATCAGGGCGCGGGCGTGAGCGTAGATGGCGGCCACACCTGGAGCAGTTGGTACAACCAGCCCACCGCGCAGTTCTACCACGTTGCGGTCGACAATGAATTCCCTTACCACGTTTACGGCGCGCAGCAGGATAGCGGCAGCGTATACATTCTCAGCCGTAGCAATGATGGCTCCATTACCTTCCGTGACTGGCATCCTACCGGAGCAGGTGAGAGCGGCTACATTGCGCCTGATCCGTCCGATCCCAGCATCATTTATGGCGGAGGAACCTACGGCGAGCTTTTCCGTTACGATCGCCGCACCGGCCAAGCGCAGAACATTGCGCCCGATGCAATTCGCAACTTCGGCGAAGCCCATCCTGAACACCGCTTCACCTGGACCTCGCCGCTGGTGTTCTCTCCGCAGAATTCGCACACGCTTTATTTCGGCTCGCAGAACGTGTTGCGCAGCACCAACCAGGGCAATAGCTGGGAAAAGATCAGTCCAGACCTCACCGGCACAGATCCGAACGCGCCTGAACAAGGGCCTCTGACGGTCGAGAACGCCAAAGCGCGCGGTCATGGCGTGGTTTACACCATCGGACCTTCACCATTGAGCGCCGGCCAGATCTGGGCCGGCACAGACAGCGGATTGATTCATCTCACGCGCGATGGCGGCAAGAACTGGAGCAACGTGACTCCGTCTGGGCTCTCCGATTGGAGCAAGATCAGCCTCATTGACGCCTCACATTTTGATGCCGGCACAGCCTACGCCGCCGTCGATCGCCATCGTCTTGACAACATCGGCCCGTACATCTACCGCACGCATGATTTCGGCAAAATCTGGACCCGCATCAACAGCAGCATTCCCAACGGCGCTTACGTCCGCGTCGTCCGCGAAGACCCGGTCAAAAAGGGCCTCCTCTTTGCCGGAACTGAGCTCGGCGTCTTCTTTTCGATCAATGATGGCGACTCATGGCAGCCTCTGCAACTCAACCTGCCGGTCTCGCCGGTGCACGACCTAGTGATCAAAGACAATGATCTGGTCACCGCCACCCATGGCCGATCGTTCTGGATTCTTGATGACATCTCCCCGCTGCGCCAGCTCACCGGCGAGATTCAAGCCGCGCCCGCCCATCTCTTCCAGCCCTCAACCGCAATGCGCGTACGTTCCAGCACCAACCATGACACACCGCTGCCACCGGAAGAGCCTGCCGGCGAGAATCCGCCGCCCGGCGCCGTCTTCTACTATTACCTGAAGTCACCCGCGCAAGGTGAAGTAAAACTTGAAGTGTTGGATGCTAAAGGGCAGGTCATTCGCTCCTACTCCAGCAAAGACCAGCCCTTCAGTCCGCCCACGCTGCCGGCATTTCCCATGTACTGGTTCAAGCCTGCAGACCCGCTCTCGCCCGCAGCTGGAATGCATCGCTTCATCTGGGACCTTCGTTACTCCGCTCCGCCCATCCCTCAGCCCGGCTATAGCATGTCCACGGTTGCAGGCGGTGATGTGCCGCGCTTCCCGGCTCTTACCAGATCCGGCTTACCGTCGACGGCAAGACTTACACGCAGCCGTTCAAACTGGTTATGGATCCGCGAGTGAAAAGCTCTCCGCAGGACTTGGAAAAACAATTCGCACTTGAATTGAAGCTCGTCCAAACCGTCCGGCAGGCGAACCAGGCGATAGAAGAGATCCATGCAGCCGCTCAGGTCGGCAAGATCAGCCTAGACGACGAAAAGAAGCTTGCGGGTGCGCGCCGTCGCCGCGGTGAAGCGGAACAAGATGGCGGGCCGAGCCAGCCGGCATTTGCCCAGGTGATTGGTAATCTGAGCCAGCTCATCGTCGCCGTTGACAGCGCTGACGCCGCGCCTACATCTCAGGAATCACAGGCGGCAGAAAAAACTCTCACCCAGGCGCAGGCCCTGCTCAAACAATGGGAAGCCTTGAAGCCCAAATAGCCATGCACACGGCTGACGTAGTCATCATCGGCGGCGGTATCGTCGGCTCCAGCATCGCCTGGCATCTCACGCATGCCGGCTGCAAGAGCGTGCTGGTCATCGAGCGTGAAAGCTCGCAAGGCAAGGGATCGACGGGCAAGAGCATGGGAGGCGTGCGCGCGCAGTTCTCCACGCCGATGAACATACAGATGTCGTTGTACTCAATTCCCTTCTATGCCCGGTTTGAAGAGGTCGTCGGCCATCCCGCTGATTACCGCCCTCAGGGCTATCTCTTCCTCGCGACGAAAGACTCCCATCTCACTTACCTGCGCGAGAATTTCGAGCGCCAGAAAAAACTTGGTCTCACCACGGCCCGCCTGCTTCCTACCGACGAAATCCGTGACATGCTTCCGCAACTCCGCTCTGACGACATTCTCGGCGGCAGCTTCTGCTCGACAGACGGTTTCGTCGATCCTTACAGCGTGATGAACGGATTCATGGCTTCCGCCACTGAGCACGGCGCCACGCTATGGAAGAAAACTGAGGTCACCGGAATTACCACCGACGGGCACGGTTCATTCACCCTCGAAACCACGCGCGGCCAGGTCTCAACCCGCACGGTCGTAAACGCGGCCGGCGCGTGGGCAGCGCAGATTGCAAAATTTGTTGGCATCGATCTGCCGGTCGAACCGCTGCGCCGCATGCTGGTTCCGTCTGAACCCTTCTCTGACTTTCCCCACACGTCGCCCATGGTCATCGATATGAGCAACGGCTTCCACTTCCGTCCTGAAGGCCGCGGCTTCCTGCTGGCCTGGAACGATCCCGAGGAAACGCCCGGCTATAAGACTGACTTCGAACCTTCGTTCATCGAGAAAATTCTGATTCACGCCGCCAACCGCGTACCCGTCTTTGAGAACCTGCCTGTCAATCCCAAACGCGCCTGGGCCGGACTCTACGAGATGACGCCCGACCACCACTGCGTGCTCGGGCCTGTGGCCGCCGTGCCCGGCTTCTTTCTGGCCAACGGCTTCAGCGGACACGGCGTAATGCACTCTCCGGCCACAGGCAAGATCCTTGCTGATTTGATTTTGGAAGGAAAAACAAATGTAGTAGATGATGTTTCGGTGCTTAGGTTCGACCGCTTTGCGCGGGGCAAGTTGCTGCACGAAACCGCAGTGCTTTGATCGCACCACCGATCGAAATCAACACTAATTATGCGCCGGATTGACCACCTGGAAGGAATTGATGATCCGGTTGACGTCCGCCGGTCGCTTTCCCTTGTATCCGGCGCTGAAGATGTAAAAGATTTTGTTTCCGCAGTGGAAGCGATGCAGGCTCCGCTCATCCGATTGGCCGGTTTCGTATTCCAGGCCCCGCAAGCCGGCAAGCGATACTTCTTTGAGTGAACCTCGCACCACCGGCTCCCGCGGATCTTTGTTGTTCTGCGCTTTGTCCCACAGGTCGGCCAGCGTGGTTTCACAGTCCATAAGTCTGTGGACCGCGCGAAGACTGAAGATTGTTCCGCTTTCTAAGCGGACCGTATAGACATGGATGTGGCGGTCTCCACCATCGTTATGCGGGGTAGTCGGGGCAGGCAGCGTAATGCCGAAGCCGTCGTCGGGAAAGACGTATGCTCTCCATTGCTGTTGTGCTGGTTGTTTGGAGACGGAATGCTTTTCGGCGAGACACGCGCCAACCAGTACCAGTGCCGATACCGCCAAGGCAATCTTTTTCATAGGCTGGAAACATCTTACCAGCCGCGCGCCCGCGCCAGAAGTCGCTTTACGCGGTCTTTGTCAGCGCCGAGTCCAGCTTTTGCATCGCCGCGCGCAACGCATCCAGGCCGGAATAACGCTTGCCTTCAACTTCCAGTTCTGAAGCCAGATGGTTGGTCATGCGAGTAATGCAATGAATGCGTTCCTCGGCGATCATCGCAGAAAGTTCCCGGCCATCGCCATCCAGCCAGGTTTGGACTTGCCAGCCAGTCTGGCGGGCCCGGTCCACGGCATAGCGAAATTCGCTGAGCACGCGCCGATCCACCATTCCCGCGCTTAAAAGTTGTTCCAGGCGATTCAGTTCTCCGGTAATGCGGGCGACCTGGTTCGTCACCTGCTTGCCAAAGGCCCGATTCGCCTCCTTGATTGCTGCTTCTTTAATTACTGCATCCGTCATGGGTACTCCGAAAGGACATGTACTTCTTGACTCTAGAGTAGTACACCTTCCGCGTGGGACGTTAGTGACATTAGTAACCAAGTTTTACTCACTATCCGGTGACCGGAGCGCCACGCATGGCCGCTATCTAGTCTGCGAAACCGGTATGGTCGCTGGCTGGTCGAGCGCAAACTCCAGCAGAGTTTCGCTCGGCACGTGCACCTGCTCGCCGTGGGTTGCCACCTGGACGGCCGTTCCCGCTCCAGCGCCCACGCCGGCTCCAATGGCCGCGCCTTTTCCGCCGCCAACCACCGCGCCAATCAACGCACCCACGGCCGCGCCGCCACCAACCTTCTTGGCCGTATTGGCTGTACGTGATTTGCCGCTAAGTTCATATTCGCCCGTGGAGAGCGCATAGGTCTGGCCGTTTATCACAATGCCTGTGAGTGACAACTTAAGCTGCGCCTTGCCGGCAAGGTGTCCTGCTTCCTTCGCTTCTTCCAGACGTCCATAAACATCAGCGCCCTTGGGGACGACCAGCACGTCATTCACGTACAACGGCTGGTCCAGCGTGGCAGCAAACTTGTCGCCCACGTGGTTCCGGTCGGAATCGATTGCGTCAATCGTGCGAATCGTCAGCCTCGTTCCAGTAGGTACGCTGATCCTGTCTCCTGACGCCACCGTGGCGGGCGCTGTTGAGCGCACCGGAACGGGCGCTACCGCCGGCGCGGGTTGAGCATAGTTTGGTTCAGGTCTGGGCGCAAAACCGGAATCGCTTGCCGGGCGGACGGAGTCTGAATCAAACTTCAAGGTGCTGATATCGGCCACGGCGTAGTGCTGGACGGTCGAACCCACGCGAAAGCTCAACTGCGCTTCCGACCCGCCAATGAAAGTCCCTTTAATCACGCTGCCGTTCTTCAATTCAAGCGTGTCAGCAAAAGAAAGCGCCGGCAAACAAATGCCAATTGTCATGATTGCGAGAGCGAGTCTCTTCACAAATTACCTCCTGGCCGGATCCGGTCCTTACCTGAAGTTTATCCTGAGTCGCTGATGGATAACTATGAGATGCGAAAAGCGAAAGCAGAGTTGCAGAATCAAACTGATCCACCTCCGCCACGCAACCCCTGCACAAAGTAAATGGCACATCAGGCCTTCTGAAGGTAAAGTATGCACAATGAAGTCCGCAGCAGTCGGGATACGCGTCCATTCCGGATGGGGCGCCCTTGTGGCCATGGGCGGCCAGCACGGTGCAGAAGAGATCATTGCGCGACGAAAAGTTGTCATCATTGATCCCAAAGCCAAAGGTGCGGCCCAGCCCTATCATTATGTTGAAGAAATGGAGCTGCGCGCGGCGGAGCGCCACCTGGCCGCCTGCGCAACCGATTCCAGGCGTCTGGCCCTGGATGCCCTGAGCCAGATCTCTGCTGAAATGCGCGATCGCGGTTTTGCACTGGTTGGTTCCGCCATCCTGCTCAGTTCGGCGCGGCCTCTGCCCGATCTGGATGAGGTCCTGGCCTCGCACGCGTTGATTCACACCGCTGAAGGTGAATTTTTTCGCCAGGCATTTCGTAAAGCCTTTGAACGCCTTGAAGTCCCTGTCACCGGCATACGCGAACGTGAACTCGAAGACCGCGCGCAGCACACATTCGGCAAGACCGCAGCCGAAGTTCGTAAAAACATCGACGGCCTGGGACGCGCCCTCGGCCCACCCTGGACCCAGGACGAAAAAATGGCTGCCCTTGCCGCCGCTATTGTCCTGGCCGATAAATAAACACTTCTTGCGCATACTCAAAAGTCCACGTCTTTCATCAGCTCGGCGTCATAGACCAACGGACGCCCGCGCCGATAGATTCCTTTCAAATCACTCTCATCTTTAGAAAGTTTTGCTTTCGCTACCCACCCTCCCAAATCTAATTTTCAAAGAACGTCGTTGCTCCACCGCCTGGGCGGCTTCAATCGTCACTTTTGGCAATTTTCGGCAATCCTGGCAATCACGA
>WNFM01030571.1_pt1 | contig 16937 bp, 17 predicted proteins | sample 5400271 | NCBI WGS metagenome assembly WNFM01 (sample SAMN13153352, study PRJNA577476) | soil metagenome | isolation source: 60 cm saprolite on Douglas fir-dominated hillslope | place: USA:California | collected 2013-09-17
GAGAACGCTAGAAGACCTTACTTACGACGCTACTTTCAGCAGTCACGCTTGTCAATATCTCCAGTTCTTCGGTACAGAAAGAGTTAAGGTGATCTAGAGATAGCTGAGTGATGGTAAAACTTTGCAGCATAGATAACAATGTCTCTTTATCCACCAGGCTCTGCCTATCCAGCGTCTCAATGATTACCCTTAGCCTGGCAATAACCTCACGCACGGCATCTACTGAACGCTGGCTATATTCTTCTAGCAGCTCGTTATATATACGTTCAAACGCAGCTTCTGGTTCCCACTGCCTATCATCTTCATCTTTCTTCAGCAAGCCTTGCCGGACTGTTTGCATGATAGCAAGGCCCCACAGCATCTGCTGAAATGATGGATTGTCGCTATCGTCCATCACCGGGGCGGGGGAGAATAGGTGCAAGAGGATCAAGGCAGCCTCTGTTGTGTAGTTTTCAGGCACAAGCGTTTCATGGTAGTATCTTTCAGTCGGGGTAACAAGCAAACCCTTATGCAGAAAGCGAACCATCGATCTAAATTGTATACTGATGCGAGGAGAAAATGGCCAGGGAAGGAGAACTCTACAGGAATAGAAAGCTACATCCACGTCTGCCGGTAGATTGATATGGATATTCAATTTACGAGCGATATCGAGCAGGTCCACAAAAGCGGGTAATTGGACAAGGCGCTGCATGAGTTGTACATATGCAGCATGCAATTCATGGTCTTCGTGGAGAAATTTGGACGTAAAAATATCAAAGTAGCGAATTGCTCGCGGCGCTGAAGTCTCATGAAGTGGTCCCATCCATTCATGCAACTGAGGGGCAAAATACATCTCAAAGAAATGCGCTCCCACAGCTGATTGGCCGATCAGTAACTGCTGAGCCTTGTTTTCGTCAATAATATACCACAATGGGTCTTGAAGCAGGATAGGATAGTATGGACGCTCATAGTTTTTCATATCCACTTGTGGTTGATTGCCAACTAAACCATCTTGCGCCTCATTTTCAGGTAACATATACACGTTCTCGTGATATGTGTCCATCAACTGACCGTACTGCTCCTCAATGACGGGTTGGCTATGTGTAAGTGGGTCATACATAAAGAGAAACCCGGAATTGCCTTCCACACGGAAGTTCGTCACCTGAAATTCCAGGCACTCACCAGGCTCTTGTGAACCTGGTGGGGCTATTCTCAGTGTATACTCCCATTCATGATCAACCATCGGTCTAGCGCGTGCATAGATTTGCGCACGCTGGGGATCAGCCTGCATGGCAGAAATGAAAGGAGCATAGAGCGGAGAGTGCAAGTTAGCATCTACACGCTTTACAAGCGCAGATCTCTTGGTATAGAACTCGTCATTAAGCTCAACTGGAATACGCGCAAAATTGTCGGCCAAGATGGTAAAAGCACTCACACCGAGTAGCGAAGCAGGTTTGATAGGCTCTCCAGAACGAAGGGCACCAAACAACCAGAACGCCATGAGGTTAGCGCCTTGGATAACTCCACGTGGATCAAGCAGTAGGGCTGGGTGAGAATCATGCAAAGCAGCCCGGCCTAGTGACTGCTTTACCCTCGGGTAACTATAATCGAACATTTCAACCTCTTCCATCCTAACGTTAAATCTGGGCCATTAATTAATGGTTAAGCAATACGGACAAGTATACCATGTATTGATAATAATGAATATAAAAAGAGGCAAGAATAGTACAGGCAGTTTGCACAACAAACCGCCTGTACTACTCCTGCCTCTTTGAAATGTGCTACATCACGTCAGAGTGCTTTTTGTGCTTCTTCTTAGCGTGCTTCTTACCGTTGGATTTGCCATGATGATTGTTGCTATGCTGCTCTTCAGCCACAATATGCGATGAGTGCAAAGGGTAGAGATCGGGACGTCCGAAAACCATATTGGTACCAACAACCGGGATACCGGTGATGAAGGAGGCTTCAAGGGTCAGGGCACGCAGATCCTCTGGCTCCAGGTCATGCACATCGCTCTTGCCACAGGCACGAGCCAGCATCTGCATCTCCATAGTCATAGAATTAAGGAAGTTGACGACGCGCTCAGCAGCTTCTTCGACAGGTAGGCGCTTCATCAACTCAGGGTCCTGGGTCGTGATACCGACGGGACAGCGACCAGTATGACAATGGTGACAGGCGTATGGCTCGGTGCCAAGTGCGTGATAGTCTTCAACGTAGAGTGGGCGATTGCAGTTGAGGGCAATTAACGCGCCTGTACCAATGGAAACGGCATCAGCGCCAAGCGCAAGAGCCTTAGCGGCATCTACACCGTTGCGGATACCCCCAGAGACAACCAGTTGTACCACGCCATCCATACCGATCTCATACAAAGCCGCCTTGGCTTCGACCACGGCGGCAAGCGTGGGGATACCAGTATGATCCATTAAAATATCGGGCGAGGCTCCGGTGCCACCTTCGGCTCCATCCAGGACAATAACATCAACGCCTGCTTTCACGGCCAGTTTTACGTCGTCAGAGACACGGGAAGCCCCAATTTTAACATAAATGGGAATCTCCCAGTCGGTAGCTTCGCGTAGCTCTTCAATCTTGGCAACCATATCATCAGGACCCGTCCAATCGGGATGGCGCACAGGACTACGCTGATCGACACCAAGGGGGAGATCGCGCATGGTAGCGATCTCGTCAGAGACTTTCTGACCCAACAAGAGGCCACCCGTGCCCGGCTTAGCCCCCTGGCCCATGACAATTTCAAGGGCATTGGCCATACGCAAGTGATGAGGATCAAAGCCATAACGACTGGGTAGAACTTGATAGACAAGCTGCTCAGAGGCCTCGCGCTCGGCCATAAGCATGCCACCGTCTCCGGTCGTAGTTGAGGTGCCAACCTGGGTAGCCGCCATACCCAGAGCCTGTTTGGCATTACGTGATAGAGCGCCATAGCTCATACCAGCGATGGTAATGGGCGTTTTGAGCACAATTGGTTTTTTAGCAAAGCGCGTACCCAAGACAGTTTCAGTTGAACATTTTTCGCGGTAGCCTTCCAGTGGCACACGGCTGAGGGTACAGGGGATGAAGGTGAGTTCGTCGAAAGACACAAACTTGCGCAATGTGCTAAAGCCGCGAATACGATAGCGTCCTAGCTCGGCTTTGATATGCACATCTTCCATAATTTCGGGTGACCAGAGTTGTCCATAACGGATCAATGGTTTTTCAAACATGTGCAGTGTTCTCTCCCTTACAAGCAACCACGCGGGTTGCACAACAGCTTTACATGGCGACGCGCCACAACTCGAAATCTGCTTTTGAGAAGTTGTGCAGTCTTCCGCCCGAGCCAATTTTTTTGAAATCAGAAATATGACGTTTCTCGTTCAAACCGTAATGAGCCAGGGTTTCGTGCAGAAATTGGGCATCTTCGCCAGTCATCTCTTGCAATACCGCGTCATTACCCAGTTCATTGACCTTCCCACCAACGTAGATCGTCCCCGCGTACATTGAGTCACCCAGCCCATCGGCGGCGTCGCCACAAATAATCATGGTGCCTTTCTGCATCATGAAGCCGCTCATGTAGCCGGTATCACCACCAACAACGATCAAACCTCCCTTCTGGCTGATGCCAGTTCGACCTCCCGCATGTCCCTTAACCACAACTGTTCCCCCGCGTATTGAGGCACCCGTACCACTGGCCGAGTTGCGCTCGACGATTATTTCGCCAGAAAGCATACATTCGCCCACGGACCAGCCTGTATTGCCTTTGATGTGAAAGGCAGCTCCATCGGCCATAGCTCCACAATAATAGCCTGCCGTCCCCTCTACAATAATGGTAATCGGGGAAAAGACGGCGACACCAAGACTATGGCGTGCCTCAGGATTGACAAGGTGGATCTCGGTCTCACCTTCTGCTGCCAGATGCTTGATAGTGGCGTTAATTTCGCGCGTTGTGAGTTTCGCGCAATCGAGAGTCGAGGTCATCTACGTCTTACTCCTAACACGTGATAAGACATCAAATATAATATAAGGATGGATGAGTAGTATGAACTTTGTCGTGAGATCAAGTTGGCGAGCGACAGTCACAAGACGACCAAAGATAACGTCCTGCCACTGCCGCCCTGTTCAGTTCGCGCGTCTATGCTAAGGTAGCAGCAAGGGCGGAATCTACTGACTGACGATGCCAGGTGCGCACTTCCCGAGCTTGAGCCTCACGCGCATCCAGTTCGTAAGGGAAAGCTTTGCGCAATGCGGCTTCTTCAGAAGCTACCGCGACAAAATCGTCCGTTTCGCATACAATCAGTGGTTTGGAGCCAAATTGATCACGTGCATAGCCAATGCTATCACCGGTCGCAACAAGATATGTAAAGGTACCATCCAGGACATTAATAGTGCTTTGCACAGCTTCGTCCAGGGTAGCTCCAAGCTGCATCATATCAGCAATGTAAACAGCGATTACCTCGGAATCATTGTGAGTATTGAAGTGGTGACCTTTTATCTCGAGGCGGCGGCGTAATTTGTGATAGTTGGTAATGTGGCCATTGTGAACAACTGAAATATCGGGGAAAGGACGCGCCCAGAAGGGGTGAGAATGGCTGATATCGACACGGCTCTCTGTCGCCATACGTGTATGAGCAATACCGTGGCTTCCGATAAAGCTGGAGAGGCCATAAGTAGCATCGAGAGGAAGAGCAGCTCCCATCTGTTTTATGATTTCCAGGTGTTGACCCATGCTGAAGACTTCGACCTCATAACCAACCTCTTCAAGAGCACGGGCCAGGTCTTCATATGCACCGGTATAGTCCATTACCAGGCGTACATATTGCCCCACCCGGCTGCTTTGTTTTACATCGCCAAATTCTTGCGCAGTTGAGACAATGGTCTCTTGCCATGCGGTTGTTTCAGAAGCAGCATCTTCATTCACTTTAATACGCACAACAAGGTTTCCTATTGGGAGGTCACTGTACAAGGCTAAACCTGTTGAATCAGGGCCACGGCGATTGAGGTCGGAAAGCATTTTTACCAGCAGGTCACCTAGAGGACCTTGCCGGTGCTTGAAGAGCATGCCAGCGATGCCACACATGGGTAAAATACCTCCTTAAAAAAGTAGGAACTTTTCCTTCTATCCTGAAAAAGCATCCACACCTGGAATACTACTAACGTACGAGGGAATGCCAAGCGTCGCAGTTAATAGATAGAGGAGAGATTTCAGCTATATCTTCCCCTGAATACCCCAACAGCATTTGGCAAATAAAATTATTAACGTTCGATATCTAACTGTACTATAGTGGAGAAAATATACACATACAAGGGGTAATCTGACCAATGCCAAGCAAGCCGAAGTAGATAGACTATCCATCCAGGTACCAATACGGCAAAATGGGAAAATTTGCAAGCTCTTCCAGCCCTTGACAGGCGCAGTTTTTTTGAGTACACTCACTTGTAATTACATTATTGTCATGTTGTAGTTACAAGGTTGTCACGCCAGAACGGAAGTTTATACATCCTTAGCAAGGAGCCTGTATGTCTACTAAATCAGCAAAGGCATGGCGCAAGCCTATTGCTGTGGAACAGGATTCTTCCACTCCCAGGTATTCTCAACTCAAAGAGATCATTCGCGAGCAATATGCTTCCTGGGAAGCAGGTCAACCTATACCCTCCGAATTAGAATTGTGCCAGATGTATTCGGTTAGTCGTACAACTGTACGCAAGGCATTAGATCATCTCACACAAGAAGGCCTGCTGTATCGTCTCCAGGGCAAGGGCACCTTTATTTCACCGCCAAAATTACGTGAGCGTTTTGTCCAACAGGTAGCAGGAATCTATGACGACATGGCCTCGCGTGGACATACATTGCGCACCCGCATACTGGAACAATCTGTTGTTCCTGCTAGCAAACTTGTTGCGCCAGAGTTGCAATTGGTCGTCGGTAACCCCGTGATCAAGCTAGTACGTGTGCGCTATGTAGATGATGAGCCACTGCTCGTATCTACAACATTCCTCCCTTATCGTTCATTTCCCGGTCTTGAAAGTGAGGATCTGACAAACGCTTCGCTGTACGCAGTTTTGCGCGAAAAATATGGTATACGGCTCGGCAAGGGCACACGCCTGGTAGAAGCAGCACCGTGTTCTGAGGAGGAAGCTGAATTACTGCATATTGCACCGGCAACGCCTCTGCTTGTTGTGAGCGGTACGATGTATGACACCGAAGGTCGCCCTGTTGATTGTGGCTATTCCCGGCATAGAGGTGATCGCAGTCAGATCGAGATCGAAGTAGTTTCACGCTAATTGAAATAGCCTTTTATAGCGAATAATTCAATCCAAGGAATGTGATACGTATGTGAATTCGTACGCATGACAAGAGGACAGTACGTGTGTACAAAACCTACCACAAGGTTTGAGATACAAATAAATGAACTGCATCCGCAACGTAACAGGAAAGGAGGGATTGGGTAAAAAGATCATTGGTAGCCCTTGTTGGACTGCTATTCGGCTAGTGCCAAGGAAGGCACTTCTTGAATGTGCAAATTGCTCTTTCAAAGAGAGCCTATTCGTGATGGAGGTTATACTATGCAAGTATGGCAAGCAGCACTTCTGGCTTTATTCTGCTATCTGGGTGCCTTAACAACGCCGTGGGTGCTTGGTACTACCGGCGGGTGGTATGTGATTACGCGCCCGCTTGTCGCTGGCTTCATCGCAGGGTTGATATTGGGTGATGTGCAAACCGGAGTACTTATTGGTGTCGCTGTACAAGGCGTCTTCATTGCATTGATCACACCAGGTGGAACAGTACCACAAGACTTAAGCTTCGTTAGTTATCTTGGTATACCCCTTGCTCTCGTTGCTCATGCTTCACCCGGAGTGGCAGTGAGCCTCTCGGTCGGCTTTGGAGTAATCGGCGTTGCAGCCTGGCAGATCCTGAGCGTCGGTAATGCCGCCTGGGCCCATGTTTGCGACCGCTACGCAGAAGAAGGAAATATAGCGGGGATCATTCGCGTGAACTACCTGGCCCAGATAGGCACATTCGTGCTCCGGGGTGTAGTGCCCTTCCTCGTCCTGCTATTGGGTGCAGGTTTCGCTCAGAACCTTATCTCATTTCTTAACAACCAGGTGCCCTGGCTCATTACATACTTCTCCCTTTTAGGGGGTGCATTGCCTGCTGTCGGTATTGCTATTCTCTTGCTGCAAATCGCACCAGCAGCGCGCTTGCTCATCTGGTTCTTCCTGGGATGGGTTTTAGTCGTGTACTTGAAGGTTCCAACGGTAGGTGTGGCCGTGATAGGTACGCTAGCAGCGATTATCTACTACCGGTACTTCTCACGTCTTGACACAGAGAATACGGAGGCGCAAAATGTCTGACTTCAGCTTACAGAAACCAGATGATGCAATACAGGCATCGACAACTACAGCGACGGCGCCGGTGGAGAAGACGCTTGAGCTGAGTGACCTCAGAAGAGCCTGGTGGATCTGGACCTTCTTCAACCTCTCTGCCTTCAGTATGGAGCGGATGCAGGCGCCAGCATTTGTCTACATGATGTCGCCGATCATCAAGCGTTTATACGGAGACAATCCAGAAGAGGTCAAAGCGGCGTTGAAACGCCATATGGTCTTCTTCAATACAGAGCCACAGACCGGAGTAGTTGCAAATGGAGTAGCCGCGGCGCTAGAGCAGCAACGCGCAAACGGCGCACCCATTAATGATGAGATGATCAACGGCGTCAAAGCGGGCATTATGGGGCCCATGGCTGGTATTGGCGATTCGATGATCCCTGGCACACTGATTCCTATCCTGCTGGGCATTGGTATAGGTATAAGCCAGGGGACGGGCAATCCGATTGGTCCAATTTTCTATATCATTGCATACTCAGTGATCATCTTGTCGGTGTCGTATTACCTGTTTATGTTCGGCTATCGCTATGGCATGTCCTCAATGAAAGAATTGGCCGAGTCAGGCTTCAGGCGTATGACATCTTCGTTCGCGGTACTTGGCCTGATGGTAGCAGGAGCCATAGGAGCCTCGATTATCACACTCAAAACGCCTCTTGCTTACACATCAGGATCGGGAGCCAGCCTGGTAAAAGTCTCCGTCCAGGACACACTGGATAAAATCTTTCCTCAGCTTTTACCACTGCTACTCGTAATTCTATTGTGGTATGGCATGAGGCGGCGCGGATGGCCGATCAACCGGGCACTGCTCATTACTCTCGTGGTCGTCTTGATTGGCTACTTACCAGGCTTAATAGGCTCATTGTTCGGCATTCCAGCGCTACAAAACTTCCGCATTTTCTAAAACAGTTCAACGTTTGTCGCTGACAGTTGGCAATAACGCTATTGTCGACTGTCAGCGACACCATTCTTAAGGAAGTAAAGAGGTGTACTCCATGATCGGCATTGTACTGGCCGCCCATGGTCCCTTACCGGCGGCGCTACTGACATCCACGGGGATGATCCTGGGAGAGCTACCCCAGGTATCAACGTTATCGTTAATGCCTGGAGACAGCCTTGAAGATCTGGTAGATCGCATGCGTGCAGCTATTAACGAGGTCAATACGGGCGATGGCGTGCTTATTCTTCTTGACATGTTTGGTGGAACTCCAGCCAACGCTGCCGCTCTGCTAACCCAGCAGAACGCAAATGTCCAGGCAGTAACGGGCAGTAGTTTACCAATGCTACTCGAAACATTTATGGCGCGGATGAGTACGAATGAACTTCAAGAATTGACTGATACGGCTGTAACAGCGGGTCGAACAGGGGTTGTGAACATTGTACAGGCATTTAAGCAGTTTAAACAGGGCCAAGTGGAATTGACGTAATGCAATAATTCTTGAAGAGGAGATACAGCTATGTCTGAGGTCGTATTGAATCGCGTTGACGATCGGCTCATTCACGGCCAGGTAATGACTGGCTGGCTTGGTTCGCGTCGTGCCAATACCATCTGGATTGCGGATGATGCTGTCGCCAGCAATCCAATGATGTTGGATATTTTTCGCTTTGCTGCTCCTTCCGGAGTCAAGATCGAAGCATTTACGATTGAAAAGATGGCCGAGAGGTTGGTTGACCTGAGCAAGGGTAACGATCGAATCATCCTGCTCACTAAGGTCCCCCAGACGTTTCTGCGGCTGATGGAAAAGGGTTATAGACCATCGGACATCAATTATGGCGCGATGGCTCACAAGGCAAAGGCGCGCAATGTGGCCCCCAACTGCGATCTATCACTTGAGGAGATCGAGGATACAGAGAAGTTATACCAGCAGGGTATGCGGGTCTGGATTCAATTGGTGCCCTTTGGAGGGCAGAAGCCGATTGAATGGGAGACAGCGCGTAAGAAGGTCGGCTTGAAATAACATGTCTAGAAGAGGAGAACAGCCTTATGGCTTACTGGCGTAGCTATATGGAGGAGATGATAAAGGCGCAAGAAGCTATCATGGAACACGAGGCCCTTAACATCGAGGAAGCAGCTAAAGTGATTACACGCGCCTTGCGCCAGGGAGGTGTATTGCACATGTTCGGCTCAGGGCATTCGCACTTACCACCCGAAGAGGCTTTCTATCGCTCCGGTGGACTGGCAGCGGTCAGCCCGTTGCTTGATCCAAGCTTGATGTTTCACGAAGGCACGGAGAAATGCATCGCGCTTGAGAAATGGGATGGTTACGCGACCCGTTTTGTCCTGCCTAAGTATGATCTCAGGCCAGAGGATGTAATAATGGTATTCTCTGCCTCCGGACGCAACAACGCACCCATTGAAGTAGCCATGGCGGCGCGTGCGAAAGGCCTTTATACGATTGGAGTCACCTCTCGTCGCTACGCAGCATCCGTCCCATCACTGCATCCCAGTGGTAAGCACCTGGCAGACGTAGTTGATTTAGTACTCGATCACGATGTACCTCCGGGAGATAACCTGGTAAAGATCGAGGCTATGCCAGAACTTGGAACAACAGGAGGTGCATCAACGGCACTGGCTATGATCATGGTACATGCAATATTTGCATCCGTGATTGAGAATTATGTCAACCAGGGTGAAACGCCGCCCATGGTTCGCTGCCCTAATGTTGGTTCGGTGCAAGAAGCCTTGCAAGAAAATGCAAGAACTTTCGAACGCTACCGCAGTCGTTTACCGCATATCTAGCTTGCCTTGCTGGTTACAGAAAGGATTTTATAGCAGATCTAGATTGTAGCCGCGTAGATATTCCTGATTACGGTGTCGGGAAGCTATATGTTGCCTCATTGCTCAACATTGGGGTGTCTTATCCAGATCTACCGCCGGTGGAACTGGTAGCTTGAGAAACCATCAGGTTGGAAGAATGAATTCAGTGACTTACATATATGACCTTGTAGCTATTGACGTCGACGGTACACTCGTGAATTCTCACAGCAAAATATCAGATGAAATCCCCCCTTTACTGCGAGAAGTGCAAGCCAGAGGCATTGGCGTAACCCTGGTATCAGGACGCCCTAAACTTACCTTGATGCCAATATTAGCCGAACTAGGGCTTAGATTACCATATATCAGTTCTGGTGGAGCATATATCATTGATCCGGCAAAAGGGACGATTATTGACCAGCATACCTTAGGGCATGAAATTGTGGCTGTAATCGTGGAACTGGCGCGTACGGCACAGGTAGCAATTATCACCCAGGAACCGGAGCGCCTTTATTTTGAAGGTGATCCAGCCATACTCGAGATGGTGGCCAGCACATCTAAAATTGACATGACACAACTTGACAACAAGCCAGTTGAGATTAGAGGTGTCGCTGATATTTTACAGGTGCGTTCCGAGCCGAACAAGATCACTTTGTGTGGTGATCCTGCCATCCTCGCTGACATCGAAGCGCAGTTGAGAGAACGCAAGCTGCCTGTTTACCCGACATATTCCGCTCCGACATATCTGGAGATGACATCAGCAGGCATCAACAAAGGAACTGCCCTTAAGCGATTAGCAGCATACCTGCATATTCCTGTGGAACGCATTCTGGTGATTGGAGATAGTCTCAACGATACCAGTATGTTTGAGATTGCGGGTATGGCGGTCGCCATGGGGAATGCTTCTGAGGAAGTAAAAGCGGCAGCAAAGCTCATTGCGCCATCAAATGATGAGAATGGCGTAGCCTGGGTGCTACGTGAGTTAGTACTTAAAGCAACAAATTGATTATGACCATCACCACAAGGAGGATACCGATATGGGAGCCAAACAGTTCTTTAGCGCTTTCCGGCACGTATATGACCAGATTGAGGACAGCCAATTAGAGGCCATCAGCAAGGTGGCAACCTGGGGATGTGATACCATCGCAGCCGGACGTTTCGTGGTACTTTTCGGATCAGGACACTCTTTTATCCCCACCATGGATACATTTCCACGCATCGGGAGCTATCCTGGTTGGCTGCCCATCCATGAGCTTTCAACCTCATACATGCCTACGGTGCTCGGAAACCAGGCGTTGAGACAAACATTATTCCTGGAAAAAATAGAGGGATTTGGCCGCCTGGTGCTAGAAAACTACCGGTTGGATGCACAGGATGTAATGATCGTTATCTCCAACTCAGGAATAAACCCGATGGGGATTGATGTTGCCCTGAGTGCCAGGGAACAAGGATTGAAGACCGTTGCCATTACCTCACTTGCTCATAGTCGCGCCAGCAAATCACGACACAGCAGCGGTAAACGGTTGTATGAAGTATGTGACGAGATTATTGATACATGTGTACCTCAGGGCGATGCGCTGGTCACAATTCCTGGTTTTCCGCACAAAGTAGCATCGGCATCCACTATTGCATCGTGCATCATTATGCAGTCGCTGGTTGCCGAGGTAGCACAAAATTTAGCTGAACGAGGCATCAGCTTGCCTGTATTCCCCAGTCACAATGCAGGTATGACTGATGAAGAGCACGCCAGACTTACTCAGATGACAGACGCCTGGTATATTGAGCACGCACGCCGTACTTCAAGCATCTACAAATAAGGAGTCAGCGATGACAGCAACACGTGAGAAAGTTGTGCTTAATAAGGTGGGTCTGCACGCCCGGCCAGCGGCTCTGTTCGTTAAAACGGCGGCTCATTTCTCTGCAAAGATCACTATAGAGAATCTCACAAAAGGCACAATGTCAGCCAACGCCAAGAGTATTTTAAGCATATTAAAGGCAGCTGTACAGATGAATGATCGCGTGCGTATTGCAGCCGAAGGTGATGACGAAGAGGCAGCAGTTACCGCTCTTTGTGACCTGGTCGACAATAAATTTGGTGAGACGGAGTAGCGGATGACAGCGAACATCATGACGTATGATACGTTACCCGATTACCCGTTAGTTGAAGGCCAACTCATTGCTGGATATGCAGCCCTGGCTGAAAGGCTGGTGGTTAGTGGTAGCGTCTGTTGGTCAATCGATGGGATGAGCGGAGTGAATTGGGAGGCATTAGAGAATGGATTGCAGCAGGCGCTTGCAGATTACCGGGTAGTGTTCATTGATACAGCTAGCGCGCGCCTGGAAGCTGAGGCGGTCAGGGAAATACTTGCCGACTTTCTGGATAATGGTGATGTGGTATTTGGGAAGTTATATACTGGGAAGCTGGTAGATTTCTTTGATCCTGTGGCCCTGGAAGTACTCCGGCAGAAAGTCCTACAAGCAGTCGAGCAGGCTGAATTAGTAGTCTGCTTCGGTCAAGGGAGTAGCCTGCTCAATTTAGATGGAGGGCATATTTGGGCGGACCTGCCCAAAGAAACAATCACCGAACTAGCTTCGCGAGGACAGAATGTGTTGTTGGGGACACCTGCTTATCCAGCGGTTAAAAGCATGTACTGGGTCGATTGGCCAGTCATGGAGCAACACAAAACATCGCTTATGCCAACGCTGGATCTCTACCTGGATATGTCAAATCCCGCGCACCCGGTTTTTATCGAGGCTGCGGCTTTGCGCAAAGCGCTAGCAGCGCTGTCTTGCCAACCGTTTCGCGTCAAACCTGTCTTCTATCCAGGCGCCTGGGGCGGCCAATGGATGAAAGGTCATATGCACCTGGATCCGAGCAAGCCGAATTATGCCTGGTCATATGAGTTAATCACACCTGAAAACGGAGTAGTTTTTCGCGATGGCGTATTATACCTTGAGGTGCCTTTCGAGATCCTTATTGCCCAGGAAACACTCAATATACAGGGTCCGAAGGTAGCTGAACAATTTGGCGCAAGCTTCCCCATACGTTTCAATTACGATGACACTCTGGTCGGTGGTAATCTTTCTTGCCAGGTACATCCACAGGCAGAGTATATGCAGCGAGAATTTGGGCTGAACTATACCCAACATGAGACCTATTACATATTAAAAGCTGGAGAAAATGGACTCTGCTACCTGGGACTAAAGCAAGGGATCCATCCAAATGCGTTTCTGCATGCGGCAGAGCGTGCTCGCGACGAGGGCATTGGCTTTGATACCGAAGATTTTATGAATGCCTGGCCAACCCACACGCACGATCTCTTTCTCATCCCAGCAGGGACAGTACATAACAGCGGGGCAAACAACGTGGTACTCGAGATTAGCTCGACGCCATACTTGTACACATTTAAAATATACGACTACCTGCGGCGTGATTTAGCGGGGAAGCTGCGTCCTATTCATATTCAACGAGCATGGGAAAATATTGACTTCACCCGGCAGACCTCCTGGGTAAGGGCCAATCTTATGCCTTCACCGCGCATTGTAGACCAGGGGCATGATTGGACAGAGTATCTTATTGGCGATTCCCCTTTGATGTTCTTTGCCATCCATCGCATTGAATTCAGCGACACATATCAGGGTGATACAGGCAGTGAGCGCTTTCATGTACTTAACCTGGTTGAGGGTGAGCAGGCATCAGTTGAATGGGAAGGTGGTAGCCATCCGCTGCATTATGCTGAAACAATTGTGATACCTGCGGCAGTCAGCCGTTACAGATTACGCAATCAGACGGAAGGGATATGCAAAGTGGTCAAAGCCTACGTAAAGTGACATATTATGTAAAGATAGCTGCAAACATAATATGAAGTAGGGAGCAAGTGAGCAATGAGAGATAGTTCTACCGCGTACCAAATCGTCAAACGAGATAAGCCTACGATGTATTTTGTTGGCGTGACAACGGGCCAATCCTCGATCATGCGCCTCTTTCCAACGTGGGCCGAAGTATTGGGTCTTGATGGCGCACAGTTGATCGGCATTGACCTGCCATTACATGCCGAACCAGAGCAGTATCGCCAGGTACTGACACAGATCAAACATGATCCTTTATCACTAGGAGCGTTGATTACAACCCACAAACTTGACTTGATGCAGGCAGCCGGGAATATGTTTGATAACCTGGATACCTATGCAAGCCTCTGTCAAGAGGTTTCCTGTATTGCCAAGCGGAATGGGCAACTGATTGGTTACGCTAAAGATCCCCTCATGTCTCGTCGAGCGATGCAAGATATGCTTGAGCCTCATTATTGGGGCAAGAGTAAAGGCCATGTCTTATGCCTGGGAGCGGGGGGCTCTGGTACAGCGATTACCGTAAATCTGCTGACACAACCTGATGTTAACGATAGACCGCAGCGGATAGTGGTGATCGGAAGAAGTCAAGCGAGCATAGATAAACTGCGTTCAATCGTCGCACAATTACCACAAAATGCAACAGTGAAGTATGTTTTGCAGGAAGATCCGCGCAAGAACGACCAGCTTATGGACGAGTTACCTACAGGCTCAATGGTCATCAACGCAACAGGCATGGGTAAAGATCGTCCAGGCTCACCAGTCACAAATGAGGGTGTTTTTCCCATGCATGGTATCGTTTGGGAGCTTAACTACAGAGGTGAGCTTGGTTTCTTGCACCAGGCGGAGGTTCAGAGACAAACACGCGATCTCAGAATTTTTGATGGATGGCGCTATTTCGTGGTATCCTGGGCCGACCATATTGCCGAGGTCTTCAACCGGCAGATCTCACCAGCGCAGTTCGGCCAGTTAGAAGAGAAAGCCAGGATGATCCGGTCTTAAAGGAGATTAGACATATGCCTTCAGTGATGACTGTTACAGGGCCGATTGAACCAGCGCAGCTCGGTGCCACCTACGCGCACGAACATTTATTGGCAGCTCCCCCAGACTGGAGTCCCGATCAGGAAGATCAGGATTTTAATATGCTTTCATTTGACACGGCTGTCAAGGAATTGGGTCTGTTCAAACTGGCTGGCGGAGGGGCCATTGTAGAGATGTCGCCGCCCGACTATAACCGCAGACCTGAAGGGTTGCGCGACCTGGCAACTCAAACGAGCGTGCACATAATTATGACCACTGGCCTGCACAAGGATGTCTTCTCACACCCTTTTACTGCCCGGGCAACGACTGATGAACTCGCAGAGCGATTTAGTCGAGAGGTAACGCAGGGCGTTGCAGAGTCAGGGGTGAGAGCGGGAATCATCAAAGCTGCTACCAGCCTCAATACCATTACCTCAGGTGAGGAAAAGGTATTGCGAGCGGCTGCACGCGCCCATCTTGCCACGGGGGCACCTATCTCAACTCACACACAAAACGGAACTATGGGCCTGGAGCAGCTCGATATTTTTCAGGCAGAGGGTGTCGATCTTACGAGAGTAGCCCTTGGGCACGTCGATCGCAAGCTTGAGTATGAGTATCACAAGGCTATGCTCGATAGGGGCGCATATCTCATATACGATCAGATTAGCAAGGAGAAATATGTTGCAGATAGGGAGCGGGTCTCGCTCCTCATTCAATTGATAGCAGAGGGATATGGCCGACAGATTATGCTGGCAGGAGATTTTGGCAGAGCCTCTTACTGGACATCATATGGTGGGGGACCAGGCTTGACCTATATACTGTGGCGCTTCGTGCCATGGCTTATTGCAGATGGAATGCCCAGGGAGATGGCCGAGGCCATGCTGGTGGACAATCCAGCAACTTTTTTCGCATTTTAAATGATGAGAGGCATTATGAGATAGGGAAGATATCTCTTGCTGAGGGTGTTCTCACGTCTAGCAGGCTAATTTCTAGTGAAAAGGAAAATAACAATGGGAGAACTTCGTATTGCCGTTCTCGGCGCAGGTAACATCGGAGGGACACTCGGTCGGAAGTGGATCGCTGCTGGACATGCGGTCGCCTTTGGGGTTACCAATCCTGCCGGTGTGAAGGCGCAAGCGCTGCGAACCGAATTGGGGAACAAAGTGTCTATCGGTTCGATAGCCGATGTACTGGCAGCAGGGGACATTGATGTTGTCGTGTTTGCCGTGCCAGGTGCAGCAATGGATGAGATAATAGCAGCCCATGCAGCTCAACTCGACGGCAAGATAATTATTGACACGGCAAACAGGATGGGAGGTGGTCCAATGAACAGCTTCGCAACCTTCCAGGCTCGCACGCCACACGCACATATATACCGCGCATTCAACTCACTGGGCTGGGAAAACTTTGCTGACCCGGAGTTCAACGGTATCCAGGCCGACCTCTTCTACTGTGGCCCTGATGGCAATACGCGCGAGATAGTAGAGCAGTTGATCACGGATGTCGGCTTGCGCGCTGTATGGTTGGGTGCCGAAGACAAGGTGGGCCTGGTTGACTCTATCGGAGCGGTCTGGTTCGCGCTGGTATTCGGACAGGGTAAAGGGCGTCACCTGGCGTTCAAGGTCCTGACGCGTTAGGAGAGTTCGGTGACGACTCCCTACGGCTCAAGCCGAGGGCTTCTTTGACTTCACCACCAGTATCCTGGTGGAGAGCCTGGTACCAACAGGTATAAATGGCTCTATGAGAGAGGACGTTTGAACGTATAAGTAGTGCCATAATTATTGGCGTTGACTGCTACTAACTCCCAGCCATTGAAGCCAAGCTCCTCGATAGTAGCCAAATAATCTGCAACTTCTACCGTTTCACTCGCCCTTTTAAAAGCCGTAAGAAAGCCTCTTCCCTGGTTAAAGGATAAAACGCAATATTCCCATCTTTGCATGATATGAGAGCTTCCCTTCTGCACAAG
>WNFM01224126.1_pt1 | contig 16936 bp, 11 predicted proteins | sample 5400271 | NCBI WGS metagenome assembly WNFM01 (sample SAMN13153352, study PRJNA577476) | soil metagenome | isolation source: 60 cm saprolite on Douglas fir-dominated hillslope | place: USA:California | collected 2013-09-17
ATCCGGATCGTCGCGAAGACGCCCGGCGGCGTGACCCTCGCCGGCACGCACGGGTTCGACGTCGTGAGCCCGGCCGCCTATGTGGACATCGACGGGTTCCTGCTCACGCACCAGTCCGGCAGGACGCAGGTGCACGCCGGCGCGACGCACATCCGCTTCGCGCACAACGTCTTCGAGTGCGTGGGCGAAGGCGCGTATCTCACGATCGCCGGGGACGACACGGAGGTCGATCGCAACGAATTCCGCAACAAGAAGACGCTCGGGAACATGATCGACGTCCGCGGCGCGGGCAGCCAGATCGCGCAGCGGGTCCACCTCCATCACAACTACTTCCACGACTTCACCAGCCCCGGGCCCGGCACCAACGGCGCCGAGACGATCCGGTTCGGGCTGAGCGGCCTCAGCATGTCGAAGGGACTCGGCGTCATCGAGCAGAACCTGTTCGTCCGCTGCATCGGGGAGAACGAGCTGATGTCGATCAAGTCGGGATCGAACACCATCCGGGACAACACGCTGCTCGACTCCCCCGGGGCGCAACTGACGCTGCGGCACGGGAACGAGAACGTGGTGTCGGGCAACTACCTGCGCGGCACCGACGGGATTCGGATTTTCGGGGACCGCAACAGAGTCACGGGCAACTATCTCGAAGGGAACACCGGCGCGATCCAGATGGGGAACGGCGACGGCGAGGTCGCCGACGGCGCGCCGCTGACGAGCCACGACCGGCCGGACGACAGCGAGATCACCGGCAACACGCTCGTCGACAACACGCGGAACTACTTCATGAGCGGGCGCAACAAGGGCATGGGCGCGACCCGGACCGTGTTCGCGAACAACACCATCCAGGGCGGCGGCGAAGCCGCCCGCATCGAGGGCCCGTACGCCGGCGCCGTGTGGCGCGACAACCTCATCTGGCAGACCGCCGGGCCCGGCTCGATGCCGCCCGGCACGTTCAAAATGGTCGCTCCGCCGCCGGTCAAGAAACCCCAGCCTTTGACGCCAGACGCGTTACTGCGTATGATCACCGGCCGTTCATAGCATCTGGCAGTTCTTCAGAAAGGACATCGTCATGACCGTGACCTCGGGTTCGATTCTGTCGGAGACGTTGCTCCAGGCCTGCCGGCAGCGCGCCGCCGGCTATGACAGAGACAACAGGTTCTGCCAGGAAGACTTCGACGAGCTGAAGGCGGCGGGCTACCTGAAGCTGACGATCCCGAAGGAATTCGGCGGGCAGGGCTACACCCTCAACCAGTACACCCGGGAAGCGCGCCGGCTCGCGAGTTACGCTCCGGCGACCGCGCTCTGCCTCAACATGCACCACTACTGGGTCGGCACGGCGGCCGACAGCTGGCGCGCGGGCGACAAATCGGTGGGCTTCATCCTCGAAGAGGCGGGCAAGGGCGAGGTGTTCGCCGCGGGACACGCCGAGAGCGGGAACGAGACGTCCATCGTCATGTCGATCACCAAGGCCGAGAAGGTGCCCGGCGGTTACAAGTTCACCGGCCGCAAGTCCTTCGGGAGCCTCACGCCAGTCTGGACGCGCCTCGGCCTCCATGGGATGGACACGAGCGATCCCAAGAACCCCAAGGTCGTCCACGGCTTCCTGGCGCGCAACACGCCGGGCGTGACGGTCAAGGAGACGTGGGACGTGATGGGCATGCGCGCCACGCGCAGCGACGACACCGTCCTCGAGGGGGCGTTCGTGCCCGACTCGCACATCGCGCGGATCGTCCCTGCGGGCCTCGCCGGCGCCGACTATTTCGTCCTCTCGATCTTCGCCTGGGCGCTGGGAGGCTTCGGCAACATCTATTACGGGCTGGCGCAGCGGATGCTGGAGCTGAGCATCGAGCAGGTGAAGAACAAGACATCGCTCGGCCTGACGCGCTCGATGGCGCACCATCCGGAGGTCCAGCACGGCATCGCCGACATGGTGATGGGGCTCGAGGCCATCGGGGCCCAGCTCGAGACCTTCACGCAGGACTGGTCGAACGGCGTGCAGCATCCCGACTGGCCGATCAAGATCGTGTCGGCGAAATACAACGCGGTCGAGACCGCGTGGAAGATCGCGGACCGCGCGCTCGAGGTCTCGGGCGGGTTCGGGATGTTCAAGAAGAGCGAGATGGAGCGCCTGTTCCGGGACTGCCGCGCCGGCCGGTTCCACCCGGCCAACTCGTCACTCGCGCACGAGCTGCCGCGCCGGCCGGTTCCACCCGGCCAACTCGTCACTCGCGCACGAGCTCATAGGCAAGCTCGCGCTCGGGATTAATCCCGACGATCCGCAGCGGTGGGGGTAGCGAAACGAGCCACGGCTTTCAGCACAAAGGCCACAAAGATCACGAAGACCACAAAGACTTTGTAATCTTTGTGATCTTAGTGATCTTAGTGACCTTCGTGGTTGCCCGTCAGGCCGTCACACGCCGAATTTCTCCGGGTCCCACACCAGGCCCAGCTCACTCGGCGGCGCCATGTAGCCGACGAGCGCGGAGGCGGCGACGACCGCGGGGCTCGCGAGGTACCCCTCGCCTCCGAGCCCCATGCGGTTCTGCCAGTTGCGGTTGAATGACGTGATGGCGCGCTGGCCCTGGGTCCTGGGTCAGCGCGTCCTGCCCCTGCCCGAAGCACGGGCCGCACCACGACTGGCGGATCTCACCGCCCACCGAGCGGAAGACCGAGGCGATCGACTCGCCGTCGAGGCGGGCATCCGGCCGCTCGATCTGCTTCCCCACGCCGCCCGACCCCGGGAAGATGCGGAGCTCGCGATCGACCTGCGTCACCCCCTGGCCGCGAGCCGCGCGCAGCACCAGCGCCGCCTGCAGCAGGTCGTCGTAGCTGCCGTTGGTGCAGGATCCGATCATCGCCTTGTCGAACGTGATGCGCTCCCGCGCGACTTCGTCCGCCGGAAACGCGTTCCCCGGGCTGAAGGGCTTCGCGATCATCGGCCGGACCTCATTCAGGTTCAGGTTCTCGTCGATGTCGTAGCGCGCGCTCACGCCGGGAGAAATCGGCGGGTACGGCAGTGCCGTGATCCCCTTCTGCCGATACCACGCCTGCGTGGTCGCGTCGGGCGCAAAGATGCCGTTGAGCGCCTCCGCTTCCGCCATCATGTTCGCGATGGTGTTCCGGTACGCGATCGGCAGCTGCACGTTCGCGTCGACGAGCTCGACCGACATGCCCTGCGATTGCTTCGCGCCCCACCGCCGCAGCAGCTCGAGGACGATGTCCTTGCCGCTGACCCAGGGTTGGAGACGGCCGCTGAAGACGACGCGGCGCGCCTTCGCGAGCGTGCAGTAGATGTAGCCCGTCGCCCATCCGAACCCCAGGGTCGTCGATCCCACGCCGATGCCGACGGCGCCGTACGCCCCGTAGGCGCGGCTGTGGGAGTCGGCGCCCGGGATGAACTGGCCCGGCATCACCAGCCCCTGTTCGGGGAAGTAGAAATGGAAGATGCCGTCGCCGGGCGTGGCGTAGTACGGCTTCTCCAGCTCCTGCAGGCGGGCGAACTCGCGGCCGATGCCCGTCTGCTTGTCGTCGATGGCGCTGCCCGTGAAGACGAAATGGTCGTTGGCGATCGCCGCCTGGCGTGGATAGATCGTGTCGCCGCCGGTGATCTGGTTGAACGTGTGGATCGAGAAGGGCGCCGTGCCGTCGGACGCCGGCAGAAGATCCGCGTAGACCCGCAGGGTCGCTCCCGGTTGGAGATCGCCGGCCTTCAGATCCTTGTCCACGCGATGCGCCCAGATGATCTGCTCGGTCGTGGTCATCCCGCGCGCGGACTCCGCGTCGGGCCACTCGATTCTGGGGGCCGTCTCGACCGATCGACGGAACTCGCGCCGGCCGACCTCGAAGATGCCGCCGCCGCGGCGGATCTCTTCTTCCTTCGGCGACAGCGGAACCGGTTCGTAGGTCTTGCCCTGCGTCACGTTCCCGAGCTGCCGCGTGACGGGATCGAACGTCAGCTCGTCGTCGTCCCGGGCGTCCGCCACGGCCTCGGGGCTCTGCACGACGTGCAACCCGAGGTTGAACGCGTTCCTCCGGAAGATGTCCCCCATGTTGTGGCCGCAGACGACGACCAGCTGTTTCCCGACTTCTTCCGCCACGCCCTTCAGGCCCGCCGGGCTCATCTCGCGCGACGATCCAATCGCGAACCGGTCGCCTGCAATCACGAATGTCTCGCCGCGATGGACCCGCGCGCGGAAGTCCGGCATCAGGTAGCGGAACGCACCGGCCTTCCACCGCTCATCGAGCGTATCGTGATCTGGTCGGTGTCGATGGCGTCGAGCTTTTTCGGCGTGGCGCGCTTCTTGTCCCAGAAAATGAGCGCCCGGCCGCGGATCAGGCGATCGTCGCCGGCCGGCGCGGCGTCATGGCTGTGGTCGGCGATGTCGTCGACGGAGGTGCCCGCCTTCACTCGCGCCGGCTGGATCGTGGGCATGCTTCATCATCATAGCCAATACAGCTGACGACCGGCAGCGGCGGGTAGCGTGGAAACCGCGGATCGGTCGTCGAGCGCCCGCACCGGTAGAACCGCGAGCCGCGGTCGCTGACGATCACGGCCGCATGCCGGCAGGTGGCGCACAAACCGGCGCGCGCGGACTCGGTCTGCTCCTGATCCATTGGTTATGGCATCATTGACGCATGTTCACGTCCGAGGCGGTCACCCGGGGCATCAAGGTGCGGGTCGAATCCGAATATGCCCCCGAGCGGTCGCAGCCCTCGCAGAACCAGTGGTTCTTCCTGTACACGATTACGATTTCGAACGAGGGCACGGAGCCGGCGCAGCTGATGACGCGGCACTGGATTATCACGGACGGCACCGGACACGTCGAGGAAGTCCGCGGCCCGGGCGTGGTCGGCAAGCAGCCCGTCCTCGCGCCCGGCGAGTCGTTCACCTACACGTCCGGCTGCCCTCTCAACACCCCCTTCGGCGTCATGGAGGGGACCTACCAGATGGTCGCGGGCAACGGGGAGGAGTTCGACGCGAAGATCGCGGCCTTTACGCTCAGCGAACCGTACACGGTTCACTGACCTACCCCATCCCCGGGCCCGTTCCTCAGCCCGACACGAGTCACGTGAAAGTAGCCTGCACCTTGAGCGCTTCGTCGAGCATCCGCAGATAGCGGCGGCGCGGGATCTCGATCGCGCCGAACTGCGCCAGGTGTTCCGTGACCCACTGGGTGTCGAGCAGCGCGTAGCCCCGCGCGCGCAGCCGGTCGACGAGCGCCGCCAGCGCCGCCTTGGACGCGTCGCCGACGCGATGGAACATGGATTCGCCGAAAAACGCCCCCTGGATCGCGACGCCGTAGAGGCCTCCGACCAGCGCGCCGTCCTCCCACGTTTCCACCGAGTGCGCGGACCCGCGCGCGTGGAGGGCGCAGTAGCTGTCGATGATCTCCGCGTCGATCCAGTCGCCGTCCGCGTCCTCCCGATCGGCGCACGCCTGGATCACGGCGCGGAAGCTGGTGTCGACGCGGATCTCGAACCGGTGGTGCCGGAGACTACGGGCCAGCCGGCGCGAGACGTGAAAGGTGTCGAGCGGGATGATGCCGCGGGGATCCGGCGAGTACCACCGGATGTCGCCCGGCGCGACGGCCATCGGAAACCAGCCGTTGGCGTACGCGGACAAGAGGGCGTCAGCGGCGATCATGCCTGACGCTTATTGTAGTTAACAGTTTGCAGTTTGCAGTTTGCGGTTTGCGAACTGCGAACTGTTGACTGCGAACTGTTAACTGTCCACTGCTAACCGCGACCCATCAGCGAAGTACCCGCACCGAGCCCTATCGGGTGAACTGCACGTCGACATCTCGCTCCGCCGACCGGCCGCGGTCATCGACGACGCGGATGAGATGGACGCCGGCTGCGGCAGGCCGCCACGGCAAGGCGCCGTCGCGCACGCCGTGCACGCCGATCAACGCGCTGCCGTCGAACCAGAAGACGCGCTGAACGCCGGCGGCGACGCTCGCGTCCAGCGCGATCCCGTCCCGAGGCGCCGACAGGCGCAGCGCGTACGTCACATTGCGCAGCGGCGAGGCAATGCGCGGCGGCTCCTGCCGATCCTCCGTCGCGCAGGCGGGAAGCGGCGGCGGCGTCCGACGCGGCATGCCGGCCTCGCGGAACAGCTTCAACATGTCGGACGGCCAGAATTCGAACACCTCGAACCGCGTGCCCTCTACATAGGGCGTACACCCGGGCCGCCCTGTCCGCGCGTCGATGGCGACCGCGCGATGCAGCTGGCTGACGCGCATCGGAGACTTGCCCGGGATGTACCACGTGTCCACGGTGTGGGGGCAGTCGGCATTCGGCAGGTCGCCGCTGCCGCTGCACACCGCGACCCTGCTGACGCCCGGGGGAGGCGCGAAGGCCGGCACGCGGTCCGCCGTCCGAGCCAGGTTCACCGCGTCCGTGATGCGGAAGAACAGCGGCGCGGCGGCATCGACGCCAATGAACGCGGGGTTGCCCCGTCCATCGAAATTGCCGATCCACACGACGAGGACGTACGGACCCACGACGCCGGCGGACCACGCGTCGCGGAACCCCCACGACGTTCCCGTTTTCCAGGCGACCGGCCAGCGTGCGCGCGCCGGAATCATGCCCTCGTCATCGGGACGCGGATTGCGGCGCAGCATGTCGAGCGTGATGAAGCTGGCCTCGGGACTGAGCAGGCGGACGCCTGCGTCCCGCGCGCTCGACGTCACGCTGCGGAGCGGTCGCAGAGTGCCCTGATTGGCGAGCATCGCGTAGAGCCCGGCGAGCTCCTCCATCGTGATCTCGCCGCCGCCAAGCGTGAGCGCAAGGCCGTAGAAGGACTCCGGCTTCAGGTCCCGCACGCCGGCGCTCTCCAGGAACTGATACAGGGTCGGCTGCGTCAACTGCGCGGAGGTCCACACCGCCGGCACGTTACGGCTGCGAATCAGCGCCTCCTCGGCCGTGACCGGGCCGACGAACCGGCCGTCGAAGTTCTCCGGCGTGAACGGTCCGAACGACGTCGGCGCGTCGCGCAGCATCGTCTGTGGATGCAGCACACCCTGATCGAGCGCCAGGCCATACACGAACGGCTTGAGCGTCGAGCCTGGCGATCGTTTCGCGAGGACGCCGTTGACCTGCCCCTCGCCGGGCTTCCAGTAGTCGGCCGAACCGACCCAGGCCTTGACGGACATGTCGCGCGTGTCCACCAGCAACGCCGCGGCATTGCGGATCCCGACATCGTCCCGTCGGGTGAGGTAGCGCCGGATCTGGAGCTCGACCACGCGCTGCAGACCGGCGTCGATCGTCGTGTCGATGCGTCCGGCCGTTCTCACAGGCGCGGGACTGGAGAACAGCGCGTCGACGAAATGAGGTGCCTGCCAGGGCATCGCGCCTTTCGCCCCGGCGAGGATCGGCAGCTCGATCTGCCGGCGGTCGGCCGGGGCGTCGCCGTGATGCGCGAGCCACAGCCGTCCCAGTCGCGCCCGCTCGGCGAGCCGGCACGGCTCGCCGGACGCTGCGGGATGACGGCCAGCGTCAGCGCCTCGCCAAGGGTCACGCGATCCGGCGGCTTGCCGAAATAGACGAGGCTCGCCGCGCCGACGCCCTGGATATTCCCGCCGAACGGCACGACGTTGAGATACGTCTCCAGCAATTCGCGCTTCGAGTACCGCGTCTCCAGCCACACCGCGGCGCCGATCTGGCGAAGCTTGCCGGCCGGCGCCTTCGTGTTCAGCCGATACAGGAGCCGCGCCAGCTGCATGGTGAGCGTCGAACCGCCCTGGCGCTCGCCGCGATAGGTCCGGAACGCCGCGCGCGCGAGGGCGACGGGATTCACCCCGCAGTGCCAGTAGAACCAGCGATCCTCCTTGAGCAGGAAGGCGTCGACGAGCGCAGCCGACATCCGCGGCAGCGGGACCCACAATCGATACTGATCGTCGGCCGACAGCGTCACGCGCAGCAGCTCGCCATCGGCCGACCATACGCCGGTCGACATCGACACGCGCTCGCTCAACGGCGCATGCGGCCAGACGCGCAACGCGATTAACGTGCACACCACACAGGCGATCGCGTACCGCCACAGGATCCGCGGAGACACCGACATCGGCGAACGAGCGACAGCGAGTGAGCCACGCGCACGGAGCGAGCCGGCGAAGCGGCGAGCGAGAGCGCGTGTAGGGGAGTCCGAGGGGCGAAGCCCCTCGGAAGAAGGATGCATCACGGCTTGACGACCTCGAGCGTGGCGCCGCGGCTCAGCCCGACGACCGCGCGGTTGTACATCCCTTCGGCAAACGCAGGCGGCACCTGGTAGGTGCCCGCATTGTTCGCTCGCACGCGATAGACAAAGGTCCCGGCGCTCTTCCCGGCGTCGCCATAGATGATGAGGCGGTCCTCGCGCACGTCGACGTGGCTCGGCACCCAGTCGGACTTGTCCGGCAACCCGACGGGCAACGAGGCACTCGCGCCGCTCCGTCTCTGCGCCGCCGGGTCCGCGCCTGGTGCGCTGGAATCGGCGGGCGCCTGAAGCTCCAGCACCGGCTCGACGCCGCCCGGCAGCAGGTCGACGATCGCGATCTGCGGCTGTCGATCGCGAGTCGTGGCGCGCACGCGCAGCCGGACCAGGAACTCCTCGCCCACGGTGACCCGCGACACCGGGTTGCCCTTCGCGTCGAGGAGCTCACGGATGATCTCGACCCCCTCGCTCTTCTCCGTGGTTGGCGGATTGCGATCGAAGCCTGACTCGCTGACCGAGTAGTACGCGGGCACTGTCCCGCGCCTGGAGAACTGCACCTTTGCCGCGGCCTCCGACAGATCCGCTTTGCGGATCGCGCCGTCGGGCAGCGTCAGCGCGCGTTCGCGGCCGTCCTTGCCGATCTCGCTGATGCCAAGCGTGGTCGTGGCTGCGGCGCCCTTCGCGAAGGTGTCGAGCGCCAGCAGTGTGTAGGCCGCCGACAACGAGCTCGCCCGGTTCCCGCTGACGGCTCTGCCGATGGTCTCGAGCGCGGCCGGCGGAGTCGAGGCCAGTCGGTTCGGGAAGTGCCGCGCGAGCAGATACAGCAACTGGGCGTCGTGGACCACGGCGTCGTAGTAGACCTCCTCGCCGAGCTCGCGCTTCTGCGTCGACCAGGGCACCTTCGCCACGATGCGGTTCGCCTCGTCGTTCCGCTGCATCAACCGGTACGTGGACGCGAGGTATGCGGCGGCCAGATCGGTGGGCCACGCCTGTGGGTATCGGTTCGTGAGCTCCTGCTCGACGTTCGAGAGCCCGGCCGTCGGCTTGGCGCCCTGACGCGCCAGCAGGTAGACCGCGTAGGCGCGCAGGCGCGCGTCGGCGAGCGTGCTGGCGGGCGTAGAGGCGAACCGTGTGAGCCAGGTGTCCAGGCTGGCCAGCAGTTCCTCCGGGATCTTCTGGCCGCGGTCTCTGGCTTCGATCAGAAAGTGCGCCGCGTAGACAGTCGGAAACTCCGCCGTCTGGGGCGTGGACGCCCAGAGGCCAAGGCCGCCCCGATCGTTCATCCGCCCGCGCAAGGTCGTATACGTCGCGTCCAGCGGCCGGTCGGTGCGATTGCGGATCGTCCCCAGCTCCGGCCGCGAGATCAGGATGAGAGCGGAGAATCCTTTGCTGAGCAGCTGCTCCGTGCACGAGTACTCGTAGTGATCGAGGTAGGCCGTGAGTCCCTGCCCCCACACCAGCGGCACAGTGGACACGGCCGCCTCGACCTTGCGCTGCTGGCTGTACACGTCGCGCGTCAGCAGCGTCGTCGCGCTGGAACCGTCCACGCGTCCGAGCGTCAGTTGCGTGCGGAACGGCGAAGCCGGGCGCACGCCCACACTCTCTTCGACGCGCGCTTCGGCCGGGCCGCGACGCGCGGTAAACGTGATCGGCACGGAGCTCAGCGAGGCATTGGCCTTGACGCGGAACTCGCCGACCCCTTCCTTCTTGTCCGCAATCCGCAGGTCGGCGCTGGCTGCGCCGACGAGCGTCAACCCCGCACCGGGCTGTGCGGTGAGGCGAATCGGACCGGTCCCGCCCGTGGTGTTGTTGAACACGCCGACGCTGACGATGAACTCGTCGCCCGGCGACGTCGTCGCCGGCAGATTGGGCGTCAGGATGAAGTCGCCCTTCACTTCGGTCGCGACTTCCGTCACCCCGACGCGCCGCGCGCTGGCGCCGGCCGCGACGATCCGCAGCTTGCCGTTGAAGTAGTCGGGGACCGTGTACTTGAAGTCCCGGCCGCCGGGCCCGACGTCCACCACGCCGGACCAGTACGCCACCGGCGCTTTGCGCTTCCGGTTGAACGGGTTCAGATGCCTGGCAAACCCGCCGCCGGCGTCGCCGCCCGGCGCCGCGAGCGAGAGAAAGCGTTTGAAGTCCGGGAGGATCAGATCGAGGATCTGCATCGTCTCGACTTCGAGCATGCGCTTCTGGAAGAAATAACCCAGTGGATCGGGGTTCTTGTACCGCGCCACCTGCAGGATGCCCTCATCGACCGCGAGCACCACGACCCGGGACGCCTCGCCCGGCGTCACCCGCATCGTCAACGTCGTGCCAGGCTTCACCTGCCGCGGCGCCGTCAGCGTCACCGCCTGCGTGCGCGCGGCCAGGTTCGCGCCAAATGGGGCGACGCCGTACGACAAGGGACTCATGAACAGCTCGTCGGACGAGGGATCACGGACGAACTGGACGCTTACGTAGCCGTTGCCCTCGAAGTCGTCCGGGAGCTTGATCCGCTGGACCGAGCTGGTGGTGGTGGTCTTGAACCACTGAGCGGTGAACACCCGCTCGCGTTCGATCGTGATCAGTCCGGCGCCCACATACGGCGCGCGGATGCTGACTTCGATCGTGTCGCCGCCGCTGTAGGTGGGCTTGTCGAGCTGAATCTGCAATTCGGCATTGCGATCGAGCGATCGAGACACGTTCGCCTGCCCCGCGACGCTGTAGCTCAGCGTGTTGAGCGTCGCGCCGGCGCCGTCCCGCAGGACCAGATCGAAGTCACCCGGTTCGTCGGTGAGCAAGGGAAACGAGCTGCCACCGGCGGCGATCCTGACACTACGGGAATTCCGCACGATCGTCTTCAGCCGCGACACGTACTTGAACGTGCCGTTGTGCTGCTGGGTCAGCACGGAGACGAACTTGCGCTGGACCCACTCCAGGGTCAGCTTGTCGGCCGCCACAGGATTCACCTGCTGGTCCACGGCCAGCCAGTGCGCCTGGCGGGCACTCGCACGGCGGACGAACGTGAGGTCGCCGTCCGGCTTGACGCCGACCAGGAACGGCGCGTCCGCCACGATGGCGCTGTCCTGCGCCGCGACATTGCGTCCGCCCTCCGCCTCAAAGGCGCGTCCGAGGATGTTGAGACGGTAGGCGCGGCCGACGAAGCGCTTCAGGTCGAGACTGAATTCGGCGGTTCCCTTCTCGTCGGTCTTGAGCGCCGCGAGCGCTTCGTGATACGGCTCCTTGATCACTTCGCCGATCTGAAAGCGATGGTCCGGATATCGCGTGAATCGCGGCAGCACCGGCGTCAGGTTCAATTCCCCCTCGACCCGCCGGTTGGCGGCTGGTGCACCAAACAGGTGGGCCACCGTGATCCGGGCCTTGACGTCGTCGGGACGAAGCCAGCCGGCGATCGGCGCGGCCGCGAGCTCTAGCTGGACCTTCATTCGGTCCGGCTCGAATTCCTGCACCTTGAACGTCGTGGTCCCGAGCACCTCGCGATGCTTCTCGTCTTTCACGAGGTAGGCGACCGCTTCATACGTCCCGGTGGGCGCGCTGGTCTGACTGGTGTAGGCGAGCTCGTCGAAGGACGCGGCCGACACGGTCAACTGCCGGCGGTTGACCACCTGGCCTCGCGCATCGGTGATCTCGACGTCGAGCGGCAGGCCGGCCAGTGACGCCTTCCAGTCGGCCGTCCGCGTGATCACCCCGAGATGCGTCGTCTCGCCGGGACGGTAGATGCCGCGGTCGGAGAAGAGATATGTCGCCACTTGCCGCGCCGACTCCGCGCTCTCGACGCCGCCCGTGTCGTAGCGGGAGAAGTCGAGATCCCGTCCACCGCTGCGGAACGGGATAAACGACATGTCCTCGTCCCGCTCGACCACGATCATCTGCGGCGTTCGCTCGCGGGTCGGGCTCTGTGGCGGCGCCGGCACGTGCGCCCGGCCGGCGGCGTCGGTCGTCGCGCTGAGCACCGGCTGACCGTTGCTGCCGACGAGATCGACGCGCGCGCCGGCGACCGGCGCGCCGCTGCGAATCGACTGCACGAACACCTCGCGACCGCCGTCCTTCGCGCGCTTCACGATGAACCCGAGGTCCGTCACGAGGATGAGTCGGGCATCCTCGAGCGTCCGGTCGCCGCCGCGATCGCCGGCCGCTTCATCGCCGTCAGCGCCAGGCGCACCGGCCGGCTTGGTGAGGGCACGGATGTGCAGCAGGAACAGCCCGCGGCGGGCCTGCCCGTGTTCCTGCAGGTACTGGCCGACGTCGATGCTGTCGTAGGTCGGCTTGCCCGGCTGCTTGGCCGTGTAGTCGCGAGCGGTGACGAATCGTTCGACCAGTTTGTCCTCCAGGCCGCGGTACAGCCTCGGCCGCGAGAAGTCCCACATTTCCGGCGCGAGATGCTGCAACTGGTTCGGGAGCACGCGGCCGATCTCGACCTGCACGTTCTCGATGTCGCGCACGAGGAACCCGACCTTGCGGTCGCCGGACAGCGACAGCAACGCGCCCTCTCCCAGAAAGGTCAGCGCGCGCGGATACGGGTCGACCTTGATCGTCCCAGCGTATGGTTTCCCCGCGATGTACCCGCCCGTGCCCTGCACGCCGTCCTTCACGAGCACGTACAGGTACCGGCCCACGGGCGCCTGGAACTTGAACCCATGGGACGTATCGCCGCCTTCCTCCGCCGACACGTAGCTCGCGCTCACGAGGGGGGCTTTCGACAGAATGTCGGCGCCAATCTCCCCATCTTCGCGCCAGTCGAAGGGCTCCTGGTCTTCCTTCGGTTGCCGGGGATGGCGGACCGGCAACAATTGCATCGAGACCTTGCCGGCGAAGGCGCGCTCCGCGACCGGCGACGAGCTCCTCAGAAAGAGGATTTGCTCGGGCTCGTAGCGCGTGTTGTCGACGACGGTCATCCGCGCGTCGGAGAAGCGCAGGCTCGTGCGGCCCGGAATCGTGACGATCGTCTCGAGCCGGTCGTTCGTGATGTTCCCGCCACGCGCGGCGCGCACGCCCTTGTCGATGCGGACGGCGATCGGCGTGTCGTCGCGCGGCATGGCGAGGGCGGCCGAATGGATGTGAGCCGCGAGCTTGAACTTGTCGTAGACCACCGTGAAGTGACGGCTGTCCGCCGTCAGCCCCAGGTATTCCGCGTCCCTGGCCACGGCAAGCGATACGTGCGATTCGAATTGCTCGGCGTCCACGGGATGGCTGAAGGCCACGCTCGCGACGAGCTTCTTCAGATTCGGGTCGCGCGGATCCTGATAGAACTGGCTCTCGGTGATGCGCGCAGAGAACGGCTGGCTGCGGAATTTGAACCTGTAGCTCTCGAGCTGGGCTTGCCTCGTAATCAGCCCAGTGCGGGCCAGCTGCACCGAAAACGCGCCGTTGACAGGCCAATCGGTCTTCGGCGTGAACCGCAGTTCCTTGTCGCTCATCCAGAACCACGTACCGGCCAGGGCCGGCGACAGGTCGATGCCGCTCGTGACCGCGGTCTTGATCTGCTTCAGCGGCGCGGCCGATTCGCTGAACACGATCGTCAGCGGCTTGATCGAGTCGATGCCGTTGACGTTGTATTCCGTGAGCCCTGGCTCGGTCACGGCGTAGGTGACGTAATGCGGCTTCGGACGGCTTAGATACCAGATGGACCCGCCAACGGCGAGAATCAGCGCCAGTGCCAGCAATCCCGCATGTTTCGGGTGTGCGGCCAGCGCGCGTCCGCCGCGCGCCACCTGTGTGCCGGTCCAGGAGAGCCACGGTGGCGACTGCCACGTCCATCGACCGAATAGAAAGATGAGGGCTTTTCGGACTGCGAGAATGGCATCTCTCGGAGACATAGGAGGCTCGCGGGACTCTACAACAACGCCGGCGTCACATCAGTAGATGCCGGTTCGACCAGGAAGTTCCGTTCCCAGGTTCCTCGATATGACACAGTCCAAGCCGGAGCAGGCCATCTACTGGCCCCGACGATCTAGATCGTCGTCCATTCCGGCGGGGGCTGGATCGTGGGGAGCGGCGTCGGACCGGCGTCGGGACGGCCGCTGCCCTCGAGGCGGCTGATTGCGCGCACGGTCATGTCGTGGTCGCAGACGATCTGGCAGGATAGCCGGACGCCGGTCAGCCCGCGCGCGTTCAGCACGTGCTTCTCCGCGACCGTCATCGTGGTCGGCTCGCCCTCGATGAACTCGACGCGGCACGTGGTGCAGCGGGCGTTGCCGCCGCACGCGTGCAATTGGTCGATCCGGACATCCTGTTCGAGCGCGAGCACCATGCGCTTGCCCGCTTCGACATCCACCGTGGCATGCCCTTCAACTGTCAGCTTCGGCATCCGGCGATCATACAGGGCTTCGCCGCGAACCGGTACTGGAAGCTGGCAGCCGGAAGCTGGTAGCCGGAAGCTGGTAGCCGGAAGCTGGTAGCTGATCGCCTTCAGCGAGCGTAGCGACGCCTGATCGTCGGGATGAGGTACTCGCTGAGCGCCTGGTCGAAGTCGTAACGCGGCTGGAACCCCCAGTCGCGCCGCGCCGCGGAGTCATCGACGTCAGCGGGCCAGGAATCGACGATCGCCTGGCGCTTGGCGTCGGCGCGCCAGGTGACCGTCGCGCCGGGAAACGCGTCCATCACGACCGCCCGGATCTCGTCCGCGGACGGGTTGAACGCGCCGACGTTGTACGAGGTCCGCTTCAGCCGGTCGCGCGGCGCCGTCGCGAGCGTCAGGAGCGCATCCACGCCGTCGGGCATCGCCATGAACGGTATGCGCGTGTCGGGCCGGACAAAGCAGGCGTACGGCTCCCCCTTCGCCGCGGCATGGATCATCTCGGGCGCGTAGTCGGACGTGCCGCCGGACGGGACCGTCTGCGCCGAAATCAACCCGGGGAAGCGGAGGCTGCGGAAATCGACACGCCCGCTCGCGGTGTCGGCGGCCAGCTGCTTGTAATGCCGCGCGTAGTAATCGCCGAGCAGCTCGCAGTACAGCTTGTTGCACCCGTACATCGTGGTCGGGTGCAGGTACTCGTCCTCGCGGACTTTTCCGGCGCGCTCCTTGGTCGCCAGATCGGCCAGGCCGTAGGCGGCGATCGACGAGGGGTAGATGAAGACGACCGGGCGGCCGTGCGATTCCGCCTCGTGCTGCGCGAATTCGAGCAGGCGGAGCGTCCCCTCGACGTTGACCTCGTGCGCGGCGACCGGCGTGAATTCGGACCGCGCCGACAGGAGTGCCGCCAGGTGAAAGATGAGATCCACCTCGAACTCGGCTATCAGCCGCTCGAGGAGCGCCCGGTCCACGATCGATCCGGTGACCTCCCGATCGACCTTGCGCGCGATCGACGCGTCCAGCGGCGAGACGTCGAGGGTGACGATCCGGCGATCGCCGCACTCCGCCAGGCGATCGATGAGGCCGCGGCCGATCTCGCCGCCGGCCCCCGTGATGACGACGACGGGTTTGCGCATCAGCCGCGCACGTATCTGACAATGACCGTCAGCGTCATGACCAGGGACGTGACGATGGCGGCGGCCGTCGCGAGCAGGCAGATCGCCGCTCCGACGAAGTGGTCCATCCGCTCCCGCTTCAGCGGGTCGAGCCACATCCCGCCGAAGTAGCCGCCGACGAACCCTCCCAGGTGCGCCGCATTGTCGATGCCCGGCATGATCAGGCCGAACACGAACATCGTCAGCGCGTAGCTCATGGCCTGTGAGCGCACGAGGCTGCTGCCTCCGCGGCGGCCGTAGTGCACGAGGGCGCCGAGCAGCCCGAAAATCGGCGCGGACGCGCCGAGCGTGTATACACCGCTCGAGAAAAACGGGATCGCGGTGTAGGCGGCCAGCGTTGAGCTCAGGAGAAACCCGGTGACGGAGGAGATCGTGTAAATAATCACCATCCGCGCGCCGCCGTACATGTCCTCGACCGCCGGACCGAGTTGCCTGACCCACATCAGGTTGAAGAGAATGTGCAGCGCCCCGCCGTGCAGCCACCCGGCGCTGAGTACGGTCCACCAGTGGTGTTCGACGAACACGGGATACGCTCCGGCCGCCCCGAGTGCATCGTAGGCGAGCCGGTTGGGCCCCAGCATCGAGAACAGCGATCCGCCAAACACGTTGCCGCCGGTCACCACGGTCAGGACGAGGGACAGCGCGAACAGCCCGACGCAGCCGTAGATGATGACGGTGGTGAATCCGAAGTCGTTGCCGAAGCGGCGCAGGACCGGGCCGAAGCCCCATAACCCGGGATTCCGGCGCCCGCACGAGTAGCACTTGTCGTCCTTGACGCCGACGAGCGAGCCGCACGACGCGCACACCACGGAGCCGGTTTTCTGACGAAACATGCGGTCCCAAGTGTACTCTGACCCTCGATGAAAGTGCTCGTCACCGGCGGCACCGGCTACCTGGGCTCCGCGATCGTTCTCGCGCTCGCGCGGGCCGGGCACGAACCGATCGCGTTCTCGAGGCACGCGTCGGCTGCGAGCACGCCGGAGCGCGCGATCGACGGCGACATCCGCGACACGCGTGCGGTCACCGCCGCGGCCGCCGGCGTCGACGCGATCTGCCACGCGGCGGCGCTGGTGGCGCTCTGGCGTCGCGACCCGTCCGAGTTCGACGCTGTGAACGTCGGCGGGCTGCAGTCCGTCCTCTCCGCCACGCGGGAGCACCGATTGTCGCGCCTGATTTACACCTCGTCATTCCTCGCGCTGCCGCCGGCCGACAGCCCGCATCCCTTGACCGCGAACCATTATCAGCGCACAAAAGTGGCGGCGCGCGACGTGG
>WNFM01196618.1_pt1 | contig 16929 bp, 12 predicted proteins | sample 5400271 | NCBI WGS metagenome assembly WNFM01 (sample SAMN13153352, study PRJNA577476) | soil metagenome | isolation source: 60 cm saprolite on Douglas fir-dominated hillslope | place: USA:California | collected 2013-09-17
GTCAGCGCCGACGTCAGGGTCGTCTTGCCGTGGTCCACGTGGCCGATCGTCCCCACGTTCACGTGGGGCTTCGTGCGCTCAAACTTGGCCTTTGCCATTGCTCTAGCCTTTCACCTTGGAAACAATCTCTTCAGCCTTCGCCTTAGGCACTTCCTGATAATGGCTGAACTGCATGCTGTAGATCGCGCGGCCCTGGCTCATCGAGCGCAGCGTGGTCGAGTAGCCGAACATCTCTGAGAGCGGCACGCTGGCGGCGACAATGTGCGCGTCGGCGCGCTGCGTCATGCCGCCGATCTTGCCGCGCCGGCTCGACAGGTCGCCGATCACTTCGCCCATGTAGTCGGACGGCGTCACGACCTCGACGTCCATGATCGGCTCGAGCAGGATCGGGTGCGCCTGGCGCGCCGCCTCTTTCACGGCCATCGACCCGGCGATCTTGAACGCCATTTCGCTCGAATCGACGTCGTGGTAGGAGCCGTCCACCAGCTCCACCTTCACGTCCACCATCGGGTAGCCGGCCAGCACGCCGTTCTCGAGGGCTTCCTTCACCCCCGCCTCGACGGGACTGATGTATTCCTTGGGGATCGTGCCGCCGACGACGTTGTCCTCGAACACGAACCCGCTACCCGGCTGGCCGGGCTCCATATGGATGACGACGTGGCCGTACTGGCCGCGGCCGCCCGTCTGGCGGATGAACTTGCCCTCGATGTACTCGACGCGCTTGCGCACCGTCTCGCGATAGGCCACCTGCGGGCGGCCGACGTTGGCGTCGACCTTGAACTCCCGCCGCATCCGCTCGACGATGATCTCGAGGTGCAGCTCGCCCATGCCGCTGATGATCGTCTGGGCGGTCTCCGGATCGGAATGCACGCGGAACGTGGGATCTTCTTCGGACAGCTTCTGCAGCGCGATGCCCAGCTTGTCCTGGTCGGCCTTGGTCTTGGGCTCGATGGCGACCGAGATCACCGGGTTCGGGAAGCGCATCGCCTCGAGGATGATCGGATGCTGCTCGTCGCACAGCGTATCGCCGGTGCGCGTGTCCTTGAGACCGATCGCGGCGGCGATGTCGCCCGCGCGCACTTCCTCGATCTCTTCACGCTTGTTGGCGTGCATCTGCAGCAGACGGCCGATGCGCTCGCGCCGGTCCTTCGAGCTGTTGAACACGTACGAGCCGGCGGCCAGCACGCCCGAATACACCCGGAAGAACGTCAGTTTCCCGACGTACGGGTCCGTCATGATCTTGAACGCCAGCGCCGCAAACGGCGCCTCGTCCGTCGCGGGCCGCTCGGCGTGGGTCGCATCGTGGTGCGGCAGATGCCCCTTGATCGGCGGAATGTCGGTGGGCGCCGGTAGGTAATCCACCACCGCGTCGAGTAATGCCTGGACGCCTTTGTTCTTGAACGCGGCGCCGCAGATGACCGGCACGATGTGACCCGCGACCGTCGCTTTGCGGATCACGCGACGGATCTCTTCTTCTGTGAGCTCGTGTTCCTCGAGGTACTTGTGCAGGATGGCGTCGTCGTGCTCGACGCACGCTTCCAGCAGCTCGTGGCGCAGCTGCTTCACCTTGTCCTGGAGCGCCGCTGGTACGGGGCCCTCGACGTATTTCTTGCCGAGGGTTTCGTCGTCGTAGACGATCTCGATCTGGCGGACCAGGTCGATCAGACCGGTGAACAACTCGCCCGAGCCGAGGGGGATCTGGATCGGGAAGGCCTTGGCGCCGAGTCGCTCGCGCACCATGCGCAGGCACATATCGAAGTCGGCGCCGACGCGGTCCATTTTGTTGACGAAGATGATGCGCGGCACGCCATAGCGGTCGGCCTGGCGCCAGACGGTTTCCGTCTGCGGCTCCACGCCGCCCACCGCGTCGAGCACGGTGACGGCGCCGTCGAGCACGCGCAGCGAGCGCTCCACTTCGACGGTGAAGTCCACGTGGCCGGGGGTGTCGATGATGTTGATGCGGTACTGCTCGCCGAGGCGCGGCCAGAAGGCGGTCGTGGCCGCGGAGGTGATGGTGATGCCGCGCTCCTGCTCCTGCTCCATCCAGTCCATCGTGGCCGTGCCGTCGTGCACCTCGCCCAGCTTGTAGGTGCGGCCCGTATAGTAGAGGATGCGCTCGGTCGTAGTCGTTTTCCCGGCATCAATGTGGGCCATGATGCCGATATTCCGAATTCGATCGAGCGGTGTCGTACGTGGCATTGCGTCCCTTTATTCAGCCATCTTCAGCAAAAAGGCGGGGCGACCAGACGCCCATTGTGGGCCGGTCTCGCTCCGCTAAAACCCCGCGGCATGGCCGCGGGGGTCGCTACCCTACCAGCGGTAGTGCGCGAACGCCCGGTTGGCTTCCGCCATCCGGTGCGTGTCTTCCTTCTTCTTAATCGTTTCGCCCTCGCCCTTCGAGGCGAGGATCAGCTCGGCGGCCAACCGCTCCGACATCGTCTTTTCCTTGCGCGCGCGGCTGTACTGAATGATCCAGCGCATGCCCAGCGCGGTGCGTCGCTCCGGCCGCACTTCCACCGGCACCTGGTAGGTCGCGCCACCGACGCGCCGCGACTTCACTTCCAGCGACGGCTTCACGTTCGACAGCGCCTGCTTGAACACGTTCACGCCAGGCTGTCCGGTACGCTGCTCGATCAGGTCCATCGCCGAATAGAAGATGCGCTCCGACAGCGACTTCTTGCCCGCCGTCATCAAGTTGTTCAGGAACTTGGAGACGGTCTGGCTGTCGTAGCGCGGATCCGCCGGGACGGGCCGCTTGACGGTCTTCTTGCGCCGGCTCACTTCGCGGCCTCCTTGGGACGCTTCGCGCCGTACTTGGACCGCGACTGCTTGCGCTCGTTCACGCCGGCGGCGTCGAGCGTGCCGCGGATGATGTGGTAGCGCACGCCCGGGAGGTCCTTCACGCGGCCCCCGCGGATCATCACGATCGAGTGCTCCTGCAAGTTGTGCCCTTCACCGGGGATGTAGGCCGTCACCTCGAACCCGTTGGTCAACCGCACGCGCGCCACTTTCCGGAGCGCCGAGTTCGGCTTCTTCGGCGTGGTGGTGTAGACGCGGGTGCAGACGCCGCGCTTCTGCGGGTTGCCCCGCAGGGCCGGCGCCTTTTCCTTCTTCGCGACGTCCTTGCGGCCGTGGCGAACCAACTGATTGATGGTCGGCATACCCCTCAAACGACGCTGGAAAAAAGTTGCGAAATAGACCTGAAAGCTAAGGGGGGGATTGAACTTAGGTCAAGGGTGGCCCCATACTACTCGGGTGCGATCCCTCCTCCTCGCACTCGCCTTCTCTGTCGCCGCGGGGCCGTTGGCCGGCCAGCGCCTGGCGAAGCCCCTGCCTCATTGGGAGCCCTCCCTTCAATCCGCAGCACCGGCGCCCAAGACCCCCGCTCCGGACTATCGCTGGGAGGGCTTCGCGGTCGGGGGGACCATCCTGGGCGTCCTCGGCGCCGCTCTTGGAAATGGGTTGTGCGGGTTGGACGACAGCGCGTCGAAACCCAACTGTTTGGGGGCCACGATCGAGGGGTTCGTCGTCGGGGCGGTAGTCGGCGGGGTCACCGGGGGCCTGCTGGGCTCAGCGATCCACAAACCGCCCCCACCCCCCGAATGATGCGGCTATCATATCCAGACGTGCAGAAACCCCAGCAAGCGAGACCGCCCTAAGGGTCATAATCCCCCACAAAGCAAGACGGCGCTGGGAAATCCCAGCGCCGCCTTGCTGACCGTACGGCACGGCATTGCCGTGCCGCTACTCCGCTTCCACTTCCTCCGGGAACGGACTCGGTGCCGCACCCGGTGCCGGCGCTTCGAGCGGCGGCGTCGGCGGCTGGAACCCTTCCGGCGGCTCGATCTCGATGTCGTGGTACCGGTAGATACCGGTCCCCGCCGGGATCAGATGCCCTATGATGATGTTCTCCTTGAGACCAAGCAAATCGTCCTTGGCGCCGCGGATCGCCGCGTCGGTCAGCACCCGGGTCGTCTCCTGGAAGGAGGCGGCGGAGATGAACGACTGCGTCGTGAGGCTCGCCTTGGTGATGCCCAGCAGCAACGGCTCCCGGGTGGCGGGCGTCCCGCCCTTCTTCACGGCCCGCTCGTTGACGTCCGTGAACACCAGCTTGTCGATCGACTCGCCCTCCAAGAACACCGTGTCCCCCGGAACGACGACTTTCACCTTCTGGAGCATCTGGCGCACGATCACGCCGATGTGCTTGTCGTTGATCTTCACGCCCTGGAGCCGGTACACCTCCTGCACTTCGTTCAGGAGGTACTCCTGCACCGCGCGCGGGCCCTTGATCCGCAAGATATCGTGCGGGTTCACAGGCCCCTCGGTGAGACGGTCGCCCGCCCGCACCCGGTCGCCCTCGTGGACGCGCAAGTGCTTGCCGGCCGCCACCTCGTACAGCTGCGGCTCCCCTTCCTCGGCATGCACCCAGACCTCACGCTTGCCGCGCTTGATCTCCCCGAACCGCACCACGCCGTCCACTTCGGAAATCGTCGCGGGATCCTTCGGCCGCCGGGCCTCGAACAGCTCGGCCACGCGCGGCAGACCGCCCGTGATGTCTCGCGTTTTGTACGCCTCGCGCGCCACCTTGGCGAGCACGAGACCGGCGTATACCTCCTGGCCGTCCTCGACGGTGAGCTGCGCGCCTTCGGGAATGACGAAGTCGCGGAGCCGCTTTTCCTTGTCGCCCTTCTTCTGCACGACCTCGATGTGCGGATGGAGCTTCTTCTCGCGGTCCTCGATGATCACGCGCTGACGCCGGCCCGTGATTTCGTCCAGCTCCTCGCGCACCGTCTCGTCTTCGACGATGTCGACGAAGCGCACCAGGCCCGCCACGTCCGTCATGATCGGGTTGGTGTACGGGTCCCACGTGAACAGCACCGCATCCTTCGCCACCTTCTGGCCGTCATCGACCATCAGCGTGGCGCCGAGCGGCACGTGGAAGCGCGAGTGGACGGCCAGCTTGGAGGCCGCCGTGTGACCGTGCCCGTGGGCCGCAGCTTTGAGGACCACTTCGCCCTCGTAGCTCGTGACCACGCGCGCCCCATCGGGCGTGTTGACGAACGTCAGGCGGTCGCCGTGCTCGATGACGCCCTCGACCTTGGTCTTGCGCACCGTCTGCTCGGCGATACGCGCCGCCGTGCCGCCGATGTGGAAGGTCCGCAGCGTGAGCTGCGTGCCCGGCTCGCCGATCGACTGCGCGGCGAGAATCCCGACGGCTTCGCCCAGGTCCACCATGTCCATCGTGGCGAGATTGCGGCCGTAGCACATCCGGCACACGCCGCGCTTGGCCTCGCAGGTGAGCACGGAGCGGATCTTGACCGTCTCGATCCCCGCGTCCTCGATGGCCTGAGACGTCTCCTCGATGACGAGCTTGCCCGCTTCGACCAGCACCTTGGGGCGCCCGTCTTCATCCAACTCGTGCGGGTCCATCACCTCTTCGAGCGCTACGCAGCCGACGATGCGCTCGCGCAGCGGCTCGATGATGTCCTCGCCCTCCTTCAACGCCGACATCTCGAGACCGAGGATCGTGCCGCAGTCTTCCTCTGTAATCGTCACGTCTTGAGCGACGTCTACCAACCGGCGCGTCAGATAGCCCGCGTCGGCAGTCTTCAAGGCCGTATCGGCGAGACCCTTCCGCGCGCCGTGCGTCGAGATGAAGTACTCGAGTACGCTGAGTCCCTCGCGGAAGTTCGACTTGATCGGGCTCTCGATGATCTCGCCGATGCCGCCCGTGAGTTTCTTCTGCGGCTTCGCCATCAGGCCGCGCATCCCGGCGAGCTGCCGGATCTGGTCACGCGAGCCGCGGCTCCCGGAATCGAACATCATGTACACCGGGTTGAAGCCGCCCTTGGACTTCTTCATCGTGCCGACCATCGCCTCGGCAATGTCGTTGTTGGCGTGGGTCCAAGCGTCGATCACCTTGTTGTAGCGCTCGCCGAACGTGATCTGACCCGTTGCATAGGCGCGCTGGAACCGCTCGACACGCGCTTCGGCATCCGCCAAGAGCGGCGCCTTCTCCGCCGGGATCTCGAGGTCCGCCCCCCCGATCGACACACCGCCCATTGTGGCGTAGCGGAAGCCGAACTCCTTCAGCTGGTCCAGGAACTGCACCGTGGGGGAAAGTCCCGCGCGGCGGTAGCTCTCGAACACCAGCTCCGAGAGGTCCTTCTTCCGCATCACTTTGTTCTGGTAGCCCTGCTCGCGCAGCAGCCCCTCGGGCAGAATGCTGTTGAACAGGAACCGCCCCGCCGTGGTCGCGATCCAGCGCCCCGCCTGCCCCGGCGCTTCATGCCAGGCATGCACCGGCGAGTGGAACGCCAACCGCTTCACGGCGAGCCCCATCTCGAGCTCGGCGAGCGAGCCGATGCGCGGCGCCGTTTCGAGCGCGGCCTCGAAGTCCGCCGGCTCCTTGGTGAGGAAGTAGCAGCCCAGCACCATGTCCTGGCTGGGCTCGGCCACCGGCCGGCCGTCGGACGGCTTCAGCACGTTGTTCGACGAAATCATCAGCAGCCGGCACTCGAGCTGCGCCTCGAACGAAAGCGGCACGTGCACGGCCATCTGGTCGCCGTCGAAATCGGCGTTGAACGCGGCGCAGACGAGCGGGTGAATCCGGATCGCCTTCCCCTCGACCAGCACCGGCTCGAACGCCTGGATGCCCAGCCGGTGCAGCGTCGGGGCGCGGTTCAAGAGCACCGGATGGTCCTCGATGATCTCCTCGAGGATCTCGTACACTTCCGGCGACTCCTTCTCCACGATCTTCTTCGCCCGCTTCACCGTCTCGGCGATGCCCTTCGTCCCACCACGATCACCGAGCGGCCCGAGTAGTCCACGCGCTTGCCGAGCAGGTTCTGGCGGAACCGGCCCTGCTTGCCCTTGAGCATGTCGGACAGCGACTTAAGCGGTCGCTTGCCGCGCCCCCGGATCGCCTTGGAGCGGCGGCCGTTGTCGAACAGGGCATCCACCGCCTCCTGCAGCATGCGCTTTTCGTTGCGGAGAATGACCTCCGGCGCCCGGTGCAGGATCAGCTTCTGCAGCCGGTTGTTCCGGTTGATCACGCGGCGGTACAAATCGTTCAGGTCCGACGTGGCGAAGCGCCCGCCGTCGAGCGGCACGAGGGGCCGCAGGTCGGGCGGGATCACCGGCACCACGTCGAGGATCATCCAGCGCGGGTCGTTGCGCACCTCGCCGGCGTTGCCGGAGTTGCGCATCGCGTCCACGATCTTGAGCCGCTTCAGCATCTGCTTCTTGCGGTGCTGGCTCGTCTCCGTGGTCACCGACTCGCGCAGCTCGTCGGCCAGCTTGTCCACGTTGATGCGCTCGAGCAGCGAGCGGATCGCCGGGGCGCCGATGTCGGCCTTGAACGCCGTGTCGCCCTCAGCCCGTGCCTTGGCCCGGATCTCGAGGAACCGGTCCTCGTCGAGCAGCTCGCGCTCCTGCAGCTCCTGCTCGCCCGGCTCGATCACCACATAGTTCGTGTAGTAGATCACCCGCTCGAGATCACGCAGCGTCATGTCGAGCAGGTTGCCCATCGGCGACGGCAGTGTCTTGAAGAACCAGATGTGCGCCACCGGCACGGCGAGCTCGATGTGGCCCATCCGCTCGCGCCGCACCTTGGACAGCGTCACTTCGACGCCGCAGCGGTCGCAGATCACGCCGCGATAGCGGATCCGCTTGTACTTGCCGCAATGACACTCCCAGTCCTTCACCGGGCCGAAGATGCGCTCGCAGAAGAGGCCATCCCGTTCCGGCTTGAAGGAGCGGTAGTTGATGGTCTCGGGCTTCGTGACCTCGCCCCACGACCACCAGGTGCGCTGGCCCTGCAGCTCCAGGCGCTCCCGCTCCTTGGAATCCCTCGGACCGCGGATCTCCTCGGGGGAGGCGATCCGGATCTGGATGTAGTCGAAGCTCGAGCTCTTGGGCTCGTGTCCGCTGCGGAAGTCGATCACTTATTCCTCCACGTCTTCAGTAGTGCCGAGCGTCACCTTGAGTCCCAGGGCCTGCAGCTCCTTCACCAGCACGTTGAAGGACTCCGGAATCCCGGGCTTCGGCAGGTTCTGCCCCTTCACGATCGCCTCGTACACGCGGCTGCGACCGTTCACGTCGTCCGACTTGACCGTCAGAATCTCTTGCAGCGTGTGCGCGGCGCCGTACGCCTCGAGCGCCCACACTTCCATCTCTCCGAACCGCTGCCCGCCGAACTGCGCCTTCCCGGCGAGCGGCTGCTGTGTCACCAGTGAGTACGGCCCGATGGAGCGGGCGTGGATCTTGTCGTCCACCAGGTGCGACAGCTTCATCATGTAGATCGCGCCGACGGTCACCTCGGAGGCGAACAGCTCCCCCGTGCGCCCGTCGCGCAGCCGGCACTTGCCCGCTGGCGACAATCCCGCCGTGGCCAGCAGCTCGACCACCGCGCCGTCCACGTCGGCCTCCGACTTGGCGCCGAACAGCGCCGCCAGCGCCGGCCGGCCCGTCGCCTCGAGCACCTCCGCCGGCTTGTCTTTGGCCAGGAACTTCTCGGCGTCCTTGAGGCCGGCCTTCAGACCGGCCTTCTCGACGGCCGACAGCTCGACGCCGCCTTCGGCGCCCTTCTCGAGGCGCGCCGCCTGGACCTCCTGCTCGGTGCGGCGCTGCGCCAGCTCACGCTCCGCCAGCTCCTTCGCGGCGAACTTGAGGAAGTCCACCAGCTGGTGGTGCAGCTCGCGCGTCTCGGCCGACACCGTCCGGCCACCCAACAAGGTGATGCCGGCGGTCGACACGTCGGGCCGCGTCCCGTTGGTCCCGGACGTCGGGCGCCGCAGATCGGCCACCACCCCGCGTACGCGGTCGGCGTCGAGCTCCGGCGGCCGGACTTGGAGGCGCAGGCATTCCGCCGCCCACGTCAGGCCCGCCAGGCGCACCAGCACGCCGATTTCGTTTTCGTCGGCCCCCTGGAAGACGGGGGTCTTCGCATCGAAGCCGAGAATCTTCGCGGCCCAGCCCAGGTGCGTCTCGAGGATCTGGCCCACGTTCATCCGGCTCGGCACACCCAGCGGGTTCAGGACGATGTCCACCGGCGAGCCGTCGGGGAGGAACGGCATGTCCTCCTCTGGCACGATGCGCGCGATGATGCCCTTGTTCCCGTGGCGGCCCGCCATCTTGTCGCCCACCGAGATCTTGCGCTTCTCGGCGATATAGACCTTCACCAGCTGGATCACGCCCGGCGGCAGCTCGTCCGGCTGGAGGATCTTGTCGATCTGGTCCTCCGACTTCTCCTCGATCTTGGCGCGCTCCGCCGTCGCCGCGTCGAGCACTGCGCGGATCCGCTCGTTCACCGTCTTGTTCGCGACGCGCAGCGTCTTGAGATCGACGTCGGCGAAGTGCACTTCGGCGATCTGCGGCTTCGTGAGCTTGGTGCCCGCCGGGAGGTACTCCTCCACCGTCCCCGCCTTGAGCATCAGGCCCACTTCCTGATTCGACAGCAGCTCGGCGAGCTCGGTGAACATCGCCTCCGAGATACGCGCCTTCTCCTCCGCCTCGAGCCGGCGTACTTCGCCGATGCGCTCGCCGCGGTCCTTCTCGACCACCTGGTCCTCGATGCGCGAGAAGATCTTCACGTCGATGACCACGCCCTCCATCCCGGGCGGCACCTTGAGCGAGGAGTCCTTCACGTCCTTCGCCTTCTCGCCGAAGATCGCGGTGAGCAGCTTCTCTTCCGGGGACAGCTCCGTCTCACCCTTCGGCGTGATCTTGCCGACCAGGATGTCGCCGGCCTTCACGTGGGCGCCGATGCGGACGATGCCCCGCTCGTCGAGATCGACGAGCGACTCCTCGGCCACGTTCGGAATCTCGCGCGTGATCTCTTCACGGCCGCGCTTGGTGTCGCGCACGTGCAGCTCGAGCTCCTGGATGTGGATCGACGAGTACACGTCGTCCTTCACCAGCCGCTCCGAGAGGACGATGGCGTCCTCGAAGTTGTGACCGTACCACGGCATGAAGGCCACAATGACGTTGGCGCCGAGCGCCAGCTCGCCGTGCTCGGTGCCCGCGCCGTCGGCGACGGCCTGGCCCGCCTTCACCTTCTGACCCATGTGCACGAGCGGCCGCTGGTTGATGGCGGTGTCCTGGTTGGTGCGCCAGAACTTCTTCAGGCGGAAGCGGTCGTGCTGCTTGAGGCGCGCCAGCGGGTGGTCACCCGGCTTCAAGTCCTCGTCGCCCGAGTCGATGATGATCTCGTCGGCCGTGACGCGCGTGACCACGCCCGCCCGCCGGGCGATCACCACGGCACCAGAATCGCGCGCCACTTTGTCCTCGAGCCCGGTGCCCACGAGCGGCGCCTGCGGGAAGAGGAGCGGCACCGACTGCCGCTGCATGTTCGAGCCCATCAAGGCGCGGTTCGCGTCGTCGTGCTCGAGGAACGGAATCAGGGCCGCGGCGATGGACACGAGCTGCTCCGGCGCCACGTCCATGAAGTCGATCTTGTGCGGCGGCAAGAGCGGGTAGTCGTCCCGCTTGCGGCACAGCACCAGCTCGTCGGCGAACCGGCCCTCCGGCGTGAGCTTCGCGTTGGCCTGCGCCACCGCGTACTCCTCCTCCTCGGAGGCCGAGAGCCAGCGGATGTCGTCGGTGACCTTGCCGTCCTTCACGATCCGGTACGGCGTCTCGATGAAGCCCAGGTCGTTGACGCGCGCGTAGCACGACAGGCTCGTGATGAGCCCGATGTTCGGACCTTCCGGCGTCTCGATCGGGCACATGCGGCCGTACTGGCTGTAGTGCACGTCGCGCACCTCGAAGCCGGCGCGCTCGCGGGTGAGCCCGCCCGGGCCGAGCGCCGAGAGGCGGCGCTTGTGCGTCAGCTCGGCGAGCGGGTTCGTCTGGTCCATGAACTGCGACAGCTGCGACGAGCCGAAGAACGCTTGAATCACGGCGCTGACCGTGCGCGCGTTGACGAGATCATCGAGCGTGATGCGCTCGGGATCGTTGTTGATGCTCATCCGCTCCTTGATGAGCCGCGCCATGCGCGACAGCCCCACCGAGAACTGGTTGGCGATCAGCTCGCCCACCGAGCGCACCCGGCGGTTGCCGAGGTGGTCGATGTCGTCGGTGTAGCCGCGCCCTTCCGACAGCTCGATCAAGTACCGGATGATCGCGATGAAATCGGCCTCGGTGAGGACCGTATTGTCCTTCGCCGCGCCCACCTTGAGCCGTTGATTGATCTTGTAGCGTCCCACCCGGCCCAGGTCGTAGCGCTTGGGGTGGAAGAACAGGCGCTTCAGCGCCTCGCGCGCGGTCTCGAGGTTCGGCGCCTCGCCCGGCCGCAGCAGTGTGTAGATCTGCTCCAGCGCCTCGGCCTCGGTGTGGGTCGGATCCTTGATGAGCGTGTTCTTGATCAACGGCGACTCGCTCCGGCCCGCGGGCAGGAGCACGTCCACCTTGGTCAGGCCAGCCTTGATCAGCTTCTTCTTGAGCGTGTCGGACACCTCACGCCCCGCCTCGGCGACGACCTCGCCCGTCTCCGGGTCGGCCACGTCGAAGGCGAGCACGTACTTGCCCTGCTGCTGCTGCGTCGTCGTCGGCTGCGCGTCCTCGCGCAGGTCAAGGGCGGTGTAGCCCGCGAACACCTTCACCCCGGTGATGCCGGCGCGGCGGAACGCGTTGAAGCGCTCCAGCGTCAGCTCGTCGCCCACGCGGGCCAGCGGCTCGCCCTTCTTGTTCTCCGGATCCGGGACGTCGGCCGCGAGCAGCGTGCCAAGGACCTCGCGCTTCTGAGCACGGCCCTCGAGCTTGCCCGTGATGTCGATGTCCTTCATCGCGTAGAACAGCTTCAGGATCTCGGCGTTGGTGCCGTAGCCGAACGCCCGGAGCAGCGCCGTCGCCGGGAACTTCTTCTTCTTGTCGATGTGGACGTAGATCACGTCGTGGATGTCGATCGTGAACTCGACCCACGAGCCCCGGAACGGGATGATCCGCGCCGAGAAGAGGCGTTGGCCGTTGGGGTGGATGCTCTCCTCGAACACAACGCCGGGGGAGCGGTGCAGCTGCGACACGATGACGCGCTCCGCGCCGTTGATCACGAACGTCCCGAGCGGCGTAAGGATGGGCAGCTCACCGAGATAGACTTCCTTCTCGATGATGTTCTTCGGGCGCTTGGTCTTCACCGTCTCGCCCACCTCTTCCATGACCACGAGCTGCAGTGTGGCCTTGAGGGGTACGGAGTACGTCATGTCGCGCTCGATGCACTCTTCGACGGTGTACTTCGCCTCGCCGAGCCCGTACTTCACGAACTCGAGCGAGTAATTGCCGTTCACGTCCTGGATCGGGAACAGGTCCTTGAACACCCGCTCCAACCCGACGTCCGAGCGCTCGGCGCCCTTCCCGTCCGGCTGCAGCAGGGACTGGAAGGCCCGCGTCTGGATGTCGAGGAGGTGGGGCATGGGCATGCCCGTCTCGAGCTTCGCGAACGACAACACCGGCAGTGTCTTCGTGGTCATGTCAGAACCTCAAGCAATGCAAAAGGCCCCGCCGCCCCCGGACCCGAAGCGGTCGGGGGGTGGACAGAGGGGCTCGGAGAAGCGAGCAGGGCTGTGGTGAATCCGCGCATGTCGTAGAACCGAAGTGAGACCCGGGACGCGCCGCCGGGCCCGAATGGCCCGGCGCGTTTCGCCCGAGGCTACTTCAGTTCGACGACCGCGCCCTGTGCTTCGAGCTTCTTCTTGATTTCTTCGGCTTCGGCCTTGGACACGCCTTCCTTTACGGTACCGGGCGCGCCTTCCACGAGGTCCTTGGCTTCCTTGAGACCCAGGCTGGTGATCGCGCGGATCTCCTTGATCACCTGAATCTTCTTCTCGCCGCCGGCCTTGAGAATGACCGTGAACTCGGTCTTCTCCTCGGCCGCCGCCGCCGCCGCGCCGCCGCCCGCGCCGCCAGCCGGCGTAGCCGCCGCAGGGGCCGCGATCGTGACGCCGAACTTGTCCTTGAACTTCTCGATCAGCTGCGACAGCTCGACCACCGACAGGTTGCCGATCGCTTCCAGCAGGTCGTCGATGCTCAAACTAGTTTGCGTTGCCATGTGTCGTCTCTCCCGCCCGGTTGTTTTTCAGGGCCTCGAGGGCCCCCACCATCATGTACAGCAAGCCATTCAACGCGCCGACGAATCCAGCCATCGGCGATTGGAGCACGCCGCCCAACTGGGCGAGCAGCTCCGGTTTCGACGCCAGCGATGCGAGGTGCTTCACCTGATCGGCGGTGATGGTCTTCCCCTCCACCATGCCGATCTTGACCCTGGGCTTCTCGTGCTCCTTGGCGAACTCCGTCAGCACCTTGGCAGGGGCCACGGGATCCACGCCGCCCAACACCAGCGCCGTGGGGCCGGCCAGGTGCGGCTCGATCCCGTCGCGCTGCGCATCCGTCAGGGAGCGCCGCGCCAGGGTGTTCTTCACCACCACGTACTCGACCCCGGCCGCGCGCAGCTTGCGGCGCAGCGAGGTGATCTGGGCGACGTTCAGTCCCGTGAAATCCGTGACGAACAGGGTCGGCGCCCCGGCGAGCTGGGCCGACAAGCCCGTCACCATCTCCTGCTTCTGGGCCTTCGTGTGCTTCATTGGTGGTACCCCGCCGGATCCACCGGTACGCCCGGCCCCATCGTGCTCGAGACCGTCACCGACCGGATGTAGTGGCCCTTCGCCGCCGACGGCTTCGCCTTGACGATCGCCTCCATGAACGCGTGGAGGTTATCGGCGAGATGCTCGGGCGCGAACGACTTCTTGCCGATCGGTGCGTGCACGATCCCGCTCTTGTCCACGCGAAACTCGATCTTGCCCGCCTTCAGCTCCTTGACCGCTTTGGCGACGTCCATCGTCACCGTGCCGGCCTTGGGGTTGGGCATCAGGCCGCGCGGGCCCAGCACCTTGCCCAGCGGACCGAGCTGGCCCATCACGTCGGGCGTCGCCACGATCACGTCGGTGTCGATCCAGCCGTCCTTGATCTTCTGGATGTACTCCATGCCCACGAGATCGGCGCCGGCCGCCTCGGCCTCTTTGATCTTTTCGCCTTGCGCGATCACCAGCACACGTACTTTCTTGCCGGTGCCGTGCGGCAGCGAAACGGTGCCGCGGACGATCTGGTCGGCGTGCTTGGGATCGACGCCCAGCCGCACCGCCACGTCCACCGACTCGTCGAACTTCGCGAACGCCGCCGCTTTCACCCGATCGACCGCTTCGCGGTTGCTGTAGAGCTTCTGCGGCTCGACCGTGGCGACCGCGGCGCGGTACTGCTTGCCGTGGACGCGCATCAGCCTTCCACCTCGAGACCCATCGAGCGCGCCGTCCCCGCGATCATCTTGATCGCGCCCTCGAGGTCGGTCGCGTTGAGGTCGGGCATCTTGAGCTCGGCGATCTTCTGGAGCTGCGCGCGCGTGACCTTCCCCACCTTCTGACGGTTCGAAGTGGGGGAGCCTTTCTCGATCCCCGCTTCCTTCTTGAGGAGCACGGCCGCGGGGGGCGTCTTGGTGATGAACGTGAAGGTGCGATCCTTGAAGATCGTCACCACCACCGGCGTGACCATTCCGGCGGCTGCTTGGGTCCGCGCGTTGAACTGCTTCACGAAATCCATGATGTTGACACCATGGGGTCCGAGCGCGGTCCCGACCGGCGGCGCCGGGGTCGCCTGCCCTGCCGGCACCTGCAGCTTCACGACTGCAGTGATCGGTTTTGCCATCGTCAATCCTTACTATTTGCGTCCGCCGGAGCGGACTCCCACGCAATCCGTGGTCAGTGTGCCTTCAACTGCAAGTAGTCCAATTCCACCGATGTGGGCCGCCCGAACAGCGACACCGACACGCGAACCTTCCCCTTGTCCGACAGCACCTCTTCGACGGTGCCGCTGAAGTCCGAGAACGGTCCCTCGGTAATCTCCACCACCTGGCCCACCAAGAACGGGATCTCCTCGGTCGGCGTCTCTTCTTTCACGGTCTCTTCGACGCCGAGGAGGCGATTGACCTCGTCGGGGCGCAGCGGCATCGGCAGCCGCCCGGTGCCTACGAACTTGATCACGCCCTGGATGCCGTTGATGACGTGGATCGTTTCCTGATTCAAGACCATCTCCACGAGCACGTACCCGGGATAGATCTTGCGCTCCACCGTCACCTTCTTGCCGTTCTTGATCTCCACCACGTCCTGGGTGGGGACCAGCGCCTGCCGGATCGGCTTCTCAACTCCCTCGCGCGGATCCTCCGCGATGCGGCGCGCGATGAGGGACCGGACTTTGTTCTCGTGCCCCGCCGTCGTTTGAATCGCGTACCAGCGATGCTCCGACATCAGAACAGCTTCGCGACGGCCTTCACGAACACGAGCTGGAACGCCCAGTCCATGAGACCGATCACGACGCCCAAAATCGACACGAAGATGACGATCACGAGCGTCGCCTTCTTGAGCTCGTCCATCGTGGGCCACGTGACCTTGCGCACTTCGGCCCGCACGTCGCGGAAGAATCCCACGACCTGCGCCAGCCGGCCACGCGGGGCCTCGCCCGTCGCGAGCGCCTGCGTGGCCACTACTTCGACTCCTTGTGCTGCTGCTGCTTGTTGCAGTGCGGGCAGAACTTCTTCCACTCGGCCCGCTCGGGGTGCTTCCGCCGGTTTTTGGTCGTGAAGTAATTCCGACTCTTACAGACGGTGCACTCCATGATGATGTTCTCGCGCATATGACCTCAGTCGGTTAGGCGGATAGCCGGTTAGTGACTAACCGCCTAACCGCCTATTTCAGGATCTTGGTGACGACGCCGGCGCCCACCGTCCGACCGCCCTCGCGGATCGCGAAGCGCAGCTGCTCTTCCATCGCGATCGGCGTGATCAGCTCGATCGTCATCTTCGTGTTATCGCCCGGCATCACCATCTCCACCCCCGCCGGCAGCTCCACACTCCCCGTCACGTCCGTCGTCCGGAAGTAGAACTGCGGCCGGTACCCCTTGAAAAACGGCGTATGCCGCCCGCCCTCTTCCTTCGTCAGGACGTACACCTCCGCCTCAAACTGCGTGTGCGGCTTGATCGAGCCGGGCTTCGCCAGCACCATGCCCCGCTCCACCTCGTGCTTCTCCACCCCGCGCAGCAACAGGCCCACGTTGTCCCCCGCCTGCCCGTCATCCAAGAGCTTGCGGAACATCTCGACCCCGGTGACGACCGTCTTCTTGTCCGTCCCGAAGCCCACCATCTCGACTTCCTCGCCCACCTTGATCTTGCCGCGGTCAATCCGCCCCGTCGCCACCGTCCCGCGGCCCGTGATCGAGAACACGTCCTCGACCGGCATCTGGAACGGCTTGTCGACTTCGCGCTTGGGCACCGGGATGCTCTTGTCGAGCGCCGCGAGCAGCTCCTCGATCTTCGCCACCCACTGCTTGTCGCCTTCGATCGCCTTCAGGGCCGCCCCCCGGATCACCGGGATGTCGTCGCCGGGGAACTGGTACTTGGACAGCAGCTCCCGCACCTCGAGCTCCACGAGATCGAGCAGCTCGGCGTCGTCCACCAGGTCGCACTTGTTCAGGAACACGACGATCGCCGGCACGTTCACCTGCCGGGCGAGCAGGATGTGCTCCCGCGTCTGCGGCATCGGGCCGTCGACGGCCGACACCACGAGAATCGCCCCGTCCATCTGCGCCGCGCCCGTGATCATGTTCTTCACGTAGTCGGCGTGCCCCGGGCAGTCGACGTGCGCGTAGTGGCGCTCGGTCGTCGAATACTCGACATGGCTCGTCGCGATCGTCAGGATCTTGGTCGCGTCGCGCCGCCCTTGAGACTCGGAGGCTTTCGCCACCTGGTCGTAGGAGATGTACGCCCCCAGGCCCTTGTCGGCCGACACTTTGGTCAGCGCCGACGTCAGGGTCGTCTTGCCGTGGTCCACGTGGCCGATCGTCCCCACGTTCACGTGGGGCTTCGTGCGCTCAAACTTGGCCTTTGCCATT
>WNFM01210404.1_pt1 | contig 16927 bp, 16 predicted proteins | sample 5400271 | NCBI WGS metagenome assembly WNFM01 (sample SAMN13153352, study PRJNA577476) | soil metagenome | isolation source: 60 cm saprolite on Douglas fir-dominated hillslope | place: USA:California | collected 2013-09-17
CAGCAGTTCACGACGGACAAGCGACTGCTGCGCGCGGCCATCGACGGCGTGGCCTTCAACCTCGCCGGGCGCGGCGGCGTCGAGGCGCCGTCGCCGAAGGCCGACTTGACGTCGAGGGGGGAGACACCCTCCGGTGTCTCGCGAGACGGCCCCCTGCCCGCGGCTCGCGAGGGAGCAGAAGAGCTCGACACCATCATTAGCGTCGTCGCGGAGATGATGCGTGAACGGCAGGTGCGGCTGGCCTTGAGTACGCTGACCGCTCTCGAGCGGGTCGTGGACGGGCTCGCGCGCCTACCCGGCCGCAAGTCCATCCTGCTTCTTTCTGAAGGCTTTGTTTTCGCAGGCCGCGACACCAGCCGGGTCCCGGACCGGCTGCGCCAATTGACGGATGCGGCGAACCGCGCAGGGGTCGTCATCTACACCCTCGATCCGGGCGGCCTCCAGACCGGCTTGCCGCAGGCCGCAGACCTCCTCCGGCAGCCCGTAGACCCTTCTTCCTCTCAGGCTCTGCGCGGCGAGCTGCGTCGGGGCCTCAGCACGCTCGCGCAGGATACGGGTGGCCTTGCCATCGCCGACACGAACGATCTCGCGGGAGCGGTGCAGCGCGTGGTGGAGGACCGGCAGGGCTACTACCTCATCGGGTATCAGCCCGACGCCGCACAGTTCCTCGGGCGCGACAACAGACCCCGCTTCCACCGGCTCAGGGTCGAGGTCAAACGCGGGGGCCTCCAGGTGCGTTCGCGACGCGCGTTCTACGCGCGAGCGGAACCCGCCGATGGCAAGCCTCCAGTCGCCAACCTAGGCGACGCCCTGCTTTCACCGTTCGTGGCGGCCGACCTGCCGTTGCGGCTCACGGCACTCTGGAACCACGATCCGAAGCGCGGTCTGCTCGTCCGCTGCCTGATGCACATGGACGCGCGGAGCATGACTTTCCAGGAGGAGGAAGACGGCTCTCGCAAGGTCGAGCTCGAGGCGCGTGCCGTCACCTTTGGGGCAAGCGGCGCGAAAGGAGAGCAGGGCGGTGGGACTTACACCCTGCGGTTTCGGCCCGAAGTGGTAGAGGCCGCCGTGCGTGCGGGGCTCGTCCTGACCCTGGATCTGCCGGCGACACCCGGACCCTATCAGGTGCGTGCCGCCGTGGGCGATGTGGCATCGGGCCGGATGGGCTCTGCGGCCCAGTTCGTGGAGCTTCCCGACCTGAAGAATGGCCGTCCGGCCCTCTCGAGCATCGTCATGAGCGGCGTCGGGGTCGGCGCGGCTCCGCCTTCAGCGGCCGAGGCCGCCGCAGTTGCAGCGCCCGAAAGTGCGCTCGATCCCGACAGCACCGCGGCGGTGCGGCGGTTCCACAGCGGGTCGTCCGTCGCCTATGCGTTCGCCCTCTACAACGCGCGCGTGGATGCCACGAGGCAGGCGAGCCTCAAGGTCGAGATGCACTTCTATCGTGACGGAGTGCGCCTCCAGAGCTTGCCTGGTTCGGCCGGTACCATGGCCTTGTCGCCGGACGGGGCCGTGTCGATGGGGGGCACGCTCCGCCTCGGCCGCGAGATGGAGCCAGGCGCTTACACGCTCGCCGTGATAGTGGAGGACCGGCTGCGCCGCGGGAAGGACAGGTACGCCATCCAGTGGGCAAACTTCGAAGTGATCCCTGGCTACTGATCGTTCCAGCACCATCGGTGTTGCCACCGGTGAGCTTCTTCACGGAGCTCGATCTGCTCGGGTCGGGACGACCGATCAAGAAACAGTGGCTCACTCCAAGACGCGTCACCGCAGATCCAGGATGTGTGTGCCCCGTGGCTGGCCTCGGTGACCGAGCCGATGTCGATCGTTATGGACGCACGAAGCCGGAGGTCGTTGACGTCGTCGGCAAGCCGCCTGAGGCCCGCTGTTACCCCGGTGTTACCCGACCGGCCTCACCACAAACAGGCTTTCGGCCAAGTCGTTGATCAGATGGAGCCGGCGCTCGGACTTGAACCGAGGACCTGCTGATTACGAATCAGCTGCTCTACCGCTGAGCTACGCCGGCCGGGGAAGGACGCCGCGCGGGGCCCGTGCGGACAACCGCGGGCCGGACGAGGACGGTCTGCTACGATCGCGCGCTAGGTGAGAGACCTCGCTTCCATCTCCGCGCGGCCGCGGGTCCGGTGGACGGCGACGATCCTGCTGCTGGCCGTCATGGCGGCCCTGCTCGTCTCGAGCAGCCTGCACAAGCGCCTGGTCTACGACGAGTACGACAACGTCTCCTACGGCTTCCGCTTCCTGACCAAGGGCCCGGGAGTGCCGCCCCTGGGACAGCGCATGCCGGTCCTCGTGTTCAACGCCCTCGGCTGCCTGGCCGGCGGCTGCAGCAAGGAGACCCTCGACGCGAGCGAGACGACCCGCCTGGCCGTGCGCGCGGGCAGCATGGTGTTCGCGCTCGCGCTCGCCCTGCTGCTCTCCATCTGGGCGCGACAGCTCTTCGGTCCCGTCGGCGGGCTGGCCGCGTTATGGCTGGCCGTCTTCGATCCCACCCTGCTCGCGCACGGCAAGCAGGTCACGAGCGACGTCGCCGTCGCGTTCTTCATGACCGCCGCCGTGTACGCGTATTGGCGATGGCGGGAGCGACCCCGTGCCCTGACCCTCCTCGCCTGCGCGCTCGCGACCGCCGGGGCGATCCTGTCCAAGTTCACGGGCCTGCTGCTCGTGCCCATCCTGGCGCTGCTGGTGGCCGTCGATCTCGTCCGCACCTGGCGGCGCGAGCACACGGCAACGTCCGCGAAGCACGTCACACGCGGCCTCGCGTGGGCAGCCGCATTTGCGATCGTCGTGATCGCCGCCATCAACGCCGCGTACCTCTTCCGGGGCAGCTTTCGCTCGGCCGCGGACTATCAGTGGGAGAGCGAGGCGTTCCGGGCCCACGCGACGTGGCCGATCCCGATCCCGCTGCCGCGCGTGTTCGTGCAAGGCCTGGACTATTCGAGCTGGCTGCAGGCGACGCCCGACGTCGCCCGCGGATACAACTACGTGCTCGGCGACCTCAATCGGGACGGCCGCTGGTACGCCTTCCCCTTGATGGTGCTGCTCAAGACGCCGCTCGCCGTCTTCGTGCTGATCGCGCTGGGCGCGCGCTCACCCGGTCCGACCGGCCTGGGCACGCTGCTCGCGATCCCTTTCGCGGTCGTGATCGGCTTCTTCAGCCTGTGCGTGCAGCCGCAACTCGGAATCCGTTACGTGCTGCCCGCGATCCCGTTCCTGATCCTGGCCGCGGCTCGCGGCGCCGCCGACCTCAGGGGTTACCGTCGCTGGCTCGCGCCGCTCCTTCTCCTGTGGCAGGCCGTCTCCACGCTCTCGTACCACCCGCACTTCGTTCCCTACTTCAACGAGCTCATCGGCCGGCGCGTGAACGCGTACCGCTACCTGGCCGACTCGAACCTGGACTGGGAAGACCACGGCTACGACATCGAACGGTTCCAGCACCGCCACCCTGAGATGCACATCACGATCGAGCCGGGGGACACGCCGGTCCCGGGCTGGATCCTGGTCGGCGCCAACGGCCTCGTCGGCATCTTCGAACCGGAGCGGTATCGCTGGCTGCGGGAGGGATTCCTCCCCGTGCGGCAGGTGGCCTACTCGCATCTTCTCTACTACGTCCCTCCCGAGCGCGTGCGCGCGTTGCCCGCGTCGTTCGAACGTCCGTCTCCGTCTGCGTCTCCGTCACCGTCGGCGCATTAGGACGACCAGGGCGAGCGCGCCCAGCGACATGAGCGATCCCGCGATCAGGGGCGACGACGACCATCGGATCTCGACCTCATGGGCACCCCCCGGAACGGGAACGCCGACGAGATGCCCATCCGCGACCTGAACGTCCGTCGCCTGACCGTCGACGCGGGCGCGCCAGGCCCTGAAATAGGTCCGCGACCAGACCACGAGCGCATCCGCGGGAGCGACGATCCGCACGCGCAGCCGCGTCGGCGTCTCCTCGATGACTTCGGACGACGCGGGAAGCGGGACACCGTGAGTGGGCGCCGACGCCATCACCACCGCGTCCGTTCGCGGATCGAAATCCGGCCGGAGCAGGCGGGGCACGACGTCCTCGAACGAGACGGCCGTGAACAGCCGCGTGGCCACGCGCACCGATGGCGCCGCCCCCTCGAGGCGATGGAGGGTGACGCCGCTCGCGGGCCCGAGCACTGCCATCGGCGTGAATGGTGGCGGCAGCGTGTTCGGCGCGATCACGTAGCCGACGCCGGCCGCGCGCAGCGCCGGGGCACGCTCCGCCCACGGCAGCGCGTCGATCGACTTTCCCACCACGCGATCGCCCTCGAAATAGATGCCGTCCGGATCGCCGTCGAACGCGTACGGCATCCCGCCCAGGGCGCCCGTCAGGGCCCAGAGCTCGCGGGGCGCGCGCCGGAAGATCGCCCGCGTCTCCGCCTCGGCCGGCGGCCAATCGGGCGCATTCGGCAGCGGATGGGGCTCCGCGGCCGCGCGTTCGTAGAGGCGGCCACCGGCGAAGCGCGGCGGCGCGTCAGGGGGGACGTCCACCAGCGTGCGCCAGAGCGGCACGTCCGAGAGCGCGAGAGTGATCGCGACCAGCCAGGCGAGACCCTCCGCGCGCGGCGGGCGCGCGATCAGCAGGAGGACCCCCGCCACCGACACCACCGCCGCGAGGGCCGCGATTCCCGAAGGACGCACCACGACCGCGAGCAGGGCGGCGCCGGCCATCGCGATCAGGCCGGTGCGCCATCGAGCGGCGCGGGACGGCGCGACGGCTTCCTCCCGCCGCGTGGCCGCGCGCGCGACCAGCGGCACCAGGACGAGCGCGACCACGTACCACCACTTGACCGGGAACCGCATGCGGCCGCCGAGAGAGACGAGCGGATGGAGGGCCTTGGCCCCGGGCAGGAAGCGGCCGAACGAGAGAAGGGCGGCGATGATGAGCAGGGCCCACCACCAGCGCTCACCGCGATCGCGGGGGCTTGCGCCGAGCAGCAGGAGCGCGAGCACGACCCAGCCCACGTGCAGCGTCCAGAGATAGGGCGCGTGGTTGTCGTAGTGCGCGTGCCCGGTGAAGCCGGCCTCGCCCGTGAGGTCGGGCCGGCCGAACGGAAAGGGCGCGACCTGCTCGAGCAGGCGCGCCGGAGTGAGGGACGTGTTGGACGCGAGCAGATACGGGAAGGGCGCGAGGCTCCGCGTCGACGTCGCGTACACCTGGACCGTGCTCGCGATCTGCGGCGCGGCGATCGCCGCGCCCAGCGTCAGGGCGAGGCCCGCGGCCAGGAGGGCGCGTCCCCTGCCGGCAGGGGCCATCAGCGCGCGCAGGCCGGCCAGGCCGAACGTCATGAGTGCGATCACCGGCTCGCCGGCCAGGATCTCCAGGCCGGAGACGAGGGCCAGCTCCGCCATCGCGCGGCGCAGGGGGCGCGCATCACCGGGCGCGCGCGCACCGATCACGGCTGCCGCCGCCATCACCCAGGGCGCGAGAGCGAGAGCGAGCCCGCTGTTGAAGAACCGCCAGGTCGAGACGTACACGCCGGAGAGGGCGAACGCGGCCGCGGCCACCTCCGCCGCGGCCCGCGAGGCCCCTTCGGCGCGCGCCCAGCGACGCGCGCCCGCGTAGGCGAGCACGGCGGCCAGGGCGAAGCGCAGCCCGAAGGCGGACGGCAGCGGCAGGACGAGGAACGCGAGCATGTCCGGGAAGAACGTCCCGAAGTTCGGATTGCCCGCCAGCGGCTCGCCGAAGGAGGCGTACGGGCTGAGGTAGGGGAACGCGCCCCGGCGCACCTGCTCGACCGAGGCCGCCTTGGCCGGCAGGTGGGTCATGATCGCGTCCTGGTAGGTGACCATCCGGCGGCCCGCCACGAGCGGGACGAGCGGCACCAGGAGCAGCGCGCGCAGCAGCCAGATTCGCGGCGCGGTCATTCGGGACGGGTCGGCGCGGCGGCGGACCCCGCGGCGGCGGGCGTCAGGGCCGCCAGCGCCGCCAGCTCACGACGGTAGATGGCCGTCCACCACGCCAGCAGACCGACATGGATCAGCGCGACAACGGTGGCGGCGTTGCGGATCGCCATGCGAATGGCGGGCGGATCGCCGATCCGCGATGGATCGACCTGGACCGCGTGATCGAGCACCGCGCGCCCGAGGTCGAGTCCCTGGTTCAGCGTGGCCGTGACGGCCAGGACCGCGAAGAGCGTGCGCGCGCGCGGCGAGAGGGGCGCGACCAGCGCCAACAGGACCGCGGCGGGCAGGATGTAGCGCTGATGCATCTGCGTCGGCAGCATGAACACGGCGAAGAACTGGAAGGCGGCGGCCAGCACCAGCCCGCCGTCGCCCGGCCACCGCCACAGCCCGGACAGGATGAAGACGGTCCAGGCCGCGACCAGCAGCAGGCCCACGTCGCGATGGGTCAGGGGTCCGACGAAGGGGCGGGTATCGAGACGCGCCTCCCCCGATGGCTGGCCGCGCAGGCGGATGTCGACACGATCGAGCACGTACCAGAGGTTGTAGGCCTCGACCGTGCGCAGCGGGTAGTAGCCCACCGCGCCGTGATACGACGAAAGGACCGGTCGCGCCGCGCCCCGCGCCACGTACGGCATCGCGGCCAGGGCCATGACCACGAGGGCGGCCGCCGCGCCGGCGAGGATCGGACGCGCGCCCCGCCGCCGCCACGCCCAGAGCGCCATCACGGGAACGGCCACGACGGCCAGCAGCTTCGTGGCCAGAGCGAGGCCCAGCGCCGCCCCCGCGCGTCCGGCCTGCCCGCGCAGCAGCGCGACCAGTGCGGCCACGACGAACAGGGACAGGAGCGCGTCGAACTGTCCCCACGCCGCCGCATTCACGAACAGCGGAGGCGACAGGGCCACGAGGAGCGCGGCCACGCGCGCAGCGCGGACTCCGAGCGGCCGCCGCAGGCCGAACGCGCACAGCGGCACGTGCGCGAGCCAGGCCGCGATGTTCGGCAGCTTGAGGAGGACGATCGCGGCCCCACTCGTCTCGCCCGCTCCGAGGGCGAGGCGTGCGCGCTCCACGAGGGTCAGCAGGTAGGGCACGACCGGCGGGTAGTCGCAGTCGTCGGTGGCGAAATGGGTCAGATAGATCGCCCACGGCTGCCGGCCGCGCGAGGCGCGCGCCCAGGTGAGGAAGCAATCGACGACGTCGTAGTCGTGAAACACGCGCGGCGCGGAAGCGGCTCGGAGGGGGCGCGCGGCGACAGGCTGGCCAAGGACTTCCTGCGAGTCTAACCGGTCCCTCCAGAGTGACAAAGCGCACAAATTGTATTGCCGCAGAGAGCAATTAGGCCTACACTCTTCAACCAGTTTCTAGAGGAGTCCGCCTATGGTCCGGAAGCTGATGGCGATGGTCGTCCTGGGCGTGTTCGCCGCGTCGTGCCACACGATTACCGAAGAGCTGCCGACCCAGCCGAAGACACCGGAGGTCACCGGTCCCATCCCAGTGATCGTGGTGCCCGTGCCCGCAGTGACTCCGACTCCGACGCCGGCCGCGACCCCGACCCCTGCCCCGGCACCCGGTGCGCCGGCGGCCACGCCGACGCCCGCCCCTGTCCCACCGAGCGGTCAGACGTGCGGCCTGCCCAAGGGCACGGGCAGCGGCAACGACTGCCCGTACGAGCGGCCGGCGTTCCTATCCCAGGTCGAGGCCTCGATCGACCAGGTCATCCGCCAGCATCCCGAGCTCTTCAAGCTCAACGACACGCGCGGCGGTTGCGACAACTGCTACTTCATTCGGAACACGGACGCGTACTGGGCCGCCGTCACCGCCGCCGTGCAGGAGCGTGGGCTGTGCGCGACCAACGACGGCGAGGAGCTCGCGGTGAAGAACACGAACTCCTGGAACGACCAGTACGACATCGTCACCGGCGACGGTTACATCCGCCGCCAGCTCGGCGCCTACCGCTCGACCTGTCATCCCGCCTGGTTCTGATCCGGCGCGTCCAGCGTGGAGCCGGCCGCGGACCGGAGCGCGGACCACGCGGCGACCAGGGGCGCGGCCGCGCAGGCGAAGAGCGCGTAGTGCATGGGCACGGCCACCCGCCATTCGTAGAGGAAGAAGCTCTCGGTCGAGAGGTAGTACAGGGGCAGGGCCAGCAGCAGCAGGCCGGACCGCCAGCGCGCGGCCAGGATGAGGGCGGCGCCCAGAAGGGCGAGCGGGGTCAGCGCCGGGACCATGACGGACTGCAGGGCTCCGAGCACAGGCCGCAGCGGCGCGGCCGCGCGGCCGGGACCCAGCCAGCGCTCGTCCCGCGGCCGGCGCGCGAGGTCGTGCGCACGCACGTCGGAGGCGTCGTCGTCCTCCGTGCGGGCCAGGAGCTCCGTGGCCACGGCGTCCCCGGACAAAGTCGGCGGACCGGGGGCGGCGTAGCTCAGCATCTCCCAGGCACGCCCGGCCACCACGCGCGCGTATAAAAGAGGATGCGCCCGGATGACCGCCCGGGCGCGGCGGTAGCGCTCGCGGTCGCGGAAGATCCCGTCCGGCTCCGCCCACCACTCCCGGTAGCGCGGGTTGCCGTAGCGCTCGGCCTCTTCCGCCATCACCAGCTTGTCGCGGCGGGAGGCGCCCTCCGCCTCGCCGCCCGCGTCCGCGACTCCCTGCCAAAGGGTGAGGCCGCCGTTGATGCTCACCGGCACCCACTCGCCGAAGACGGCATGGTTGCGCAGGGTGATGGGCGCGACCATCGCGAAGGCGGCGGCCAGCAGCGCGACGGCATGGCCCAGCGCGCGCCGCCGCTCGCGCGCGATGGCCACGATCATGGCGGCCAGGAAGGGCGCGAGGAGCAGGACGTTGGGACGCAGCCACACGCCCGCGCCCACCAGGGCGCCGGCCACCGCGCTCATCCACCATCGCGTGCGTGGACCCGGATGGGCACGGGCGAGCACGACGAGGGCGGCCAGCAGGGGCAGGGCGGAGAGCGCATCGGGCAGCACGAAGTTCGAGCTGAAGGCCAGGTGAGGCGAGAGCGCGGCCATCAGCCCGCCGCCGATGCCCACCCGCCAGCTCACGAGGCGGGCCGCCGCGAGCGTGAGCAGGACGCAGCCGGCGGAGGTCAGGACGTTCTGGACGAGCTGGGCCGCGAAGAAGCTGCGGCCGAGGGCGGCGTAGACCAGGGCCAGGTACAGCGGATACCCCGGGGGCCGCGCCAGAAGGCCGGTACGCGCCGGATCGGGAACGCGCGGCCAGAGGACGCCGTCGCCGCGCAGGATGGAGGCGGCCGCCTCGTCGTAGCGCCAGGCCATGCGCGTGCCCGGCTGCACGCGCGAGTACATGACGGGCGCCAGGTCCAGCGCGTACAGCGAGCGCACGGCCAGGGCCAGCAGGAAGATGAAGGCGAGCGCGGCCGCGCGCACGGGCAAGGGCGGGGTGCGCGAGGTGCCGAGCGCGCGTGCGGCCTCGGCCCGCCCGCGCGCGACCAGGCTCGTGGACAATCGCGGCAGTTTACTCTCCCGGTCCCTTTTGTTAGAGTCCGCCACGCCTCGTCAACCGGCTCTCCATGCCCCTCACGGTCCCTTCCGCCTCCTTCCTGACCACCCATGCGGCGGTCCTCGTCTTCCTGGTGATGGGGATCGGCTTCCTGGCCATGAACCTCGTCATCTGGCGCATCATCCGTCCGTCGCGCTTCAGCGAAGAGAAGCTCACGACCTACGAGTGCGGCGAGAACCCGACGGGCAGCGCGTGGATCCAGTTCAACATCCGCTTCTACGTCTTCGCCCTCATCTTCATCATCTTCGACGTGGAGGCCGTCTTCCTCCTGCCCTGGGCGGTGGTCTTCCGCAAGCTCGGTGAGGAGCAGGGCCTGCTGCCCTACGTGGAAGGACTGGTCTTCATCGCCATCCTCGTCGTCGCCCTGGTCTACGTCTGGCGCAAGGGCGACCTGGAGTGGGTGCGGGCGGAGGACAGGACCTAGGAATGCCCGCAATCACCGGCCTCGTACAGAACAAGTTCAGCGAAGAGAACGTCGTCTTCACGACCGTCGACAACGTCATCAACTGGGCGCGGAAGTCGAGCCTGTGGCCCATGACGTTCGGCCTGGCCTGCTGCGCGATCGAGATGATGGCGACGGGGGCCAGCCGTTACGACTGGGACCGCTTCGGGATGATCCCGCGCGGCACCCCGCGGCAGAGCGACCTCATGATCGTGGCCGGCACCGTGACCTTGAAGATGGCGACGCGACTCAAGCGGCTCTACGAGCAGATGCCGGAACCCAAGTACGTGATCTCGATGGGCTCGTGCGCCAACAACGGCGGCCCGTACTGGCGCGTGGGCTACCACGTCCTCAAGGGCGTGGACGAGGTGGTGCCGGTGGACGTGTACGTGCCCGGCTGTCCGCCGCGCCCGGAGGCGCTGCTGTACGGGGTCATGAAGCTCCAGGAGCGGATCCAGGAAGACCGCGTGCTCCGCCGGAAGGGCGATACGCTGGGCAGCCTGGCCGGCGCGAGCATGGCGCCGGAGTCCACGAAGTAACGGCAACATGGACGCGCCTGCCATCCATCAGCGCCTGAGCGCGCAGTTCGGCGAGCGGATCTCGGCCTTCCAGGCCGACGTCCTGCAGCCCTGGGCGGTGGTGGCGCCGGAAGTCATCGCGGAGGTCGCCGCCTTCTGCAAGTCCGATCCGGAGCTCGGGTTCGACAACCTGATGTGCCTCTCCGCGGTGGACTATCCGAAGGAGACGCCCCCGCGCCTCGAGCTCGTCTATCACCTCTGGTCCTACGCGCACACGCACGGCTTCGTCCTGAAGGTCCACCTGCCGCGCGAGTCGCCCTCGGTGCGCACGGTGGAGAACGTGTGGGGCGTGGCCAACTGGCACGAGCGCGAGGCCTACGACCTCTTCGGCATCACCTTCACCGGACACTCCGACCTGCGCCGCATCCTGCTGCCCGACGATTGGATCGGCTACCCGCTGCGCAAGGACTGGGTGGACCCGGACTTCTACAACGGCCTGCACGTCAAGCCCACGCCGCAGATGGCGGAGCGCTCGATGGCCGGCGAGAAGATGGGCGTGGGCCCCTTCGATCACACGCCCCCGAACCGGCACGTAGAGGATTGATGGGCAGCTTCGGCTGGCGCGTCGACGATCTCGACACCGACGAGATGATCCTGAACATGGGTCCGCAGCACCCGTCCACCCACGGCGTGCTGCGGCTGGAGCTGCGCACGGACGGCGAGGTCGTGCGCGCGGCCCGGCCCCACATCGGCTACCTGCACCGCTGCTTCGAGAAGCACGCGGAGAACGTCGACTACCCGGGGGTGATCCCGTACACCGACCGGATGGACTACGTGGCCTCCATGGGCAACTCGCTCGGCTACGCCCTCGCCGTCGAGGGCCTGCTCAAGATCGAACCCAGCCCGTACGTCCAGACCATCCGCGTGATCATGGCCGAGCTGCAGCGCATCGCCTCGCACTGCGTCGCGGTGGGCACGTACGGCATGGACATCGGCGCCTTCACCCCCTTCCTGCATCTCCTGCGCGACCGCGAGAAGATCCTCGACATGTTCGAGTGGACCTGCGGGGCCCGCCTCCTTTACAACTACAACTGGGTGGGCGGAGTCAGCCACGACCTGCCCGAGGGGTTCATCAAGGCCTGCCGGCAGTTCCTGCGCGAGTTCGAGGCGATCACGTATCCCGAGCTGATCGATCTCCTGCTCAAGAACAAGATCTTCATCAAGCGCACGGCCAACATCGGGGTGTGCCCGGTGGAGGTCGCCGTGTCCTACGACCTGACCGGTCCCAACCTCCGCGGCAGCGGCCCGCCGCGCGACCTGCGCAAGGACGCGCCCTACTCGGGGTACGAGAACTATGCGTTCGAGGTCTGCGTCGGGAAGGGCGACTTCGGTCCCCTCGGCTCCTGCTTCGACCGCAACTGGGTGCGCACCGTGGAGATGGCGGAGAGCGCCAAGATCGTGCACCAGGCCCTCGATCGCCTGGAGAAGATGGAGCGCGCCGACGTCCACGAGAAGGTGCCCAAGCGCGTCAAGCCCGCCAAGAGCGAGATCTACAGCCGCTCGGAAGCGCCGCGCGGCCAGCTCGGGTACTACGTCGTGGCCGACGGCACCGGCGTCAATCCGTATCGGGTGAAGGTCAAGAGCCCCTGCTTCACGGCCATGAGCGTGTTCCACGTGCTCGCCCGCGGCATGATGATCGCGGACATCATCGCCCTCATCGGATCGCTGGACGTCGTACTGGGCGAGATTGACAGGTAATGGACCTTTTCTTCCGGCTCTTCCCCGAGGCGTGGCCGGAGTGGCTGAGGGTCGCGCTGTCCGCGACGATCCCGGCCGTCCTGCTCCTGACCTTCATGGCCCTCGGCCCTATCGTGTACGTGTACGTCGAGCGCAAGATCGCGGGGTTCATGCAGGACCGGCTCGGCCCCACGCGCGTCGGACCCTACGGCCTGCTGCAGACGATCGCCGACGCCATCAAGCTGATGTTCAAGGAGGCGATCTACCCGACGGGAGCGGACAAGAAGCTGTTCCTGATCGCGCCCTGCCTGGTGGTGCTGGGCGCGTTCCTGGCCATGGTGGTGATCCCGTTCGGCGGCAAAGCGCAGGTGGCGGACCTCAACGTGGGCCTCTTCTACGTGGTGGCGGTCTCGAGCCTCTCCACCGTCGGCCTGATCATGGCGGGCTGGGCCTCCAACAACAAGTACGCGCTCTTCGGGGCCATGCGCTCGGCCGCCCAGATCGTGTCCTACGAGATCCCGGCGGTGATGATCCTGCTCGGCATCGTGATGATCGTGGGCAGCCTCTCCCTGCAGGACATCGTGATGGCCCAGCAGGGCGGGCTCACGCATTGGTTCCTCTTCCGCTACTTCCCGCTCATGCCCGTGGCCTTCGTCATCTTCTTCACGGCCGGACTGGCGGAGTGCAACCGCACGCCCTTCGACATCCCGGAAGCGGAGAGCGAGCTCGTGGCCGGCTTCCACACGGAGTACAGCGGCTTCTTCTTCGCGATGTTCTTCATGGCCGAGTACACGGAGATGTTCGTCATCTCCGCGGTGGCTTCGGTGCTGTTCCTGGGCGGCTACTGGAGCCCGCTCCCCAACCACTGGCTGCAGCACCTCGGGCCCATCGGCCTGGGGCCGGCGTGGCTCATCGCCAAGGCCTGGTTCCTCGTCTTCGTGATGATGTGGCTGCGCTGGACGCTGCCGCGGCTGCGCGTCGACCAGCTCATGTACGTGGCCTGGAAGGTGCTGCTGCCCATCTCGATGGTCCTGGTCGTCGCGGTGGGCGGCTTCCTGATGATCCCGCAGACCCGCAACGGTTTCATCTGGGACCGCTGGGTCGGCTGGCCGCTGACCGCGGTCGTCTTCGGTGCCCTCATCCTCTGGATGGCGGGCGCGCGGCTCTCCAAGAAGCGGCGCGTACAGGACATGGCGGCATGAGGTTCCGCGTTTTCCGCAGCGGAGCGTCTCCACTGCCGGCGAGGCGGGATTCACTCCCGCCGAGCCGCTCACTGAAGAACGCGCGGAGCGAGGACGCGTTGAGATGATTCAGTGGTTCAAGGACGTCTGGGAGGGCTTCTGGACCGTCCTCGTGGGCATGAAGATCACCTGGCGCCACCTCTTCACGCAGAAGGTGACCCTGCAGTATCCCGAGGAGAAGTGGCAGCTCCCGCCCAAGAGCCGCATGCGCCTCTTCATGGCCTACGAGGACTGCATCGGCTGCGGCCAGTGCGCGCGCGCGTGCCCCGTGCAGTGCATCTACATCAAGGCGGACAAGCGCGATCCCAAGGCCACGCCGATCTTCGCGGCCAACGGCCAGCCCATCAAGCTCGACGTCTCCGTCTTCGACATCGACATGTCGCTGTGCTGCTACTGCAACCTCTGCACCTACCCGTGCCCGACGGACTGCATCTACATGACGCCGGAGTACGAGTTCGCCACCACCGACCTCACCAACCACCTCTACCACTTCGCCAAGAAGGGCGCGAAGTTCCTGACCGTGAACCCCAAGGCCGCGGCCAAGCCGGCCGCGCCCGCGGCGGCCGCCCCCGCGACGCCGAAGCCCGCGCCTCCCACCCCCGCGCCTCCGGCGGGAGGGACGCCGCCGTCTCCGGCGGGAGCCTGAGCGAATGAGCGCGGAGGCGATCATCTTCTTCGTCTTTGCCGCCATCACGGTCGGGGCGGCGGCCATCGTGGTGCTGGCGCGGAGCCTCATCTACAGCGCGTTCGCGCTGTTGTTCACGTTCTTCGGGGTGGCCGGGCTCTACGTGCTGCTGGGGGCGGACTTCCTGGCCGCCACCCAGCTCCTCATCTACGTCGGCGGCATCCTCGTCCTCCTGCTCTTCGGCGTGATGCTCACGCACAAGCTCTACGACCTCAACCTCAAGACGGAGGTGACGCAGTTCCTGCCCGCGGCCATCATCTGTGGGGGACTGTTCGTCCTGCTCGCCTGGCCCATCGAGGTGTCGCTCCTTCTTCCCCGGATTGGCCGCGTGCGTATCCTGGGCACGCTCTGGCAGACGAGCTGGGCCATGGGCAGCGGTCGCGGGCCCGCCGCGACCACGGAGGAGATCGGACGCCTCTTCATGGGCCGCTACCTGCTCCCCTTCGAGGCCGCCTCCGTGCTGCTCCTCGTGGCCCTGATGGGCGCGGCCATGATCGTTCGCCGTCGAAAGGACGCATGAGCGCGGTCATCCGATGATCACTCTCCCCCACTACCTCACCGTCTCCGCCGCCCTCTTCACGCTCGGCCTCCTGGGCGTGCTGACGCGGCGCAACGCCGTGAACGTCTTGATGGGCATCGAGCTGATCCTCAACTCCGCGAACCTGAACCTGGTGGCCTTCTCCCGGTTCGGGCCGGGCAACCTCCAGGGCCAGCTCTTCGCGGTGTTCGTGATCGTGATCGCGGCGGCGGAGGTGGCGGTGGCCCTCGCCATCGTGCTCACCCTGTACCGCCTGCGCCGCACGCCCAACCTGGACGAAGCGGACTTCTTGAGGGGCTGAGCCGCTTCCATGAACGAACTCCTGCGCAGCCTGCACCGTTTCTGGCCCGAAGTGGTCCTGACCGTGGGCCTCCTGCTGGTGGTGCTCATCGATACCGTGCGCGCGCGCGGCCGCGACGTGGCCAATTGGCTCCTGACCATGGCCACCCTCGCCGCCGCCTTCGTCCTGAGCGTCCGACTGGGGGCCCAGTCGGGCGGACTGTTCGAAGGCATGCTCGCCCTCGATCCCATGGGCATCTTCTTCAAGCTGATCCTGATCGGCTCGTCGCTGCTGGTGGTCGGGGCCTTCCGCTTCGACGGCTCGCGCGAGCTCCGGGGACTGGGCCAGGGCGAGTTCTACGCCTTGATGCTGGCAGTGACCTTCTCGAACCTCCTCCTCGCCGCCGCCAACGACCTGGCCATGCTGTACCTCTCGCTGGAGATGGTCTCGATCACGTCGTACGTGATGGTCGCGTACCTGAAGGGCGACCGGCTCAGCAACGAAGCCTCGCTGAAGTACATCCTCTTCGGGGCGGTGTCCACGGGCGCGATGCTCTACGGGCTCTCCCTGCTGTACGGGATGACGGGCAGCACGAGCCTGCCCGTGATCCGCCAGGTGCTGGCCTCGGGCCTCACCGACGCGAACCGTCTCACCGTCTACGTCGTGGCCCTGCTCGTCTTCGCCGGCTTCGGGTTCAAGACGGCCACCGTCCCCTTCCACTTCTGGTGCCCCGACGTGTACCAGGGCGCGCCCACGCCCGTCACCGCCTTCCTGTCCGTCGCCCCCAAGGCGGCCGGGTTCGCGATCATGCTGCGGTTCTTCTTCAGCGGCATGGCCGTGGAGGGCACGGGAGCCTGGGACCTGGCCGGGACCATCGACTGGCCGCACGTGCTGATGTTCGTATCCGTGCTGAGCATGACCATCGGCAACGTGGCCGCGCTCACCCAGACGAACATGAAGCGCCTGCTCGCCTACTCGTCGATCGCGCATGCCGGCTACATCATGATGGGCGTGGTCGCGCTCAGCGAGAACGGCGCGCGCGGCATGATGGTGTACCTCCTGGCCTACGTCTTCATGAACCTGGGCGCGTTCCTGGTCGTCACCCTCGTCCACAACCAGGACGGCACCTTCGACCTGCGCGATTACCCCGGCCTTTCCCGACGCGCGCCGCTGCTGACGGTGGCCATGGCGATCTTCCTCCTCTCGCTGATGGGGATCCCGCCCCTGGTCGGCTTCATGGGCAAGCTCTACGTCTTCGCGGCGATCATCGAGAAGGGCCCGCAGTACTACTGGTACGCGGTCGTGGGCGCGGTGAACGCGGCCATCGCCGCCTTCTACTACGCGCGCATCCTCAAGACGATGATCATCGACTCCGGGAACGAGGAGAAGCCGGCCTTCCGGCTGCCCCTGGCCGACTCGGCCTGGGTGCTGCTCTTGATCCTCGGCAACGTGGTGCCCCTGTTCCTCTGGAGCCACGTCGAAGGCTGGACGCGCGCCTCGCTGTCGCTCTACGCGGGGCGATAGCTACTTCCCTACTTCCAACCCCAGTATCACCGGGTCCTCCAGTTTCACCGACGGATCCACTTGTCCCCCGGGCCGCGCGGACTCCCACTGGCTGTTCCCGATGTAGAAGAAGCGGTTCCCTACGACCACGCCGAGCGTCGGGTCCGGGGCCGAGGGGTGGCCGGCGTCGAGCACTTCGACCGACGCGATGCGATCGCCCTCGATGCCGAGGCGCAGGAGCCGCGGAGGCGCGGTGCCGTTCTGCACGCCGATCAGGGACTGGCCCGCGCGATACAGGCCGTCGATCCCGAGGATCCCGGCCGTGCGCGGGGCGTCGAGGAGCCGTACGCGGCGCGAATCGAGCTCCACCGCGAAGATGCCCTTCGCGTAGTCGGCGACGAACAGCCGCTTGCCGTCCGCGCTCAGGGCCAGCCCCTGCAGCGAGACGAAGGGCTCGCCGGCCGCGATCGGCTCGAGGGCGCGGCCGCCGGCCGGGAGCCGATAGAGGGCGG